>Ga0208797_1000083_pt1 | contig 23431 bp, 25 predicted proteins | sample ColrivemetaGS555_FD_187608 | JGI IMG/M metagenome (GOLD analysis project Ga0208797, IMG submission 187608) | Estuarine microbial communities from the Columbia River estuary - Ebb tide non-ETM metaG S.555 (SPAdes) (version 2) | ecosystem: Environmental > Aquatic > Marine > Intertidal zone >...
GATATTTCACAATTAAATATTGATATTGACTCTATTAAGGAAAGTAGTGAAACAATTAGCCCTGGATTGTATAGTACATTTAAACAAGTAGAGGATGGTTATTCTATTGTTTTATTCGGATATGGTTTAAGTGGTAGTGGCAAGACATATAGTTTAATTGGTGACAAAGGAGTTCCTGGATTATTACATTATGGTTTAGCTAATTTACGAGGTGTATCTAAAATTAGAGTTAAATATTTATTTGAACAATACATTGATAAATTTGTTCCAACTATTAGTAAAATTAGAGGTAAGATTATTAATCTTGTTAATGAAGTCCCCCAAATGCGCAATTATGCAAATAATGAAGAAAGGGAATTTGCACAATTTATTAGTGGCCAGGTAAATTTAAATGATATTCGGGTTGAAAATATTAATACACTAACTTCTTTATTAGAAAGTTACAGAAAAAGTCATTTTAGAATTAAGAAAACACCAAACAATCCTGTATCCTCGCGTTCTCATTTATATATGGTTTTTGAAGTACAATTTGATACGGGAAAAGTAGGTTATGTAACTATTGTAGATACAGCCGGTAGAGAGAGTCCATTAGATATTTTCAATATGTTTATTGATACTTCAAAAAAAGCAAGTTTAACTACTATTTTAGGTCCTACTGGTGGACCTGGCGTTGTTACGCAATATTTAAATCCCCAATTTCAAGATTATGAGGCTAGTGATATATACGAAATATTAAATGAAGGATTTTACATTAATGAGACAATTAATCACTTGATTTACTTTTTCAATAAAAAGAATTATAAATCTACAAAAATTCAAAAAATAGTAAATATTGACAAGTATAATAATGAAAAGTATTATGTTGATCCCAGAGCAGAGGAAACAAACATTGACCCAATTAATAATTGTTTGATGGTACCTATACTTAAATTTTTAGATGCTATTAGTAATAGAAAACAAGATGATGCAAATTATAAGCCAACTAAATTCTGTGTACTTTTATGCCTACGTAAGGATGAATCTTACTGTGAGCAGATATTTAGTAGTATGGAATTTGGTGAAAAAATCAAATCCACATAGTCATTGTATCACGTTCCTACTTACCATTAAATACTATGGCCTATAGACTATAATTTTTATAAACTGAAATTTTCTTAAAATCTATTAATTTAAATGGATTTTACAAGTGAATACATTGAAATTAATGATAAAACATATACTATCTTTATTGGTCGTAGTGCAAAAGGCAATGAACAAATCATTAAAATGAGTCATCCAGAAAGTTTATGGTTTCATCTAAATAATATTAGTTCAGCTCACATTATATTAGAATCAAATGGTGATGATATACCAAAACGATATATAAATAAAGTTGCGTCAAAATTATTTGAATACAAAACCAATATCCCGAATAATATAAATATTATTTATACAAAGGTAAAAAATGTGAAATTAACAAATTCATTAGGTACAGTTATACCAACAAATACTAAATTAATCAAATTCTAAAAAATGAATTTAATATTGTGTTTCATGACTATTAATTAGTGCAAGAGACATTAAAAATGCAACTTAAGTTTTATCTAATCACTCTAATCACTCTTATGGTTATTATCTCATTTATTAATGCTCAAGTAGATGATAATCTAGTTCCACATCCTATTGATGATAGTCTTACAGTACCCGGTGTTCCTGGAACTGTAGATGGTCTAGATGATATATCTCTATTTTTACTAGTGGCCCTACTATTATTCCTATTAATTCTTCAAGTAATACTTTTATCGTCGATATAAATCAAAGAGCTTAGACTCTCAATATAATAGCGTTCTAATGACTCGGAAACAAGGTGATCTACTCAAGCGACCTAAGCTACTTAGAGTCCCATGTTATAGTACCCAAGTGATTATAAAAGTAACAAATCATTAGGTACAGTTATACCGACAAATTCTAAAAAAATGAATTAAAAATTGTCTTAAATTTAATCAAGACGTTAATTCAAAATGCACATTAATAAGTTTTCTCTCATCACTCTTTTTGTTACTCTTAGCATCTCATTTGTTAATGCTCGAGTAGATGATAATCTTGTTCCACATCCTGTTGACCATCCTACTGGGGCTGTAGATGACCATGATCATAATGGTACCTCGATTTCTACCAGTGTTCCTACTAGTATCTCAATTAATTCTTCAAGTAATAAAAATAGTATAAGTGCTTTAAGTCTTGTATTCTTTATGATCTAAAAGGTAGTGGTGTTTTTATTTATTTTTTATATTTATCCTTAGATATAATTTATTTAAAGATAATTTTCAATACAAAGGATATAAGATAAATATATAACTCTCGTATGAGTACTAATACATCAGAAGTTGTTATAACAATAGTTGGATATGTTTTATTTGCGATATCAGAGATATTACCTCTAATCAATATTCCGACAAATGGAATATTACAAAGTTTAGTAATAGGTGTTGGCAAGGCATTTAAAAATCCAGAAAAGGATATAGAAATGGCTAATATGTTAATTAAAAACAAACCTGAATTTGTTAATATAGTAAATTCTATTTCTACAAATCCTCAAATATTACAGATTGTGAATAGTTTAATTTCAAATCCGTTTGATGCCAATAATGTAACTATTATTCAAAATAATCCAGATATTTCTAATGTAGTTTCTATGATAGGAAATAACAACCAATTAAGAAATACTGTAGTTGGATTAGCATCTGATCCGAATTTATATAATAATATTAATATGCTACTTAATAATCCAAAGACTGCATCGAATATGTTAGCATTACATACTAACACTAAATTAGAACAAGCATTACCTGTATTAATTGCAAATAATAATCTTTTAGATGCATTTAAAATACCTGATTTAACTAATAATATTAGTCAATTATTGAGTAATCCTAAATTATCTAGTATTGTAAATAGTTTGGCTACAAACCCTAATTTATTAAATGATGTTACAAAAATTGTATCTGAATCAAATTAATTAAATTTAAAAACAAACTGTTATTAAATTTAATAATGTCATCACATATTTATCTATGGGAAGAGTTTACAGTTGGGCAAAAATTAGCATGGGTATTTAGTACTATATCGAATGGGTTATGGTTATTTGTATTTATCCCACAGTTATATCAAAATTATAAAGCTAAAGATTCAAAAGGGCTTAGTTTATTATTATTATTTTGTCTTATTGTAGGTGATATATTTTCTATTATAAGTGTACATGCTAAAAATTTAAATCCTGTTATAATTTATGCAGCATCATATCATATTATATTAGATGTGATTATTATTGCTCAAATTTTATATTATAGAAGACAATCTATATTGATACAAACAGGTAACTCGGGGTGTGTGGTTGAAGAGCGTCCTTTATTAGATAATGTTCTTTTATCTGAAGATTTTATTTCAAAATATCCTTATTTTAATTTAGGATTAAGTGAGATTTTATTTGTAATTACAAGCATATTTATCGTAGTTGGTATTCAGGTATTTATGTCTCTTAATAAAAATGATATTGATATTACAGCTAATATAATTGCTTGGTTGGCAACTTCTATATTTATGTTATCTAGAATACCTCAAATTACCTTAAATTTTACTAGAAAATCTACAAAAGGATTATCATTATTGTCATTCATAATTATTAATATAGCCAATTTTTTCTTTTTATTATCAGTAGTAATTATTTTGTACGACTTGAATCCAAATACATATATTGATTATATTAAAGCTACTATTCAATGGATAGTAGGTAGTAGTTTAACTACTTTATTTGATTGTGTAATATTCTATCAATTTTATAAATACAAAAATCATGGTGATGACTAAGAGTAGTTTTGTAAAGAGACAACCGTTTAATTCTCATCTAGAAGTTTTAAAATTATCCAAGAGTAATTAATTACGCTATTTCGTCTGATTGATGAGCAAAATATATATAGCTAATATTGACAGAACGATAGCTATAATAGTATATTTATTGATAGATTCTTTATAAATTACATAACTAACCAAATAACAGAAAATTATAGATGTACATGACCAGACTAAATTCATATGCCCCATACCTTCATAGTGATATGATTGGTAAAGTATATAAGCAACACATATATATCCAAAAACACCTAATAAATAAGTACTATTTTTTAAGTTAGCTTGAGAAAATGCTTCAACGACAGATAATAACATTGCAAATTTTATAACAATATATGAAATCTCTGATTTGGATTTAATCCTGATAAAACTTCTGGCATACTTGAGTGTTCGCGTTATTTAATTATTATCAAGATAATTAAATTTAAGAAATGTAAGAAGATGAATCTTCAATAGAATTACGATAATTAAAGTATACAGAAAAGCATATTACCAAAATGGTAATCACTGCTGTAATAGCATTTGTTATTGTCACTTGTAAGTCATTTTTCAATATACCATATACTAACCATAATATTTGCGCCAATAATAATACTATATACATTAATACTGATATATCCTTTGCACTTTTATTTCGAACAATTGTTACTAATTGAGGGATAAAGCTTAATATAATCAATAAACCAGCAATAATACCTATTATGTCAGCTATTATTAAGTTATATACCATTTATTTTAAATAAATTTAAACTTTAAATCATTTTACATATTTAATATTTCATCAGTTGAAGTTGCTTCACCATACGTTGGTAATCTTTCTTGAACAATAGGTTCAGATGTATTTAATTCGGAAGTTTCAATAATTCCTATAGGTTGTTTTTGACCAAGAGTATAAACATAATATCCAGCACCTAAACATACCACACCGATTACTAAGTTATTATTTCTAATTGTTTGTAAAAATTCATATTGAGTGTCTTTAGCAATTAATGTATCTGCTAAAAATAACAGACCAAATCCTAGAGCAATTAAAACACTGGTAACAATATTATAATTCATTTTATAATATACTAAAAGAAAATAATTTACGAAATGCACCAAATTAAATATTAACAAATTCAAATGTCAAATCCCATTCTCAATATTATTTTATTAATTGTTTACCCATTCAAAAGATAGTATTCCCCCTTGTACTGTAATTATATTATAAATTATGCCAAATACATATAATTTACATTCTGGATTATTGTCATTCATTTTCAAACTTAGTAAAATTTCATCAAATCTACTCATATTTAAACTACCAGTTGGTTGGTCATCTTCTGGTTTAAGAGCAAATGGCATAACGTAAAAATGTTTAGTAGGAACAACTGAATGAACAATATTTGGAAAATAATCTCTAAAGATAAATTCTGGTAATAAATTATCATATCTATGTTTACCATCCAATAGTAAACTTGCTTCTTTAATCAAAGTATCTTCATCTGATAATCTAGAATAGTTGAAATAATTGTTATTATCAAAATTATTTTTATCTACACAACAAAATAACACTTCTTTACATGGATTATTAAAATTGAGTTTTGTATTAAACAAGTTTTTCCCAGCAGGTATATTATCATCGCCATTATATACCATTTGACTAATAACATATTGATGTTTTTGCCGTTGAAATTGATCTAAAACAATATCATCTAACATAATATATTCTGCAAATATATTTGAATCTAAAATATCCACTCTTGGAGGTGCAGCTAATCCATCAAAATTAATAACTTTATTAAAATCAGCGAAACTAAAATTAATTTGTATTTCTTGACTCGTCATACTAAGTAAAGGTAAAGCCATGGAATAATGTTTTGTAAACCAAAAATTTAAAGGTATCATTAAATTAATCTCTTTATCTGAATTATGAATAGCACTTACCCATGTATCTGATTTCATAATCATTCTATCATGTCCCAATTTATTTGATGCAGTCGATAACTCATCTAATATATCCATACAAACAGGATATAATTTATCAACAACTACGCCACCTATTTGTAATTCTATAGGATTATTAAATATAGAATACCCAATTGCATCAGACCAACATACATATGTACCACCGGTTTTAACCATACGAGGTAACTTTAAATGTAAATACAATTTTGACAATAAATGACCTTTTTTCGGTATAACAACATGTGTTTTAGAGTTAAACCTTGCTGGATCATGTAAAGGAAGTTTATAAAGGTCATTTGCAAAATTAACATACCTAAAATATTGATATTGAAATACATTTATTTCCGGGTCCTTAGTTAGGTATACATCCTGTATACCTCTTGCCTGTAATTGAAGTGTACCTGCTACCATCTTATATTAATTTTAACCAATATAAAAAAATATTTAATTATACTCACCTTAATTAATTTTCACTCTGCTCATCTAAATTTTATCAATAAAATTATCACAAATTTGTGTGTACAAAATGCATTCTTATCTGGTTTAAACTTAAAAATATTACTTTAAACTTAGTTTAAAAATATTATTTTATATTATATAATTATATATATAATATGAATTCTTTATTACAATCTAGTCTTTATGGACATGATTTTGTCAAGTATAGACAAAATAATAGTCAAAGTGAAAGAGAAAAATTTAGTCATAGTGTACGTACAAAAGGTATTGGCGAATTGCCAGTTGTAATTGATTCAGTAGACCAAAGTTTAAGTGAAGCATTAGCAGGTCCTGATTCAAAACGATTTAACAGAAATGGAAAAGAGTTTCATTTTCACACAGATCTTCTTATTGAAGATATATTATTTGAAGTCAGACATCGTATTAAACTAGATGACACAAAAGTATTAAAATTAGGTCTTGAAAATGGAAAAATGCTAGATAACAAAGATATTTTAGGTGATATATATAAAAAGCATAAAAGTCAAAAGGATAATATTTTATATTTATTACTGACACAAGAAACAACAATGTATGGATATATAATGTCTTTACTTAGATATATATTTGGTCCGAATTTTATGAAAAAGTAAACGGATTAACATTTTCACTAGTAACAAGTGATTCATGATAGTGAAACATTTAAGAATATTTATGTAAACTAGTCAATGAAAATCCATGTTGCATACTTGGAAATATAACATTAGTTAATTTATCAGGTGATGGTAATACGTCTGTTATGCCGAATTCTTCAGATGATTTAATAACATAATTATTATAAAATATTGGTATAGATTTATCGTCTTGGTCTGTATTATAAATTTTTAAAATGCCAAATACTAAATTCATTAGTATATTAAATAAATCAAATTTTTGACATTTGAATAAATTAACCTCATCTTCATTAGAATCGGCCCAATCATGACAATATTTAGAATCATAATCAATTTCGATATTTGAATTCTTTACAATTTTTGTTTCTAATTCATTCAAGAGTAGTTGTAACTTGTTAAATTTAGATTGTACATCTTTATATTTATCAAACTTATTTATTAATAATTTTAATGTATTTAATACACGTAATGCGTATTTAGTCTTATTATGATGAATAAAGAAAAACCCAGCATTTTCTAAAATAGATGTAATATAATCAACTTCTGATAAAGGGATTTCTATCTTATTACTACACATTTGAGAGTTTACTACTGTATCTATAAACGCTCCTCTTGTAAAATAAGTTTCTGTACCATAAAAATTCAATACACTTATAAAATCATGAATTCCGACTAATGTATTTTTACCATATGTATCTATAAACGATTCTTCTCTTTTAAATAAAGAAGTATAATTAATATAGTTTGGGTCTTTATTTCTTAAATAAATAAGAGTCTTATTGGCATAACTTAATATCTTAAATGTTGGCATTTTATTATTCATAAATTTGAATATATCATTATATATATGTTCACCAAAACCATCCCTGATGTCTCGTAAATACTTAATTAAGCCCCACATCAATTGACCACCCCCAGAAGGATTTTCATTTAGATAATAAAAAGTTTGACCACAAGCCACCTTAGTGGTGTAGCCTATGTATTCTTTGTCATCAAATGTTATATATGCTTTACCATAAATATTTGTATCAAATACAATTGAACTATCTTCGTGGAAATAAGTTTTAAATATTTTTTGAAAAGATTTTATAATTTTGACTTTATAATTAGTATTACCATACAATGTTATATCATAATCAGATGTTAATTTTGTAGAACCAACACTATAAATTTTAATATCGTCTCTAGATAATTTGTTTTGTTTTAATAATTTTTTGATAATACTATCAACAATTAATTTTCTCAATAACCAAAATAATTTCTTGGTCTCTTCTGATTGTATGGATTTAATATTCTCCCAAGATAATTTAACCTTACTTTTATCTTCTAGTAAAATATAATACTTAATCCCAGATTTGTATAATAAATTATGACTTTCAAAATACTGAATAGCATCATTAATAAGATTATCATAATATTCTAGATTATTCACATCACCATCTATTACAATTTCTGTACAAATATCTTGTTTACTACCAAACTCTTTTCCTAAACCAATACATTGACTATAACATTGACAAAAGTAATTAAATACGCAATTTTCAAATCCGCTAGGTTTACTGAAATCACATTTGCGTTCACTCATTAATATTATACTTATAAAAAAATATACTTATAAAAAAATTTATTTAAAAATAATATCTATATTAAATTAAGAATGTCAACATCTTTTAATAAAAGATTATCTAAAGAAGTTCTATTATACAAAAAAGATGACTTTAAATTTCCTAATCTTATATTAAAACCAAGTGATAATTTAGAAATATGGTATTTTATTGTATATGATCTCAAAGATACAGAATACGAAAATGGTGTGTATCTAGGAAAGGTAATCTTACCACCTAAATATCCATTTAAAGCACCTGATTTTCAATTTCTAACCCCATCTGGAAGATTTGAAATTAATAAAAAATTATGCACATCTTTTACAGGTTATCATCAAGAATTATATAGTCCATCATGGAATATTGCCAGTATGTGCGCAGGCCTTATTTCATTTATGACAGATTCAGCTGACCTTATTGAATCAAAAGGTATAGGTGGTATATCAACAACTCCTGAATATAAAAAAGAAATTGCAAATGAATCTAGAAATTATATAAAGAATAACAAACTTATATCTGATATTTTTGAAAATTATTTTAAAGAATATTATAGCATATTAAAGATTCTCCCAGATATTTGAAACCGAACTTAAAGTGTTGAATACAATTTCTAATTTACGATAAATTATATCCTTTTGAGGATAAACCAGAATTTGGCTGTGCTAGTCTAAATTTTAATTCAGTAATTAATTCAGGGACCTGTATTGGATTAATTTGAGTTGGATTTCTAGGAACTTGACTACCAAAACTAAAATGAACATCTTCATTCTCTCGTAAATTCATAACAGTAGTAAAAGGATTATATGAATATGAGTAAGTATCATTATAAGGATTGCAACTAGCTTCGCTATAAGAATTATAGGAATTATAATAATTACAATATGAATACCCTGGTTCATTTAAATTAATATTAGTAAATTCTTGAGTATAACCTTGAAATTCACCAAATTCACCGTTACATTCTTCTATAGATTCGCTATTGTTTTCTTCAGTTGTTTGAGAAGACTTGGTTTCTTTTTCTCCACCTTCTTGAGTTTGAACATATTTGGTATCAAGTTGTTCATTTGTTTGAGTCTCTCTATCTGTACAGTTGCTCTGAAAAACATTAGATAATTGATTATCAATCTTAATTAAACTTAATGTATAAGCCAATGTATTAACAATTTTACTGGAATTATATATATAACCAGGAATAATGGTTGCTTCAGCCTTGGATAATCTAGCCTCTCCATCACTGATTATTACACTAAATAAATCGTCTTTATTTAAATAACCAATAACTGTATTAAAATCACTATTATATGTATCTAAATCAGTAATCTTATTAATAACTCTTGTAGATTTGTTTATGTGGTCTTTTATTTGAATAAAATAATGCATGTTCGATTATATAACTTATAGTAAATAAATTAAAATTTTATTTTTAACCAATAAAATGGTTTAAATAAACATAATGATATGTTAAAACAAATTTTTGACATGATTTTAATGAAACTCACGAGTTGTGGACAAGAAATTACTACAATATTTATTTAAAAAAAAATGAATGCAAAATAAATAATAAGTGTTTTAACAGAAACATGAGCTTTGATAAATATTTAGAAAGTTTTACAAAAGATACTGAAGATCCAAAAAGTTTAACTCATTTAGCATTTCGAGGAAAAGGAAAATATAAAGTACCTGATGAAAAATACGATGAATTTTATAAAGAATATTATAATGCTTTGATGAAAAGTGAATCAATGTATCTTATTGAGAAAATTAATGAAAATTGCAAGTTTGCATTCTTTTTAGATATTGAAACTCCAAAGAAAAATACTTATAAAATTAAGATAAATGATATTAAAATTATCATTGATAAAAGTTTAGAAAGTATTGAAGAAATGTTTGAAACAGAAATGTGTATGAAAAATTATCTTATCACTCGTAGAAATGATAAATATCATATCAATTTTCCAAAATTAATTGTAAATACTATTGCTGCACAAAAACTTGCTAAAACTATTATTGAAAATCTATCTGTAGAAATTAGAAAGTTAATTGATACTTCTGTTTATAGAACTGGGTTACGTATCTTTGGTTCGAAAAAGAGTGAAACGGAAATTAAAAAAGAAAAAGAATTATTTGACGGTGAAGATTATTCGTGCATATATGAAATTTATGATATTGATAATAATGAACTATTTAATATTGAAGACACAGAGTATAGTGAATTTATGCAGTTAGTTATTCGAAGAAAAAATGACACGCAACTTTCAAAAGTTAAAGATAGTTTCAAACAAAGTCTAGTAAAACCAAATTTAAATACAAATATTTCTATTAAGGGTGTTGAAAATAAAAATATAAGCAATGAAATTAGCAAGTTATTTAGTTATTTAAAAGATGTCCATGCTGAATTTCTACAAAATTACTCATTTAATATTTCACGTATTGTAGCAACTCAAAACAAACAAGGTATCTTTTGTTATTATATTAGTCTTCATGATAAAACATGTCCTTTTGTTGGAAGAGAACATCGACGAACTCAGAGTGCTATTTATGTAGAAGTTAATACAAGTGGTGTTTATATGAAATGTTATGATCAAGATTGTTTGAGACGTAAATATCCTGATGAAGGTTTTAAATTACCTGATAATTTTGAAAATGAATATCCGGAATTATACCTTAGTATGACTACAAAATATTGGAAAGCGGAAATTGATATTACATCAGATATTAAAAATTTATTAGAAGATTCATTATCTGGTTCTCATTACAAAATTGCCAAAGTGATTTATAATATTTACAAATCCCGTTTTAGAATTGACGATATAAAAAATCCTGATTGGTATGAATTTGACGGAATTCGTTGGTCTAAAACTCATATTATGAATATTCTTATTTCTGAAGAATTACAAAAATATTATAAAGGTATCAAAATTAGTGATACAGGTGCTTTACAAAATTCTGATTTGCAAGAATTTATTCAAAATAAAGACAAACTCGAAGCTAATCTTAGAAATAGCTTGGTTGATAATATTATTAATAAACTTGAAAATGTATCATTTAAAAAAAATATTATGACTGAAATGCATTATTTATTTAAATCACTAGAACCTAATTTTGTATCAAAATTAGATGCAAGTCCTTATTTAATTGGGTTTAAGAATGGTATTTATGATTTAGAAAATATGACATTTCGACATGGTGAACAAAAAGATTATTTAACTTTGTCAACTGGTTATGATTATATTGAATATGACCCCAATTCCTTGGAAGTTCAAGAAATATATGGGTTTTTACGTCAAATTATTCCAAACGAAAAGGTATTTGAATATCTCCTCAAAGTATTAGGACGTTCTCTTCTCGGTATTAATGATGAACATTTCTATATCTTTACAGGATTATCTGGAGCTAACGGTAAGAGTACATTAATCAATTTCCTAGAATATACATTGGGCGATTATATGACATCAGCTGACGTATCTTTACTTACAAATAATCGTGCTATGAGTTCATCTGCTTCACCTGATATTATTAGATTAAAAGGTAGACGTCTAGTATCTTTTGCAGAACCAGAATATGGAGATACACTTAAGACTGGAATTATCAAAGCATTTTCTGGTGGTGACTCAATTATTGCTCGTGAATTATATAAAGCTCCTATTTCTTTCAAACTTCAAGCTAGTATGTTTATGTGCTGTAATGACCTTCCAAACATATCCAGCATTGACGGGGGGTCGTTTAGAAGGTTGCGTGTCATAGAGTTCAAAAGTCGATTTTGTGATAATCCAGTTAAACAGAATGAATTCAAGATTGACCCAACTATCAAAAACAAAATTAAAAATTGGAGACCATATTTTATGTCTATTTTGATTCACTATCTTGAATTATATCAAGAAGAACTCCGAGTTACTGGTAAAATTGAAGAACCTGAAGAAGTCAAGATTGCAACTAATAAATACAAGGCTGATAATGATAGATTTAATGAATACATTACAGAATGTCTTACAGAAGTGAGTGATGGATTTGAAAGTAACAAGACAATTTATAATAACTTTATGAGATGGTGGGCTGAAAATTATTCTAATACACGAACTCCAGATATTAAAGAACTCAGAAAATCATTGAAAATCAAATTTGGTGAAGAAATTGAGAAATTCAGTTCACATGGTATTAAACAAGTCGGATTTAATGTCAAATTTAATGTTACTGAAAACGATATCCAAAACAACGATGAAGAAGATTACTAAATGCGTTTCTTATTTAAAAATAAAATATTATACCATAATATCATAAAATGACCCAAATGATAAAACCTGATTCAGTTGACTTTAATACACTTATAAAAAATAGTACTACATTAACACTAGATAGTCAATCTAAAATGATTGATACTCTTACTAAAGAATTTACGGAAGACGAAAGTAGATGGTATATTGCAAATTTATATATTTATATGAATTACCATCCAACAAATGACTTTCCAATTAATTTAGAAACATTGGTTAAGTTAGTTGGATTTACACATAAGGCTAATGCTAAGAGAACATTAAAGAATAATTTTACAGAAAACGAAGACTATAAAATCACGCTACTTCGTAAAGATGAGCGCAAAAATCAAAATACCGTCATCCGTAAAGATGACGGCAAGTTTGCTGAAGAAACAGTAATGTTAAATATTGATACATTTAAGAATATGTGTATGCTAGTAAAAACAGAAAAATCAAAAGAAATAAGAAAATATTATGTAAAATTAGAAAATATTTATAATAAGATAATTAAAGAAGAAATAGAAAATAAAGATAAATTACTTGAAGAGAAAGAAAGTCAATTACAAGAGACTTCTAAACAACATCAAATCGAGTTGCAAGAGAAGGATAAACAGCTTAGTGATTTACAAAAATTAAAAGTAAAAAAATGGTATAATCAAGACCCTGGTGATATGGTATATGCTGTTAAAATTAATAGTGGATTAATTAAAATTGGTAAAACAAAAAATATTAAAGATAGAGAAGCCCATTATGTGAATAATCAAGTTGGTAATATGTTTCATATAAAAAAATGTTTCAATTGTGATTTAACTGAAAAAGTATTACATCATATATTGGATAAACATCGTATAGAAAATAACAAAGAATGGTTTAATATTTCTGACGAATTAGTAATATATACCATAGATTTAGTATGTGATTTTCTTGATAAATTTATTAATGTTAGTGAAGAATTACCACAATATAAAATTAAAGAGTTTTTAGAATCATGTCATAAGACTAACAATGTAGAAAATATAGAAATTAAAGAATCATTATTAAATAAAGTTGTCAATATAGAAAGTAATGAAGACAAAATAAAAAAGTTTGTTGATGAATATTGTGAATTAGATGAAAATAATTACGTTTTAAGTTATGAAATATTAGGAGCATATAGACTATGGTCAAGAGGGTTTACACAAACAGATAGAACACAATTTACACAATTTATGAAAAAACATTATAATTCTCGGAGAAAGTATTATAAAGAATATAATAATTCAAGTTTATTAGTTTATCTTGGAATAAAACCAAAAGAATTAAAAGTTGAACAAGAAAACAAAAATATTTTACCAAAATATGAAGAATTTATTCTAACCGAATGTAAATATAATTATACTTATAGAATTAGATATAGTGATTTTATTAATGAGTATACGAATTGGTATACTAATAAATATCCTGAATATATGTTTTCAAAAGAAGAAAAAATTAATATGGAAGCATATATAAACCGTCATTTTTTAAAAGATAAAATTAATATGCCAGGACATAAAAATGTTCCAGGAATATGGGGCGTTCAATTAAAATCAGATAATTCATTTAGAATTGGTGCTAATCCAACACATAGAAAAGAAATAGTTAAAATAGATTGTGAAACAAAACAAATTGTAGAAGAATATAAAAGTGTAATTATAGCTTCTGAAAAATTAAATTTGGAAACCAATTACATTAGAACATGTATAAAAGATAAAAAAATTATAGAAAATTTTATGCTAGAATATAAAAAAAATATAGATATTTTAGAATACATGTAAAACACAAATTTTTTAACATTAATTAATTGTAATTATATTAATTAATGTTTCTTTTTTTATTGAGATATGTTAAGCGTAAGCATGGATGACGATAATTTTGATTTAACCTCTTTGCCATCAAGTGTATCATTGTCATCAACATATACTCCAAAGTCGGCAGAAGAATCCCCCTTAGATTCACCGTTTGGAATTTCTCCAATCCAACAACCACCTCCAGTACAAGTACAGCGAGAAGAAGAAGAAGAAGAAGAAGAATTATTTTCACCAAAGGATAAAGAAAAACATGTATGGGTACCGATAGATGACCAATGGAAAAAAATTTTAATGTCTGATTTTTATTTTGTAAAAGATTGTGCACCTGATGGTAATTGTCAATTTCGGTCTTTAGAAGAAGCGATTAAAAGCGATTCTCAAATAAAAGCATCACATAAAAAATTAAGAAGAATGGTTGCAGAACATATTTTAACATTAAGTGACCTGCAGTTTCAAGACATACTCAATAATTATAAAGTTGAAAAAGATAGTGGTGAATTTTATGGAGATTGGGACCCTAATACCATAAAAACTAAACGTCAATTAGCTTTAGAAATTAAAAAGCCAGGATTTAATTTTGAAGGTGACAATATGACTTTGTCTATTTTATCCAAAGTATTAAAATTAGATATATTTATTTTCAATCAAAATACTCATACTATCACTAAAATTGAGAATGATAACCCCCAATTTATCATTATAAACTTTATTCAAAGTGGTAATACAGGGCATTATAAAACTATTGGCTTTAAACTTAAGAAAGATTTACAAACGATGTTTAATCGTAATGATTTACCAAATGATATGTTACCACTTGTAGATAAACAATTATTTTATACTAAGCATATTCAACAAATATATAATTTATATGACCCATTTACATGTAATGACCTTATTGCGAATATAGAGTTATTAATAGGAAAATTAACACCATCTGATAAAACTTTAATTTGTAAATTATCAGGTCAATTTGTATCTAAAGAAAAACCTAAACCTAGAGAAAAAAGAAAATCTAAAAAACGGTCTTATCGGAAAACTCCTAAAAGTAAATCTAAAACAAAAAGTAAGTCCAAGTCAAAATCAAAGAAATCCAAGTCAGTTAAACACAAGTCAAAATCAAAGAAATCCAAGTCCGTTAAACGCAAGTCAAAATCAAAGAAATCCAAGTCAGTTAAACGCAAGTCAAAATCCAAGTCAGTTAAACGCAAGTCAAAATCAAAGTCAGTTAAACGCAAGTCAAAATCAAAGTCAGTTAAACGCAAGTCAAAATCAAAGTCAGTTAAACGTAAGAGTAAGAAATCAAAGTCAGTTAAACGTAAGAGTAAGAAATCAAAGTCAGTTAAACGTAAGAGTAAGAAATCAAAGTCAGTTAAACGCAAGTCAAAATCAAAGTCAGTTAAACGCAAGTCAAAATCAAAGAAACAAAGTAAAAAGATTAAAAGGGCTGCAAAACCAAAAAGAAAATCAAAACCTGTTAAATCTTAAAGTATATACTTTTGTAAAATTTAAAAATTGTAAAAAAATATTATCTAGATATAATATATAAATGGATAATTATATATTACTATTAGGCTTAGTAGCTATAGTAGCTCTATACTTACTATACAAGTCAAATGAAACATTTGAAAATGAACAAAAAAATAAGGAATGTTCCACATTATCTTTAAATAAGGCTATTTATGGTTATAGTGTAAATATGATTAATAGAGGAGCTCGTTAATTTCTGGGTATGTTTTAAGAGTTGCTATGTGGAAAAACTAAAAAATGAATATAATATAATTGTAATATATTATTAATATAATTTAAATAATATTAATGTCTAAATATCATCATCAATTACAAATATTTTTATACAAAAATAAATTAAATGAACAAAGTATTACTGATTTACTTGGTAAATTTTCTACAACCACTGTTAAACATATAATCAATGATTTAGGTACCTCTAATGTTATGCTGCAAGGTATTGTAGACGCTTCTAAAGACTCAAATGAGTTATATATATTTAGTGACGGTAATTGCCGAGGAAATGGTAAAAAATATGCAAGAGCGGGATATTCCGCATTTTTTACAGATAATAACGATTCACCTTATTATAAATTTAATAAAACACGACTCGTTGGCTCAGAACCTACAAATAATAAGGCTGAATTATCTGGTATAAAATATATTTTCAAAACTATATTGGAGAATCAAGAACTTTTTAAGGATAAAAAGAATATAATTTGTACAGATTCAATGTATTCAATTAATTGTATAGATAAATGGTCCAAAAGTTGGAGTAAAAATGGATGGAAAAATAGCAAGGGTCAAGATGTCAAAAATAAAGAGTTAATCCAAGGCATTTTAAATAGTCAAGAGTCTATTAATCAAGATATCAAAATTATATTTAAACATGTCCCTGCTCACATGCAAGAGCCAAATGATAAAAAATCATTGGAATGGATTATGTGGTATGGAAACAATAAAGTTGATTCAAATATTAATGAACTTTTAGATAAAAGCAAAGACGATTGATTAGTGACATTTTAATATAGTTTATTATTTCAAAGTAATATTTTATTTTTATTTTTGATATATATTATTTTTAATTTATTTTATTTACTTATAATAACAAATTATGAGTGAATATAAAAACATTAGTCAATCTCATTTTAAAAATGATGAGTGTTATATAAATCAACAAAATCAAAGTAATAAGAGTATTTTTAGTTATATTACAGATACAACCATGTTTGTAAACAAAAATCAATGTCTTGATACAACACCTCCATTTTTAAGTTATACACCTATTGGTGTCCCTACTCAAAATGTTGACATTGAAAGTAATTTAAGAGGAGTTATTCGAAATAATACACGATGCGCATCCTGTAAATATCAGCCAGAAAATTTAGATTTAACAGGTGATAGTAGTCAAAATAATACCAAGTTAGACTTATTGCCACATAATAGACAATTATGTAAACCAGAAAATCAAATATTACCTCAAGGTTATTATAATATTCCCACTCGTAAATAATTTTATTTTATCAAATAATTAAATTGATAAAATTATAAAACTTCGGCTAAATGATTAAAACTAATTTAAGCAATAGTAACTGCGTTAAATACACCAACAGTTCCACTAAGGAAATATTTAGAATCTGTACCAAGTAAAGTAAATTGGTCACCAATTGCACTTCCAGCTGTTGTTTTAATAACAGTTTTAGAAGCACCAGTAGCTAAGTTAGCACTAGTGCTAAATTGCGAAATTGATATAGCTCCATTAATACATGCAGATGGAGCTGTTAAAGTATGAGCACCAGTGTTAGTTACTACAAATCTATATAAAAGTCCAACAGATGGTGATGGAAGAGTAACTACGGAACCAGCGGTTGCGCTAAGAGTGACGATATCACCAGATTGAGCAGCGCCAAGTGTGATACTTGAACCAGCATCAGTGAATTGGACTTGAGATTGACTTAGATTAACTGATTGAAAATCGTGAATAACTTTAGATCTTTGAGACATTGTTGTATATTGTTTTATATTATTACAAAAGATTTTATTTTTTTGAAATAAATAATAAGTAAGGACAGATTATTATTTTTTTTTATTTAAAAATTGTATAAGTAAAATGTCTAAAGATTACCTTACATTTTATAGTTATGTTCGCAATAATAAAACAGAACTTACACACTTATTCCAAAGTTTATTAGGCGAACCCGTTATAGATAAATTACCAGATAGAGTTTGCTCTTCAAAAGTTGTATATGAAATTCTTCGCAATGACCTTGATACTTATTTTAAACAACAACTATTCCGAAATACATTTATGGAATACTTTAAATGGAAGGTTTTGGACTAAAAATTGAATTTTAAATTATTTATATAATTTTTCGTACTTTATACTTTATACTTTATACTTAAATTTACTTTACACCCTTGAAGATTTAAAACGCCGGTTTTCACCTTTGTAAATCCACGAGGTTTGGTCTTTTCATACCGTGTAAATTTTGGTTTTGTGATACCGATGTAGTATCACTGAGTAAGCCTCTGGCTTCTTTTTAGATAATCCAGTCTTGATATAAAAAAAAAAGATTTATAAAAAACTGAAAAATAAAACAACCTTAAACAATAAATTTCAATCGCTACTATATTAAATCTACGTATATGGATTCTGAAGGTTATTATTCTGATGTATCCAGTGTATCTATTTTTAGCGAAATTAATAATGAAAATAGCGAGTATGAACACGAAATTGATATGAATCACTATATAAATCGTATTAGTGATACGTATGATACAAATAGTATATATACAGAACCATATTATAATTATAATACTAGCATGTCTATTACTCAAGAGCATGACGATTTATATTCAATTATTGATTTATATATGCAACAATACATTGAACCAATAAAAAAGGAATGGGATAATGACAATGATTATCATAAAACTTTACCAAAACAAATTTCAAGTTTGTCACGGTTTTCCGCAGTGCCTAGAAATTCACACTTGTCCGAATTCTCAAATAAATCTGAAAAGTCTTCTAAATCATGGAAATCATTTTTTAGTAAATTTTCTAAAAAATCAAAAAAAAATGAAATTAAGTTTTATGACAATTTAATTATTAAACGTAATCGTCACGTTTCTACGAAGCGATAAACTGAGTACCCTTGGTAATAACAAATGACAAATAACAACATGTAAATTGAGGCCTTAGGGTCTTTTTGTTTTTGAAATTATTTTGAAGATACACCGAAAATTAAATTACCGTATCTTTTCTCTTGTTCTTTTTCTAAATAATTTCTATCTGAAAATTTAACATCACTTGGAACAACATCTGGTAAAATATCAGGATTTTCATCAACATTGGTAAAATCCAATGTAAATTTCTCTTTGGGATAATCACATTCACATGCATGTTCATTATTTACCAATGTATGTTTACCTGTAAATATATAGTTTGGATTTTGTGCAACACACATACTTGAACATTTTGATTGAATATCTCTTTGATTATACATTTTACATGAATAATCTGACTTTATATTACACTTTACCGTGTAATTACTTGTATTATTTATAAAATAATATACTACTGCAGCTATTAATAATACTATAAACAACATATTCTTATTATATAACGGTAAAAAAAGTTTTCGATAATACAACTAAAAAAAAAGTGAAAAATACTAGTCTTTAAATAATTTTAATATATTCGAAAAAATGTCTATCGAAACTTCAGCTATAGTTGCACTTGCTCTTGGTGTGTCTCTTATAGGTCTTATTGTTCTAATTATTTTATTCGTAGAAATGAATCATTTTAATAATGTAACAAAAGAAAGTTTGTTTTATGTTAAAAAGTGGTGTTTGATTGCTCTAGTTTTATTGGTAAATGCTGGTGGATGTGCTTTGGTATATTATACACAAAATCTGCAAGTTATTCTCTTTATTATTGTTGCTCTGAAATCTAAGGATATTATTATGGCTATTATGTTTGGTTTCAATATGATTTATCGTGCAATTACAAAGACGTATTCTCAACTTCCTAGTCTTGAAGTAAGTGATGAAATTGAACGTGTTGCAGCATTTGTTCCAGTATATGATGAATCTCTTGAACAAGTTACTAAGACTCTTGACTCACTACTTAATAGTAAAGGAGCTCATTATATTCTTCCAGTTCTAATTTCTGATGGTAAGAATAATTATGATAACTTGATTACTATTGAAACAGTAAAAAACTATACTTATCACTCTTGGAAGACATATGACGTAGACTTGACAGTTTCTTATGGTACTCGTAATAATAAACATGTAGTATCTATCACTAAACAAATCAATCTAGGAAAGAAAGATAGTATTATTCTTATGAATGACCTATTTAATTGTGCTCGAAGCAATATTTCAAGGGTTAATACTGAACTCCGTGAACAAGTTCGTCAAGATATCTCAACAATCTTTGGAGTAAATGAGTTTAATTATATCTTCAGTACTGACAGTGATACAATTGTTGATGAACATGCAGTTGTATGTCTCGTAGATACACTCAAGACTAAAAATGCAACTGCAGTAGCAGGTATTGTAAATGTTAACAAGTCAAGTGGTAATTTCTTCTGGAACCATATTCAAAATCTTCAATATATGTATGGTCAATACATTCGACGAACAAATGAAGATCTACTTAACCAAGTTCTATGCTTACCTGGTTGTATCTCTATGATTAAGATTGATGAAACATTCAAAGATACACTCGAGTTATATTCGAGTTTACCAAATGAAAATAATCTATTTGAAACAAGTGTTCAGTCTATGGGTACAGATAGACGACTTACTAGTTCAATTGTTTATACAACAACCAGAGGTGGTGCTAAGATTCTTCAAGATACTCGTGCTCATGCATATACAGAGCCACCTCAAAGTTTAATGCAATTTTTCAGTCAACGTAAGCGATGGACTCATAATATGTTCTTTAATTCTATTCTAAATATTATTGGGATTAATGTACATATATTGTCAAGATTCTTTAATCTAATTGACGTTCTCAGAATGTGTCTAGTTTACTTTAGATTATTCAATACTTTCTACTTTATCTATCTTTTGATTACAGCATATGAACCTAAAAATATACTAGAACTTGTACCATACATTATCTTATTGTCTTTTCCAGTTGTCTGCTTCTTACTGTATTCTCTTTTCAACTCACATCTACGAAATCAATTTTTGTCTCTCTTTGTCTTTACATTTATTAACAAAGTCTTTACAATGGTTTCAACAATTATCATATTCACTCTTATGTTATTCAATATTGGAAATTCGGACTGGAAAATTTCATATTAAATCAAAAAAGTAAAATTATAAAAAAAATAAAAAACGTTAAAACGATAGTCGCATTGGATTGAATCGGAAAGAGATAAACCCATATATCTGGAAACAGGTATATGGGTTTATCTTTATTTATGTCATCTTACACTTCAAATTTAATAAAATGTAAATTTTAAATTTGAATTTGAATTTATTGAAGTTTCTTGACTCTAAAATTTCTAAAATATGACCATGTATCTATGGGTGTTGTATATTTTTCTGACCCTCCGCCAAAAAAGGTCGAGAATAAAATAGCTGTAATACTAGTTGATGGATTAGTTGTCCAAATTAAGTTATTAAATTTTTGTGGTTCTTCATTTACAAATAATTCTAAAATACCATTAGCATTTGGATTTCCATCTTTATCAAATGTATTCATTTTAACTCTCATCATAACTTTATTCCATTCTGTAGGTTGAAATTTAAAAAGACCACGCCATAAAGAATCACCAAAGGCGTCATTTTGAATAAGATTCGGAATTTGTTGATATTCAGATGATTGATTTTCTGGTAAATAAACATAAGCCTCGGTATCAAAGTCCTTTCGCCATACAATTCTTAAACTCGATGTAGTATTGCTATGTTGACCACCACTAGCTTCTCTCATATATTTTTTATCTGTTCCTTCACTTAAAAATAATCCAGGTAATTTTCCACCTAAAACAGATTGAAATGTTTCATCAAATTTAACATCATAACTAAAAATAAGATCTTGTGCTGGAAACATATTTTCAGGTGATGCATAAAATCCAATTCCACCTTGTGGAAATTTACTTGGTGAATAACTTCCTTTAGGATAAAATACCTTTAGAGAACCATCATCTAATACTTGATGATTTTTATTGTCTTTCCCCCATCCAATTTTTGAAATTTTCCATATACTGGAATCTTGTAAAGAAATAATAGCAGAAATAGGTAAGGTTAACCAATCTAAACGCATATTTGTTAATTAAATATGAAATATTTTTGTTTTTAAATAACAAATAAACGCGATAAATTAAATGGATAAATTTCTATGAAAAGTTTTAAAATGGTTAAAAAAATGGTTTAAAAAAAATGAAATTATATCTTATATAAATATTTATAAATGTACTCGAGAAGTCCAACTTATTTTATATTAAGTTTTATATTGTTTGGTCAAAATATTCTAGCTCAAATAACAACCACCTGTACCACCACCACCGATTCCGATTCCGGCTTCACCTTTTGGTGACCCAGCTTTGATTTGTACTCAAACAGAGGGAGTTGTGTATAGTGTAGGTGGATTTCCGAGTTCACCGTATAAAGTAACACCTTTTGTTGACCAATTCAAAAATCCACCAAATGCATTGCCAAGACATAAAGCATGTAGAGCTGATGGACATTGTATGATATCGTATGATATTAATATCAATCAAATGCAAGCAAGACCATTTGATAATGCTATTCCAGGATGTAAAGCTTTTCCAGGGACTTGGTTTTTAGCATATAATGGGAGTATTCCTGGACCTACTATTCGGGTACCAGTTGGTCATGAGTCACTTGTACGTTTTAAGAATTCTATTAATACGGTTAGTGGTTATTTCAAGGAAAATCATGCTCCTTGTTTAACAGCCAATGGTAGAACTGGAAGACCGATTAGTGTTCATTTCCATGGTTCAGCTAGTTTAGCTCCTTTTGATGGATGGGCTGATGATGAGACTTGTTTTGGTGAAGTCAAGGATTATGTTTATCCAAACAATCGTGCAGGAACTGGTTGGTATCATGACCATGCTCTTCATATTACAGCTGACAATGCTTATTTAGGTTTAGCTGGTTTTAAAATTACTTCAGCAAAAATGAAAGACGGTGGTTGTGGCGAACCATGGAATTTAGAAGATATTGAAGAACATCAAATGGTTATGTCAGATAAGGTTCTAGATAATAAATGTCAGTTATCAGTTGACCATTTTGGAGCTCATGAAAACAAT
>Ga0208797_1000088_pt1 | contig 23002 bp, 42 predicted proteins | sample ColrivemetaGS555_FD_187608 | JGI IMG/M metagenome (GOLD analysis project Ga0208797, IMG submission 187608) | Estuarine microbial communities from the Columbia River estuary - Ebb tide non-ETM metaG S.555 (SPAdes) (version 2) | ecosystem: Environmental > Aquatic > Marine > Intertidal zone >...
ACTGGAAACATAAGAATTTATTTTGGTGGTGTTTTTACTCCTTTTGTAAATGCTAATGGGGTTTATTCTTTTTACATTTCTGCAACCGCAATTGATGCTTTGGCTACAAGTGCATCTGGTTTATTCATAGGCTCTATAACAAACATTTCAGTAATAGAAATAACAGACGATACTAACCTACCGAGAATAAACTACGAGAATGGCTGCGGAAGTTGGTTGTTTGAACCGCAGAGTACGAATTTAGTTACTTATTCAGAGGATTTTAGTCAGTATTCAACTGGAAACTCTCCTATAATTGAAGGAGGGTTTTTAGCTCCTGATGGAACAAATAATGCTTATAAAATAACAAATACTGGTTCAAGCACACTATATATATCGGGTGCAAATTTCACAAGCGCAGCTACAAGAAGTGTGTATGCAAGGTCAGTTAGTGGAACTGGAACTGCAACGTTAATGTCTTATTTTGGAAATACAAATAACGTATTTACACTTACAGAAGATTGGCAAAGGTTTGAAGTTAATGGTACAACCGCAGCAGCAGGAGAAGACAACTTTTACGCAGCAGATTTTAGAGGTAGTGGCACTTTAACTGAATACATAATTTGGGGCGCACAAGTAGAAGAACAACCCTACGCAACATCTTACATACCAACATCTGGCTCAACAGTTACACGTAACCAAGACGTATGCACCAATGGCGGAAGTTTAGCCACAATAAATAGCACAGAGGGTGTTTTATATGCAGAGATAGCAGCATTGGCAAATGATTTAACCGATAGAGATATATCAATAAGTGATGGAACAAACAACAATGTTGTAAGAATAAGATTATCAAGATTTTCTAATAATATAGGTTATGCTGTTTTATCAAATGGTATCACAACTGTAGGCGCTTTAGTTTCTGGGCAAACACAAACAAACACAAACAAAATAGCAGTTAAATATAAACAAGATGATTTTGCTTTATGGATAAATGGTGTAGAAGTTGCAACAGATACAAGCGGCAGTACTCCTATTGGTTTAAGTAGCTTGCAGTTTACATCTGGTAATGTTGCACTACCTTTATTCGGCAAAACAAAAGCACTTGCAGTTTGGAAAGAGGCTTTAAGCGATAGCGAATTACAATCTTTAACAACAATATAATGAATATATACAAGACAAATTTTCCAACAGAGCAAGAGGGCAAAGACTACCTTTTAAGTATTGGTGTTTTAGTTGAAACAGATGGCGAAATAGTATTTGCAAAAGATACGGCAGCGGTTGTTTATATCGGTAAGGTTGTAAAGATACCAGCTACTTATGATGCAGATGGTAATATAATCACACCCGCAGTTTACTATCCAGGCTATGCCATCGATGTTATGAGCGCAAAGCCAAATTTAGACTTTGGCTCTTTTATGGTGTACCCAATAGAGGCAGCACATAGTTTTTACGGTTATGCAAGAAATGCAGAGGTGCCACCTACTAAAAAAAACGTCGAAAGCGTAGAAAGCGCAGAAAACGTAGAAAAAAAAGAATAAAAAATGTATAGGATTTTAGCGGATTATATTACTTTAGGAATTTGGGGCATGAGCATGGCTAACACGATCGCAGATTTTGATATAGCGAGTGCCTCTAGTTTAGCGCAGTTAGTTTTATCTATTCTAGGTATTGTATATTTAGGCGTTAAAATTGTAAACGAATCCCTAAACGGGCAAATTAACAGAGAGGGCAAGCGTTTAGAAAACGAAAGAGCTAATCGAGATTTAATAGACGATGAAAATGAGAAACTTTAATTTTAAAGAGTTTGATAGTCCAGACCTAGAGGGATCGGGTTTAAATATGGATAAAGACTTTCTCTCTATGCTAGATAACGCGAGAGACATCGTTAAAACGCCGTTTAAGATAACGTCTGGCTATAGGACTAAAGAGCATAACGTAAAGGTCGGAGGCGTAGAGGGTAGCTCTCACACTAAAGGATTAGCTTGCGACATCGCTTGCAGTGATTCACGAGCAAGGTTTTTAATAATAAACGCGTTACTAGAGGCAGGATTTACTCGCATAGGTATAGCAAACAATTTTATTCACGTAGACTCGGATTGTGAGAAGTCTCAAAATGTAATCTGGACGTATTAATGGAAACAGGAAAGTACAAAGATAAAAACGGAACGACTAGAGTAGGCGACGCTTTGAGGTTTTTAGCCAAACAAGGCAAAACTTTTGCGCCCGAACTGCTAGAGCTTGCTGCAAATGTTACAGGCGTCAAGGCTTTGGATAAGCTAGGCAATGCTATACGAGGCGATAAGGCGCTAACCCCACAGGATAAAGACTTGCTACTAGCAGAGTTAAACAAAGATATAGCAATAGAGCAAGAGATAACTAAGAGGTGGGTTGCAGACGCAAACTCGGATAACTACGCTAGTAAGAATATACGCCCTTTTACGCTCGCTTTTTTGCTTTTCTGTATGTTTGTATTTATTATGTTGGATAGTGCGTTAGACGGCTTTAAAATAGCTCCAGAGTGGATAGGATTGCTCAAGGGTTTACTCATGACTGCAGTAGGTGGTTATTTTGTAATACGAGGAGCGGAGAAAATAACGAAGAATATAAAAAAGTAAAGTTGACGTTATACGGTGTTGTAAACAATTAAAGGTTTTTAAATTTCCATTCTAATTGTTCAATAACATCTTCTGCCTTATGGTCAAATTGTTCAGCTATGTGTTCGCCTAAAACCTTTAACAGTTCGCTATCGCTTTTACAACAACGTGTATAATTAATAGCTTTTAAGTACTCATCTAATAAATTATGTGCCATACTTACAGCTTCTTTTCTTTTTTCCTTCCCTTCTTCGGCAGAAGTATATCCAAGCCAAAGTAATTTATTAATAAATTCTGCTTTATTCATAATATTTGTTTTTTTTAATACGCTACTAATCATACACTTTTCAGTTGGTAGTAATAAGTTTAGGTGTCAGCATACATACATAGTACACATTGCGTCTTACACTTTTCCCTCTTCTCTTTAGTTTGGTCAGAGCAATAAAACTTACTACAACCAACATCGGTTAAAGTTAATTGCTCAGCTTGTTTTTCTTTTATAAAGTTTCGTAAAATAAACTTACCACTTCCTCTGTCAAAATCGTCTTCATTTTGTAGTATTAGTATTTCTAAATCTTCTAATATATTTTTCATTTGTATTTATTTAATTCTGTTAATATTCAACGCAACTAACCTTAACCATATACGTTATGTGCAATGGCTACATTATGCCGTAATACTTAAATATTTGCACCATAGCGTAACCAATCATAAACAATGGCACTATTTTACCTATTGCTTTTAATACAAATTCAAATAATGCGTTTGGAGCGGTAAAGTTCATAAATAATATTAGTGTTGCCATTGCTAATACTGCGAAGTTGTAAATTAATTCTATTGTATTCATTTCGTTTTATTTTAAAATTTGTGCTGTAAAAACCGACAAAGCACATAACACGGTATATATTTTATTTTCGTTCCTCAAACAAACCATACACTTTTAAGTTACCTATGCCTCTGGTCGTATTTCCAATTCTCAAGCGCTTTTTTCGCATTTCGATAGGCTTTGTTTAATGCCTTAAAACTAGGATCGTCTTTATATAGCTCGTAATCATTATAATAAACTACGGAGCGCTCTTTAAGAGCTTGAGGCAGGTCGAAATACTCTGCCTCTTTAACTCTTAAAAAATACTCTTTACTGCCCTGCATTATTTAGATAGGGTTTTAACTTGTTCAGATGTCAAGGCATAGGCATTTAAAGACTCTTTAGTGATTTTACCATCTTTTAAAGCTATTAACGCCTTTGTAAAACGTTCGTCGCTTAGAGGCTGTTTAATTGGCTTAGGCGCAAACTCTTTTGTTATCTCCGCTAGGTATCTGACATCGTCAAACTTGCCCATAAAAATATCTGCGTTAAACCCTAGCTTTGATATTGCTTTTGTAAGTGTATCCGTCTCTATTTTTTTAGCAAAATTATCGTCTAGCATAGTCTTTGCATTATTAATATATAACTTGCAGGAGTTTATGATTTCAAACTCTCCCTCTGGAAAAAAGAAAGTACCTTTAAAAACTACCATATCATATTTAACAAGAGAGTAATCTAGCTCTATATTTTTAAATCCCCAAGTTTGCCCGTATACTCCGAACTGCTCTGTTACCATCATTATTTGATATTGTGGCGCTATCGCAGTTATAGACATTCCGCCTATTTTAGCTTTTTTAGTATACTTTGGGTTTGTTTTTTCTACGCTATTCCATAGCTTTAAATTGTTTTTATTCATTGTTTTTGTTTTGCGTGCAATCGCACAGGTTATTAATTTGTATTTTTTTTAGTCTGTTTAATACTTTCACTTGCCAGTTAGCATCTAAAAGTCTCTCGCTTTCCGTTCCAAAGATACGATAATAAGGGTTGTCTTTATCCATTATATAATCATATCTAGCTTGAACTTGTTTAATGCGGTGTCTAGTAGCCTCGGCTCTCTCTTTGCAGCACTTACTCATAATAGTGAGCTATTACGTTCATAATCATTTCGTCCTCCTCGTCTGTTATATCTATATCGTCGTAGTGTTGGTCGAATACCGCTAGTATCTCAATATCAAAATAAGCATCGCCTACCGTTACCTCTTGCGTTTCAAAGTGAGTGCCGTGTGAAATAGATATATCTCGGCTTGCGTATATACTAAACTCAATGCCATACTCACCAAGCTGCGCCTCTACAAAATCCTGTTGCAATACCTCGTTATCGTGGTCGCTTTCCCACTCTATAAAGGGAGCGTTAAAATCCTGCATACTATCTTTTAATGTTTTCATTATTTTTTAAGTTTTAATTTTAATATTCTTTTTTTAATCGCCTTGCGTTTCTCACAAAGTGGCAAGCTGTCAGCTAGTTGCTGTAATTTTTGGATAATCTGTTTTTTTGTTCTCATAGTTTTATTTATTAGTTGACGTTATACGGTGTTAGCATTAATTTTGCACCCAATCATTCCACTCTACAAAATCTCTACCTGTTTCACCTAAAAAGTGTTGCATTCTTGCATATTTTTCTGCTCGTGCAATACTAATGCTAACACCAGATAAAAATAATTGCTCTTTCTGTATTTCTATAATTTTTTCGTTTATAGCTTTTTGTTCTTCTAGTAACTGTATTTTTTCCTCTAAAGCAGTTATCAATTTTTCATTTATTTCGTTTACTTTTTTCATTTCTAATTAATTTAAGTTTATAATTTACGCAACTATTCTTATCTAAATACGTTGTGCGTAATTACTTTGCTTCAAAGTGTTTAAATCTATCAGGGCAAAGTCCAGTTGCCTCAGAGTGCAATACTTTTTTATTATCACAATGTTTACAAAGCAACTTATCACAACAACGCGTATAATTAATAGCTTTTTCAAGCATACTTGCAAGCTGTTTAGATAATAAAGTTTCTGTTCCGTTTACAGTGGTTATTGTTCCACTATCAACTCTTGTTTTTATTTGTCTAAGTCCGTTAATTATTTCTTCCATTTTTATAAATTTATTGTTAATTTTCCGCTACTAATGATACACTTTTCAGTTGTAAGTAATTATGCTTACCTATTAAAAATGCATAGTATTACACCTTTTACAAACGCTTGTTTCTCTATCAAAATCGTGTCCTTTATCATCGCACAACTCCTCACAACAACGCGTATAATTAATAGCTTCTTGTAGAGCGTTTAATTTGTGCAGTAATATACTTTCTGTTTGTTTAGTTAATTCGCCCATATTTCTAAGGCTTAATACTTCGTTTCTAAGTTCTTGTAATTCTTTCATTTCTATTATCTTTAGTTATTATTCACGCTACTAATCATACACTTTTAAGTTACAATATTACAACTTTTTTTTGAGTAAAAAAATATGTTAATAAAAAAATCAAAATATTAGTAACAAAATTTATATATTATAATACTAACAGATTAAAATTATAATGTTAGAAAAATTAGCAAAAAGGAATGACGACTGGCGAAATCTAGCCTACAGGATATGCGGAGATTACGACCTCGCTCAAGACTTAGTACAACAAATGTACTTAAAACTTAAAGATTACAAGGTAGTTAACGAGGCAATGGTAGCAATTACCATAAAAAACATGTGGACTAACATACTTAAAAAGAAAAATCGAGAGGTTAGTATCGAGGGATTTTATTCTATTTCAGATAATAGAGAAGTATTTGAGCCAGACGACGATCAAAAGATATACCTAGACAGATTTAAAAGCCTGCCAATGGTGCAACAGGAATTAATACAAGAGAGTTTCCACAAAAGCGTCAGAAAAATAGGCAAAGATTTTAATATTAATTATGGCTATGTACATAAAAAAATACACGAGGGGTTAAAAAAGATTTTAAAAGAGGATTACAAAGAGTATAAAAATAGTAATCTGAAATACTTAAAAAAGCGTAAAAATGAAAGTAACTAAAAAAGACCTAAAGAATTTTAAGGGAGATAAAAGGAGTAAAAAATACAGAGACTTGAAACTTGCCTACGATAAAACTATAGAAACCAAAAACGTCGACGATGTTGGAATAGGTACAACCCTAGAGAAAGTATTTAAAGCTACGGGCATATCTAAACTAGTAGAGACATTTACTCCAGAGGGCGAGGATTGCGGCTGTAATGAGCGCAAAAGGCTTTTAAACAACTCGCCAACGTTTAACGCATCGCAAAGACCAAAGCGCTGCATGACAAAAGAAATGTTTGAGGCTTACGATAAGTTTGTAAAAACTAGAGAGATCGACAAATGGAGCGCCGAAGAGTTCAAGCTAGTATTTGATACATACGAGTGGGTTTTTGCCTTGAGATACGATACAAAACGTATGTGCGCAAATTGTAACGGTACGGCTAACATATTAAAAATGATTACCGCGTCTCTAGATAAAGTTTACGAGACTTACTAACAATGTAAAATATTACTTTTAAAAAGCCTGTAATTTGATTTATAGGCTTTTTTTATGTTTTGAGGCGACAAACACGACATAAATTTTTGGCGTGTCGTGTGCCTTAGCCTAGTGATAGCAAAGGATTACACAGAAAGACGACATTTGGCGTGTCGTGTTTAGTATTTTGAAACTGAAAAAATAAAGGCTTACAATTTTTAAAAAAGACGACACGACACTATTTTGTCGTGTTTTGGCAACAAAGTCAATACCACACTGGGCGGAGGACACGACATCGCGTTTTTATTTTGTCGTGTTTGTCGTGTTTTGTCGTGTTTGTATTGTTAATAAAAATACGCTTTGATTTAAAACAAAGACTTTATATTTGTAGGAGAGAAACTCAAATATCTTTATAGCGAATCGTAGGAGGTTAGCTAACACATTATAAAACTCTTATTTTTAAAGCTCCTCCTACATTGGCTTTTTAAATAGGAGTTTTTTTATAGCAGCAAATGATAAAACTAGATATACAAAAATGTAATAACTTAATCGAGAGGGGATTTTCTCTTATTACTGCAACGGCAGACAAAGTACCCGTAGGAAGTTGGAAACAAGCACAACAAACAGCTACAGATATAGAGAGTTTTAGAGTAAACTATTTAAAACCTAAAGCTAAAGCCGTCGGTATTGTTACAGGATTTAACGATTTGGAATGTCTGGACGTAGATTTAAAAGTATTCTCTACAGCAAAAGAAAAATCCGAGTGGTGGGTAGAGTATATTAGCTTTTTAGAGGATAACATTTTTAATTTTAAAGATAAATTTGTAATAGCTAAAACGATAAACGACGGCTTTCACATACTCTATAAGTCTAAAAGAGTAGAGGGTAATCTTAAAGTAGCTAAACTTAAAGGACATAAACAGCAAATACTAGAGACCAGAGGTAACGGGGGATATATAGTAGCTTACTCCGATATACTAAATGGTAAAGAGTATACAGACATCGACTATATTAGCGAGGATGATCGCGAGGTATTATTTTCTATATCTAAAACATACGACCACAAAGAGGAGGCTATAGAGGTAATCGAGAAACCTAAAAAAGACAAGGTAATATCTACAGGCTTGAGCGCTTGGGAAGATTACAACAATAAAACGAGTATACTCGATTTAATAGGCGCAGACTTTGACGTAGTAAGAAACCTAAAAGACAAATATATAATAAGACGCAAAGGCGCAGATTCCGCTCATAGTGGATATATCTATAAGGACAACGGATTAATGTATCTCTTTACCTCTGGAACGTCTTTCGAGGCAGAGAAAGGATATAACCCGTTTATGGTTTACGCTCATTATATCCACAACGACGACGGGAGCGCTGCGGCTACAGATTTATACAAGCAAGGGTTTGGAGAACGTATAGCTATAGATTCGCCTTTAGACGTAACCCTAGAGGATAAAGAGGTTTGCGTTAATACTGAGTTTCCTTTGGATATATTCCCTTTAGAATTACAGCATTATATATTAGAGAGGCATAGAACGCTCAAGCAATCTATTGATTATATGGGGTGTAGCTTGTTATTTTTAACCTCTATAATAGTAGGTAACTCACAACAGATAAAAATAAAAAACGGTTGGAACGAAACCCCTAGTATTTGGCTTTCTTTAGTAGGAAAGGCAGGGGTAGGAAAGACGCCGTCTATTAAAGGTATTACATTCCCTTTAGACAGAGCAAACAGCGCAGAGATTAAAAAGTATATAGTTGCAGAGGCAAAGTTTGACGAGTTTAACAATATGGACGCTAAAGAAAAGGCTTTAACAGAGCCAGTATATAAGCCAAAGAAAACGCAATTTTTAGTTAACGACGTAACCCTTGAGGCGCTCGTAGAATTACACAACGAAAATACAAACGGTATAGGGGTACTAAAAGACGAGCTTGCAGGTTTCTTTAAAGATATGAATAAGTACCGCGAGGGCGGAGATATGGAGCATTGGCTTTCGTCTTGGAGTGGCGGCGAGATAAACCTAAACAGAAAGACCGCAAAGAGTAGTTTTGTAGAGCGCGCTTTTTTACCTATCATGGGCGGAATACAGCCGAGCATATTAGACGGATTTCAAACAGAGGAGAACAAAAGCAACGGGTTTATTGATCGTATGCTGTTTTCTTACCCAGAGTTAGAGGTCGAGGATTTCGTAGACGAGGAGATTACGCAGGATTTGCTCGAGTGGTACGATACCTTTATTATTAAATTCTACGAGTCTACTAAAAGAAACCTAAGACTAGGAGAGGGGAACGTAGTAGAGGCAGTAACCGCAGAGTTTACTCCAGAGGCTAAAATAGAATACAAGCGAATCCACAAAGAAATTACAGCCATGCAAAAGTCTGAGGATATAGCAGAGGCAAACAAATCAATGCTCCCTAAAATGAAAGCCTACGTCGCTAGATTTGCATTATTGATTAATACCCTAGAGGCTCAAAAAAATACAGATATACATAAGGACGAGGTAGAGAAATCTAGCGTTTTAAAAGCTGAGAAGTTAGCGCATTATTTCATAGATATGGCTAATAAGATAAAAATAGAGAGCGCAGAGCGTACCAAAATAAAATCTAGCTTTGACAATAAAAAAGATGCCTATACCAATTTCAAAAGTATCTATACAAAAAACCCCGACGCCTCACAAAAAGATATTGCGGATATGCTAGGCAAATCAATTAGGACGACGCAGAGATATATAACAAAATTTAACAAGGAGAAATGATAAAAAAAGAATGGTTATTTATGCAGACGCCAAAGGAGAAAGCGTACCAATTAGCAAAGGCTTTTTATGTAGAGACTACGACAAGCAAAGAGGCGAAACAATGCGCTAAAGTACATATCACTTTGATACTAGAGAGCGAGATACTAAAGCCGTCTAACAATCAAACTATAGAATATTATCAAGAAGTATTAACCCAAATCGATAAGCTATGAAAAACCAAACCAACCGCTACAGATTAACACAAAAAGAGGAGACCGCTTTACTAGAAATGAGAGCAAAAGCCGACAAGTCTAGAGTCCTAGTAATAGGAGATATACATTTGCCCTTTGAACGTAAAGACTACCTACAATTTTGCAAGGATACATACAAAGAGTATCAATGTAATAGAGTCGTTTTTATTGGCGATATAATAGACGCCCATTACTCAAGTTTTCACGCTACCGATCCCGACGGACTAGGAGGGGGCGCAGAGTTAGAGATGGTAATAGAGCAGGTAAAAGACTGGTATAATGCCTTTCCAGACGCAGAGGTTTGCATAGGTAATCACGACGCTATAATAATGCGCAAAGCTTTTGATAGTGGCGTTCCTAAAATTTGGATAAAAGAGTTTAACGACGTTTTAAAAACGCCTAATTGGCAATGGGTTACGGATACATATATCGACGGCGTTAGGTATGTGCATGGGCATAAAAGCTCTAAAGCTAGAACGGCAGCGCGTAGGGATATGGTCTCCACAGTTACAGGGCATTTTCATACAGATTTCTATATAGATTATATGTTTGGAAAGACTAGAGCTATATTTGCTATGGCTGTAGGGTGTGGAATAGACGACTCGCAATATGCTTTTGCGTATGCCGCAGGCGGTAAAAAGAACGCTATCGGTTGCGCTGTAGTACTAAACGGCGGAGAGACTCCGATACTCGTTAAAATGAATCTAGATAAATACAAGGATTAAAATTTGCAATACATAAAAATAAATATTAACTTTAAGCCAAAACAATGGATATAGAAATAACAGACAGCAAAAAAGACCACTACTATTTAACAATTAACAAGATAAAATTAGGCGAGTTTGAGAGGTCAGACTTACGCCATCTAATAGAGAAAATCGATAATCAAATATAATAACTATGAAAGTAACAGGTAAAATTACAAAGGTGTTAGATACACAAAAAGGAACGTCCGCAGCAGGTAAAGATTGGCAAAAGCTCTCGTTTATCCTAGAGACTACAGAGGACTATAATAACCTCTATTGCTTTGATGTATTCGGAGACGAGAAAGTAGAGCAGTTTTTAAAATACAATAAAGTCGGGCAAGAGGTAGACGTTAGCTTTAACGTACAAACAAACGAGTACAAAGGCAAATACTATACTAGCTTGCAGTCTTGGAAAATATTCAAGGCAGAGGCAGAGGAGACATCTCCAGAGGTAGCTCAAGACGAGGCAGACGATTTGCCGTTTTAATAATTTGGGGAGTTAGCGCTCCCCTTTATTTTTTATAGATATGAAAATAACAAACGAGGACAACATGGAGTTAATGGCTCGCTATCCAGATAATCATTTCGAGTTGGCAATAGTCGATCCGCCTTATGGGATAAATGCAGGTAAAATGACAATGGGAAGCGGCAAGCACGAATTTAAAAAAGGTAAAAACTGGGATAGTGCAATCCCTACTAAAGAATATTTTGAAGAACTATTTAGAGTAAGTAAAAATCAAATTATATTTGGAGGTAATTATTTTGATTTGCCGTTAAATAATAATTGGTTAATATGGGATAAGTTAAACCCAAATTTAAGTTTTTCAGAGGCGGAGTTAGCTTGGTGCAGTATTGATAAAAATATTAGAATTTTTAAAAGACTATCTACTTTGCCAGATTATGACGGGAAAAAACAACACATAACACAAAAACCAATAAAGCTTTATGAATGGTGTTTAAAAAAATATGCTAATAAAGGAGATAAAATACTAGATACACATTTAGGAAGTGGAAGTATTGCTATTGCCTGTTATAAAAACGGCTTTGATTTAACCGCTTGCGAAATAGATACAGAGTATTACGATGCAGCTATAAAACGTCTTAAAATACATCAACAACAATTAACAATGTTTTAATATAAAAGCTATGAGTAAAATGAGTTTAACCGAAAGATTTAGATACGAAAACGAACAGAAAATAAAAAAATTCACAAAGAAACCGCAAATGAAAGACAAAATACTAGAGGATTTAAAGGCAGAGTTTGACGCACGATCGGAGGCAGGGATAAAAAAATATAATACTACTCTGGAGGATAACAACAAAGACGATTTTCTGCAACACTTAAAAGAGGAGTTAATGGACGCCGCTTTGTATATTCAAAAGCTGCAATCTATAGAGCCTAATTACTGCCGTTGTAATATAACCTATACACTCAATGAATGATACCAGAGATATTATCGCAGAGTTTACAGCGTCAGAAAGAGCTATCGACAAGCTACAACAGCCGACTATTGAAATCGAAACAACTCGCAACGCAATACGAGAAACTGAAAAACGAAACGACGGACTTAGTGCAGAGCTTGACGCAATACAAAAAAGAATTGATAAAGGTTATAAAGCAATACGAGAAAGCTCAAACGGGGAGCAAAGAATTGCAGAGGCTAAAAAAGAAATCTCAAGACTTAGCGGACTCATTGCGTGGCAAGACAACCGACGCAAACAATTTAAAACGATTATCGACAGGGGTTATTAATAATAAGCATATTTTGCAATGATTAAACTAAGACCATACCAAAACGAGATTATCAAATCCTTGCGCAACTCTTTTAAAAGAAACCGCAGGACTATACTTTGCGCCCCGACGGGAGCAGGTAAAACGATAATGTTTACCTATTTAATTAGTGAGCATTTAAAGCGTGGAGGTAACGTCCTAGTATTAACTCATAGGAGCGAGCTACTAAAACAAGCGGGTAGCTCATTCGAGAAATTCGGACTAACCCCCGTATATATAACGAGCGGATCAAAGCCAGACCTACAAGCAAAGCTCCATGTTGGAATGGTCGAAACTATAGACAGACGCAAAGAGACTTATAAAAGTTTTCTAGCCTCAAAGAGTTTAGTAGTAATCGACGAGGCTCATCTTAATATCTTTACCAAACTACTAGACTACATTAACCCCCTCGCCTACGTAATAGGAGCGACGGCTACCCCAGAGCGCAAGGGAAAGGCTGCCGTATCTCTAGACGAGTTTTACACCGCTATAGTACAACGAATAGATACACCCGAATTAATTAAAATGGGTTTCCTTTGCTCTGCAAATAGCTACGGCGTGCCAATAGATACCAAAGGACTAAAGCGCACAGGAGCGGATTTTGATACCGCAAGCTATTACGAGGATAACAAAACATATATCGGTGTTGTAGATAATTGGGTACGGTTAACAGAGAATACAAAGACCTTACTATTTGCATCGAATGTAAACAGCTCTAAGGTGGTATGCGCTCAATTTAATGCAAGAGGCTACGAGGCAAAACATGTTGACGGAAACACCCCTAAGAATGAGCGAGAGGCTATCCTACTATGGTACAACGAAACTCCGAAAGCAATTATCTGTAACTGCGGTATTTTAAACGCAGGGTTTGACCAACCAGACATTGAGACTATAATACTATACAGAGCTACAACCTCACTCCCTTTATTCCTGCAAATGTGCGGACGAGGCTCACGTACTACCGCAAACCTAAAGAGCTTTAATATTCTAGACTTTGGCAATAATATCAAACGGCTAGGGCATTGGGAGAATCCTAGAGACTGGAGCCTAAAAAAGAAACTAACAAGAGAGCAGCCTGCCCCCGTAAAGGATTGCCCTAAATGTAAAGCGATCCTATTAGCCTCTGCTAAAGTCTGCCCTTATTGCGAGCATAAATTCATAAATAAAAAAGAGGCAGAGATTGCTAGGCTAGAGCTAATAAAAAACGAGGTAATTAAAAACTACAGCGAGATGACTAACGCAGAGCTTGCGCAGGCGGTAAAGGATAAGTATATAACGGCGGCTTGGGTATTGCATCGTAAAACCTGCCGACAAGACGCTAGAGATTTTCTTGAGGCGGTAGGATATAAAAAGTCTTTTGAGTATGTAAATAAAAAAAGATTTAAAGTTTTTAGTTAATTACTCGAATGTTAAAGTTTTGTTAAAATTTGTTAATATGCTTGTGTATAAGTTATAAACATCTGTATATTTACAAAAACAAAAACAAAACTATGAATCCTGATATAATTAAAATTGAAGTCATTAAAATATACGACAGACGTAACAAAGAGCTTTCAAACTTTAACCTTGTAAGTCTGTACGGAGGCGAGCCTCAATTGATAACTAAAGAAGAGCACGAAGCTATAGATGACAAAAACCGAGTGATGAGAAATGAAGATTTAGCCTTCGCTCAGTACCTCAGCAAGTGGAGTTAATCACTAACGGGGAGGTAAAACTCCCCTTTATATTTACACTATGTTTACAATCCTAGTTATAAATAACAATAGGTATCTAATCAATACCGAAAGCAAACACGCAGATAAAACATGCGAAATGATTTTAAAAGATTTCCCTACAGACGCGGAGGTCTATTTTGATAAAGTTAAAACAACAGACTTATGAAAAACTTACTACAAAAATTGAGACCAGATTTAAAGGATAAGCTATCTTTATTAAATGAGGAGTATCCATTTACAGCGCATCGAATTATTAAAGACCTAGAGGCTACGAATAATGTTTACGACGTTACGTTTTTAACTATGGCAACCATGCAGAAATTCCTATCTGTAAGCCTAGACGATTTTTACTTTATATTTGAGCAAGATGCTTAGTGAGGTTAAAATACAAACGCAGATATTTCAATGGCATTGGAATAGCTACCCCGACGAGCGAGGTTTACTTTGCTATAACCTAAACAACTCGGCTAATAAAATAGACGGCAATAGAAATAAAGCGCTCGGATTAATCAAAGGGCGATCCGATATGGTTTACTATTACCAGAGCCAAGCTTATATGATTGAGCTAAAAAACGCTAAAGGAAAGCAAAGCAAAGAGCAAATACTATGGCAGGAACTACTAGAGTCTCAAGGATTCACATACGTAGTTATCCGCAGCCTAGAAGAGTTTAAACAATTTAAAGAGGAACTATGAGAATATTAGTAGCTTGCGAAGAAAGCCAGGCAGTAACAAAGGAATTAAGAAAATTAGGACACGAGGCTTATAGTTGTGATTTATTAGAACAAAGCGGAGGACACCCCGAATGGCATATAAAAGGAGATGCAGTTGCTGAGGCTTATAGTGGTAAATATGATATGATGGTTTGCTTTCCTCCTTGCACGCATTTAGCAGTAAGCGGAGCTAGGCATTTTAAACAAAAAATACTTGACGGCAGGCAACAGCAGGGGATTGATTTATTTATGAGTTTTATTAATGCGCCAATAAATAAAATTGCAATAGAAAATCCTATAGGCATAATGAGTACAAAATACAAAAAACCAAACCAAATAATACAACCTTGGCAATTTGGAGACAAAGCGCAAAAAAGTACTTGTCTATGGTTAAAAAATTTACCTAATTTAGTGCCAACTAATATAGTAGATAAAGGAGAGTTTTTTGAGTTTACTAGTAAAAAAGGAATAAAAAAAAAGATGCCAATGTGGTACTACAAGGCTTTACAAAAAGCAAAGACACCAGCAGAAAGGAGTACATTAAGAAGTAAAACATTTCAAGGGATAGCAAACGCAATGGCTACTCAATGGACAAACTAAAAAACAACTATGTTAAAAACAATTAAGGACGCAGTACAGGAGGTAACAGGATTACAAATAAATAAAAACACAAGACAGAGAGAGTACGTAATGGCTAGGTGTTTATTTTATCATTTCGCTAGAGAGTTAACGGGTAGACCATTTGCAGAGATTGGAGCAGTTACAAAACACGACCACTCTACGGTATTACACTCGCTTAAAAAATTTAATGTACATTACAAATACGATGTATTTTTTAAAAAGAGCTTTCACGCTTTGGAGGGAATACTAGAGCCTACTCCCTCAGTAGAGGAGATAGTCGCAGAGGTCGGATCGATTGACGAGGTAGTAAGACAAAGGCAGGAATTAATAGAGGCAAATGTAAAGCTAAAGCTAGAGATAAAAAGCCTAAAAGAAAACAAGCCAAGACTAGAGAAATTACTAGAGGGCATACCAGAGGAAAGAATTCAATTTTTTATTAATAACCAAATGAGCGCCTTTATAAATATGGAACGCGCTACACTAAAAAAGCAACAAAGTTATGAGCAAGCAAATGCCAAAATTAGAGAAACAAAGCAAACCGCTAAACAAGCAAGTTTTGAGGAAACGGGTATCCGAGTTAGAGACAAGGCTATCAAATCTTCACTCCCTAGTTAAAGATATAGCACACAATCAAGAGGCAATAGTAACCGCTTTATCGTCAAACGAAATTAAAGACGTAGACGAGGCAGAAAGTACAGGAGTATGATTTACGACCTAATAGATAACATTGAAGTAGACGGTATAGATACAAACGACTATCCCGACTTTACAGACGCTTTTATAGTCTCAGCAGACTACGACGGCAAACCAATGACAGAGGAGCAGCTAAATACCTTAAACGAGGACTACAGCTTTGTACACGACTCCGTATATACACATTTGTTTTAACAACTGAAAAGAATATGAGTAGTGCGATGAAAACAGAGATAACCCTTTCGGATGGACAACAACTGTAATAATCTGCAAAAGATGGTTTAAAAACCAAGTGAAGCATTACTTATATTTATTGTTGTAAGTAGTAAGCCTACGGATTTGAAACGATAAAATTAATTGAAATGGAGATGTCAAAACACATATTACTAAACTTAGATTTAGTGTTTATAATTATAGCCTCACTTATAGCGATAGTTGTAATAAGTAAAAAGCTAAAAGACGATAGCAAGTAGGCTTATTACCTACAACACCGTATAACATCAATAAACTATTTTAAATGACGATACCCGTAATATTTGATAACCCTCACGATTTTTTTGAGGAGGCTACCAGACAAGACTATACAGACGCGCACGATTTATTCTACCGCAGTATGGTAGAGTATTTACTAGACGAGTCGATTCAGTATGTATGTACGTTTATTTATAACGACTACGATAAGTATTTATTCGAGCCGCAATCTGAGGAGGACGAGATAATACTCTCTAGAGATGCCCTGCTATACTTTGAATACATCGAGGAATACGAAACTTGCCAATTAATATTTGAGGTTTTAAACGAATAAATTTGGAGGGTATATATAAAAAGCTTTACATTTACAAAAACAAATAACAAAACTATGGATTTAAAAGACACACTAAACAGACTATTCGACAAAGACCTAGCTTTAACTCACGAGCAAAGAGATAAGTTAATTACAATTATTGGAGACCATTCCAAGCACGAATGGAGCGCAGGATTTCAACAAGCTAAACAACCAATATAATGAACTGGACTTTACAAATAGCTTTCCATTATCCGCACGATCGTTTCCTAATCGGTTGGGAATATATGGCAAAAAACAAAGAGTACAATTACACAACAATAAAGCTATATTTATTTATAGTAACATTAACCCTAGATATTTAAACCATGAGAAAATTAATCCACAGACTACTCGTAAAAAATTCAATAGTACCTTATAAGACAATCACATTAAAAACGGGCGTAGTTGTAGACCACTACAGAGACGGACTCGTAGACGTTAGTTAGTTTTGTTTAATTTTGTTTTAGTTTGCCCTGCCTTAATTGGTGGGGTTTTTTTGTATAATAACAATAACAATAAATATTTGTTTTTATAATAGGACTAACACTAATAGTTAGTACCTATTAGATATGAATAAATTATCAAAAGGCAACGGCGGTTGGTCTACAAAAGCCAAAGGCATAGACAGGCGCAAAAACCCATTTAAGCAATTAATAAACGAGGCTACTAGCGAGGCTAATTTTATAGCCGTATTCCAAACGTTAGAGGCAAGCGCGATGTCTGGAGACGTTCAAAGCGCAAAGCTCTACCTAGAGTATACGGTTGGCAAACCAATGCAGAGCGTGGATATAACCTCCGACGGCGGCAGCGTAAACATTCCGACGATTTCTTTTACCTCATCTATTGACGTAACACCAGAGAATGAGTAACATAAACCTCAGCGAAAAATTTGCGCCATTGTTCGATATTCCCGACGGCGTGGACACCTTTATCATAACAGGCGGCAGATTCTCTCAGAAGTCATTTGCGACGTCTCTAAGCGCTTTAAATAGTTGCACGAAGTACGGACATCGAATACTCTACAGCAGGTATACAAACGCCTCTCTAAAGGATTCTATATTCGCAGAGGTAGAGGAGAAAATCGAACTCATGAATCTGGAGGACGCTTTCGAGTCGCAGCAAAATAGGATCGTCTCAAATTTCAATAAGAGCAAAATAGTATTTAAAGGATTAAAAGCAGGCTCTGGAGTCCAGACAGCAAACCTAAAGGGTTTAAAAGATTTCTCGATGTTAATACTAGACGAGGCGGAGGAGATGCAAGACGAGGCAATTTACGACAAGATAGTGTTATCAATTAGAGGTAACGATGCAAGCAATCCAAACCGAAATATTAAGGTGTTAATTTTAAACCCTACGAGTAAGGAGCATTTTATCTACATGAAGTACTACGAGAGTAGAGGCGTGCAAGAGGGATTTAACGGTATAAAAGATAACGTCTGTTATATACATACGTCCTACCTAGATTGCCTAGAGTTTGTACCCGACGAGATACTAGACTATTTCGATGATATGAAAGTCAGCAATCCGATTAAATACAAGCACGTTGTTTTAGGCTCTTGGCTCTCAAAAGCGGAGGGAGTCGTTTACACAAACTGGCGCTTTGGCGAATTTAATCCAGACGGGTTACAGGTTATCTACGGACAGGATTACGGGCACACCGATCCGACAACCTTAGTGGCTATTGCCATAGATAAAAAAAAGAAAATAATCTACGCAAAGGAGGAGCTATACAAATCCAAGTTAACCATCTCCGAAATATACGCAATCAATAGACAGAGGGCAGGGCGTAACCTCATCATAGGAGATAGCGCAAGCGCAGGAACTATCGCAGAGTTACAAAAGCTAGGTCTTAATATTAGAGGCGCTAAGAAAGGCACAGGAAGTATCGCAACGGGTATCGCATTAATTCAAGACTACGAGCTTGTCGTCGATCCAGACTCTACTAATATGGCAAAGGAATTAAACAACTACGTTTATACAGACAAGGGCGCGCAGTTAGCTTGCGATATGTACAACCATAGTTTAGACGCGCTGAGGTATGGAGTTTTACACCTACTAGCTAATCGTGGCAAAATAGAGATAAGGTAAATAACATAAAGAGAATTAATTTGTTTTTATTATATGACAGAGACTATTAAAATTAGTGTACCCGAAAACATCGCAGATATTACTCTAGACCAATACGTCAAGTTTGAGGCGCTACGAGCTAGAGAGGATAAGATGACAGAGCAGGGAATGATTGAGAGGGTTATATCTTTGTTTACAGGAATGAAAAAACAAGATGTCAAGAAATTAGTATATACGGACTACGAGGGTTTAATGGCGCAGATTATAGCAGCCTGTGAGCAGGACGTAGAATTTGAGGAGCGGTTTATGCTTAATGGAGTAGAGTACGGATTTATCCCAAACCTAGACGAGATAACGACGGCGGAGTATGTAGACCTCAGCACTATAGGAATGGACTTTAAAGAGATGCATAAAATTATGGCTATCTTATTTCGTAGGGTTACAAACGAGGACGCTTTCGGCAACTATGAGATACTGCCCTATAAGTACGATAAGGCTCTATGTGAGGAAATGCGAAGTTGCCCAATGAATATAGTTAACGGAGCTCTGGTTTTTTTTTGGAGTTTATCGAGAGAATTAAAACAAGCTATCCAGAGATTTACGAATCAAGTGGAGGAGAAAAACAAGCGGTAGATTATTTCTCTAAGTGGGGGTGGTACGTTACTATTGATATGATGGCGAGTAATGATATACTGAAAATCGACAGAGTGCTAGAAACAAAGGTACATGAGTTTCATACGTTCCTAGCTCATAAGTTAGACAGGCAAAAAATGGAGGCAATACTAAGGAAAGGAAATAACGTAACACAATTATAATGAACGCATATAGTAGACTATTAAGATATATAAGGAGTTTAGCAGAGCAAGACGTATTTGTTAAAACAATTACAACGGGCGCGGATATTGATTTGAATAAGGGCGATATATTCCCTTTGTTTAATATTGATATAACAGACGCGACGTTTAGCTCTAACGCTACAATTACCTTTAGCCTAAATATACAATGCCTAGATATTAGGGATATTAATAACGAGAATGTAAACGATAAGTTTTACCTAAACGATAACGAGGTAGATAACTACAACGGTACGCTATCTTGCTTAAATGCGCTTTGGGTTAAAATGCACAGAGATTTTGCAGATAACAATATAACGGCGTCGGATAGTCCGACCTTGACGCAGATAACTTACTCAGATAAAAACCTGTTAGACGGTTGGGATATGAGCCTAGAGGTAGAGATGCCAATAGACGAAACTAGCTTTTGCTTTTGGGAAGTGTAACGAAAATATTTGATACTCTAGGGAGTAATGTAGTAAAGCAAGCAAGAGCTAATCTAAAGAAAAAAAAGAAAGGCGATAGCAACCTATCTAAAAACCTATCCTATAAAGTAAAGGGTAGCTCTATAGAGTTTATACTAGCGGATTACTGGGAATATGTAGACGCAGGGGTTAAAGGAAAGGGAGGCACAAAGGCAGACGGCAAAGCTTGGAAACTAAAAAAGGTAACAAATAATAAGTTTAAGTATCGAAATAAAAAGCCGCCGTTTATGGCTTTCAATGGGTGGACTATCCGCAAGGGTATAGCTCCAAGAGATTCAAAGGGTAGGTTAATGAAACGCAAAGGTTTGCTTTATGCGATTGCTAATAGTGTATATCACACAGGGATCGAGACAACGCATTTCTTTACAGACGCCCTAGATAACGAAGTACTAAAACTAGGCGACGAGATAGGCGAGGCTTTCGCTCTTGACCTCATCGACGGAATGAACATTAAAAGTGATAACGTAACAATAACAAAATGATAAGAGCATTAAGTCCGTTTTATATAGATACTCCTTTAGTGTATGGGGGTGTAACTTGCGCAAAGTATACGCTAAATGTTTGGGTTTGGAATGGCGACAAGTCTACTCCAGACTCTACAAACAGCTATCAAATAACCTACCAAAATACTACGGCATCGACAGGATCGCATAGTATAAACATAAACGCTATAATTCAAGACTATATCGAATTTACAGAGCCTAGCCCTACGCTTTCGACGGGTATACAATTAATAGACGGCAATAACCAACAATGGGTATATACTTACGTAACCTATGATGCAGTTGCTACGTTGTACCATGAGACTACTCAGATAATGACGCTAGGATATGCTTACGGAAACGAGGGGCGAAATGTAACGGCGGTGTCTAATCAAACGCTTTTAAATCCTCAAGAGTATAAAGTAAATCGAGAGGGAAACTTTGTGTTTCCTATCTACGTGCCTACGGGGGCAACCTCTAGCGCTGTAACCGTTAAGTCTTATCCATCTTTAGCGGTTAACTATACAGCTACGCCTGCGCTATCGGACGAGAGTAGCGAGATTGTACAATACCTTTGGGTAGAGTTATCTCTAGCTGTAGACGAGGCTTATATAGAGATAGTCTGGCAAGGTCAAACCACTACGTTAAACTTGACAGACGAGTGTAAGTATACTCCGTTAGACGTATTTTTTCAAAATAAAGATGGCGCATTGCAGAGTTTTACATTCTTTAAAAAGCAAGAGGAGACTATAGACGTAACGGATAGTAGTTTCGAGACTAACAGAGGGCAAGCGTCGGACGGATTTCATCAGTTTGTTAGGTATGGCGTGCAAGGTCGCACTACATTAACGGCGGAGACGGGTTGGCTTGACGAGGATATGAACGAAGTACTAAAGCAAATACTATTAACAGAGCGAATCTGGAGCTATAACGGTACAACTTACACGCCTTTAAACATAAAAAAGACCTCGCAGAAATTCAAGACAAGGCAAAACGATAGGCTAATTAACTATACTATGACTTTCGAAATGAGTTACAACGAAATAAACAACATATAAGCATGGTTAACCTATTTATTAACGGCGAATTACTAGACCAATACGCAGACGAGAGCGTGGATATTGTTAGCTCTGTTTTAGACGTGAGCGATATTACTAAAAATACAGGCGATTACTCTAAGAGTTTTACAGTACCCGCTAGTAAAAACAACAATCGCTTGTTTAAACATTGGTATAATGCGTCTATAGATAACGGATTCGATGCTAGGAGTAAAGTAGAGGGTAGTATTGATATTGACGGCGTACCTTTCAAGCTCGGAAAGTGGAGGCTAAACAAGTGTAATATAGTAAAGGGTAGGCTTGAGAGTTATACAATAAATTTCTTTGGTAATCTGCCTAACATCTCGGATACAATAGGCGAGGATATGCTGAGTGATTTAGCATTCCCAACGCTAGACCACGACTGGACGAGCGACAACGTAATCGACGGACTAGAGGGCGACCTACTTAACGGCGACATCGTTTATACTTTAATGGCTAACAAGCGTTATTTTTATAACAGCCATTCTGGAGCGCATGACGTAGACGCTACGACTATAAACATAGCAAACGGAGCGAGTACCTCACACGCTACGGGTGTAGTGTGGAGCGATCTTAGACCTAGCGTAAAGCTATCTAAAATAATCGATGCAATAGAGACCAGATACAACTCGTTTATATATGATAATCCTATAGTATTTTCTAGGGATTTTTTTAGCACTACAGAGTTTGAGAAACAATATCTTTGGCTCAAGGCAGACGATAGAGTGGCGATAGGTGGCGGCGAGGAGATTGTAGACTTTACTACAGGCTCAGAGACTTATATAAATTTAACTACTAACGTCGGTACTTTTGTAACGGACAGAGTTACAAATACAAGGTTTGCAATAGGTAACAAGATTACCCCTGCCTCTGGTTACGAAGATGTACCCTATACTTTTATAGTTAGAAACGCAGATACAAATGAGGACGTTTACGCTTGGGATAGGACGCAATGGGGTAACGGCGACGGTATAATCTCGATAGGTACTAGCTTGTTTTCTCCGAGTGGTACGACTACTTTCAACTTTACGTGCCACGTAAAGAGTAATTCTAAAATAGAGTTTACATCTGA
>Ga0208797_1000102_pt1 | contig 21524 bp, 21 predicted proteins | sample ColrivemetaGS555_FD_187608 | JGI IMG/M metagenome (GOLD analysis project Ga0208797, IMG submission 187608) | Estuarine microbial communities from the Columbia River estuary - Ebb tide non-ETM metaG S.555 (SPAdes) (version 2) | ecosystem: Environmental > Aquatic > Marine > Intertidal zone >...
TGCTGTAATGGCGCTACAGGCCGTTACAAGGGCTGTGAGAGCGTTTAGGTAGTCTAGTAGTAGCATTAGTTACTCCTTTAAGACGCGGTGTAGCCATTACCTGCGCTGATGGCTGCGTCAGTAGCGGTAAAGTCTTCACTGCCCCAATCTTCTTTCGCTTTCATAAGCTCTAAGTGCTGAGTGTTACGATCAACACAGTCTTGACGGTCTTCAGCAGATTCATCCGCCATAGAGTCTCCTGCGATAACTGCGGTGATAAGACTAATACTGTCACCCATTGCTGAGTAGTCTTGTGCTAGTTGTTCTGCTGTTCTGTCTTCCATGTGTTACTCCTCTAGTGCCGCGATACGGGCTGTTAATGATTCAATTAAGGTTTGTTGCTCTTGGATAGCTTTGACAAGGATTGGCACAAACTTCTCGTACTTTAATCCCATCTGCTTTCCGTCTTCTGTCAGGGAAGATACTAGATTAGTCTTGTTTTCTCTTGTGTAACCTGCTGCAACCTCAAGGGCTTCTACTTCTTGGGCTTTAAAACCAATGTCTAACCAATCTTCTTTGTGAGTGCCGTCTGGAGTTTGTGCATCTAAATCATAATCTTCAGCGGAGCTATCCCCATAATTACTACGCATATCCCACTTGTAAGTTATAGGCTTCAACTCTTTAACAAAATCTAAACCTAAATCAAGCGGAGTAAAATCAGTTTTATCACGAGCATCGGAAGTCACCGTCCAAGCTACTTTTATATAAGCGGCAGAAACATTGTTGTTGCCTAAAACAATTTTATTAGAACCGCTAGTAATGCTTCCGCTTGGGCTAGTAGCTCGTCCTGCATCCGTACCTAAAGACGTGTTGTTTTGACCCGATGTTAGTTCAAATAGTCCGGCATAACCCACGGCTGTATTTTGAGAGCCTGTGGTAGTGGCACCGCCCATAGTATAAATACCCATACAAGTGTTATTGGTTCCTGTAGAAATACCACCTGATGAACCACCCACGACAGTGTTGTTTTGACCCGTTGTTATTCCATTTCCTGCACTAGCGCCCACTGCTGTATTTAGAGTGCCTGTGGTGTTGTTCTGTAAACTACTGACACCCAACGCGGTGTTGCTATTGGCGGTGGTGTTGTTCGCTAAAGCATTAACGCCCAGTGCGACGTTGTAGCTACCAGTAGTGTTATCGAATAAAGAAGAAAAACCTGCGGATACGTTGTTCACCCCTGTGGTGTTTAGTCTTAAAGCAGACTCTCCTATACCTACGTTATTACTCGCAGTAGTGTTAGAGCGTAATGCTGAACCACCTATGGCTATGTTTGAACTGCCTGTGGTGTTGTAGCGGAGCGCCGCCTCACCCAGAGCACTATTGTAATTACCCGTTGTGTTTGCAGCTCCTGCGCTAGAACCAATAGCGTTGTTGTTAATGCCTGTGGTGTTTACTAATAAAGCCTGAAAGCCAACGGCTGTGTTGTTAGATGCTGTGGTGTTTGAGCTTAAAGCCTGTCGTCCAACAGCTGTGTTGTTTGACCCTGTGGTGTTTGCAGCCAGAGAAACAGAGCCAAGAGCGGTGTTGTAATAGGCTGTGGTATTTGCAGTCAAAGCATACAAGCCAAGAGCAGTGTTGTTATTGCCACTGGTATTTGAATCCAACGCAGTGTATCCGACAGCTACGTTAGAAGAACCTGTGGTGTTTGCGGCTAAGGCTAAAGCACCAACAGCTACGTTAGAAGCGCCTGTGGTGATTTTTAAACCTGCGGAAGCTCCAACTAACGTATTGTCATTCCCCGTCATTACCGTTGCGCCGCCCAGCCCACCACCTGCCAAGTAACCTATGGCTGTGGTGTTAGACGCTGTTGTCATATATCTTGAGGCTTGGAAGCCGACAGCAGTATTATTATTTCCTGTTGAAGCCGCAGTCAGACTTAAACCGCCTATCCCTACGTTACCGCCTCCAGTAGTAAGGGCAGTACCAGCGGGGTATCCAACAGCAACATTATAATCACCCGTAGTAATCGCAGTACCAGCTTCATCACCCACGACAGTATTATAATTACCACCGCTTGTGATGCTGTTACCTGCATTGACGCCTAGTGCAAGATTACTTGTTCCTGCTGATATGGTTTTTACCATACCTGTTGAGACTTTAGTTAAAGCCATAAAACTACTCCTCTAGTGCCGCGATACGGGCGGTAAGTGATTCAATAATTGCTTGCTGGTCTTGGATGGCTTTGACAAGGATGGGTACAAACTTGCTGTACTGTAAGCCCATCTGCTTACCATCATCAGTGTGGCTAGAGACTAGGTTGGTCTTGTTGTCTTTGTTGTAACCTGCCGCTATTTCAAGGGCTTCTACTTCTTGTGCCTTGAAGCCTATGTCTAACCAATCTTCTTTGTGGGTTCCGTCGGGTGTTTGTGCGTTTAAGTCATAATCATCAGCGTACTTATCGCCATACTTAGCTCGCTTGTCCCACTTGTAAGTAACAGGTGCTAGAGCTTTAACAAAGTCTAAACCTAAGTCTAATGGCGTAAAGTCTGTTTTGTCTCGCGCATCGGAACCTACTGTCCAATCTACTTTAATATACGCAGCAGTAATATTTTCATCTCCAAGAACGATATTATGGCTCTGCGTATTAATTTTACCGCCGGGGCTTCCTGTGAGTCCTGCATCGTGGCCCAAAAGAAGATTATTAGCGCCAGTTGTAACTGATGCACCTGCTTTAATCCCAACTGCTGTATTGTCGTAGCCTGTGGCTGGCTTTAATGCTTCAGCCCCAACCGCAGTGTTCGTTCCACCAGAATCTGCACTTAAAGCAAGGTATCCAACTGCTGTATTGTCACTGCTGTCAACAGTCGCATCGCCGCAAAGACCACCCACGAAGGTGTTTTTTAAGCCTGTAGTGACTGATCCGCCTGCGACATACCCGATTGCTACGTTGTAAGAATCTGTGCTTGATGTAAAGTTTTGCTGTGCTAAAGCATTAACACCAATAGCTATATTCCTATCGCCTTGTGTATCTGCGCTTAAAGCTGTAAAACCCACTGCAACATTTGAATTACCACTTGTTAAAGCGTCACCAGCTAAAGCACCGATAAGCGTATTGATTGTCCCCGTGGTGACTGCATAACCTGCGTTATAACCCACGGCAGTGTTAAAAGTGTCTGTCGCAGAAGTAAAGTTTTGATTACCTAGAGCAGCATTACCTACTGCGGTTGTTTTACTGCCTTGAGTGTCTAAAGATAGAGCAGCATTACCAAGTGCCACATTAGCACTACCTACTGTCAAAGCATCTAAAGAAAACCTACCAACAGCAGTATTTTCTGAGCCTGTGATGTTAGCGACTAAAGCATCGTAACCAAATGCGGAGTTGTTAGAGCCTGTGGTGTTGTTGTTTAGAGCAGAATTACCCATTGCTGTATTATAGCTTCCTGTAGTATTACTACCCAGAGAGTAACTAACAGCAGTGTTGTTTGCACCAGTTGTGTTTTTTGCTAGTGCCCTTCTGCCTAATCCAGTATTGATTGTGCCAGTGGTGTTATCGCGGAGTGCCTCAAAACCAACAGCGGTATTGTTAGCTGCTGTGGTATTTGTTAATAAAGACCTAGAACCCACTGCTGTGTTCTGAGCACCCGTGGTGTTTGCTTTTAAAGACTCATACCCCACCGAAGTATTGTTACTTGCTGTAGTATTAAGAATTAAGGCACTCTTACCAATAGCAGTGTTGTAGGAGCCTGTAGTATTTGTGTACAAAGCACCCGCGCCAAATGCTGAGTTTCTCAAGCCTGTTGTTGTGCCGTTTCCTGCTTGAAAGCCAACACCAGTGTTTTCATAACCTGTAGTATTAGATTTTAAAGAGTCTCGACCCACGGCTGTGTTTTTTTCCGATGTTGTAGCAGACGTTAAAGAGCTATAACCCACTGCTACGTTGCTTGCGCCAGTAGTTAAAGCGTCACCCGCAAGACCACCGATGAGGGTGTTAAGTGTGCCCGTGGTAATTGCGGCTCCTGCTGTAAAACCTATTGCTACATTGTAAGCGTTTGTGGATGATGTAAAATTTTGTGCTGTTAAAGCAGAAGCTCCAATAGCAACTGACCTTCCACCTAAAGTATCAGCAGATAAAGCTAAGTTACCAACTGCAACATTATTGCTTGAAGAAACAATTGCATCACCTGCACCATATCCTAATAATACATTCTGATCACCTGTCGTAATCGCAGTACCTGCTTCATCGCCCAAGACTACGTTGTAGTTACCACCGCTTGCAATGCTGTTACCCGCGTTGACACCTGCTACAAAGTTAGACGTTCCTGACGTAGTAGTAATTAAATCACCAGTAACGGTTAAGCTGCTTGGAGTAACCAAATCCCCAGATAACTTAGCAGACGTAATAGTCCCATCAACAGGCACGTTAACATCTGTTTGAGTCATTGTCATTACTTCTACAGCACTGCCAGTTGGAGGAGCCGTAGAGAACGTTAAAGTAGTTCCAGAGATACTATAGTTAGACTTGCTCTGATATACACCATCAACAAATACTTGAGTGTTGTTTTCATTTACAGGGTTTATAGACAACGTAAGCGTAGTATCACTGCCATCACCTGTCATACTGTCAATGTTTAAGTTAGATCCAGATACACCAGCAGCTACGCTATAGACTACTAGCTTACGTCCATTAACGGGCGCAGCACTTAATGTAAGTGTAGTTGTTCCTGAAGAAGTAGCAATGCTATAAGCACCCTGTTCTTGGAATACACCGTCAATAAAAACAATTAAGTTGTTTTCTGATTCTGTAGACTGACTTAAAGCAAAAGCAGTAGTGGAGCCGTTACAAGTAAATACATCGTGAGTAAAGGTGTTAGTGCCTCCACCGCCAATAGCGCCCCAAGCATCTGTATAGCCTTCAAACTGTGAAAGACTAGCGTTATATCTAAAGTAACCTGCTGCAGGACTTCCCGGTCTTTGAGCCGTAGTACCTACAGGAATATGTACAGCGTCTGTGTTGGCCCCTAAGTCTAAAGACACATCAGGAGAAGCCTGATTAATACCAACCCTGTTGGCGCTTACATCAGCAAATAATACACCGCTATCTACATTAACGTCTCCAGAGAATGTAGCAGTTGTAAAAGTTGTAGGAGTAATGTTTGCAGTACCGTCAAAGCTCACACCACCAATAGTTCTAGCAGTCTCTAAAGCTGTAGCAGTTGCTGCGTTGCCTGTAGTGTCTTGGTTAAGAGTACCGACTGTAAAGTCTAGGGTGTTGTCTGAGTCGTCGTAAGCTACTGTAATGCCGCTTTCAGTATTAGAAGTAACCATAGCTCCTACAGTATCAGAAATAGTTTCTGCTAAAGTAATACCAGCTATTGTAATTGCATCAGCTTCTAACGTACCGTCAACGTCTACATCTCCTGAAATATCTAAAGATCCAGCGTCTAACTCGCCACTAATAGTAATGTTACGACCACCGCTAATGTCTTTGTTTGCATCAGTAATAATAGCTTTACTAGCGATTACCGTGCCATTAGTGATACCGTCTATTAGGTTTATATCTGCTGCAGTAGCTGTAACACCGTCTAAGATGTTAAGTTCTGCAGTCGTAGAAGTTACACCGTCAAGAAGGTTAAGCTCTGTAGCAGTTGAGGTCACACCATCTAAGATGTTTATTTCGGCTGCTGTGGCTGTAACGCCGTCTAGGATATTAAGTTCTGCTGTAGTGCTTGTTACGCCATCAAGGAGGTTTATCTCTGCTGCTGTGCTTGTCACACCGTCAAGGATGTTAAGCTCTGCTGCTGTACTAGTTACACCATCTAAGATGTTTATCTCAGCGGCTGTGCTTGTAACGCCATCCATAATGTTGAGTTCAGCAGTTGTAGCCGTAACCCCGTCCATAATATTTAATTCTTCGGCAGTAGCTGAAATTGCAGTACCGTTAAAATTAATAGCATCTACATAGGCTGTACCGTCTACGTACAAGTCTCTCCACTCCTGTGAAGAGCTTCCTAGATCAAAAGTAGCATCAGTATTAGGAATAATACTTGAGTTTACATCTGCACCAAACACAACATTGTCTGAAGCTGCATCACCTAAAGTAAGTGTACCACCGTTAAAAGTAGTCGTACCTGTTACTACTAAGTTACCACCTACATCTAAATTACCTGAAATATCTACAGCACCATTAATATCTATTAAGGTTGCAGTAAGTTCAATTTCATCTGTTGCTGCAATATCCAGTACCGTGCCGCTAGGAGCATTAATGTATTGAGTAGTATCGTTAAAGAATAAACCTCTCGCACCATTTAACAATAAACCAGCGTCTTCAAGGTGGGTAATTGTTACGTCTTGATCGTCTCCAAAAGCAAGAAGAGCACCGTCAGCTAAGAAAAGATCACTGAACTGAAGGTTAACTCCCCCTAGTGAAGCTCCGTCAGAAGCGTCAGGAACAAAAGCTGTAGTAGCTGTAATGGTCGTGCCTTGAATTGTACTAGAGCCTGTAACAGCTCCTGTGACTGCTAGTGTACTAGAAAGAGTAGCAGCTCCTGTAACCCCTAAAGTTCCAGCAATCGTGGCGTTGACATCGACATCAAGAGTGTCAATATGAGCGGTTCCATCCAAGAATAGATCTTTGAACTCCAATGAGGATGTACCCAAATCAATGTCGCTATCAGTAACAGGAACAATTGCACCATCTTGAATCCTGATTTGTTCAACAGCCGTTCCACTAACTTCAACAAACACTCCCCATCTGTTATTTGTAGAGTCTACTACAATTTTATTTTTAAAATCTAAGTCACCAATCTGAGGGATATTACCGCCCTGTGCTGCGGTTCCATCGTGCCTGTGACCAGTAGTAGCGGCGCTGCTATCAGAATATGCAAAAACATTAACTAACTGATTATATTCATTGTTAAATAAAGTTGCTGTAATCGTATCTCCGTCAGCAAATGTACTTTGTCGGGTATAGCTCTGAGCCATTTATTATCTCCTTCCTGATGGAGTGTAGTCTACGTAAAGACCATTCACTGTGTAGGGTGCTAGTTTATCTGTGCTTGTTATTACAAAACTTACAGTGTTTCCACTGCCTTGCACTGCTTGTCTAATTAAGGGGTCGGAAGCTGCTCCAAATACGTTAGCCCCAAACTTACCTGTTCCAAAAATACTAGGTAGAGGTATGCTATCTAAAACATAATCTAAAGGCTGTGCAATTGTAGGGTCTTCATAGTCATAACGTACACGGAGTGTAGGCTGTATTCCGCCTTCTGGACTTACAGAAACTCGCACATACCGAATAGTTTTTTTAGTACCTACATCTCCAAAATCTAAATTAGGTGTTTGGTAGGCTGAAGTTACATCAGCAGGAGTACCGCCATAATCAAAAGAATTACCATCATCGTGATTGTAAATATACCCGTCTGTGTCACCGTGCCACGTTTGTTCAATACCGTCTGTATCTAAATCTGAAGTTAAGGCCGTAGCTTTAATACCTATAGTTTCTGAGAACTGAAATCCGTCATTAGTTAAAGTAGCTATAACTCCTTTAGCAGCGGTATTAGCTGTGCCGTTTGTATTATAAAATAATCTGTATTGTGACTTACTTCTTAGTACAGCACTTGTGACATCTAAATTATCTATATTAGCAGCTATGCTTTTAATAGTAGGCTGGATAGGTCTACTTACAGTCCCTAACTCAACGTCACCAATTCGTACCGTACCTGCAACAGTTCTTAACCCATCAGGGCTTAGGAACAACAAGTCACCTGCAATTTCCTGAATACTCTGTGCATCCATGCAACCTACGTTTTTTGTAACCGGCTGCACTACAATTGAGTTAGAATCATTTATGTTAAGCAGCTTAAATATACTGTTTCTACAAAAAATAATTAAGTCATCACGAAAACTGGCTAGTCCTACTACCTGATCTTCTAAAACAATTGATCCTGCACCAGTTCCTGAAAAGTTATCAGGGTCGTTAGTATGGCTATAATAAATAGTGTTAGAAGCTGTACCAGCACCAGCAACTACAAAATGCTTGTCGTGTATAGTACCTACTGATGGAGCAACGCTGCCTGATACTGTAACCTCACCTGCAAAAAAAGTTCTTGTGTTTAGATTACCTGTACCTGTCATTCTAAAAAAGTAAGGTTTATTAACGCCGTCACATATAAGAATTTCACCGTAATCAGAAAGACCTTCAAAGAATGAAAAGTTAGTCTGCTTTTGATTAGTACGTGCTAAATCTGAACGACCTGTAAAAGTAGAATAGTTGTCGCCGCTGCTGTGTACGCTAGATTTTGATATTGAAATCCATGAAGTACCGTCTTGACTGAAAAATATACCAGTACCTGAGCAAACTATTACTCCGTCTGCGTATCCTCTAATGCCTAATACTTTATTAGATCCGTTAGGTTTAGCGGCTGAGGCACCACCAAACACACTGAAGCCGTTAATTCGTCTATAACCACCGTCAGTATCTACCTCAAAGTTTGTAAGCTTAGAAGCAATTCCGGGCTGACCAAGCATCTCAAGCTGGTTAAGGCTGGTATATAATCCACCTTTAGCTGATAGACCAAACGGCTGTGACATTAAATAAACCTCGTTCGATCATCTTTAAATTCACCGGGGCCGGGACTGATAAGATTTAACTTCATAAGTCTTAGACCGCGCTTATAATCTTCAAGTGCGAATGCAGAGAACTGAGGGCTTTCTTTAAATTGATATACGTAATACCTAGCCCTATTTAAAAGAACAGGTTTATAAGTATTAGGGAATACTACCTCATCTCCAAAAGCAGATAACTCTGTGGGCAAGGCGTAAGCGTAAAACCAAATACGATATACTTTATCAGGGATGTTACTTAATCCAAACTTACGGTTGTCAGGGCTTTTAATAACTCTGTCGGGTACACCATACTGTTGTGTATCTGCATCGTCGAGGTTTTCTGAAATACGTCTGTAGTCTTTCCACGCCTCTGTAGTAGTAAAGCGTAGGTTACGTGCAGTGTAAGGGGCAGTCTCGCCGTCTACACCCACAGTCGTTAAGTAAAAGTTATCCCAGTCTATGTAGCCGTAGTCAGTAGTTAAAGAACTGCTTGTAGGCTTTAAGGTGTACCAACGCTGACCTACTACCGTTTCTACATACGCATTTCCGTACATGGGGTCAGTTTCACCACTTAAATTAACTGCAAGAAAAGGCCATTGCGGTTCCTCGTTAACAATATCTAAGTAAGCTCTGTTCAAGGCATCTTTTACGTGCTGTTGAATACCGACAGCAGAAGCAAAGCTAGAACTTGTAAGCTCTACTTCGTTCATTTCTCTAAGAAGTTCGTTAGCCAAAGTTAGAAAAGTAGCCATTAGTGTGCCTTTTTAATTGGAAAATCGACCGATTTACTTGCGCCTTTGTGAGGTTTGAAACCATCTTTAGGGTCTTTCATAATCTTAAAAGACTTTCCTTCTTTCATCCAATGGTATCCTTTAGGGGCGTCTACTTTCATTGTTTTGTTTTTTTAGCTGTTTTACTAGCGCATCGTTTTTCCATATCAGAAATAGAAGCGTACCCACCTTTAGCATAACCTACTTTACTACCTCTGCTATACATTTTCTTTTTCATTATTCCTGCTCCATGCTAAAAGTTTTAGAGTTCTCCCTAGCTATTTCTAATTCTGTCTTATTGCCAAAGATACGATTATAGTTTTCTTGATACTTATCTTTATCAAAACCCTTACGAAAACGACTATCCTTAGATACAATCGCTTTCCTAAACATTACTGGATTATCGTTATTACCTATTTGCGGCATGTTTAATTCCTTATAAAAGATTGGGGGCTTTTACACCCCCGCTCCTATTAGTCGATTCCGTAGAAAGCTGAAACCAGAGCGTCTGGTCGCAGTACCTTGGCACCGTATACGTGAAGACCACGTACAATGTCACCAAAGCTATCTGGGTCACGAATTACTTCTGTGCTGGTAATCGTCTGAGCCGTAGCTGTAGAAGACATGTGACCAGCAAGACATTGACCTGCAGCGTTAGAAGTTGCAGCAATGTTGTTAGTTTTGTACATGTCAAAACCACGAAGCTTACCAGAGCTTACCAAGCCATTACGGATGGAACCCTGACCAGCGTTGTAGTCAACTGACAAGAGCTTAGAAGAACTTTGTACAAGGACTTCATAAAACTCTGGATTAGCCAAGAACCAGCGACCTTCTTCAGGTACATTAGCTTCGTCAAGAAGACGGGCCATGTGAGAAAGAACGTCAATAGGATCATGCTCGGTTGCAGCAAAACCAATGTCCAAGTTACCAGTACCGTCAAAAGTACCGCCAGCAAGGTCAGTTGCGCTATCAGAACCAAGAATGTGGTTCGGGCTTGCAGCAGAAACACCTGCGATCATTTTAGCAATTACGCCTTCATCAAAAGCATCACGCAAAGCGTAAGCTGCAGAAGAGGTTGCTACCTCGCGGAAGTTTACATGCGACATGTTTGTTTCAATATCATCAACAATGAACTTGAATGCGTTAGCAGTATCAACTACCAAAGTAATTTCTTGGTCGGTTAATTTAGTCTGCGTTACATCTGCACCACGCTCATACTGATAAACAGTAATGGTAGGTTCTTTAATAATCCGTACCGTATCGCCAAAGCTAGAAATCTCACCAGCATAGTCAGTGTTCGTAATAGCTTCTGCTACCGAAGACTTCCTAAAGAAGTTGAGTACCTGCTTGGAATATACTTTGGGTAGGAAAAACGAGTTTGTTTGACCTGATACTGAATTAGCAAAGTTACCGTTAGCGTCTGTAGACTGTTCAAAAAATTGGTCTGATTGGTTATAAGCCATATTATATTACTCCTAAGTAGAAAAGATTATCCTCTACGAACCCTCCCCTCTTCCATTGCAAGCTTGATTTCATCTTCAACCCTGTCAAATTGGTCTAGGGACATTTTCGCAATTTCACTTTCTGTCCAAATCTTAGCTTCTTTAGCATCTACATTGGTTGTTTTGGTAGATACCATGTCTGCTGCAGAACCTTCCTGCTTACGATTTGAACGTCTTTTTTGAGTACTACGTCCTTTCCCAGTTTCTAACTTATAAAGATCTAACGCTTTAACGGCTAAAGTAACATTATTAGGATTATTATAAATCCAGTCTTGTATTTGCTCAGGTTGCTCCTGCGCCCACTCATGAAAGTTATCGTCTCCTCTGATGTTATCAAAGTCAGGATGTCTTTCTTTAAGAGCCGTTTCAGCTTCTCGCGCTGCAATTTCTGATTCCCGTTGTTCAATAACAGAAAGCTTAGACCGCAGTGCTTCTACTTCGTGCTGACTCCTCATGTGAGCTACAGTTTCTACTGTATCATACAGATCAGGGTATTCTTGTCGAAAACGATCTAAGTCCTCTTGAGACTTAGGAGCTTGATATTGGGGTTCGGCTTCTCTAGCCTGTTCCCTTAGTTCTTGCTCTGTTCGTTTAAATTCAGAAAGCTTTTGATCATAATGTTTCTTTAAATCATCATAACGCTTTTTATAATTAGTGCTAGGTTCATCTTCAGTAGAAGGGGCCTTTCGTCGGGTAGCCTTCTGCTGTTGAGGTTCTTCATCATCTTCCGGGTAATACAAGCTTTCTGCAGCACTTAAAGATTTTTTTCTTTCTTGTTGTTGCCACGGTTTACGTGCATTATACGGGTTCGAGACTTCTTCCTCTTCGTATGCCTGTTCGGACATAATACTCTCCTTTTCTACGGGGCTTGTTTCTTGCAAGGTAGCCAATTTCAAACGTCTTTAAAATCTGGGGCTTGATACTACAAGGTAGCCGTACTATTGTTTTACCGTCTTCCTCCCATAAGGCTAGGCATTTGGTTAGCTCCCAACATGGTTTGATTGATAAGAGTTTCCTCTTCTTCTTCAAGCATACCTTCTTGTTGTTCTGGAGGTGTTCCTAATAGCCCACCCATCTGGCGAGTTTCACGGTTCATTACACCGCCACTAGACTTTCGTTCTGCATCATCCATCATCGTTTGAAGGTTATCTGCTCCGATTTCGCTAGTGGCTGCTTCGGTCATAACAAACTCTCCATCGCTTAATCGCGCAGGAATTGAGTCTGATACACCATCTCCGGGGCCTTCAACTTCTCCAGCTCCCGAAAACTCTGATGCAGTCATGATAACTTTATCAAAGATTTCACTAAGCCTTGGATCTGATTCCAAAGCTCCCATTAAATATTCTTGTTCTGTTTCATCTAAAGACTCATTAAGCATAAAGCCCATGTAGTCGTTTTCCATTTCATCGTCTGGAACCTGAGACTCTTCAGCCATTGCCTGTTCTTCAGGTGTAAAAGTATCTACAGGCATTTCAGGGGGTACAAGCAGTGAGCCGCCTTCAGCTTTAGGAATCCTATCTTCTTCTTTAAATACATTCATTTTTACTTTTTGATCTACGTTCTGTGTTTGTTCCTGAAAGTTTTGTTGAATACGTTTTTGTTGTTCGGGTGACTCAGCTGCTTCCATTTCTTGTTTAAACGAGTTATACATCATACGAAATCTATCTTCGTCAGATATTTCACCGCCTTGTGATTTTCCTTTTCTAACGTCAGTGCTATATTCTTTACCTTTAAACATAAAAGTTTTTTTACCTGAGTTATGTGCTTTACTAAAAGCTTTTTCAAAAGCACTAGCTTGTTTTTCACTAGGATCTTTAGAATTTTCTTCTTCCCAAGATTTAGAAGCTCCCGCAGTAAGCAAACTTACAGCACCTGCTCCTTTAGCCGCCCCTTTAATTTGTTCAGTATTTTTATAGGCTCTTGTTCTGTTTTTTCCTACAACTACGCCTCTATCTTCTGAAGTTCTTCCGGGGCTTTTTGGAGAAATACCTTGTGCCTCATCTAATTTCTTAGAAGCATATTTACCTAATTTAGATATAGCACCACCTAAACCATACTGTTTTCTGTCTAGCATACTTTTATCCATCTTTTCTCTCCATTGCTTCTTTAACGCTGTCCTTTAAGCTCTCTAACTTAGCCAGAGAACTCAGTCTCCCCTGACTGCGGTACAGCTCCAGTTCCGATGTTGCCACCGCCAGTACCTGTAGCTCCAAGGTCTTGGCCTTCTGGAGGTGCTCCTTGAGGGCCTCCCATAGCTCCGGGTTGTTCACCAGTGGGGCCAGCTTCCGCGCCAGTTGCCTGTCCAACATTATTTTGCATCCCTATAATTTGAGCCATCAGTGCTGCTTCTTCTGGATCGTTGATCAGTTCATCTGGATCAAGGTCAAGACTGTAAGCAAGCTCGCTAATTAGCTTGTTCATTTTAATGAATGGTGCAATAGCAGGATTCTGAGCAGTTTGTAAGAACATGGTCAAGCGTTGACTACGTACTTCCTTCTGCATTAAGCTATTAGTACCTGTGGCTTTTACTTCTAAGTCACCTTTAACATCTAACTTAGACTCTAAAAACTGCATGTTCCATTGAAAATACGCTTCACCCATTGGCTTTAACAAAAAATCATCAAGGTTTTTAATCACAGTCTTGATGTTAAGGGATGCTGCGCCAAGTAGCATGGACATTCCTGAAGCAGTTCGTGTCATGCTCTGGACACCTGTTTGACCGTGAGAATAGCTTGGAATACCTGTTTGTTCGTCTGCAAGCTGTCTGAATTTATCAAACATCATCATGTTTTCTTGTGAGGTGTTAGGAAACTTTAAGCCATTAATTGCTTGTCCGGGTACTCCTGCTTGTCTTCGGAATACTTTGCCCGGATAAATCTCCATACTTTGACCGCCCACAAGAGCAGTTTCGTCTACATCAAAGACTAATGACCCCGACAACGCTAGATTGTCAATTGCCATACGTGCATGACCATTCATGATTTTTTGAGAATCATCCATGTTTTCTGCAACGCCGATACCAAAGAAGCTGTAAGGATTTCTTTCGTATGGGAAAGCATGATAAGGCAATCTGAAAGGCGTAAAGGGGTTTATTACTGCTCGTAACATTTGACCATTGCAGATCCAAGCGTTAACTTGTACTTCATCTAGGTCATCTACTTCATCTGGAATATCCATACCAACTTGGCGAGCATACTCAGCATCAATAACTCCCCAATACTCCAAAACTTCAAACTGTCCAGACCCTGATTCATCTGAACGATTATCATCTTTTAGTTCTTGTTCATAGTCTTTTTCTTCGTAATTAGGCCCTAGCATTAAGGCTTCACGAATTGCGTCTTTATTAAAATATGGCATTTTCGCCAAAGACCGTAACTTAGTACGGTTCATTCTATGTCTGTGAAAAATGTACTCTGCTTCGTTTATGTTTGTAGCGTTAGGATCAGGAAAAAAGTCCCATAAGCTGACAAACTCAATACGAGGAACGCGCACATCAATTGGAGAATATCTCCTAGATCCTTCTTCATCTTCCTCCCACCTACTAAGTGTCTTGTTAAAGTTAAACGGCCCTTTTACTATGCCTGTGCCGAATAAGGCTGATTCAAATAAAGCATTTCGTATTTCACTAGCTCCATTTGATTCTTCAATTTGATCGTGTATTAGTTTTTCTAATCGTCTAGCAGCTTCTTTAGCTGGACTTACTTGTAAACTTTCTGGGGTAAAAGCTGGCCCGTCTGTAAGTTTTTCACTGGCTGCTTCCTCCAGCGATGTTGCTTCAAACCCTCCTGACCCGTAGGTCGCTCCCGGTTTAAGTACACGCCCGTCACCTTCGTAACCAATGTCAAAAGGATTTTCCTCTTTCTTTTCTGGAAAATCTGAAGGCTCTTCCTGACTTGTTTCAATCCCCGGTAAAGGATTTTGAGGATCTAGGTGAGCGTATTCACTAATACCTTCTGGTACTTTAGTTTCCGAAATTCCAATAGGAAACTTATTAGCTCCAAATATAACATCTACTAACTGTCCAAAAGCTGCAAGAACTTTAGTCTTAGTTACTTTTACGAAGACTCTAGACTTTTCAGATTCCCTAAAACGTACACTTTTACCATATAAACCACGATAGTTATGGTAGGCTTCTAGCCAACGCTGCTCATCTAAGTCTCTAGAACTTTCAGCCTGTTCGTATCGATCCATAAGAAGACCAACAAAGTTATTACGCAAGGACTCTTCTAAAGTCAGTTGCATTCCTTGTTCATCTTCTACTTGCTCAAAGTATAGCTCGTTTGCTGTTAAGCTATTTTCTTCTGCCATATATTAATATCCAAAGTCTGCATCTGCGGGTGTGTATGCTTGTTCCATACGTAAGTGTCGCATCTGTGCTAGTGGGTCATTTACTCTTGGCCTTGACATAATAAGATACCGTAAAGCATCGTAGGCGTGGTCAGGAGCATGTGTGTTAACATCTTCAGGATTAGTCTTATCCAGAGGAATACTTTGAAGCTCGCGTATCAGGCTAGGACAGCTACTAAAAATCTGTAATCTTGGTCTTCCGCTTGGCTGTAACCTCAAGTATTCGTGGATTTGAATCTTACCTTGTATTCTATTTTTATCTGCTCTTCGCAGCTTATGGCCTTGTCTTACCAATGTCTCACCGACTGTAGGCCCTGTTGTCCCTGTTCTAGCCCAAGCTGCTGTGTCTAGTACACCTTGAACTGAAAAAGGATCTTCTATTTCCATTTCTGTAATCTTGTAACCTAAGTCTTCGCCCGTTAAACCCTTTTTATACAGTTCTCTATAAACAATAAGAGTACCGTCATTTGGGTCTATAGCAGCCCATATACAAGCTGACTCACTGGCGTAACCATAATCCACTCCCTTAACTCTATCCCAGTGAATCGGGATTTGGAATGGCGGTATTACATGTTCTTCTATATTAAACTCGGTAAAAGCCGCCCCCTCGTTTACGTCCCAATTACCTTCTAATAGCTGTTTGCGCTGCGTAGGGGGCAAAGCTTTAAGCATTTGCTCGTATCGACCATCCGTTGCTAAGAAAGGATTATCTTCTAAACGAGCCGGTATAAACTTTCGTGTAAGACCATCTTTACCAATAAAGCTTGTATCAGGATCTGATGGTAGTATATACCTATTTTTTACCCAGTGAGCACCTACGCCACCGGGGTTAGCAGTGCAACGCATGTACGGCGTTATCTCACTGTCTGTTGTTCTTAGTCGTGAAGCTAAATAGTTCCAGCTAAACTCTGTGGGTAGGTGAGTAATCTCATCAAAACCTATCCAACTATATGCTTGTCCCTGATAACGATATACGTCTGCATCACGCTCAAGAAAGCCGAATTCTACTTTGGCTCCTGAAGGAAAGTTCCAAAGCTTCTCTACTTCCCTATATTTACAACCGGGAAAAGCTTTAGGATATAATTCCCTTGACTTATCTATCAGCTCTCTCAGCTCTGGCATAGACCGTCTAATAATCAATGCCCTGTGTGCGGCTCTGTGAGCGTATCTGAGAGGATCTACGAGCATTGCATAGCTCTTACCACCCCCTGCTGCTCCACCGTACAGAACGTCTGTTTCTGACGCTGCAAGGAACTCTGTCTGAGGCCCTTCATTTGGAGCAAAGATAACATTCTTTTGCTCTGCTTCTTCTCTAACCGACTTAGGCATACTCTCTAAGTCAACAATCTTACCTTCGTTTGTTACAGCGTCTTCAGGTTCGTCCAGCTTTTTAAAAGTTGTTTGCTTCTTTTTTAGTTTTGTTCTAGCTGTATGTAATCTTTTTTCTAAAGATTCTACTGTATCTTTGTTCTGCTTGACTGACTTTTTCGCACTCATCTTAGCTTTCACTTCAGAGTGGTAGTTATACTGTCTAGGGGCTTTACCAGCCTTTTCCATGTAATTACTAAGAGTCTGGTGAGAGATCTTTACATCTTCTCCCAGCTTACTCTTAATGTGTACTAACCCTTCGCGTAATGAAGGGATGCTTTCATCTAAAAGACCATCAATGGTTTCTTCTAGGACTTCTAAGTATCCGGGTATAGCCTCCAACATGTTTGTTTCTTTGTTGAGAGTATATCCAAAAGGTACAATGCCTCTTCCTTTTGGTCTAGTCCTTGGATACAGCGTATTCTGCGTCATCTACAGTTACCGGGGTTTTAGCAGGTAGTATAAATAAAGACCCTTGTGAGTCATCTACCTTATGGTTTACATCAATTCTTTCTGCTTTACCTAAACCAATCCTATCTAGAATTGTTTGAGCAGCTTGTATCTTAACATTCGACTGTGGAATAGAGTGTTCCGCTTCCATTACCTCTACCAGCTTAAAAGCTGCTTTAGGTGCAGACTGAGCTAGGACATCAGAGGCTAGATCTATCATCTCCTGTTTAAGTGCTTTAATGACTTGAGGATAGCTTCCTTCGGAATAACCCGCTAATTCTGCTGCTTGTTTTGGATCACCTCCCGTCTTTAGTAGGTTTGCTAAGAAACTTAACTGACGTTCTGTATATTCACGCTCACCTTGCTTTTGTGTATTACGAGGTAAGTATTTAGATATGTGTGTACTCATGGATCTCTATTATAGGGCTGTATTAGGATGTTGTCAAGTCTTTTATGCAATTCCTACGGAATTATGCTTTTTTATTAAACAATGTTGTAATTCCTCTTGACAAATAACAAATTTAACTGTATACTCTATTACATATTTAAAAGCTTCTAACGATATACTGCAACTATAATAAAGAAATAATAAAGAATGTAGAAGCTTTTAAAAGCTTTTAAATAGAGAGCGCAACTTTCTACAGCTTTTAAAGGCTTTCCCCCAACATCCCCTTTTTGTTTCCCCCAAAGCAGCCCCTTATTCCCCTTTTTATTTTGACAACTTGAAAAAGCTGTAAAATGTTCGTGCATGTATTATGTGGGGGCGGGGGTGGGGTGGCCTCCTGCCTACCCTTGGCAAGCTTTGGCAAATGATACGTTATAACATAACAGCTTTTAAAAGCTTTCAAAGGTCGACCCCCATATTCTCAATCTGACACATCTTTTAAAAGCTTCTAAAAGCTTGGCAAAGCTGCGTCAGTGTTTCACGTGAAACGTTTACAAGCTTGTAACAGCTTTAAAAAGTCTGTTTACCTTAATCATTATAAATGATGATACTGTTAACGCTTTATAAGCTTTGCTAATCATTACAATAACTTATAATCCTTCCCACTATTATCATTCCTATGAATAACCCACCTCAATAATGAACAAAAAGTGGAGACTTTCATCGGTTTTCAATATTGTTTTATCACTTTGAACAGCTTTTAAAACCGCACCATCATGAAGCATTTTTTGCTCTGTTTTGGTGCGCTGTATCGTCCCATTTTTAAAGGCTTTCACCTAGTTTTTCACTAAAAATTCATTATTCTTTCATATTGTTGCACTGTTTCTGTGCATGTTTTATCTTCATATTGTCTCCACTATTCTGTAAGTTATTGTTTTATATAGGTTTTTAAAAGTTGGCACAGGTTGTGCATTATATATAGCGAGGCCCGACGTGGGCGCAACTAAACCCTAACAAAACAACAGGATGATACTTTATGAATATGACCACCACTAATCAGAACACTTTGCAAGCTATCAAAGATGCGACCGTTGAGACTGTCACAATTGAGATTGCCGGAGAATATGCGGATATCCATCCGGTCGCGCAAGCCTTAGCGATTGGTGACAATGCAAGCGCAATCCTAAAAGACTTAATCGAAGCCTCGCAAGATAATGCAACTGCACGATCTGAAATTATAGAAATCTGGGACGATATGGCAAGCCTTGGAAAGCTTGCGACAATTCGAACCCTGCTTAATAGGCTTTCTAAAGCTGTTCTAGGCTTTCCGCTAACAGTAAAAGACGGACAGCTAATCGCGGCTCAAACACGCGCCAAGGCCAGCAAAGAAACGACAGAGGCAACAGAGGCAACAGAGACAGCAGAGACAGCAGGAATGACCGAATATGAGATCGATAAGGCCTATGATCTTGAACGCTTCAAAAAGTGGTTCGAGAAAGCCGATGATGCAAAACGATGCAAAGTCTTCGATTTGATTGCTGAATTGGGATAATTTATAACATGTTATAGGCTTTGCGTCCCGGCTTTTAATTGGGTCGCATAGCTAAAGGCATTTTCTTCAAGTGTTTTTAGCTATAGTTTAAACCGTCGCGCGATGCTATTGCCCGTGACACGTACAGGCGGACCTTGTACAGTATGCTTTTTAAAAATGCAGAGATGATTATAGTGCGTCACCACCGATAAGGTTGGCGGCATCCTATTGCCCAGAGATTCTCGGGATGGTTATCGTTATAACATGTTATAAGCTGTGAAGATTTAAAACCCTTATAACAATGTTATAGCACTCAAAACCGGAGAGACAGAACCACGCACAGGTGGTCGGACAATATCAAAAGGCAAGCATCCTTTTACCAGCAGTAAAAGCGGTGGATTCAGAAGATGGCCTACAATGGACAAAGAGGTGGCAGGTGGCAAAGCAAAACCTGAAGGCACTTTAAAACTACGGCTAAAACCTAGTCAGGGTTAGATCCGATAGACTCGACAAAACAATTCCCATCGTTTCTCTTAAAAGCGGTGGGCATTGTAAAGCAGATTGATTGGCAGTCTGTTTTACATGTGAATAAAACCATATAGGAAATGTTATGCTAGTAAAAAACTTTTCGGCAATCAGTAAAAAAATAAATACGATGAATCTAAATGTGACAGAAGAGCAGGTTAGCAGGTGGCGCAACCACCAAGGTTTAATCCAAGACATCATGCCAGACTTAACGCCAGATGAGCGCGAGTTTTTGATGACAGGCACAACCCGCGAAGAATGGGATGAAGTATTCGGAGGTGATAAATAATGTATTACACTCACGGCGATGGTACAGGAAGGTGGCACAGTCAGACCATCAAACGCTTTAGAAACCTACCAAGGGAATCTCTAAAGTATATTATATTCGATTGTTTCAGGGCGTTAGAAGCAATGCCCGACAATCCAAAGGCAGGTCAGTATCAGGATGAAATATCCTATGCTGGCATGGAACTAAAACGAAGACAATCAGGTGAAGGAATTTAAGATGACTACAAAAAGAAAAAGCCCTACCAAACCAATGGAAGCAGTAGAGGCACAGATTAACCAACTGTTAAACGCTGTTGAAAGCTTTTACCGAGCGGCTCACAACGGTGACTATAAGAAGATGCGGAAGGCTAGGGACGCTAGAAATGTTCTTGCATTAAGCTTGGAAAAGGATTATAAAATAAGAACACGGTATCATTCTGATGCCGCCTATGAACAGGATCAATCAAAAGCAAAGGGATAAACATGAGAAAGCTACTTGATGCGGCAAAGAAAAGTGGGAACACTAAGATTAAAAAGACAGGGAATGATGCCAAGTTATTTGGCAAGCCTGTACGTATGGCTCAGTTGAGCATGATGCCTAACTCTATCTTGTGTGCTGGCAGTAAAGCAGCAGGGTGCATGGATGACTGCTTAAAGGAGGCAGGACTTGCAGCAGTGTACAAGTCTGTCAATGTGGCGAGACAGTACAAGACAGATTACTTTCAGGCAGAGCCAGAAAAGTTTAAGGCTCAGTTGATTCGTGAGCTTACAAACTTTTCAAAGCTGTGCAAAAAGCAGGGTGTGCAAGGTGTTGTCAGACTTAATGTATTATCTGACATTGCGTGGGAAGAGCTTGAAATACCTCAACTTTTTCCAGAACTTTTCTTCTACGATTATACAAAACGAGTAGGGAGAATAGGTAAAACCCCTGACAATTACAAGTTGATGTTCAGCTACAGCGGCAAGGCATCTTACAGAAAACAGGTGGAGGAAGCTTACGATAAGGGTGTGCCTATCGCAGTAGTATTCAGAGGCAAGTTCCCAAGAAAGTTTCTAGGTAGGGACGTAGTTCAGGGAGACTTATCAGATCTTACCAATGTGCAATCAGGTAAGGTTGTTGTTGGGCTAAAAGCAAAAGGCCCTGCAAAGAAGAATGACAACGGGTTCGTTGTTGATGCAAGCTTAATAGCAGTCAGTTAAAAAGGAGAAGTATAAGATGTATTACGCTACAAGAGTTGATTCAACCAGTGGTATCTGGTTTCTTAACAAGGCTTTGAAAGGCTTTGCCAATAACTTTCACGATGGTGACGAGATCCTCATCTGTAAGAAGAGGCCCGACAAAGCTGACCACGGCTTTTATTATAGAGTAGTAGACGGAAAGGTTAAGCGTCACCCTAAGAAAGCAGTCAATGTAATGTGGATAAAAAGGGAGTTAGGTCTATGACAACAGAGATAGAGTTTCGAGTTGGTAACGCAGTTGGTACGGCTCAAGTGTACCAAGAGAGAGATGAGTTTGAGTGTGGACATCTCTTTTATCGTGGGCAGATAGAGTTCTATAACATTGTTATAAGCGATAAGCCTATTGGTTTAAACTATAACAGTGTACTGGAAGAAGCGATGATGGAGGGTTACTTAGATGAACTACGATGGAGGTGAACATGTAATATAAAAAACGGTGATGGTTGACTATCACTCAAATGTATGCTACCCTACACTTCTCAAGTGTTTAAAACAAAACAACTTAATACAACTAGGAAAAAGTTATGAACAACGTACTACAGCTTAACCCACAACAG
>Ga0208797_1000118_pt1 | contig 19778 bp, 11 predicted proteins | sample ColrivemetaGS555_FD_187608 | JGI IMG/M metagenome (GOLD analysis project Ga0208797, IMG submission 187608) | Estuarine microbial communities from the Columbia River estuary - Ebb tide non-ETM metaG S.555 (SPAdes) (version 2) | ecosystem: Environmental > Aquatic > Marine > Intertidal zone >...
ACCTTTTGACTTAAATGTAGCTAATCTTACAGTACGAGATGCAAATATATCATTTTTACGTAATTCCGTACAAATACACGCATAACCAAGGCGAAAGTTTGATGGTACAATCATCTTCAATTCACTGATAAATTTATTATTATTCAATTTTTAATGTCCAGTCATTCTGTGTGATTTCACTAAAGTCTAAATTAAAAATTCTAAAGGGACATTTTGAATACAATTTTCCATATGTAGGAGCCTCTTCACTTAATGGTAATGTTGGTTCATACATATTAGATACTGTCTGAACTGTATCACTTAAATTATAATTATCATTCCATAATTCATCAACTACACGATTCATCACAATAACATCATTATCTCTATTAAATGTTTTAAATCTAAAACTAAATATATCATTGTCACCTATTTCTGCTTTATGATAAATAATAGAATTAGGTGTAGCTGGCCATATATTACCCTGTGATAAATACACTTCTTCCATCTCTATAAAATCTAATCTCTTAACATTTATAATAAATATATTTAAATTATATATAATCAATTGGGAAATAGCCTCATCTTCTAGATAAATACTCATATCAATCTTATCTTTATTAAGAGTTAAATACATCATTGTATCTAATGAAAATATTAAATTAGTTCCTGATATACTAGTATGTAATCCATTATAAAAACCATTAAATGAACCTCCAAAGAAATTAGTTTTTGGCTTGTCTTTGAACCATTCAGACATTAACTTAAAATCAAAAACAGTCGACAAGTTTGTTCTTACAAAAAATAATCCATCATCTCTATGTTTTAAATAAGAAGTGCCATTCTCTAAATCAAATAAATTTATCATATAATTAAAAAATTTTACTGTTCTTGCAAATATACCATGACTTATAGATTCAAATTGGTCCTCTTTATCGTAGAAATCTACATACAATAATTGTTGTGTATCCTTATACGTTATCTTTTTACTAGTCCCATTTGAATCAGAATATAAGAAATAAAAATCATATAACTGTGATAAAACAGGATCTTTTTTAACGTGTGATATATTTTTTACCCATACTTTTTTAAATTCCGTATAATTTGAATTATCTGACGCAACAATACCGACAATTATCTTCATATTAAAATTATATATATATGAATAATCTGTTAAAATAATTGTATTTTTTTAACGACAATTTAAACAATTATCTTCATATCTAATAATATCTAACTAATATATATATGAATAATCTGTTAAAATAATTGTATTTTTTTAACGACAATTTAAACAATTATCTTCATATCTAATAATATCTAACTAATATATATATGAATAATCTGTTAAAATAATTGTATTTTTTAACGACAATTTAAACCATTAGTTTAAATTTTGATTATATTTTATTAATATATTTTATAAAATGTTACAAGAACCAGATTCTTATTTAACTTTAAATAAGTACCTAGATATTTACCACACCCAAGGAACCCCACCATTTCCAGAGAATGTTATGAGACTTATTCATCATATTACGAATTCTCTAATCAATGCAAGAGCTGGAAAATCCAAAATTGATCCAGAGACAAAAGATGGTAAAGCAATTCTAGAATATGATGGTTATACAGGAACTAGAACACGTCATTTTTATAATAATATATGTAACTCTGACGAAGTTCAAAATATTAAATACTTGGAAATCGGAACATGGAATGGAAGTTCTAGTATGAGTGCTGCTTATAAAAATAAAATTAGTGCACTCTTTATTGATAATTGGTGCCAATTCGGTGGAGACCCAAATATTTTTATGACAAATATGGCAAAATATGCTAAGGATTCTGAAGTTTTCCTATTAGAAAGTGACTGCTGGAAGGTTAATTTAGACGAGATAGATATGGGGCCCTTTAATGTATATTTATTTGATGGTGACCATGCTGAATTAGACCATTTTAAATCTTTAGAATATTACTATCCTATATTAGAAGACTTGTTTATTTTTATTGTCGACGATTGGAATTGGCCAAATGTCCGCGATGGAACGATGAGAGCCATCGATAAATTAAATTGTAATGTACTATTTAGACACGAAGAGTTTGTAAGTGAAGACGACTTAAAAAATATGCCAGAACATCACGGAAAGAAAACTTGGTGGAATGGCATGTCGTGTTTTCTATTACAAAAATCTAAAATTGTTTAAAATTTTTTTATTGCGAGATTATAACTAAAAAATTAGTTATAATGTATTCACGAAAATCTTGTCCTAAAGGCACTGTATCCAGAAAAGGATATACTAAAAAATCAGGTGTTAAAGTTAAAAGCGCGTGTGTAAAAAGTTCTTCTTTAAGAAGTAGAGGCATCATGCCTAAACGAGTTTTACCAAAACTTAAATCTGGTTCATTAACTAAATATGGATATCATATTCATGATACTAAAAGTATTAGACATAAAGCACTTAAAAAATCACTTGAAGCTTACGGCTTCGCCACATTAATCCGTAAACTAAATGCTATACGTGTGTTATCCAGAAATACAGCTCCTCTTAACTCTAAAAAATATACAGATGATATACAATATATAGAAAAAATGGTAAATGCATCAGCCAAAAAATCTAAAAGAAAGTCAAAATCTAAAAGAAAATCTAAAAAACGTTCAAAATCTAAAAGAAAATCTAAAAAACGTTCAAAATCTAAAAGAAAATCTAAAAGAAAGTCAAAATCTAAAAGAAAATCTAAAAAACATTCAAAATCTAAAAGAAAGTCTAAAAAACGTTCAAAATCTAAAAAATCTAAAAGAAAGTCAAAAATGATGTGATAGTTTATAATTTTTTAATCAAGTCTTCCAAGTCAATCTTCCATAATTCTTCTGGAGTTTTATTCTTGATGAATTGTAGCTCTCGTTTTTTATTTTCGCATTGTTTATTAAGTTCGTTAATTTTTTCTAAAGTTAAGGAGTAAATTGGTAATCTCAACAAGTAATCATATGACTCTTCGTCAAGTGGATACTCACGTTCTTCTAATAGAGCTATAATATAATCTTTAGATTTCTTATTGATTTGAAGTTCACCTTCAATGTATTCTTTAATAAATCGAGCCTTTGCTTCTAAAATCAACAGTTCTCGTTTGAGCTTTTTGATAATATAGTTTCTACGCTTAATATAATATTGAATACGAATATCAAAGAAATCTAACAATATATCAACTGGTGTATTATACTTTGTAAGAATCAAATTTTCATTAAATAAATACATATTATTAGTACTAAATGACTTTACTAATTTTAATTCCTTTTCAAGTGTACCAGATTTAATTAAATCTTCCAAGTCATTTTCACTCTTGAATTCTACAATAAAGCAGATATCATCATTTTCATCCTTTGTCTTATTTTGAACATCCTTTAATTCAAACTTCTTTTTCTTAGTTTTTGAAGTCTTATCACTTACCTTTTTACTTAAATTATTTTCAATTAGTGATTCCAAAAACTCTTTATAAATTGTGATACCCGTTCCAACTGGAACTTCTGTGATTTTAATTTGTTTGTCAGATAATTTTTCCCATCTACCTTTTGTAATATAACTTCCATTTTCTATTTCTTGAACTGTACCATGAAACCCTTTAAAGTATGGTTTCATAGGCAATGGTTGAAAATCTTCATCATCAATCATCTTAATCAAGTTTGTAACTATATCTTTTGGATTATAACTTGGAATATATGTAGAATATCCAGTACCGATACCCTCACATCCATTTACCAAGACCATTGGGATAATTGGTAAATACCATTCTGGTTCAATTGGTGTACCATCATCATCCAAAAAATCTAATAATGGAGTATCATCCGAATTAAATAATAATGGTGTAATATCGCTAAGTCTAGTAAAAATATATCTCGGACTAGCAGCATCCTTTCCTTGTTGTAATCTACTACCAAAATTACCATCTGGATACAATAAATTAATATTATTTGTTCCAACAAAATTTTGTGCTAATCCAATAATTGCACCTTGTAAAGACGCTTCACCATGATGATAACCAGTTTCAGCTGAAACATATCCAGATAATTGAGCTACTTTAATTAATTGAGTCTTATTTTTCTTTAACATATAATACACAATTTTTCTCTGAGATGGTTTTAAACCATCACATAAACTTGGGATTGAACGTAAATTGTCATAAATTGAGAAATGAATAAGTTCCTTATTAATAAGGTCTTGATAACTGACACGATTTTCTTTAACATCTACATAACTAGATTTGTCATAATTTGATAACCACACTTTACGTTTATCAGTACATTTAATGGGTACTATGACGTCATTATTAGAAACATCAGATGCATCATCATTATCTCCTTTTTTCTTAGGAGCTTTTGTATTTTTATCTTTTTCAAATGCTAACAAAATAGATTCATCACATGCCTTGTCTTTATAATAGTAATCAACTTTAAGTTCTTCAAGTCGTTTAAATGTATCTTTTGCATCTTCTTTTTTTGATGTACCTAATCCCTTAAAATATCGTACTTGATATGTATTCAAATTAGGTTGACTACCATTTAAACCTCCAGTTTCCTTCCATTTTAGATAATCCTGTTCAGTAAAAAACTCCACAACTTTTTTACCTTTAATTGCTTTAACAATTGGTGTTTTTAGTGTTTGAATATAATCCATCTTAATAAGACTTGGCCACCAATAGTGAAAGAAATTTACAAGAAGTGCCTTAATATGACTTCCATCCACGTCAGCATCTGTTAACACCATTATTTTACCATATCTAAGGTCAGATGTATCTTTATATACTTTGTCTTGCTTTAATCCAATAATTTGTTTAAGACTATTAATTTCTTCATTTCCAATTAATTGAGAAATAGTAGCATCACGTACATTTAAAACCTTACCTTTTAATGGAAAAACTCCATATTTTTCAGGACCTACAATACCTCTACCCCACATAGCAAACGTCTTTGCTGAATCTCCTTCTGTTAAAATTAATGTACATTGATTAGATTTAATTGTACCAGCCCATAGTGCATCTTCAAGTTTGGGAATAAAAATTCTACTTGTCTTTTTACCATCTGTCTGCTTACTAAGAGATGCCGACTCCTTTAATTTACAAAATTCTACAATTTCTTCTGTAATAGAACTTTTATATAACTTTGTGATAAATGCATCAGAAACTGTAATATTACATCCGAAATCTTTTGATTGAGTTGTTAATTGTTCTTTTGTTTGACTATTAAATGCTGGATTGGCAACTGTTGCTCTTAAAAATAAAAATAACTTGTCTTTGATAAAATTTGGTTTAAGTTCTTTTAACTTTTTCTTTTCTTCCAACATTTTCTTAAGTTTATTAATAATCTGATACAGAATATAATCAACATGTTTACCACCTTGAGTGGTAGAATTACCATTTACAAATGATACTTGTTCAAAATGACTATACGGTACAATAGCATACTCCCATACATATTCAGTAACTTCACCATTTTTATTTTTAATTCTTTCTGTATGAAATTCACTTATAACTTTTTCACCCTCAAAAAAATACTTAGTATAATCAATGAGCCCCTTGCCTTTTAACTTCTCACCATTCAAATAAATTTGAACATTCCCGTTTGTACAAGCAATACAATCCAATACACGTTTCCTAATAAGAAGAATAGTATCATCTTCAAGACCTTCCATATCAAAACGGGCATAATCTGGAATAAATGTAATTTTCGTATAACTTTTACTCGAATTACTAGTAATTTTAGCTTTTGTTCTTTCAGTCATATTATTACTAAATTCTTGAACAAACTTTTTCTTTTCATCTGAATCAATCGTTTCTACAATAAATTTACTTGAAAATATATTAGTACAATTATGTGTTACCGTAAAATCGTTAATCAAAAATCTTTCATTTTCGTCAATATGAATACCTACATAATCCATGTCTTCAATTTCTTTAATTTTAATTTGACCAGTATTCTGTGTTTTTGTATTGTTACATTTTTTTCTTAATAATATTGTTGGAATATCTTCAATGTTTCCTGAAATATTAACATAATAAGCTTTGCTTTCTTTTTTTTCTCCATTCTTTAATTTATATTTTGCCATACCAGATGTCATAGAACAACAAAATCCTAATGAACGAGCTAAATATAATACATCAAGTATTAATTGTTCGTGTTTCCAACTTTGACTAATTCCTATCCTTGTACCATCTCTTGATAATGTTCCATCTGTATCTATAAAACCAGCTAATACTTTTAATCTTACTTCTCTACTATTAATAAGATATTCTTTTGGGATATGTTTATTATTAATTAAATTATAGTTTTTTAATAAATTTTTAAGAGGTGCATAACCATAAGTATTAGGATTATTTATTGATGAAATTTTATACCAGTATTTATTTTTTTCTGATAATGTTAATTTAGCATCATTTTTTAATCCCCACTCCGTAAGATAATCTATCAATTCATAATCACTTTCCTCATTACAAGAATACGCATATCCAGACTTCATACCATCACCTAACCATAATCCTAAAACATATGGATCCAATTCAATATCTTGATATTCCCAATTTACACATTGACCTCTAACTCCAGCTAATCTACTTTGTGTAGTTTTTGATAAACCAAGATAATCTTTAATAGATATATCAAATACATTATTATCTTCAATATTTTTTGAAAATTCAACTATTTCATTATATGTTTTTAAAATTTTTTCATTATTCATATCTGGTTTATTATTAGGTGATTTTCTTTGTTTTATTGGTAATTTTTTATCAGGGTGTTGTCTTGAATAATGTCTTTTTAATCTACTATTCAAAATTATACCACATTCTTCACATTTTATATTTTCATTAATAGCTTTTATAAATTTTGTATTAATTTTGTTATTTGTATGGTCCCACCATAAAATAGACCAACCATTATTATTCCAAAAAATTACTTTATGATCTGGCATATGTAATGTTAAAATATGTTCATCGTTAACTTTATAACTTTCACCTCTATTTTGACTTACTTCATACATTTTACCTTTACCAAAAACAGTTGATAAAACTGTTCTTTTATTCCCATTATCTCCAATAAGTGTGTCTCCTATTTTAATATCTTTAGCTAATTTAATTTCACCATTCCATAATGGTATTTTTGTATCAAGTGCCTGGCATTTACTTCCAAGACCATTGGTACCAGCACCAGTTCTAGTAGTGGTATCATCATAATTACTACCAGAAAGAAGATGTCCAAATATAAGTTCTGGAACATAAATATTATGTTCTTTATGTAACTGAATAGGTACACCACTACCATTATTCCATACACTTATTTCTCCTGTTTCTTTGGAGTATTCAACTTTAATAGTTGTAACAGTTGCGTCGCGAAAAGAATGGTCAGTAGCATTAGTCAAAACTTCATCAAAAATCTTCATAAACCCTGGTGAATACTCAACCATTGTTTTTTCCATTTTAGGAACACTATCAGACTCCTTCGCTACCCATAGTTCTTCCATCTGTTTTTTAACAGAACCAATATACATACCACTTCGTTCAAGAACATGCTCTCTTTGTGTTAATTTCTTATATGTATCTTCAATTTTCTTGGATTTAGACATTTTTGTCACTTTCTGTTAAATAATTTAAATTGTTTTTAAATTTCAATTATTTATAAAAATTTTCATATTCGTTATTCAGTATATGGTTTTTCTCCGTTATATTTACCATCAAAACCCTTGAATTTACCACACCAAAGATCCTTTTTACCAGTAGAACCACCACAAACTCCATAAATAGAACAACATTGTTTACCAGGACATGCTTTATTTCCATACTTTGGCCCACATCTCTCATTTGTCGAAAATTTATACCCTGCCCAATTAACATCTGACTTAACAGCTTTAATTGCAGCTTGCGTAGCTGCTGCTACTTGTGCTGGCTCACCAGCAGATGGGTGCATAGCTTGAGCAGCGAGAGCCTTGATAGCTGAAACACCCTCGGCATCACCAGCTGCCTTAGCGGCTTCAACAGCAATCTTGGCAACTGGGATAATATCTTGCGCTGGAATAGCACTTTTAGATGAAGCAGCTTCTTCCAATAACTTTACAGCTTCAACAGCTCGCTTAGATGATGTAACCGCATCTGCAGCTGGTGCTACAGCTGGTGCTGGAGAAGATAAACCAACTGCTGCTACCACTGGCGCTGGTGTTGGTCTTGTTTGTATTGGTGGTGGTAGTGTCATTCGTTTTGGTACTAGTGGTGGTAGTGTCATTCGTTTTGGTACTAGTGGTGGTAGTTTTGATACTAGTGGTGGTGTTGATACCAGTGGTAGTTTTGGTACTAGGGATGGTAGTTTTGGTACTAGTGGTGGTGTTAACACCAGCTTTGATTTTACTACTGGTACTATTTTTTTTGCTGCTGGTACCTCTGGTTCATTCATAAAATATAATCCGACAAATGCTAAAATTGCTATAGCTATCATTAAAACAATTGGGCTGCCCTCTCTACGATCCATTTATATTATATTATAAACAAAATAAAATAATTTTCGTTATTTAAATAAAAATAATATATTTAATATTAATACGTAAGATGTCTAAACCTATAGTAAATAATAGAATCAATTATCAAAATGCATATGCTCGAATTATTCAACACGATCTCTATTTAAGTCAAGGTGTTCGTGCAGGAGATTCCCCGACTTTTAATAATTTAACATTAACTGGTAATGCAACTATCCAAGGTAATCTATATGTTGAAGGTAATACATCACTATTCAATACAAATGTTACAGAATTTGAAGATAATATTATTTTAGTAAATAGTAAAGAAACAGCATCAGGAGTTTCACTTTTTCAATCTGGACTTGAAGTTGATAGAGGATTAGGAGAAAATTTTAGAATAGTATATAACGAAGTTAATTCACGTGTAGAAGTAGGTTTAATAAGTAATTTACAACCTATAGCCATTAGAGAATCAGCACCTTTATTAAATGGTATTATGATTTGGAATGATTCTACAAAAAGAGTAGAATCATCTAATCAAATTACTATTCCTGTAAACCTTACTAGTGCTATTAATAGTTCTAGTAGTTCTACTGGTTCATTTATTTTATCTGGGGGTCTAGGTATCGAAAAAGATGTATATATGGATGGTAAGTTATATATTAGAGGTAGTACACACGGAAGTTATTCTAATTTATGGACAGATATAACAACTAATGATTTTAATTTAACAAGTACGGAAGATATTAATCTAACACCTCGTACACGAATCAATATACCTTTTAATAAATATGTATCATTTGGTAATAATGGTCAAAGTATTGTAGCAAATAGTTTAACAAATGCCTTAAATATTACTAGTAATGGCGATATATATCTTACTCCCAGTGTAAATAAAAAGATTCATGTTCCTAATCAAATTCCTATAACATTTTCAACAGATAATGAACAAATCTATACAGATAGTTCTAATAATATGGTAATTGCAAGTAGCCAAGACGTTTATTTGTTTCCAAATAATGGAAATGCCAATGGTAAAAAGGTATTTATTCCAGTAGATACACCAATAGCCTTTGGTAATCAAAATCAATATGTTATTGCTAATATTAACAATGATTTAACTATTGCAGCAAATAATAATATTTTATTAAATCCGGGTGCCACACTAGATGTTAAAATACCCATTGATTCAGGTATACGTTTTGGAGCTGGATATCAGAGAATTACAGCTAATAGTGACAACGAACTTATTTTATATTCAGACGGTGATATATTTTTAACACCACAAGATGGTTCTCAAGTTAATTTACCAACTGATACACATTTAACATTTGCATCTAATACACAATATATTATGGGTGATTCTATTGGGAATATTATAATTTCACCAAGTAATCAGCTTATAGTCACTTCACCTATTAAATTTACAGATACAAATGATACAGTTAATGGTTCCACTGGGTCTATTAGTACATTAGGTGGGTTAGGTGTAACAAAAGATATTTACGGTACAAGTAGTTTAATCATCAAATCTAATAATAGTGGAATTGTTCAAATCAAAAATAACTTAAATATTGACATCTTTAAGATAAATGCAAGTGTTATAGGTGGCAATATTAGTATTATAACAGGCAATGGTTCAAGTGCAACAGCAAGTTTAGATATTACAAATTTAAATGTTTTAAATGCCCAGAGTTTAATTCAATTAAAGGCTAATTTTGATTCTGTGGATGGTTATATGATTGGACGTGGTACTTCATCATTAAATAATGGAAGAAGTTTAACAGTCAATCTACCAGATTATTCAACTTATGCCAACACTGGAAGTAGAAGCAAATTTACAGTTACTTCTAGTAATTGTTCTACAGAATTATTCAGTGTCGAGTCAGAAACAGGTAATCTAAATGCAATGGGTCAAACTACGTTGACCAATATAACTGATAGTACATCCTCAAGTACAGGTAATTTAGTTATTGAAGGTGGGATCGGTATTAAAAAAAGTATACATACAAGTGGTAAAATAATTCAAGCAGTTGCATCATTAACTGCATATCAATTACGAGATTCTTCAAATAATATTTTATTCAATAATGATAGTATATCTCAACATGTTACGATTAATGAATCTGTTGAAATTAATAGTCAAGATTATGATGCCTTTAAAATAACAGATAATTTTATAGATATTATTCATATTGATACAATTGACAAAAAATATACTTCTCTTTTACAACATAATATTAAAAGTACAACTGAATCTACAGATACTAGTAATGGTAGTGTTATAATAGATGGAGGTGTTGGTATTAAAAAGAAATTAAACGTAGGTGGTAATACAACATTTTCAAATGGTGTAAATATGAATAATACTAAAATTACAAATGTATTGGACCCAACATTACCACAAGATGTAGCTACAAAAGCATATGTAGATTTAGTGAAACAGGGTATTTTCGTTAAGGATTCTGTTAAAGCTGCTACAACATCTGATATTAATATAAATAGTGAACTTATTGTAGGCGGAACAATTGATACTGTTACATTAGTTCTAGGTGACCGTATTTTAGTAAAAGATCAAGGTAATCCTATTGAAAATGGTATTTATATTGTTACAAATGATGTACCTATAAGAAGTTCAGATTTAATTATAGATAATAAGGCTTCTGGTATATTTACTTTTGTTAAAGTTGGAGATATTAATGCATCATTGGGTTGGATTTGTAATTCACCTATTGACCAAGATACAGTTGGTACACATGATATCAATTTCACACAATTTACTGGTCTAGGACAAGTTACAGCAGGCTTCGGTTTGATAAAAAATTTTAATCAACTTAATATTAATGTAGATGATGTATCTCTAGAGGCAACTCCTATAAGTGGTGAATTACGAATTAAAAGTACAGCGGTAGGAACTGGATTAACAGGTGGAAGTGGAACTGTTTTACAAACTGCTACAAACCAGTCTCATGTTACTAAATTAGGTACAATTGACACAGGCGCGTGGCAAGCAAGTGTCATAGGTATTCCATACGGAGGTACTGGTCGTAGTAATTTTGATGCTGGTAATATTTTATTTGGTGATAATACCAATTCAATATCAACAGACCCAAATCTTTATTTTGATAATATCAATAGAAGATTAGGTGTAGGTACTAACGCGCCAAGTGAGGACTTGGAAATTAGAAGTAATAATACAACTACGTTCTTTATTAATGCAGATTCCGATGCTAATAATTTAACTGCACGTCCAGAAATTCGTTTAAGTTATAATGGAACATTGAATAATGCGTATATTGCTCTTACTCGTGACTTTAATCAATTTGCTAATAATATTTATAGTGATGCACTCATTATTAGTAATGACCAAACAACAACTAATTCACGTATCCAATTAGCTACAAATCAAACTGCTCGTATTACTATTTTATCAAATGGATTTGTCGGTATCAATACCTCTAATCCAAATGTAAGACTTCATGTCAATGGTACTATGAATGTTACTGATAATACCAAATTCTTTTCTACAAAACCTAGTACATCTATCACAGAAGGTGCCGTAGTTATAAGTGGCGGTGTTTCCATTGGATGTCCAACTAACGCAGTTAGTGGATATGGTGGTGCTTTAACAGTTGAAGGGGGTGCAAGTATTGGTAAAGATTTATTTGTAGGGGGTTCTATTAATTCAGTTAGCTGTACCTTTAGATATTTAACTATTACAGATACAAATGCAGCAATCAATTTAACTACTGGTTCATTTTTAACCTATGGTGGTATAACAATTCAATGTACAACTGATGCTACATCTGTTACAAACGGGGGTAGTTTATTAACACCAGGCGGTGCTAGTATTGGTGCAAGTTTATATGTAGGTCGTACAATTTATGGACTATCTGATACATTTTTGGGTAATTTATATATGTATTCTACTTCAAATCAGAATTATATACAACCACCAAATTCAGACCGTGACACTAATAGTTTCTTACCTATCAATTTCACTAAATATAATAATACAGATGCTAATACCTTGACAATTGCAGATGCCGGGATTGTACTTAATAATAATCATACTATTCAAATTGGTGGAACATTACAAAATCCAGATGGTTATACACTACAATATATTACGAATAATTTAAATATTATTCCAAACAATACAACATCAAATTACAACATCAATATTGGCACTGTCGGTAATTATTCTAATCTTAATATTTATGGTAATAATTCCGGTCAAATTAGATGGGATAGTACAACGTCTAACTTGTTAATTACACATAGTTCAATTCAATTTAATAAAGTTGATTCAACTGGGAGTATTGTAATAACAACACCTATGAATCAATCGTCAGAAAGTTATATCCAAGCAAGTGGAGGTAACATGATTCTCAATCTTGGTACAGGTAGTACTGGTGGTCAATTAATTACTAAATTAACAAATGATATTGGTGATTCATCGATTACATTTACACCAAGTAATATATCATCAAGTACCCTTGTATTAACAAATAACGTTTATAGTACATTTAATGGTCCAGCAACATTTGCAGATAAAATGGAATATTCAGGTAATGCTTTACATCAAACAGTTATAAATACAACTGACAACCCTGCATGGATGTTTCTTGGTACACTTGGCGAGTCTGGTTATTGTGAAATTGATTTTAATAATGGTATTAATGTGTCTTCTGGTAATTTATGTGGTCTTAAATTTATGGCATCTATTATTAATACGACAGGTAATGCATCTCATTTACATTATGGAGACGTTGCATCTAATTCAACTGATAAACCAATTTGTTACATGTTTACTGATTATACAACAGACTATTATATCTTTGTAAAATTACCTGCACATTCACAAACAAATATAAATGTAACTGCACAACAGAATAATAAATTCTTGATTTTAGATGAAGGGTATGGCAGCGAACCTAATGGTACATTTAGTGGATATACAAATACTTGGACAATGTTATATAATACTCAACATGAAAGTACATTGAGATATACAACTGGTGATTTAGTAGTTGAAAAACAAGCAAAGATTAATGATAATTTACCAATTATTGGTTATAATAATGAAAATACAATTGCATCTAGAGATATCGGTATACTTTATCAAAGATACCAGATTTCTAATAATATCGGTAATGGCGACATAGTAGATGGAGCAACACCACCTCAATTTATAGATTCTATTCCTAATCAATCTACTGTAAGTAACTTATCTCAAATTAAATTTAGTGACTTGGCAAGTATAACAGATAATTATTATGTCGGATGGTGGATTAAAATTGTATCAGGTTCAAATACAAACCAAGTTAGAAAAATTACAACTTACAATGGCGCTCAAAGAATTGCTACTTTAGCTACACCATTTACAAATCAAAATCCAAATAATGGATCAACTGTTAACTTTTATAATAATAGTTACGTTGTAAGTTACTATGATGAAACAAATGATACATTTGCCTTTGGTTATACAGATTCTAAACCTGTAAATGGTATTATCAATAATAATGGTAATACTAATTTACGAATTAAAAGTTTATACTCAACTGATACAACTGTATCTACTAATGTAAGTTCTGGATCACTATATTTATTAGGAGGTATATCTATTAACAATACAAATGATGCTCAAAGCTCAAGTTATGGAGGTACAATAACAACTGCTGGTGGTGTTGGTATCCGAAAAAATCTATTAGTTGGAAATAATATTGGATTGGGAACAAGCGGATTTGTACCTCAAGAATCAATTCATATTAGAAAAACAAATGCAACAGAGCGTTTTGAACATAATTCGGGGTCATATAGTTATGTTGATTTTATGGAAAATAGTACAAATATTAGATATGGTATATTATTTGATTCTAGTATTAATGAATTTTGTTTAACAAATACTAATACTGCCCAAACACCTAATAATGCAAATAAGGCATTAACTATAAATAATCTGGGTTATATAGGTATTAATACAACTACAAATGTTGTAAGTCCTTTAAGTATAAATGTTAATAACTTTATTTCAACAAATTCTAGTACTGGTTATTTAGGATTAGTCGGTGGTGCTACAAATGTAAATAGTAATACAGTTGGTTCAAGACTTTTATTACATTCTAATAATCAATCTACCAGTGTTAGTCAAGGCTGTATAAATTTATATACTGGAAATGTCACTACAGGTAATGTAGCAATTTTCACTGGAAATGATATTGAACGAATGCGTGTAAATAATACTGGGCAGGTAACAATTACATCAACTCAATTTTCAGATAGTAACAGTACTGGTTCACTTATAGTAGCCGGCGGTATATGTGTTCAATCTACACAAAATGCAACAAGTGTTACAAGTGGTGGTGCATTAAGTATAAATGGTGGTATATCTATTAAAAAAGATATTTATATCGGGGGTAACATTTATATAGAAGGTAGTTTTACAGCTTCTGGTTCGGTAACAGCACCCACTATTAGTTTTTATACAGAAAGAAATTGTTCAGTAGTAGAATACTTTAATAATAACTTGAGTGTAACTGGTAGTTTAGGAACATTAACATTTGGATTTAGTGTTACTCCGTCAACTGATAGTGAAAATTGTGAAGTTGAAGTCATATTACCCTCTAGAACAAATGCATTTATAAGACGTTTTGAAATTATTTCAAACTGTTCAGGTTATACTGATGAAACAAATATTACTCCGATAATGAACATGATAGCTTGTGGTGTCGTTGGAACACCCAGATTATTAATCAAATTCCAAAGTGTATCTACAGCAACACATTATATACAAGTTATGTGCACATATGTTCTTGCTTAAATAAATTCTTCATATAATATTAAAATTATATGAAATTATTATATGAAATTATTATATGAAATTATTATATGAAATTATTATATGAAATTATTATATGAAATTATTATATGAAATTATATGAAGCATTTTTGGTATATATATTTGCGGTAATACGATAAACTTTTTTTCATCATTATATTATATATATAATTTGAAAATGTCACTTCAAGCTATTTCCCTAATATTACTCAATGGTGTGACAAGTGTGCTATTTTTAAAATATAGCGTCAAGTGCATATACGATAAAGTCACAAAAGAAAAAGATGAACAACTTCTTTGGCTAATAACCAAAGTACATAAACTAGAAAATGACGTCAGTGAACTTCACGAGTCAATCGACGTTTTAGAAGATAAACTCCAAAAAAAAGAAAATCTATTAAAAGAATCTAGTGAAATGTTATTTAATAAAATTGATAAGTTTATAATCAGTAATTACGATACAGTTCAAAAATAAAATTACAATTATTTAATATAATTATACACACATGAATAATTATATAGAAAATATCACACTTTAATAGAAATAAAACAAACAAATCAAATGTGATAAGAATTTTTTAAAATAATTTGTAGATTGTTAGTCTTCTCTATGAAGATAAACTAATAAATTATTAGTCTTCTTTGGATTTCCTACCATATGATTTTTAGTAGCATCACTTATCATCTTATCTTTAACTCCCTGCATATTTAATGATGGAAATTGGTCAAGATAATGGTTAAGCACACCTACTAAATTTGGAGTACTCATGGAACTTCCACTATAAACAGCTGTCTTACCATCAGGTACAGTACTTAGAATATCTACTCCTGGTGAATACAAATCAGCACATGCTCCATAATTTGAAAAATATGCACGATTATCATACTTGTCAGATGCCATAATTGTTAAAATACCACGGGCACTAGCCGGACTAGTTTGACAAGCATCAGAATCTTCATTACCTGCTGCAACAACAACATACACCGAATCACTCTTTACAAGAGCTTCAACAGCTCTATTAATTGCACGAGAAAATCCACCACCGAGTGACATACTCATAACACTCTTTACATTAGGATTACCTTTAAGTTGCTCTTGATGACGCTTATACACAAACTCTAATCCACCCAGAATTCCAGAATAACTACCAGACCCCTCGCAGTTTAATACCTTTACTGCAAATAACTTTGCATCTTTACAAACACCATAACTCTTGCTTCCAACTAATCCAGCACAATGAGTACCATGACTATTACAATCAGTATTTTTATTGTCTCCTGCAAAATTAACTAACCAAGTTGCACGTCCTTCAAATTCTGGATGATTTACATCAATGCCAGTATCTACAATATATGTATGAATATCAACATCTTTATTCTTATGACAACTACCAGATTCATTATATTCAAACGTATTGTCAAGAGGTAAATCACGCTTAACAACACGGTCTAAATGCCACGGCATACTTAATTTCATTTCAAATTCATGTTCTGGATTTTGAATATAAAACACATTTTGCTCTCCAACAATAGGTTTAGGTAACGTAAACGTTTGGTCTTCTTCAACTTCAAATAACTCTTCTAATGTACCAGAAAAAGTATTATAATTATCACCATATGTCTTATAAATAGTTAAATCATTAATGTTAACTAATACATCAAGATTATGTTCTTTTGCAAAAGAATCATAGTTAAAGGTATGAACATGATAATTACGTGGAGTCAAAATATAATTTTTTGCTTGAGCAAAACTAACCAAACATAAACAAGATAAAGTAAAGAGCTTCATTTTTAAATGAAGTAGATATGTTATACATTTCATTTTTTTTTAACTTTAAACCGGTTGGTAATATTCTCTTTCTTTATCAGTTAAATAACGCACTTTATTATAAAAACTCTCTAAAATATAACTACTTAAAATAATATTTAGTAAAATAATACATACCAATCCAGACCCAAACAATATATACAATCTATTTTTAAATTCATCAGGTACATCTTCAAAAGTTACTTTAATAATAGCAAGAGGTGCAGCCTCATCAATCATTTGTCGTTCTAATTATTTTATTTTTAAATTAAAAACTACTGTAAAAGCAAAATAATTTTCACTATTTTTAAAATAATTGGAAAAATTTAAATTGTTTATTTACATTATAAAAACATAAATGTCTATTGAAAATTTCTTAGGTAATCTCTTTACAGCTCAAAGTGGAGGAGGTTGTGATGGAAATGTAGCTTACAGAGGTAAGGATGAGAGAGAGGAGGAGAGTGATATTACAGACTATGTTGGCGGTGCAAGAAAATCAAAGTCCCCTAAACGTAAATCAAAGAAATCTAGAAAGTCAAAGAAATCAAAGAAATCTAGAAAGTCAAAGAAATCAAAGAAATCTAGAAAGTCAAAGAAATCAAAGAAATCTAGAAAGTCAAAGAAATCAAAGAAATCTAGAAAGTCAAAGAAATCAAAGAAATCTAGAAAGTCAAAGAAATCAAAGAAATCTAGAAAGTCAAAGAAATCAAAGAAATCTAGAAAGTCAAAGAAATCAAAGAAATCTAGAAAGTCAAAGAAATCAAAGAAATCTAGAAAGTCAAAGAAATCTAGAAAGTCAAAGAAATCTAGAAAGTCAAAGAAATCAAAGAAATCTAGAAAGTCAAAGAAATCAAAGAAATCTAGAAAGTCAAAGAAGGTCAAAGCAACCTAAACAGTCAAGGGTAGTCGATACCAAAGAGCAATTCCTCTTAAATTTCGAATTGGTTCTGGGTAAATCCAAAACGCTCAAAAAAGACTAAGAAATCCAAGATCAAGAAATCTATGTAAATTGAAAAATTAATTTAATCATTTATTTAAATTAATTTCTAAGTATATTTTAATATGGATGATATTGTAAATCTTTTCACTAAAGAACATGGTATTTATAAAAAGATATTTAAATTCCAAGTCCTTATAGTACTATTTATCATTTTACTTTTTTTAACAAAACTTGATTTATTCCGTAATAATTCTGTTTATATATTGTTATCGATAGTTCTGGCTATTTATGTAACAAATATGTATGTTAAAATTAATCAGAATGATTTAAGTGATAATAACAAAATAATTCATCTAAAATTAGATACTTTACAATCTAAAGTATACCAATATGTAAAGTATAAGATAATAACATCAAGTGCAAGTGATCAAAAGTTATCTCAAAATGATATTCAAACACTTTATGAAAAAAATAAACTAAATGCATTATATATTGATGCAAATATGATTACATTTTTACATAGTATATTAACATTATCTGAATATAATCCGCAAGAATTTTATTTATTACTGAAAGGAACTAATAATATTTTGAAATTAAGATATGATATTGAGAGGTTTTATAGTGCGGAAGGAAAATATCCAGAAAATATTCATGAAATGTTACAAGTAGCATTACAATTAAAAAGTAATTCTATGAATAATTTACAAAATTTTATATATACCGTACCCAAACAAAATCAGATGTATACTTATGTAGATAATGTTCTTGAAACTTATAATATACTTATTACTAGAAACGTCAAGGCTATACACACTTATCATTTAGATTATATTAAAAAGAATGGTATTAATTCAAATACAATATTTATTGATATTAACTCTTCAAAACCGTTTGACTCAACTGTAAATAGGTCAGTTATACCAAGTAAAGAAGGATTAAAACATTCTTTAATTGATTTATATGTCTAAATTAACTAATTAATATGTTAAATATTAATTACTTATCTAAGCATTCTCAATATTAACGGCTATACAAGTCTAATAAACTACTGGTATAACTATACTTTGATAAACTATTATCAAATAATTCCATTTCCTTATCAAAATATTTAATAACCTTATTCTTAACGTCTGTTTCTCGTAAACTAATATATAATGATTGTAAATTAAGGTCGGTAGCAGTCGTATAAGTAAAAGTAGTATTAGATAAGTCTAATACATATATCTTCATAGTATTTAAATTTATATAAAGACTATCTATATGCATATTACCAATAAGTACTTTCTTTACTCTAATATATCTAATAAATGATAATAGTTCATTGATTATTAAGTGAAAATTTGCACTACTTTTTTCAAATACTTCTCTTAATGGTGTTAATCCTTTAGTATCAAATTCGATATAATATCCAGATTTAGTGTAATCTACATTTAATATTTTTGGATAAATATCTAATCCCATTGTATCCAAGGTTATCATTATGTATGATTCCCAATCAAACTTGTGATTATCGAAAAACGTTTTTGTTATATTACCACTATTTGACTTTTCATAATACATATCAGTATAAAGAATATTCAAAAAACTTAAATAATCCTTTTTTTTATCACTTCGAAAAATATTAGTAATATCAGTAATATCACTCGAAGTGGTGATGTGTGCGCGGTTAAAAATTCCACCCTCCTTTTTCATTATTCTATATATTCTTTTATCTTT
>Ga0208797_1000135_pt1 | contig 17416 bp, 17 predicted proteins | sample ColrivemetaGS555_FD_187608 | JGI IMG/M metagenome (GOLD analysis project Ga0208797, IMG submission 187608) | Estuarine microbial communities from the Columbia River estuary - Ebb tide non-ETM metaG S.555 (SPAdes) (version 2) | ecosystem: Environmental > Aquatic > Marine > Intertidal zone >...
TGTTGGTAATTCATTTCTTGTTGGTAATTCATTTCTTGTTGGTAATTCATTTCTTGTTGGTAATTCATTTCTTGTTGGTAATTCATTTCTTGTTGGTAATTCATTTCTTGTTGGTAATTCATTTCTTCTTGGTAATTCATTTCTTGTTGGCAATTCATTTCTTCTTGGCAATTCATTTCGTGTTGGCAATTCATTTCTTGTTGGCAATTCATTTCTTGGTAATTCATTTCTTGGTAATTCATTATTATAAAGTTCTTCTGTTAGTGATTCAGTTTCGTGGATAGAATCTACATTGGAATTACTTGATAAAGAATTACGACGTTGAGCGAATTGTTCTCGTAATATGTCTATATTATCAATAATAAGTGATTGACGGTTTTCTTTTTTTCTTTTACTTAGAAATTTAATCATATCCATAAATAAATATATGGAAATTATATATTCATTTTTTTTAAACTAAATAATAGATGTTGTAATCATTATTCCACAATATTCTCTTGGTTCTGCTGAATAATTAACATGATTATATATACCTATTTTGATGGATTCTTCTACTAAAAATTTAAAGATATCTCTAAATTCTGAACCATGACCCAAAATAGCTTCACCATTTTTATTATAATTACACAAATGAGCAAGCTCATGAAGTACTACATACATTAAAATATTCATATCATAAACTTTTTCATTAGTATCTCTTGTTCGTAGACATATATGCATATCTCTTTTATCAATCGTATATGTTGTATATCTAGGGTCAACAGCTGCTTCTGAAATAATATACTGTTTATAATTTTCTTTTAATTTTTTAATAAAATAAAATTTATCATCGCGATTGTTAAAATTTTTAAATAAATAGTCTACAAGTCCAATTACATTTTTATTGATTAATGCCAATGTATTTGCTGAATCTTTTAAAAACTTTTCACTTTTATTATTTCCACGTCGAATCAAATAAACATTGCCATCCACATCTGATTTAACATATTTTATTTCAGAATATGTATATATCATATGGTATAAAAAATATATAACGAGAATCATACCTAACATTATAACTATAGTTTCGATATCCATATGAATTTTTCTTATTATATGTAAATAATTTATTTTTCTATAATAGGAAATTTATCATTTCGATAATTTAATTTATTGTTTAGATTGCTGAGATAACATATCTCCATTTGGTCTATATGATAAACTAGCTTCACATACAGGACAAAATTTACACTCATCTGTTCCAATACTTGTATCTTTCATAACCTTATCAGCATTTTGTTGTAGATAATAGCGATAAGCATGTACATCTTTTGTACCGTACTTTTTTTGTAAAACCGAGTTCAATTCGCAATTAGGTAAAAAGGATGTAAAAGCGCGACCGTCTGACATAGTATATTTCATGTTTTATATTTATATATTATAACAGTAATAAAATAAATTTTTTGAATTTTTAATTCTTTTATTAAAAATAAAAGTACCATTTAAAAACCACAGCGCTCTAAATTAACTATTTGGTGTATTTGGTTTATCATTTCTAATTAAATATTGATGATAACTCGAATTCAATGGTAGATAATTAACAGAAAAACTTACAGATTCTTGGGGTTCCACCTGACTATCTTTAACATCAGAAACCATTTGTTCTTGATTCAAATCTTGTTCATTTAAAATATCACCTGTGTCATCTATGTCATCTAAATTATCATAGTTATATAAATTATCATCATTGTTATTTAATTCTGCTTGTCTTGGTTGTGACTGTGGTTGTGGTTGTGATTGTGATTGTGATTGTGATTGTGGTTGTGATTGTGGTTGTGATTGTGGTTGTGGTTGTGGTTGTGGTTGTGATTGTGGTTGTGGTTGTGGTTGTGGTTGTTGACGTTGTCTTTGGTGTTGTAGTATGACTGGTGGTGTTAAATTATTTGACAAAGGTTGTTGATTCATAAAATGCATATCACCTGTTAGAAATCTATTAAATATACTATCAAACATGCTATCAGATTGAGTTGGTTCTTGAGATGTTCTAAGTAAAGAGTTTAATACTCTAGGTGTAAAACTTGTTCTAAATCGAGTAGAACTATCTTGTTGTGTATCTTGTTGTGTATCTTGTTGTGTATCTTGTTGTGTATTTTGTTGTTGTTCTGTAGTTTGTTTATTTTTTATATGTTCATTTATTAAACCTAATTCGCTATCTAATATTTTAAAAGTTTTAGAAACATCACTCTTATAATTTTCTAAGTATTTCACTCTTATCCTTAACTTTTTATTATTCTGCTTTAATCTTGTATTTTCGTGTAATAGTTCAGATTGTCTTATCATAATAGGAATATATTTATCATCATTTTCTTTTGATTTTGTGTAATAATACCATAGAAGAATGGTGATAATGCATATAATAATAATATGTTGGGTCATAGAATAAGACGTCAAGTATTATAATAAATACAATGTTTTAATTATAATATTCTACCGAAATAGTATGTTTAAATAAAAAAACATAGAATATTATCTATATATATTTGTTCATGTCTTTTTATTAATAAACTAGTAACACTTCTACTTTTCTTAATATAGTCACTCAATTCCGAAATACTTGACCATTCTTTAATAATCTCATCAGTAGTGGCGTTTTTTTGGGTAATTATTTTTGCATTTTTCGGTTTATATTTTTTAATAGGTTCTGGTATATTATTTGTTTTTAATGCAAATCCCAACCATCCACCTAATCTATTGTCAATGCCATTTGATTCATCTCCACTTCTTAATCTAATAAACAGTATATCCAAATAACTTTTTAATTTATCTTTAATAATATGTGTGAATAGGCCATTATATACCTCATTACTACTATACCATTTTTCAAATTCTAAAAAAAATTCTTGCATTGTAATTCTATAACCAGGTGCTCTTTGGCATTTATCATATAAAAATTGTTCTACAATCAAATTATCTTTATCATTATCATTATCAGGATTTTCAAACTTGAATAATGAATCGTTTAATTTTATTCCATTAAAATGTTGAGTTAATTTTGATGTACTAACTAATGGGTTGTATTTTTTCATACAAGTTGTATATTGTACTTTTACATAATTAATCATCTTTTTAAGTTGACTATGATTTGCAGTTTTCGCCCATATTTTATATTGATTTTTAAGAGTTGTGTAACTTAATGTATTTTGAGAATCTTTTTCACAATTTTCAGATAAAAATTTCTCAAAATCATTAATATCATTTGCTTTAAATTCAAGTGTTGTAAAAATATTCTTAATAATAGGTAAGGGTGCGTCAATTTCATTTTCGTTAGATGCACTTTCTTTAATGGTATCTATAAAATTAGTAGTATCACGAACCAAGTATATATTTTCAAAATCAATTTCGCTTTCTAATAATAATTTTGCATAATAAATACTATTTTTAATAATATTATAAGAACAATTGAACCACTCTCTTCTATTCGCACACCTATATTTATTAAGTAGAAAATGTATAACACGTTCTAATAAAACAGAGTCTACGCATTTAATTTGTAATAAAATGCCTTTATAACTTGCTGTTTTATGAATAGCATCTCTACCATTTGCATTCTTTGTTCTACCAACTTTATATAAATTAATTCCAGTGTTATTTTTAGTAATATCAGTAATTTCAGTATTATCATCATTATTGATTGTTGAGTGAAAAATATAAACACTTTCACCTGGTTCAAATTTATTAGTTTTTCTTGTCAATAAATTAATTTTATCTTGTTTTTCTTGTGATTCTAGTAAGGTTAACTGTAGTTGGTTTTGTGTATTTTGTAATTTATTTTGTTGTTCCTGAATTTCTTCTTTCATTAACTCGTTATAAATATTCTCCAATTTTACATAATACTTACGTATTTCTTTACCTTTATCTGTCTTTGCTAACATACATAAACTTTTGAATGTATCTACATTTAACATAATTTGTTCACGCGCTATCTGACCTTTCTCCGAAGGGAGAATGGTAATTGTATAGTCTTCATCCTTAGTAAAATTGTTTTCCAAAGTTCTTTTCGCATTTCCCTTGTTAGCAAAACCTATCATATGAAAAATATTTTCGAGATTTATCGGATAGTCATTTGTTGGATGGTAATTCATATAAATATATAGATTTGCAATATACCATCGTTGTTCTTCCTCTGTAAATTTTGTATTAAGAATGTTAATCATTTTAGTTTCAAGATTAAGAGATAGAGTTGTATTGCTATTTTTAACTAATTCGTTAAAGTTGATAGATTTTGGTGCAATGATTTGATTCATATTGTAATATTTTGATAGTATTATAATATTTATATTTTTAAATAAGATTTTGAACGAGTTTAAATTAGTGAAATAAACCAAATTCTTGAAAATGTAATAAGTAATTTTGTATTAAAACTTGGTATCAATTAAATAATCAGTACCAGTTAGATATGCTTCACATAGTTTGTTATATATTTCAACGGATGAAAGTATTTCTTCACGTTTCTGATTGGAAGCAAAAAATATTTTTGAACAATTATATTGTTCATTCATATTCTCTATATCATTAGAGACACTTTTAATCATATTTTTCTTAGCAATATCATATGGTCTAATTAATTGAAGACATTCATTTAATGTAAACCATCCAATATTTCGTACTTCTCCAGTTTGGATTTTGTTATGAATATCTATTTTTGGTGGTAGAACTCTATCTTTTATTTTTACTAAATAATAGATATGCCTATATTCTACATTATTTGTACCCATGAATTCTTCTTTAATAATAGGATAATTTTTAATAAAATCATAACAATCTTTATCATATCCAGTTTCTTCAAAAAATTCTCTCTCAGCACACGCAATATTTGTCTCCTTCATATTTCTTCTACCTTTTGGAAACCCAAATTCTTGAAATACATATGTTGTAGATGATTTTTTAATTAATTCTGGTATATTTAAATTTATATATTTTTTTTTAGCTAATTCATATTCATTTTTGAAACATTTACTGTCATGGTTGACCCACAAATCATTCCAGATTGTATCAAAATCTTTTAATAATAAATTATCTTTTTCTTTTTGTGTCATTTCATCTAAACATACTTTAATCTTTTGATCACGTTCTTTTTCATAACCAGGTCTAATATCATACTTACCTCTAACAAAATCAATATATCCCATAGTATCTTTTCTTTGAATCATTAAAAATTTAATTTTTGGAAATATAACATCCTTTGTATTAGTATTCAACTGTTTTAAAATATCTTTTAATGTAGTATTTGTATCCTGTAAACAATCTGATTCACCTTTACCTGTTTTAAACGCAATTATTCCAAAACTAGTTATGGGACCTACACATTCTTTTAATACATGTCCTTTTTCACCACAATTAACACAATAGACATTTCGTACATTATATCTATAATTATTTATGTTGTTGCCTTCTTTCTTGTTTTCACGGTCTTTTTTTGCCTTATCTGATAATTTTTTTGATTCCATATAATCTTCATTAAGTGACCTTAATCTTCTAAAATAATTTAAATTTTGATTTTAAACCATTTTTTTTTTAAAAACATTTTCTATCTCATAGAAAATATTAAGATATTGTTATGTTAATATTAATAAATCACGAGATTGTAAAATTACACAACAAAGTAGAACAAGTTTGTATTTTGAAATATTAATTTAAAGATAAATTAGCTTAAATTATTAATATTTGAAAATGGACTTTTATTTTTTAACATCTCTTATTAACATGTTTTGGCAAATCTTTACAATATTGTTTGTTTTATATAGATTTACATCTTTTTTCACTATGATGTATAATTTTGTTATCTTTTTAGGTAAAATATTTAAAGGAGTTGTATATGTTAAAGACCAAATTAGTCTCTATATCTTAAGAAAAAGGGGTTATTCATATCTTTCAAATGACGAAATTAACGGTCTTTCTAATAGAAGACCTATTAATTCTTGGTTTACTAAAATAAAGGAGTGGATTTTTAAAAAATCTAGAGGTCCACATATTCCATTATATGAAACTAGAACATCGTATATGAACATGAACGTTCCAGAAAGACAATATACGGATACCGGTTCACGTAGTTCTAGAAATGACTTTGATTTTGAAAATCATATGAATAATATGATGAACTCTAATTATGAATCTTCTGAATTTTATGAAACTAAAAATTTAAGAAGAAGTTCAATTTATACTCCGCGACCACTGACAGACCATAGAAGAACTCAATCACATACTTCTGAACCTTCTGAATCTTCTGGGTCATCTATAGTTTATGAAAAATTAGATGACGCAAATAAAACGGTTAATAAACCGTTTAATGTAGATGACAGTAATATGTTATTTAATTCACAATTTTTAACAAAGATGTTACATCCTTTTTCATCTAAACAAATAGAAAAAGATGAATTAGAAGAAGATAAAGATGCATTAGAAGAAGATAAAGATGTATTAGAAGAAGCGTTATTGAATTCTGATTATGATAATTAAGTATTATTATTTGGTTAATTTTGTGTGCCAAGGATATTCAATAGACAATGGTTTACATGCTTGTATTTTATAACGTTCTTTTAAGCTTTTTTTAATATAAAAAGATTCGCATTTATCTTTGTGTGTAATATCTTGTGCTAAAGTTGATGTTAAATGAAGTTGTACAGTATCTTTAGTTAGTTGATCTAAACGTTGTTTTTCTCTAGCTTCATTTCGACGCTGAATATATTTTTTATGGTCATTTTCTTTTGCTTTAATAATTACACTTTTATTTTTTTGAATAAATGTTTTTAATTTTTGTTCAGATAATTGGGCATCTTTTCCTTTATAATTAACTACTATTTTAGTACTATACAAATCAATATATAATTTATAAACATCTTTAATAGACCAACCTACTTCATATGTAAATGCGTAATTATATTCACCAAGTTCACTTGTAATATATTTAATAATATCAAATGATTTCATAAAATTATCATTTGATTTTTTGAGATATTCGAAATTATTTGTTAGCCATTCATCTATATCGTTGATTTGTTCATTTATACTTTTTTGTTCAAATGATGATAATATATACCTTTCACTGATATGTTGTGTATTTTCTCTTATCATAGTTTTTTTATTCAAAGTATTAATATAGTAGATTGAATGTTGGTATTGTAAAGAATTAAGAATATTATTAGAATCATAAAATGTCCATGTATACCTAGTTAATATATTACTGCGATTATCAGATTTTGATAATAAATAATGCAATGACTTTAGTTTATCCATTTGTAAAATATAAATTTTCAAAATAATTCAATTATTATTTGTTTCTTCATACAAACGTGGATATTTTTTTTGACAATTTTGCATTTTTTGCATTTTATTTGTACATTTTTCTGGTGATTCTTGGTTTTTTACAAAACATTCAAAAGCTCGTTTAAATAATTCACTACAAGGACCTTTTGGATTATTACCCATACAAGGACAATCCCAATTAATTTTACCAGTTTTAGGATCGATTGCTTCTTCCATTATGTTATTTTATTTTGTATTATAATATATATATATGGATAATAAAATTGTGATTTTTTCTAAACCAGGGTGCCCATATTGTGCAAAAGCAAAAACATTTTTAAATTCGCATAATTTATCTTATACAGAAATTAGTTTAAATCCAAATGAAAATAATTACGAATATAAAAAATACAGATTATTTAATCATTATAATCATAAAAGTTATCCTGTAATTGTTATTGATAATCAACTTCTTGGAGGATATTCAGAATTAATCAATGCATACAACACATTTAAACTACACAAAATGTGTAATGATATTGGAATATATTTATCTTAATGATTTTTGATATCCAAAATGTACTGTATTTTACTTTATGTTTCAACAAGTAATTCTTTAGTTAAATAGCTGTGCTCTAAATAAATGTTAATATATATATAATTTTTTTATTGAGATAGTATATATATATGGATATACTAACAAAGTTAAAAGAGACTACTAGTTTTAAGGGGTTATACGATGTTCCATTTAAGCTTGATGGTAAAATGCCATCTGATTTACAAATAGCATTATTCTGTAATCCATGTTATGGATTTGGCGATATTATTTTTTGTTTGAAAATGTATAATTATATTAAAGAATGGTATAATATTGAATGTACATTATTTACTACGAAACCCAAGCCATTTATTGACAATGGAATTAATAAAATTTTTGCTGTAAAAGTACCAAGTAAAAAATATGTAGAGTGTGCAAATATTAAAGATATGAAAATATATAGTGTTAATGAAAAGGGTCAACCATACCGTCGTGTGAAACCACCTGTTCAATATGATTTAATTTTTGTTACACCATGGATTGGAACAGATTATGAACCTAAACATAGTTCAATGAAACCATTATTTCCATACGTAAATAGATTTAATACCTTTTTGTTTTCTGAATATAATGCACCAGACCCTCATAAATATGACTTTCCGACAGGTATTGGTAGAGGACTATATGGATTACTTATTACTGAATGGAAAATTACAGGTGAAAGGATTGTAGATAACCCTTATTTAATGGTTCATTTGACACAAGATGAACGTGTAAATGTTACTACTTGTTTTAGCAAATTTATAAAATTAATGTGTACTAAATATTCTGAAAAACATCCTAAATTAGATGTTATTTTACCTGCTCATGTATTAGAAGATAAGAAAGGTATAGCAAAATTAATCAAATATATCAAGGATAATAAATATTATGATGTAGTAGATATAATTACCAAGAAAGGAGAGTATCCATCGCATAGTGAAGATCGCGTTCTTAGATTTAGAAGTGAATTAACACCTATGCCATATGAAAAGTATGTAAGTATGTTTAATTACTGTTTACCAGATGTATTAATTACAGGTGACCAATCAGTAACTGATATTATTAGTTGTTGTAAGGATTATACGATTTATTATCAAATTATGCCATGGAAGAAAAATTTGGCCAAGAACTTATCTAAAGTTACTGGTGCACAAAAAGATTATTTAAGAAAAGTTAGAGAATCGTGTGGACTACAAAAAATGTCAGATACTAAGAAATTAAATCTCAGACGTTTAGAAGAACAATTTGATTTTAGAATATTAGGTAAAGCTAAACTAGATGGTGTTGTAAATAATGCTAGACTTTTATCGGAAAATAAAGATGTTAAAAAATATATTAAAATCGTATTGAGTTCTCGTAAAAGAAGTACAGTTGTTAAAAAGTTTAAAGAATATCTTCGTATTTAATCTATGTTTATTGTAAACTTTTATTCTTTGATAATATTAATATTATCAAAGAATGTTAACTACAAATATTAAAGATCGAATCAAGTTATATAAATATTATCATAAATTACTTAATAATACAGAAGATAAAAATGCGCTATTTAATAAAGAAAGAGTTTTAGGAGAAGGATATCAAGGTAAAGTATATCAATATTGTAAAAAAACTCATTGTGTTAATGACGGTATAGCTGTGAAAAAGATGTATTTAGATTGGAAAGAAGGTAAATATGTAGAAGATATATATAATTCTAGAGCATTAAAATACAGTTCATTTATTGAATTAGCGTCAAATCAATTAATCAATGAATTAGTATTACAAGAAATATCACCTAATTTTATTTTACATTATACACATGAATTTGAAGAAAGATGGAGTATATGTGCAGAAACATATCCTTATAAAAGTTATTTTTATAATGAATTTATAAATAATTCAGAAACATATACTGATTGGGTTAGTAAAGAACATTCTATTCATCTATGGTATAATGCATTTTTTCAAATTACAGCTGCTATTTATGCGTTGCAGAAATACTTTAATATGACACATTTAGATTTACATTCTGATAACATTTTAGTCAAAAAGATTAGAAAAGGAGGTTATTGGACATATATTATAAATGGTAAAGAATACAAGGTTCCAAATTTAGGTTATCAATTTTACATTTCTGATTTTGGTCATGCGTGGATCCCCAATAATTTTAAAAGTTGGTTCATTTCTCAAAAATACAAGAAAAAACAAATACATCAAGGCTTTGATATGTATCAATTATTCAAGTCAACTATGTCCTTTACAACATCTCCATCTAAATTTAGAAAAGATGTAAAGTATGTAATTAAAAAACTTCGTAAAAATGATAGTTTTGAAGACATCATTGAAGAAATTTGGGGAGAAAGATATGTATATGATATCAGTTCAGGTCAAGAAAAAACTATGATATCAAAAAAATTAGACATTTTTGATATGGATAAAAAACTTAAAACAAAAAATGTGCCTCAAGAATTGAGACACTTACTTATTCACTAACCCATTTTTAAAATTTAATCTATGTAAAAATATAAAAAAAAAGCCCAAGACAATCTTTTCAGACCACCTTGAGCTTTTTTAGGGTATAAGATACGCTTCCAACCCGAACGAGTGATCTCTAAGTTAACAGCTTACCTACGGAAACTAATAATTTTATATTATTAGCAACCTTAATTAAAACTCAACCACGGATTAGAATCTGTTTTTTTCTTGTTTATATTTTATTGTTTTGTTTTTAAATCATTTTTAGCCATTTTTATTAGTGTTAATAAGTTTTTATTTTAAGCAACCACGGCTTTACGACCACGAGGCTTTGGCTTAGCTACAACTGGCTCAGGCTCTTCTTCAAGTTCATCTTCTTGAACATCTTCGTCTTCGTCTTCTTCTTCTTCAACTTCTTCAACTTCTTCTTCAACTACTTCTTCTTCCTCCTCCTCTTCTTCATCTTTAACTACTTCTAGTTCTTTAGTAGAAGTTTCCTTAGTAGGTTCCGATTCAAGGTCTTCTTGAACGTTAGACTCTTCATCGTCAATCATAGCATAACCAGTAATAGTTTGTTGATTACGAGAAACCTTGGCTTGGACAAGCTTCCACTTAGCTGAAACCTTTGTAGTGATGGTAAGATAGACAAGTTCAAGAACAGATACAACTTGACTTCCTTTTGGAACAACTGATTCAAAGTTATCTTCGTTCATTTCGATAAGAGTCTTTGATTCGTCAAACATAAGAACTGGAGTAGCAGGCTTCTTGTAAGACAAGAATCGTCCAGTAAAGTCGTCGCCATTAGTACGTTCACGGTCAAGTTTTGCACGAACCCGAGAAGGATAATCAAGAATATTTCCTTCTTTATCCATAGGAAGACGGACACTTGGAGAATAGAATGCATTCTCAACAAGTTCCATGCTAACCTTAGGCTTACCAAGCCATTCCTTAGAATGAGTAATGATTTGCTTCTTTACAAGTTCATCAAATTGTTCCATCTTATCGTGGAACTCACGGATGTCGGAATTTTTATCTTCTCCTGCAAAAGAAAGTTCCATTTCAAAACTATCATCCTTGTTATCAGTGGCATCCTTCTTACGCCAACGCTTAAGTCCATTTGGAACATACATTTTAGGAGTCTGTACTATAATTTTACCGCCTTCATAGTTTACAAATACCATTTTACGTCCATGATTATCAGTCTTCACGTCAGAGAAAGTGATTTTAGAGAGGTCGAGAGTAGTTGCTTTAATAACTGGCATTTTTTTAATTGTTAGTATGTTATAAGATGTTATAATTTTAAGTTTAACTTAATTTTCATTTTTTTTTTAGTAATATTTCAGGCTAGTGGGAAGAGTAAAATTGTACAATAGCAAATTTTTAGTTTATACCAAAAGTGCTGTCAGATATTGAGGTAATGGGGTTTGACTAACTAAACTTAATCCTATGCCAAATCCAGCGCCGAATTTTGCGCCCTTAGAAACATCATCTGTAAAAATATCAAGTGTAAAGAATGTAAGAGCTGCAACAATAGAAATTACAAGAACTTCACGATAATTGGAACGTCTGTTGGGAATGACGTAAGCAGCAACTGCAACTGCAATACCTTGAATAATGTATTTAACAAAATTATTAACAGTTAACTTATTCCAAATAGTATTGAATACAGATTGACTTTCAATTTGAAAATCTTTTAAAGCATTCATGTTTTATATTATGTGTAAATAAAATATTTTTATATATATAAATAAATTAATATATAAATTAATATAAATTAATATATTAAAAAAAGTGTTTTTATTGTATATATGCGTTTATTTTATAAAATACGTTTATATATTTATTTAAAGTTTTCTTATAATTTATAATTATTATCATGAATCAAGATACTAAGTTAAGTCTTTTAATGCAAAGTTTAACTAACTTTTATAAAGAACAAGCATACATTGACGAAATTAAAAACATTGTTGATCAAAACAGTGTTATTTCACTGAGAATATTAGATTGGTTTATTACAAACTATTCTAAGAAATTTAGAACACTCATTGAAAAACAAGATGGTGAGAGTTTAGATGTATATATGAATTACAAACTAATGCTTAAAAGCTTTAGTAAAAAGGCTTTTGACCCTTTTTGTCGAAAGAATAAAATCTACTTTTATTATACAGAAGACAAATTTATTGAAACGAGTTGTGGACAATTGTGCTTCTTTAGATGGTGTTTTGAAAATGACATACTTCATTATGTTAAGATCAATTTAAATACTATCGAACAAGATATGAAAAACTCCTTAAAACAAAAAAAAGGTGAACCCTTATCACCTAATAGTAAAAAACGTCAACCACTCTCTGTACCAGCATCACGAAGCATCTCTAAAACTCAAACAAAATATATACTCAAATTCGATTAAAATCTATTTGTCATTTATTACAAAGTTTTGCGTTTTTTTACAAATTTTAATTTAAAGTTAAAATGAACAAAGACTATTTGTATCAAGTTTTTATTGTTATCTTAACTACAATTCTAAAGCAGATTTTGTTATTGAGATGGGAGATGTATGGAAATGGTTAGGATTTAGTAGAAAAGAAGAATGTAAAAGAGTTTTAACAAAACATTTTACACAAAATATTCATTATAAAATCCTTACTAAGGATTTTACTGAAGAAAACTTTGCTCCGCAAGTTGGCGGAGCAAAAACTATTTTCCAGCAACCTATGGAAAATAAAATTAACGGAGAAAATAAGGCTCCGCAAGTTGGCGGAGCCTCAAAAGTCAGGGGTTGTGCTGGTTTGAATAAAGAAAAGATTTTAATGACTGTAAATACATTTAAAAAGTTATGTCTTAAAAGTAATACAAAAAAAGCAGATGAAATACACGATTATTTTATAAAATTAGAAGAAATTAAGGATGAGAAGGTCGTAAGGAAAGCTTACGACCCCCAAGGTACACTACAAGATACGGTTTTTTTAACAAGTCAAGGTGTTTATCGATTACTTTTAATTAATTTAAATGCGTTTTATTTTAAAAACTTATTTAAACACAAACTATTATAAAGAAGAAACACTTTCTACTTTAACAAAATGATAGAAGATAGTAAAGAAAATCCTAATTGTATAGTAAAAGCATTTGAAAATAACCCAATATCTATTTTACACGAAGAAATTAATAATAAAAAAGAATATTATTTTAAAGCCACTGACATAGCTAAAGTATTATGTATATCACAAATTAGAAGTTCTATTCAAAATTTTGATGATGATGAAAAGGTCGTCCGTAAAGTGGACGACCTCCGAGGTGTAGCACAAGATACTTCATTTTTAACATCAAGAGGTGTATATCGTTTATTATATAATTCTAAGAAAGAAATAGCTAAAAAGTTTAGAAAATGGGCAGGAAATATATTAGATGATATAATCTTTAACGAATCTACAGAATTAAAGAGACAAATAGAAATCAATGAAAAAAAGTTGTTAGAAAAAGAACAACTTTTAATTGAACACAAAGAACAAACAGAATTAGAAAAAGAAGAATTGTTAGAGAAGACTCTTTTAAGTCAATTTCCAGTTAATACTCAATGTATTTATTATGGTAAAATTGATAATAAAGATTCTGTAGGTGGTAATTTAGTTAAATTTGGAATGAGTAATAATCTACAAGAAAGAGTAAAAGTTCATAAAAAGACCTATACAAATTTTAGATTAATTAATGTTTTTAAAGTTTCAAACCAAATTGAAATTGAAAATTGTATTAAAAAGCATCCAATTTTAAAACAAAGAATTAGAAATATAATGATAAACGACTCAAATGGTGAAAGTATGAATTATAGAGAACTTATTTGTATTGATGCAAATAAAAAAGACCCTGAATTTTCATTAGAAAAACTAGACGAATATATCAATTCAATAATTGATGAAAATCAATATAATATTGAGAATTATAAAAAGATAATTGAGCAAAATACTAATTTAGAAAAAGAATTATATCAATTAAAAGATGAACATAAAATTCTACTAGAACAACATACACAATTACAAAAACAACTTGTGAAATTTACTCCAAGTACAGATGAAAATAAATTTAAAACACATAATAAAATAGAAACATTAGGAGGTTATTCTTTATTTGCATTTGAATGTAGTAATTTGAGATATAAAATTGGATTATGTAAAACAGCAACAATAGAAACTAGAGAAAAAGTATATAAAGCAAGTCATCCAACTGGTGAAATAAAATTACATGTTAAAATTAAACATCCATTTGTCGAAAAAACAATGATGTATTTATTAAAACGTCATCTTACATTCCTAAATAATGATACATTTGATGGTTCACTTGATAATATCAAATCAATATTACAAATTATTTCTAAATTGGAAGATTTAGTTATAAATAATGATTTGAATAATATAAATAATAGATTATGTAATGAAACATTACTTCAAAATATTGAATTAAATGACCCTGAAGTACCGTTTATTAAAAAATCAAAACGTTCAATTGACCAAATTGATAAAGATACTGGAAATATAATAGCTACTTATCCAAGCATTGAAGCAGCTGGAAGAGCTTTAGGATTAACCACCGGAACAGCAGTTGGTATAGCATTAAGAAATAAGAGTTTATGTCAAGGGTTTTTATGGCGATATAGTGGTGTAAGTAAAGAAGATCAAATGTCCTGCCAACCTGTTATTAGAATAAATTGTAAAACTGGTGAAAAAACAAATTATCCAAATATAGCGAGTGCCGCAAAAGATGCACAAATATCATCACCTGGTCTTAGAAATAGAATAATAACAGATGTTCATCTCAATAATTTCCATTGGGTTTTTGATAAAACAGCTACACATTACACCAATTAAAAATATTTGTCATTTATAAATATTTTTCATTAATTATTTACACATTTTCATATTTTCATTTAAGCATTTAACCCCAAGTTTTTCAAAATTAATTGTATATTGTTTTAGTTTATTAAATGTTTTAAGAACAGTAACCATAGATAAATCGTATAGTTCAGAAAACATTTTAACATTTATGCCAATATTATTAATATCTAAGATATAATAAAAACAACTTACTCCAACTGACAATGGAGTATGGTCTAATAAAATATCATTATCTTCGCAAATACTAATTAATTCTATTACTTGATTTAAAATATTATCATTAATTCCCAAATCATACTTGTCAATTATCTTGGTAACATAATCTATTGGATTTTCTGTTTTAAAAAAATTATCCATAAAATTTCTAGATACATTTAACTTGTTACTATTAATTAATTCCATCAAAAGTTTATCAGCTTTTGAAATATATTTCATATTAAGTTCTATTTTTTTTGCTAAATCAATATATGAATATACCATAGTTGTCCCTTTAGAAATATAATACGTGCATATAATAATAATACCGTCTTTAACCCTTGAGCGTTTAGGGCCATCACAACTACTTTTAATAGCTGTCATAATCTGAGATACTAAATTACATACAGAATCTATTATAGAATCGTGAATTTGTAATTTTTCACATAATTCCTTAGTATATTTATTTAGTTTATATTCTGTTTTTTCTTCATTTGTCCACATCATCCATTCTTGCATCTTCATAATTCTATTGTTAGATTTTGAATAAGATTGTTTATATTGAATAGGTTCTTCAAAATGATAACTAGAAAATTCTTTATTATTATTTAATATTAAACCACAGTTATTACATACAGATTCAAGTGTTGCTGCCAGTGAATTACATTCCGGGCATAATTCTTGTGTTTTATATTGAGATATTTGTGACGAATTTCGTGATGGACATTGCTTATCAAATATGTCCCATATTTTAGTAATATCTAATTCATCCATATTTATTTATAATCTTAAAGATAATTTAAACTTCATTTTTTGATTAATTAATATAATGTAATCTATAAATAATATATCTATCATTATATTAATAAGAAAAACGAAAGTATCTATGGAATGCAAATATATTTTTAAAAAGGGAAATCGTAAAGGTCAGGCTTGTGGTGAAATTAACTGTCAATTACACCATTTAAATATGCCTCAAAACCCATTAATAGATAATTCATCACCCCAATCACACGGCAATTCTAAAAAGGAGTTAGAACTATTGGCAGAAAAGGGGAGTGATGCGGTGCTAGAAAAATCTGTTAAAAAACGTTTAATAAATGATGAAAATGTTAAACAAAAAATTTTAGATTTAGAGACATCTATTGATAACAAAAAATGTATTATGAAACAATTTCTCAATATTAAAAAACTTGATATTAATACATCTGAATATTATAAAAACCAGCTCTATATTGACCAAGCTCTTTTAATTCCATGGAATAAATATTATAATATACGAGATCAAATTGGTATTAATAGACATTATTTTACATTAGATGAACATATACGTGATAAAATACTAGTCAAAAATTTCATTGAAAATATAAAAAAAGAATTAGATGAATCAATATTTGGCATGGAAAATGTAAAGAATGAAATTATTAATTATGTTTGCAAGTTTATTACTAATCCCCATAGTCAGAAAAATAATATAGCTTTATATGGAAGTGCCGGTGTATGTAAAACAAAATTCATCAAGATATTATCTAAAGCACTTAACCTACCACTTAAAATTATTTCACTAGGAGGTATGAAAGATTCTAGTTATTTATTAGGACATAGCCAGACATATCAAGATTCCAAATGTGGTATCATAATTCAAAGTATTATTGAAAGTAAGGTAATTAATCCAATTTTATATTTCGACGAATTAGATAAAGTTTCCAACAGCGAATATGGTCAAGATATATATTCAGTTTTATCTAATTTAACTGACCCAACCATAAATTCTAATTTTAAAGATAGATATTTCAGTAATTTATCGGTTAATTTATCCAAAGTATTTTATGTTTTTACTTTTAATGATATATCTAAGATAAATAAAGTCTTGTTGGACCGTCTAAATGTCGTATATGTATCTAACCCAACTAAAACAGAAAAAGTAACTATTCTTAAAAATTACTGTCTTCAAGATATCAAAGAAAATGTAGGTATACCTCTAGAAATAGATTTTGATAACGATTGTTATAGTATAGTT
>Ga0208797_1000139_pt1 | contig 17077 bp, 22 predicted proteins | sample ColrivemetaGS555_FD_187608 | JGI IMG/M metagenome (GOLD analysis project Ga0208797, IMG submission 187608) | Estuarine microbial communities from the Columbia River estuary - Ebb tide non-ETM metaG S.555 (SPAdes) (version 2) | ecosystem: Environmental > Aquatic > Marine > Intertidal zone >...
CAAAAGATATGGATAACTTACATTAAGTCAAGAGTTGAAACGTAGAACATAATAGGATTTTTGGCTGTATATTGAAAAAACTTGACATGATTCTCTTTAAAATATTCATATTGTTCTACATAATCACTATCTTTCATTTTGTACAAGGTATATATTATCTGAGCTCCAACTGGTAATATATGGTGTTCTGAAGTTTGTTTAAACTCTTCATCTATGATATTTAATAGAGTAGTAATTTTATTTACTACATATTTGTACGCACTTGATTTTGATTTATAAGCTTTTTTAAGTATGGTTATACCAGAGTTATCTTTACAATATACTGCGTAAATATGATTTATTTCTTCTGTATCCCCCATATCATAGCGCTAAAAATAAAAAAATGAATAAAAACACACAAACGACATTATTGTCAAATTGTAAACATGTCTTTAACTTTAAAAACAGAACTTAAAGACTTTCAAGTAAAAACTGTAAAATGGATGGCGATCCATGAACACAACAACGATGGTGGATTATTAATGAACGATCCAGGTTTAGGTAAGAGTATTGCTGTATTAGCGACCATAATAAAATTGCCTGTAAAAACCTTAATTATTTGTCCAGCTGGTCTTATAGACAATTGGTTAAATGAAATTAAAAAACATACAACAATTTCACGTCTTAGAGTGGTTAAATATTATGGGTCTAATAGGCAACATATTGAATTAAATAATTCGCAAATAATTTATATTACGTCTTATTCTATTGTATCACGTGAATTTAATGGTAAAGATTTTGATAAAACAAGTCTTTTTCGCAAGGTACGTTTTGAACGTATAGTTTTAGATGAAGCTCATTATATTCGTAATGTATATTCGAATGTTAGTAAGAGTATCATGTTTTTAGGTGAGTCGTATAATGTTAATATTAAGAAATGGATAGTAACAGCAACACCTATTTTCAATGAACCAAATGATGCGTTTGCTTATTTTAAATTTCTTGGATATGAAGGTATTGATTCAAAGAGGGAATGGACAAACACTGTATCTAAAAGTTTAAATGGGCTTCAAATTCTTAATAATTGGTTTGATAAATATGGGTTATCTCTTAAAAAGTCAGATGTTCTTAAAGAATTAAAAGACAAAAATGAATTAAAGATAAAATTGGAATTTGGTGATATTGAACAAGAGTTTTATGACACTTTAAAGGAATATTCACAAGTACGTATGAAAACACTTGTAAGTCGTATTGATAAACTTAATAGAAAAGTATTTGAGGATATTGATGGTTCTATGCGCAAGATATTACATAGTAATGTAATGGTTTATATTCTACGTCTTAAACAATCATGTAATAGCCCATGGCTTATTTTACAATGTATGAAACGTTTACAAGGGGCCTCAAATATGAGAGAAGCTATTGAACGTCTCAAGTACTTTAATGAATCTAAAAATATTGAAGAAGAATGCCCTATTTGTTATGACACAATAGCTAATTACATAGCTGAACCATGTGGTCATAAATGTTGTCAGGGATGTTGGAATAGAATGATAAATATAGGTATTGTCACCTGTCCTAAATGTAGAGGATATGTAGATGATATTCATCCTGTTGATGATAAAATTGATGATAAAATTGATGATAAAGTAGGTGGTGATTTAATCGGTATTGAAGAATTTAAACAATCGTCTAAAATTCAAAAGCTAGTTGATATAACAAAAAATGTAATTAATAAAGATGAGAAGATAGTGATTGTTAGTCAATGGGTAACAATGTTAAAAATAGTCAAACATGTGTTTGAAAATGACAATGTTCTTAAAAATATTAAATTTGTATCATTGCAGGGTGATATACCACTTAAAAATAGAACAGAGGCTATTAATCAGTTTCAAAACAATAAAGATGTAAAAATATGTTTTATATCATTAATGTCAAGTGCAGAAGGTATTAATTTGGTAGCGTCAAATCATTTAGTTTTAATGGATTCCTGGTGGAATAATGCGAAAATGACACAAGTTATGGATAGAATTCATCGTATAGGACAGAAAAAAGATGTTACTATTTATAACCTTCAAATTAAAAATAGTATAGAAGAACAAATTGAACAACTAGTTGAAAAGAAATATAAAATGGCAAATTTAGTGCTTAGTAAATGGAATATTCATGATCCCAAAAATTATGATGATTCCTGGATGAAAAATATAATCAAATTAATTGATAAACCAAGTGAAGAAGATGAATGATACTTATAGTTATACTTATAGTTATACTTATAGTTATACTCAAGTACAAATTTTAGGACCTTCGGGTCTTTTTTTAAAGTTCGAATCTACACTGTGGGCATTTTTTATTTTCTGTAAACCATCTATCAATACAATTAACATGATAACTATGTGAACACTCTAATATTCTTACAATATCAATGAAAATTTCTTGTTGACAAATTGTACAAAATGTCACGTCTTTACTTGAATCTATTATTGATTTATCTAAAAGGTCTTTTGAAATTAGACCAATTTTAACTATAGGTAATTCTGATAATACTTCATATTCATAAAATGGTGACATTTGAAGATTATTTAATCGATTTATAGATGAAGGAATACTACCAAATATAATATCTTGTGAAGTTCTCCACAGTCTAGATTGATGAATTTCTGTTGTTACGGGTTCATATGCACTAGTATTATGTCGATTTTCTATTTCCTTAGAATATGCCAACATACGATACCTACCTGGCGGTAAATCTTTATATGACATATAAGATTATATATAATATTAACTTTAAATTAAAAAGTGTTTGTTTTTTGCCAAATACTTGTTTAATTTAAATGGATATATTAAAAAAAAAAAATATTTTGTAAAAGTATAAATGGAACTTAAATTTACTTATACTCAGTTTAGAATTGCAATTCACTTGTTGGTTGCATTTGTGTTTTTGTCAGAATTGTTAATTGATCAATTACCAGTTAAAGTGTATGATTTCTTAAAGAGAAATAGAGATACAGTTTTAGGTATTTACTATCTATATTTAGCTTATGAAATTTACAATAATATTGTTATTATTACTCCTTTGAATACACCTATAGGTTCACCAAGGGGTTCATTTAGTTCTCAATAAAATTGTGAGAAAAGTAAGTGAAAGGTATTTAAAAACAAAATGACTTTTATTTTAAATAGTTAATAGTTTAAGTTAGCATGATATTTAATATAAAAGTAGAAGTTGAAGATAGAGATGAGGTATTATCAAATCTTGAATTCAATACTAAGGAAAATGATAACCCAGAAAGTCCATATGAGATATATGGTTTTAATGATATTTTAAATGTACATCGTAATAAGATTGATAAAATTCATACTGATATTTGGAAAAAGGTTAGATGGTATATAAACGAGTATGATTTTTTAGTAAAGGACCCTATTATTAACAGAGCCTTTTACAAGTATTGGGAGATTATTAATGTATTTGAAGTATTTGATAAATATAATGAAACAGATACAATTTTTCACTGTGCAGAAGCACCTGGAGGTTTTATTCAAGGTTCAAATATTTATTTACAATTAGAAAGTTTTAAACCTATTCAACTTGAGGAGTCATTAGTAGATAATGATGGTTTTACAATGGTTAAAAAGAAAAAGCGTAAGAATGATAAATTTTACAAGATTTATACAATTTCCTTAAATAAGGATTTACCAAAGTATAAAACTTATAATTTACCTAGTTATAATAAGAGAGTTATTAATAAAAATATATGTGTAACATATGGTAAAGATAATACAGGAGATATTAATAACTTGGATAATATTCATCATATTAAAAATATGGTAGGAAATGATGGTAGTTATTTGGTTACAGCTGATGGTGGTTTTGATGAGGGAACAGATTTTAATAATAAGGAACAGTTACATTATTTTTTAATCTTGAATGAAATTTATTCAGCTTTATGTTTACAAAAACAAGGAGGTACATTTATTTTAAAGGTGTTTGATATTTTCACAACAACAAGTGTTCATGTATTATATTTATTGAATTTAGTATATGGTGAAATTTATATATATAAACCTAAAACAAGTAGACCAACTAATTCTGAAAAATATATTATTTGTAAAAATTTACAACTTACTGATAAAACTTATGTATTAAACATTTTAAGACAATTATCTGAAAAATTTAAAACTCAAAAAAAATATACATCATTTACATTATTTAATAGTATTCCTGCATCTTTTACTGATAAGATGCATCATATGAATACTACACTACTTAATAAACAATGCGATTCATTACAAAAAGCAATTGACTTGTGTGAGAACGACGAATTTATGAAAAATTATGATTCGGAATTGGAATCATCATTAGATAGAAGACGTAAAATTTTTAAACAATGGGAAGAAAAATATAATTTAAACTGTTATATTCCAAGTTAAAAGATATAAAGGTAAGATTAATTAATTTTAAAAATATTAATTAAGCTATAAGTATAAGCTATAAGTATAAGCTATAAGTATAACGATAAGTATAATGGTAATATCAATACATTAGTATTAATCTATGAATTCAGATTAGCATTAGGATTAGATTTTATAAATAGTTTAATATAGTAATAAAAGTTAAAGCAATTCATTAAAAACATTAAAATTAAAATAGCTAAAATAGTGTACAAGTATGGTTTAACATCAGCAAATGCAATTGTAGTTAATGTGTCTAATATATATTTAATCTTTTTTTTATTTCCTTTTCTTCTAGACTGTGCATAAATATAATCTATTATTTCATGTGTTAGGTCACCTAAAAGAGGATTAATTCTCATTATATATTATAATTATAATTAATAATTCTTAAATTGCCGTAATGTGAGTTTAAAAATAAAAAATATTTTATACTAAATATTATAAAATAACATGGCTGAGCAACAACAACAACCACAGGTTATTACTCTTGATAGTCGTAATTCAATAGAAATTCTTGCTCAATATATTGAGGTTGCACAAAAGGCTGGAGCTTTTTTACTACCTGAATCAGACCTTCTTAAGCGTTGCAGGGACGTTCTTCTTCGAGATGTTGAAGACCAAGAAGTAAATATTCCAACTGCACGAAATCTTTTTATTCAAGCTGTGAATAAGGGTCAGAGTAAGGGTGCTTATTCTCTTGAAGATGCTAGTATTTTGCATAAGGTATGTCAATTTGTTGCTCAAAATCTATCAGCTGATGCACCAGCTACACCAGCAGTTCCAGTTGCGTCATCTCAAGCTTCTCTACAAGAGCAAGATAGCGATGAAGATGATTTGTCAACATTGAGCGATCCAGTTCCTCTACGTTCAGGACCTAAGACTGTTTAAACAAAAATTGAAAATTAAATCACGAATATAAATTTTAAATTATAAATGAATTTAAAATTTTTGGAAGATGTATATCAAACAATTAAAGTAATGAGAAACGGATTTTATTATTTAGGACTGTTGGTTGGTATTCATACAGTTACCTTTACAGTTTATTTAGCTTATAAATATCTAAATGATTCTAATGATTCTAATGATTCTAAAAAACAAAATTCAGAAGAAGAAGAAGAATTGATTCAACATCCAGTTGTTGAAATGCAAGATATAGGTGACTCCCAGATTTGCCCGTTTGATAAAGTAAATAATGATACAAATGATAAAAGACACAAGTCTTGGAAAAATATTGCGAAAAGCGTTGAATACAAATTTTTTTTGGAGCAAAAAAGAGATGAGTTGGGAGATTTAGTTTTACAATTAGATACTGTTTATGATAATATTGGTCAAATTAGAGAATGTTTGGAAAATTTAAATAATAAAACAGATTAAAGGATTAATTACATAATTTTAACTCTATAACTTCCATCGTATGAATTATTATTCTTTATTAAAATAGGTCCAGAATATGCTGGCCATATAATATTCAAAGTAGTCAATGAAGTTATCCCAGGTGATAATGTGTGTCTAACAATATGACCACATATACCTGGGCTATTTTTCGTTATATGGAAAGAGGCACTAGGACCATCCATAACTAAATTTGTTATGGTTAAAACAAAACTACCTGACAAATCGTTAGTTAAAAGTGTTCCAGTAGTTCCTATTAAATCATAATTTTTTACTCTAATATTTAAATCATCTACATACTGTTTAATAACTGCATCGTGTGGGTTAATTGGTATAGCTACATTTGTTATATTTTGATAATTGCCACTTACATCTAACATATCAAGACTTGATTGAGAAATAGTACTAGATGTAATGATATTATTAGTTATACTAGAATTTGTTAAATAACTATCTGCAAAAAACCCATTTCCTTCAAAAAAAAATGACATTCTTAAGCCCTTATACTTGGTTATTAAAAATATTTTCAAAAGTATACTTACTTTGAAAATAATTAAAATGAAATTATATACATAAATCATGAAAATTATTAGAATTCGTCGGGTGGATGTCCATAACGACGAATTATAAAGAAACAATTCGTTGAATTTGGTATTATCTGGGTATTAATTCATTTACTATATTTTGAATAAATATATGTATAGGTGTTTCTCCAACTAATTCGAATAGTGATTTCATCGTATCATATTGATATACATGGGGAAAATCATCTGGTGTCTCTTGTGATATAACATTATTTTCAATGTCGCGTTTAGTAAATAGTTTATAAATTTGAAATCCCGGTACTTGACCATGATTCATACTATTTCCATAAAGACCTTGTAAATTTCCAACTCGTCGGGGATTACCTCCGTATAAAGGTAAAGCATACCATTCTTTATTAGGTGTTGATAATATTTTTTTTAATGATCCAAATGTTACGTAAATTTGATTTGTGGGTATTCTAACAATAATTTTACCAGTTGGTTTACTTGTCATACCAGTTAATAAATCATGATGATTATTTGACGATGGTGTTTTATATATCGACATAATATAAGTAGGAATATTATCGATATCACTTTCCAAGATATCAGTCATTTCATCTCGTCTTAAACAACTTCCTTTAACAAATTTACCTTGTTGATTTTGTATATAAATAACAAAAATTTGATTTAAATCAGTTTCATTATAATTCAATAAAGTAATAGGACTATCATTTAAACATTTTGATAATAATTCGACCTTATCATCAGTTATACTATCCGAATCGGAAGATACATTTGTATAATCATCAGAGTCTTCGTTATAATTGGATTCTGTATCAGATTCTGTATCAGATTCTGAAGTACTATAGTTATCTCGGTTATTAATATCAGATTCTATTTCTTGGTCATTAATATTTGAATCTGTATAACTGATGTTATCTCTTGTTGTTCTTGGATGAACGTGAGTCGAATCTGATATAGTATTTTCAGAACTTCTTGGATGAACGTGAGACGAATCTGATATAGTATTTTCAGAACTTCTTGGATGAACGTGAGACGAATCTGATATAGTATTTTCAGAACTTCTTGGATTTGTTGCAGATGTAGGTGTTAATGGCTGCTCATTTGGTATATTTGTTATATTTGTTATAGTTAATTCATTTAGTCCATCCAGCAAAGAGTCATTAAAATTTTCATTAGGTATTTGATGAGATATATCACTAATATTTGAATTTAATTCATTATAAGGTGGTATAACAGATATGTGTTGAAATCCGTAATGTTCCATTGGTACCCCATCATATAATTCCCAGGTACGTGTATTATTATTTGTAATGGAAATTGGAGTAGATACCCAGTATAGACCATTGCGACCTCTCTGTATTGTGCCAGCTGGAAGATTATTGGGATTTGTAATTGGTCGATATCTTCTCATTAGTATTAGTATTTAGTAAGAAGGTTTATGTTAATTAGCCTAGAAAAAAAAACTGAATAAATAATAATATTTTGTATTTTAAAAACAATATGTCTAAATTTATCGCATCATCTGTCAATTATTCCGAAACAAATGTTTTGAAATCAAAATATTTATCTAATATTTTGGAATTATATAATAAGGAAATTCTGTCAGAATCTAAGAAATTGGTAAACAATGTTCAAAAATATATAATTCCAAATAACAATAATAAATACTATTTACTAATAGTCAATAAAAATGACATTACACCTAATAATGTCAATACAAAATATAAAATCTTTTACTTTTTCCCTGATACTGCACAACAAGAACAAACACATATTTTAAATACGCTTAATAAAAATTCTAAAAGTGATTTTTATGTAGAAATAGATAATTATAAGACTAGTTTTTCTAATTCAAATTATTTGTTTGAAGGATATCTTTACAAATCAAATGACCAAAAACATTTCTTAATAACTGATGTGTTGGCAGTTGACTCAAAAATTATTAAATGTGATTATTCTTTAAGATATGCGCTTATTCATAAATTAATTGCTAATCAACAGTTAAATAATTTAAATGGTCACTTGAATATAAACATGCATAGTATCTTTGAATTAAATGCAGAATCATATGATAATGAAATTCAAACCTCTCAGATTTTTACTATGTTTAAAAATAATTTTATATTTAAAGAAGAAATTTCAACCATTGAATATGTTAATGAAGTATCTTTTAAAAAACAAAAGGAAATATTACAAGCTAATAATAACTTGAAGTGTGTAAAAATAATTACAAAAGGAAAATATATAGATGTCTACAATGTGTTTAATACGGAAACAAATAATATGGAAGGTATCTTATATGTAAAAGGTTTGAAAGAGTCAAAGCATTTATATAAATTATCTTCTTCCTCAAATTCTTTCGAATTGAATTGTGAATTTAATAACAATTTTAAAAAATGGCAACCAATAATTTAGAACACGAAAATTATTTAAAAACAAACCTTTTTAGTTAATAATTATAATTATATCTTAATGTCAGAGTCATCGACGAATGACTATACGATTCAAATAGTCACGTCTGTATTCGGAGGAATAATATTAATTGTCAGTGAAATTTTACCGTTTATTAAGAGTGTAAATTCTAATGGTTTATTAGAATTATTGGTTAATACATCTAAATCATTCTTAAAAAATAATAATAGAAATATAACAACCAATAACGACGAGCACGAACCACTAATAAACGATATTGAAAATAGTATAGACAAAACACCAGATAATCCATTATCAAGACAATTAGATTCATTAGATTCATTAAATGTAAATATTAAGAACATTTCGTATACATTAAATAGTTACATAAACGAGGCTCAAAACTCTAGACAATTAAAATTACAGTCTATTGAATTATATGAATTGAATTATATTATAAATTATATTAAAGTTAATTACCCTAAGAAAATGTTCCAAACTAGGTTTTTATCAAAAACAAATAAACAATTATTAATATCCCAGGGATATATAGTTGACTATGATTCCCAAAATGACACAAATACAATTAAATGGTGAACTTATTAAAAATAAAATGAATTATTTATCATTTAAGTATTATTTAAATGGCAAAAATTTTATGTTGGGAAGAAAAATATAATGGACAATATTGTAAAAATTATCCTCTTAAAAACAAGAATAAATGCCATGTGCATTATGAATATCAAGATAATACCAAACCACAGATACTATTATTAGGATTAGTATTATCTATGATGATGATGATGATGATGATGATTATTATAAGCTATACGAGTTATAATTATAATACAAGGGATATTGAAATTATACTAAAGGAATATTTAGTGCAACTTTACAAAATAGATAAAAATATGATAAATGTATATATTAAAACCCTAGTTAATTATTATTATAGTATTATTTGTATATATTTTACAAGATACATATGAATTTATTTGATGTATAATAAATATTAAAATAATTATAATTAATTTATTTTCTAGTTATATATTAATAACTATAGAATGTCTCACTCAAATACAGCTCAATTATATCCAGCAAATTTCGATGATTCAGAATTTTCTAAACTTAGAAATAATGAATTTAACAGACTAAATGAAGATTTATGTTATAATCAACAAAAGGACAAATCAAATCAAAAGAAATTAAAATTTGTTACGACAAATCATGTTGATTTACTCGAAGCAAAAGAAAAGCTTAACTTTTTTGGTATTGGTATACGCGAACAATTATTTGTTCCTAGTGATAAAATTGATACTTTTTCTTCGCTTATGAATGGTCAATCTGGTCAAATCTTAACAAATTGTAATGTTCGAAATGGGTTTGGTCAATTACCATTACCAACTACACCTTATCGTGGACAAGTATCTCACGGAGATGTATTAGTTGAAGATTCTATTCGTAATAATATTCAAGTAAAAAAAAATTCATGTTTACCACGTGAATTAGATTTTCATAATCGTTCTTTTGCTATTTTCGATGATAAACTTGATATTGCTACACCTCAGGCTATTAAATCAGTTGAAACACCACAGATTGGTTTTGAATTAGGACGAAATGGAGTCCCATCGCGTTTTATTGAAAGATTTGGGGTAAAAACGGTTTATACATCATCTGGAACTGATTTTCAACCAGGTGAATCTCTACGACAATATCTATAATTAATTTTCATGTATTATATAATTTTTAATCAATGTCTATACATTAATTTTTCATCAATGTCTATACATTATTTTATTTATATTTCTTAATATAAATTTCTGTTATTAATTAATGTCCTATTACTATCTGATGTAGTAATTTTAAAGACAAATAGACATTGGGTTGCCTTTGTCGTGGCACCAGATCCACCAAAGTCAAAAATAGAACCTTCGGAATTTGTAATTTGAATTGTTATTTTTGATAAACTTGCACGTGGTGTTCTATAATTCAGCGTAACATTTTCAAATATACGTTTATCAATTTGTAAAAAACTATTAGGGACCGTTGGTTGACAAACTTGTAATATAGCAAATGAATTATAAATCTGTTTATTATTTGATTCCATTGTATTCTCAAATTCATTAACTTTTAATAATAAATATGGTTCTGCTGTTACATCATTTTTATCAGGTACTATTGCCTGAATTAATTCCACACTTGTAATATTTTTATATTCCTGTTGTAGTTGAATTACAAAATTACTTGAACTAGGGTATATACTAGTATCTCTATCTGCTGATGATACAATTAAATAATTCTCTCGTTTTTCATATTTAATATCAGGCTCCTGTGATACACTTAATTGTTGATTAAACTCATTTGAAAATACATTCTTGAAATCATTAGACGTATATTGATTTTTATTATATTCTTCAGTATTAATTTTTTTATAACGATTATAATGTTGCCCAAGACGTTCTGTATCACTTTGCATATTACTTATATATACTAATAAAAAAAAGTTTCTCTAAAAACGTTATTTTATAATAAGTTTCTTTTCAGTATCTTGTAAAAGTCAGTGGTCGTGATACTCAAACAGCTGCAACTACCAAATCAAATTATCAAACTTGCTAGGCTTCAAACAAGAGTGGGGCGTTTGTAAATTTCTTTATATAGAAATTATAAAGAAATGTCTACTAGAATGAACCTATACGCGAGCTTAGCAGTCCCCTTCATAACTCTCTTATCAATCGGGATATCATATACAAATAAAGTAGAAGGAATAACAAAGGCTATTGTAGGCGCGGTAGTGTTCTTTAGTATATTTTTCGGGTCTTTACAATGGTGCTGGCGGCCTGTGGTGTATATATGCACGTTATTATATAGCTGCATACGTACTTATAGTTATAGCGATGTTTGTATTTAGAAAGTAATTACAAAAATGTTTAAAGACCTAATTGTAAGCACGGGTTTTGCAAATGCAAATTAAAGTAATTTGTAGTATTCTTTAGAGTATCAGAGATTGAAGGTTTTCAACAGTTGTTAGATAAAAAATAGATAAATTTATAGTCAACTATAAATTGATTTAAAAAAAAAATATTATTATGTACATGATACTGTTTGAAACTAATTGTTGTATTTGTTTAGATACAGAATGTAATTATTTAACAGATTGCTGTAAAAACAAGATACACAAATCTTGTCTCGTTAATTGGTTCGTTTACAAAGGAGAATTTAATTGCCCTTTATGCCGTAATACAGATATAAGACTTCTTATTAATGATTTACTTAACACACCTATAGTAGATTATGGATTAACACAGTTAGAAGTTTCAGCTAATCTAAATAAGTTGTTAAGATCTTATAATTTATCATATAATATAATTATTGATATACCACTACAATCGCGAGATAATTCATACTCGTGTATATCATTGTATTGTTATAGAGTTAGAACATTACGTTTTGGATTATCATATAGACTAATAATGTATTTATTATTAATTTCTCTATTTTATTTTTTAGTATTCATTGTCATGTATAAATACCATACCCCTAAAAATATAGAATATATAGACAATAATTAATACGTGTATACATTCCTTAACTATTAATTAATAAATGAATAAAATAAAAATTATAATTCATATAACTGAATATATGACTGAATATATAGAAATTGACATTTTAAAAGAAGACTGTTTTATATGTTTTGATTCGCGTGAGAGTGAATATATTACACTTAAATGTTGTAATAGACACAATATCCATAAAACATGTTTATTTAATATATTTTTGAATTACGTCCAATACCCTATAGACTTAAGTGTTAAAAATTCAGTTATATCATGTCCATTATGTCGACAGGAAATATCTATTACAGATTATTTTACATTAGATGAGTGTATTGCATTATTTATGGAGTATGAAGTATCATATAAAAAAAAATTTATGATTAAATTTAACGCAATTATAACTTATAACTATATAGATTCTAATTATGTAGTGAGTGTAGATAAAAAACCACTGTCTATTATTATTAAATCTATATCTAAAAAAGTTAATTGTACAATTGTCGCGTTTATTTTAGTTATATTTATACTCCTATTTATAGGAATTAAATTTCTATATTCGTAAACGTATATTTATACCTTCATAATTTTTATTACGTTTAAATCTTTTTAATAAAAAATTAAATATTATTAAATAGACATTTGACATGTCATCAGGCATTGGATTTTCGTATGTCTTGATATTTTTCCTTGGATGTATTGATTATTATTTTCATTATAGATTTATCAATTATATTAAAAAAGATTTGACAACAAAACAAAAAGCATATATATTAAGCATAAAATCATCATTATCATTAGTATTGATAGGTATTTATTTTAACTATTGTTACTTTTCTAGTGGCTTTAGTCAAGCACAATTCTTTACAATGTTAGAAGAAAAAGATACACTGAACTTTGGTAAGTTAGTAGTTTTATATTTTGCATCATATCTATTTATGGATATTTATATTGGAAATAAAGAATATCCAGAGTATATGAAAAGTTTATCAGGTAATATTCATCATACAATTTATATAGGTGTTAATTTGATTTCATTGTATACTGGTTTATATCCTTTATATCTTTTACATATGATGTCAGAATTACCGTCATTCTTATTGAGTATAGGTTCATTCGATAGTAATTTTAGAAATGATAATTTATTTGGTTTAACATTCTTTTTGACTAGAATTCTATATCACTTTATATTAACTATAGTTTTCAGTAAAAATAAAATATTATTAGGACTTAGTTTAGCAGCCTTGGGTTTACATATTTATTGGTTTTATGGATGGTGCAAAAAATATGGAAGCAAAATATTTAAAAAATCAAATGTCAAAGATTGTTCAAAATATTATCAAGAATCTACACCTAAAAGTAAATCCGAATCTAAAAGTAAATCCAAATCCAAATCTAAAAGTAAATCCGAATCTAAAAGTAAATCTATAAAACTAAAATTAAAAAAGAAAAGAGATTGATTGTAATTTATAAATAATGAATAATTATAATAAAAACAAACCTTTTTAGTTAATTATTAGAGTTATTAAAGTTGATTTAACTTGTATTTAGAATTTGTTGTTGAATTTAATTCAGATGCTTTTTGATTGTATGCTTTAGCTGCATCTAATTCATTTTCAAAAAATCCTATATGGATTTGTTTTTTATTATGAACTAACACGACTCTATATTTACCATTTCGTTTAGACAATGTTACACCATGATATTGGCAAGACTTTTTATCTAATTTTTTATCTTGAATTTCTTGATAAATATTCTTTGCAATTGTATTGTAATTGGGAATATCATTTAATTCATATTCTGTATTAAAATTTTCATTATAATACAACGCTTGTTGATTATATAATTTTGCACATTCAATTTCGTCTTTATGATTTCCTAAACCATATGACTTACCTTTGTATTTAATACCAGCTACATAATATTTTCTTTTAGAATCATAACTAATACCGTTGTATTTTGAAGTTTTCTTAGTCGTAATTAGTTGTTCATTTTCTTCTGGGATATTTCTAGGGGTTGTTACGTAATCTTCAATATCATTTAACGAATAATTTGTACCCATTTCATTATTTATATATAATGCGTAATCATTATATACCTTTGCACCTTCTAATTCTGTAGAATAGTAACCTAAAAATGCAATTTTATAAGCCATTTTTAATTCAGCCTTCCACTTTTTTTTTTCTTTACTCCAACATACACCTTTATAATTACCAGTTTTATTACATAATTGTTGCCCAGTTAATTTAAAAATATTAGTTTCTTTGATATTATTTTCTTGTTTCTTTTTACGTATAATTTTTGTAACCTTTGGTACCTCTACTATAGGTACAATTTCTTTTTTTACTTGATTTTCTACTTGTTCTTCTAATTGTTGTTCTTGCCTTTCTACTTGTTGTTCTTTAATTTCAGTATTCATGTTACGTCTACATACTCCAATAGTAGGTAAAATTTCCACTGTTTCTTTATTAATATAATCAAGAAATTTCTCAGGTGATGTAAAGTTAAACTCATTTAAATAATTGTGTGTTTTGTTCATAGTACTTAATGCATATTGTACTTCTTTTTCATTACAGAAAAAGAACCATTCCCTTCTACCACATATATTAAATGGTTGTAAAATTTTATGAACTGTATGTTCTAAAGTTTCACAATCATACGATTCGATTTCATGATATACACTTAAAGACTTTTCACTAGAACTCGTATTTAAATTTCTTAATCGTTTGTCAACATTATACGTCATACCAATTTTATAATGGCCTAGTTTGGCTCTGTCTATTATCATATAAACATATCCATGACGTCTAGATAAAAATCCATGAGTCTTTGGTTTATTCTCTAATAAATCTATTTTTTTTTGTTGTTCCTGAAGAAGTTCATTCTTCTCCTCTATTTTAGTTTTTTGTTCATCTAATTCTTCCTTCATTAATTGATTATAAATCATCTCTAATCTTATATAGTAGTCATGAATTTTATCAGCATTTTCCGTGTTTGCTTTTAAACATAACTTTTTAAATGTATTTATATTTAACATAATTGTTTCACTTGCAAATGTACCGTCATCCGTACGGATGACGGTTTTCTTAATAATTGCTCCACCTAAATTCTTAATGGAAGGACCTGCTTTTCCGTTGAGATGAGCAGCTTTTTCATCATATATATCTTTATTTTTTTGCTCATCCGAACGGATGAGCAAAGTTTTATAGTCTTTATCCTCTGTAAAATTATGTTTCAATAATCTCTTCGCATTAGCTTTGTTCGAAAATCCTATAAACTTCCATACATTTTCCAAATTAATAATAAAATCGTTAATTGGATGATAATTTAAGAATAAAAACAGATTACATACATATAGTCTTTGTTCGTCGTCTGAAAAATGTTCTTTTAATTTCTCTATTAATTTAGTTTTATCATATATCTCTATAGTGCTAGTTTGTATAAGTGTTTTAATATCAATAGGTGTTTTGATAATATCCATTTATAATATGTATATTCTTTTATTTTAATTAAATAAACGAAACTTAATTAAATAATTTAAATATGGTATTTTGAACGAATTAATTTAATTACTTTCGCTTATTTCTCTGTAAATCCTTATAGTATTTGTTAAGAGAATCTTCAAAGTTAAGTGACAATCCAAAATGGAAAGCCTCCTTACGTTTATCCATAATATACTTGCAAGCATCTGCAGGTGTCATACCGTATTTTGCTACCAAGTATACCGCTACACTGATTGCTGACCTTTGGCGACCAGCATAACAATGAATTAAGATGTTGTCTTTCTGCAAAACAACGTGTTTGTGAATAAATTCAACAATGACAGGCATAAATTCGTAACATTTTTTAATGTCGACTTCTTTTAAAGAATCATCAATTGGAATTCTCATATATTCAATGTCTTTTTTACAGGCGAATGTGTTTGGAAGGTCTTTTGAGCAATTTAAAACAGCTTTGATTTTCTTATCTTTAAAGAATTCTGCATTTTTCGCAGCCTGATAATTTCCAAGATATAATTTAGGTAAAATTTTAGTATACATTTCTAGTGGTTTATCTTCGTCTTTGATTTTAAGACCATTCTTGATTGGTGAATGTTTACGAATATAATCAGCTGGACTCAATTTATGAGTAGTTTTACGACTTCTTGGTTTAGTTTCAGGCATACTACGATACTTATTATATACTTAGAAATAAAATTTTAGAATTAAAATAGATAAATAAATTATCTATTCTTATATTAATATGGACATTAATCAGATACGACAATATCGTTTTCAACTAAACAAACCATTTTTAAATTCAGAAGGACAAGGTATAGCTATTTTTGATTTTAGTATGACATTTTTAATTGCATATATAATCGAACCTTATATTAGAGAATATCTTAAACTAACTCGACCAGCATATTACTTAATATTATTACCATTAGGGGTAGTTATTCATTTATTAACTAAACAAGATACATTCTTGAATAAACAACTTTTTGACAACTCCATCAATTTATACAAAGTTATAATGATTGTTATTCTATATAAATTATATAAGATCGTCCATTTGCCGAAACAAGACTGATACTAGTGCAAAGCAACAAGGTTTAATAAGTTGTCGCTTATAGAATTTATATAGAATTTGCTGGGGCTTAGGTATTTTTAATTATTGGTATTATGTTATTGACGACTGGGAAAATCAACTTAAAAATTCTATTTATTAAAAAATATCTGGTGAATATCTATT
>Ga0208797_1000152_pt1 | contig 16356 bp, 15 predicted proteins | sample ColrivemetaGS555_FD_187608 | JGI IMG/M metagenome (GOLD analysis project Ga0208797, IMG submission 187608) | Estuarine microbial communities from the Columbia River estuary - Ebb tide non-ETM metaG S.555 (SPAdes) (version 2) | ecosystem: Environmental > Aquatic > Marine > Intertidal zone >...
TTTAGTGGATAAACCATAATTATAAGGAGATTCAATAGTTCCATTTGTTAAATAATAACTAACAACTTGTGTAATTAACTTTTGAGTATGTTCATCTTTAATATGACGAAAGTCAGAGTAACCACCGTGTTTCTTTGCAAGATTTTGTACTTTATCATACACGTCATTTATTTTACTTTGAATAATATTTGTATCTAGAGAAAACGAAATTTTTGAATAGTCTAATGTGATTAAATTAGTTAAACGTTTCATATTTCCTAAATTATTTATAAAAAAATCTCTATTTATAACAAGCAATTTATCACATAAATGGTCATGAAGGTCAATTAGTGTTCTAAAACGATTAATTAAAATGATGTCATCCATTTTAACAGGAATATCTTTTTCATTACACTCTAATTCATATCCATGAGTCCAGTTGACATCCAATAATAAATTTTTAATTTTACGTGTTGTAAATATAGGTAACATTGGGACTTTAGTATAAATAGAAAACAATACGGCATGAAATCTCATAGGAATAGTGATATAAAAATATTGATATAATTCTAGAATCTCAAGTGGTTCCAAATGTGTTGTTAAATTCATTATATTTTTTGACATATGAGGATTATCATTTAAAATTTTCATAATGTCATTGTGAATAAGTATGTCATTTTCATTACAGTTTTCTTCGTTTGTGTTAAATGGTAACAAAACAATGTAATATCCAAATGTAAGTAAATATTTAGTAAACTTGACAAATGAATTTAAGACTGTATGGTAAGAGTCAGCCGAATTTGGGTCATAAATATGCCGAGAAAGGGTTATAGCTACAATTTTTTTACCATCATGTTTTATTGCTTTTAAATGTTTTTGAATTAATAGGTCATTTTTATAAACTAAATCTGTTACATTGAGTGCGTCTGTTACATTGAGTGTGTCTGTTACATTGAGTGTGTCTGTTACATTGAGTGTGTCTATTACATTGAGTGTGTCTGTTACATTGAGTGTGTCTGTTACATTGAGTGTGTCTGTTACATGTGTATTTAGATTTTGAGTTAAAGTTTTATTCAAAAGAAAGAATGATATGTCTGGTAAGAAGAAGATTCTATGTGGATGGAAATATTTCTTAAAGATATCTATATCTTGTTGAGAGCGTACAAACATATAATCAATAATATTTAGCTTATTTGTATGTAAAAGGATATCAATATATGGTAATCCGACAGACACAGCTATAATTTTATTAGTTTTGTTAATAAATTTAGCGATAATTTGGTCAAGGAAATAGTTATTAAGAATATCGCCACCACCAAGGATTATGATATCTGTATCTTTGAATTCTGTAATTTTAACATGGTCGCAGTCAAGGTAATTAATTGAATAGTCTTCGTGATTAATTAAAAATGTTTTGAAGACGTAATCAAATGTCAATGGATACTGTTGATCCCCAGTATTGGAGTGACCAAAATACCCAATAACGAAAATTCGTTTTGGATTGTCTAATATGTGTTCAGCCATATAATATATATATAAGCTTTTTATTTTCTTATTTAAAGCGTAAAAATTAAATAAAAATAATTAACAATAAAATGATTAAATTAATTAATTATTAATTATTATACTAACGTAAACTTTTTTTAAAAGGTTGTATTAAAACAATGTCTGAGTCAATTATTAAAAACCCTGGTACCGATAGATTTTGCGTTTTCCCAATAGAACATGATAATTTATGGGATTTCTATAAGAAACATATCAGCACATTCTGGACGGTTGAGGAAGTTTTATTAAGCGATGATTTGACAGATTGGCAAAAATTGAGTGATAACGAACGTTATTTTATTAAAAATGTATTGGCTTTTTTTGCCGCTAGTGATGGGATTGTTAATGAAAATCTGGTTCTTAATTTTTATAATGAAGTTCAAATGACAGAAGCCCGACAATTTTACGCAGTTCAAATGATGATTGAAGCAGTACATGGAGAAATGTATAGTCTCCTTATTGATACCTATATTAATGATTCAGCTGAAAAAAAGAAACTATTTAATGCAGTAGATAATATTCCAGCTGTTCGACGTAAAGCTGAGTGGGCGATGAAATGGATTGAAGAAGGAAGTACTATTCAACAAAGTATACCAGAAGAATTTTTAGAACAATTAAAAACATTGAGTGTAAATCCAAGTTTATCAAGTAAAGATGTTGAAGCTCTTCATTTTCTTACTAAAGAACGCCCTACTTTTGCACAAAGGCTTTTAGCATTTGTTTGTGTTGAAGGTATTTTCTTTTCTGGTAGTTTCTGTGCCATTTATTGGCTTAAAAATAAAGGCTTGATGCCTGGTCTTGCAACTGCTAATATTTTTATCAGTCGGGATGAGGGTCTTCATGCTGAATTTGCTATTGAATTGTATAAAATGCTTGATAATCAATTATCTGAAGAAACTGTTCATGCAATTTTTAAAGAGGCAGTTGACATTGAGAAAGAATTTATTACAGAATCTCTTCCAGTCTCATTATTAGGTATGAATAGTGATTTAATGAGTCAATACATCCAATTTGTTGCAGATAGATGGCTTGTTATGTTGGGTTATAACAAGATTTATAATAGTGAAAATCCATTTGGTTTTATGGAGATGATTTCTATATCAAGTAAAACTAACTTTTTTGAAAATCGTGAAACAAATTATTCTCGTGCAGGTGTAGGTCAATCAGAAGCTGATAGAACTATCACATTTGACGACGACGAAGACTTTTAATTTTAAAATATATATTACGTTCAAATTCTTATTTAAATATAACTAATTATACCATAATATCAACAAATGACCCAAATGATAAAACTTGACTCTGTTGACTTTAATGCACTTATAAAAAATAGTACAGTATTAACATTAAGTAGTCAATCTAAAATGATTGAAACTCTTACTAAAGAATTTACTCAAGAAGAAAACCGTTGGTACATTGCGAATCTATATGTTTATATGAATTACCATCCAACCAATGACTTTCCAATTAATTTAGAAACATTAGTTAAACTAGTCGGTTTTGCACATAAGAAAAATGCGAAAAGAACACTTGAGAATAATTTTATTAAGGATGAAGACTATAAAATTCGATTGCTCCCTAAAGGTAAGCAAGTTTGGGGTGGTCACAATGAAGAATGTATAATGTTGAATATAGATACATTTAAAAATATGTGTATGTTGGTGAAGACAGAAAAATCAAAAGAAATAAGAAAATATTATGTAAAATTGGAGAATATTTATAATAAGATAATTAAAGAAGAAATAGAAAGTAAAGATAAATTACTCAAAGAACAAAATAAACAATTAGAAAATAAAGATTTAGAAAAAAAAAAAGAAGTTGAAATGACATTAAAAAATAGTTTCAATAAAAGATGTTTGGTATATTTAATCAAAATAACAATTAACGATGAAATTATATATAAATTTGGCCATACAGATGATATAATAACTAGATTAAGAACACATAAAAATGAAATTGGTAAAGATGTAGAATTAGTATATTGTATTGAAAGTAAAGATAAAAAAATGTTGGAAAAATTATTAATAGAGTATTTAGAACAATATAAATTTAGAATAAAAAGAATTATTAATGATAAACATCAGACAGAATTATTAAAAGTGAATGATATAGAAATGATTAAAAATAAATTAATAGAATTAAATAACGATGTTGAAAATGAAAAACTTTTAATTATAAAATTAAAAAATAAAATTATAGATTTAGAAAATGAAAATATACAATTAAAGCAACGATTAATAACAGATGAATATGTAAATGAACTAAAAAATAAAATAGAAGAATTAGAAATGTGTATTTTAGATTATAAATTAGATGACAACAAAATCAAACCATTTATTGAAAATGAAGATACAGTTGAAGATAGAATATATAAAAAAAGACAAGTTGATAAAATAGACCCTAGTACATTACAAATAATAGAAACGTATGAATGTATTAATTCAGTAATAATAAAAAATCCAGAGTTTAGTTATAATGGAATATATAGAAGTATAAAAAAAAATAATGTATATAAAGATTTTAGATGGAATTATAATGGTGAAAAAATAAATTCAACAAATAAAATAGTTAAAGATAGTAATAAAGTAGAAAGAGTTATTCAATTAGATGAAACTAAAAATTTTGTAAAAATATACCAAACCAAATCTGAATTATGTAAACTATTACATATTGGTCTTGTCAAATTAAATCGATACATTGAAGAAGAAAAAATATTAAATGAGTTTTATTATGTAAATGAATCATCTTATAATGGCGACATATTAGATAATAACAATTACGAAATTCATAATAGTAAACATATAAGAGAAATAAATATAGAAACCACTGAAATTATAATTTACAAATCTATGAAAGAATTATATGAAAAACGTGGTATATGCCGTGACACACTAAGAAATTGTATAAAGAATAATAGAATATGTGATAAATATAAATGGGAATATATAAATGATATTCAAAATAAAAATAATAGTAAAAAAGTTAAAGAAATAGATATAAAAAATAATACATTTATAATATATGATAGTATGAAAAAAATATATACAAAATTAAATATTACTCTTGAAAAATTAAGATATGTTATTAAAAATCAAGAAATAATAAATAATTGTAAATATGAATTTGTTTAAAATTGAATAATAAATTTTCTTCTCTAAATTAAAAGAGGATATGGGTGTAGATTACTACATAGTAAAACAATTACATGTTGAATATCTAGACGATGATGATATGGAACGTAATATTAATATAGAGTTAGACCGTGAATGTGCTTATTTTTATAATGATATGGATTCAGTTGACAGTGATGATACCGATGTCGAGAGTTTTTCAAGTAAATGTTTAGAAGTAACATATAAACCACGTATACTTTTCCAAAATGGTAAATGGAAAAGTGATAATATTCAAGAAAAATACTCTAATAACATCACACAAGAAATCGGAGATGGAATGTTATTAAAAATTATAAAAAAAGAAGTTAGATATCTAAGGTAAAGGGTTTTAAGAAAAAAATGATAGATAAATGAGTTTAATAATGGAAAATGTTAGAGAATAATAGTATTACAAGTATTATATTCGGTATTCTAAGTATTATCTTTTATAGTGTAGTGTATTATCCACAGTTTTATGTGATTTATAAAACAAAGAAAACTGATGGTATTTCTATATGGATGTTGTTAGTATGGGGGCAGGCTGATTTTATGAGTTTAATTGGTACTGTTATATTAAATTTAGAATTGAGTTTGATTATTATTGGTTGGTATCATGTAGTAGTTGGTATTTTAATGACACTTTATACTTTGTATTATGATGATGAAGACAGTAATGAAAACAAACTGGTAAAATATGTATCTGTAATTATTTATTATATAATCAATGTGTGTGTTTGTATATATTTAACATCAACAATGTTATATAATTATGAGGCTGGTAGTACAATTGGTTGGATGTCTTCTATCTTTTATATTATAGGAAGAGTTCCTCAATTTTATCTTAATTACAATCGTAAAACAACTGAAGGTTTGTCGATTTTAATGTATATTTTTACAATTTTAGGAAATACATGTTATTTATTGGCTACTATAACATATTCTATTGAGTATGAATATATATTAACAAATATGCCGTGGATTATCATGATTGTGGTAACTGTAATAATGGATTTTGTAGTTATTTTTCAGTCATACTATTACAAAAATAAGAAAAATCAACATAATTATAATAAAGACATTGAAAATATATTAGACAACAACTAAATAAATTTTTTTTAAAGTTTATCTATAAATATAAAATTTTTATTATCTATTTATATATAAATAATAAATATATACTACAATGCCAGACCCAATATGGTCTCAAGATTTTAATGTGTTATTTAAACCAGAGCGTTTAATGGAATTTTTCCCAACAAAAGAACAAACAAATGAAGAACGTGTAAATGCTATTGTTAGATTATCATTATATGTTTCTATAGGATTAGTTGTATATCATTCAAATGCCAAGTTTTTTGCTATTTTCTTATTTTTCTTGGGTTTTACTTTTATTATTTATAGACATCATCCTGAAATGAAACCTCGAGACCAAAAAGCATCAAGTATTCAAGAAAAAGTTGAAAAAGAAGTTTCACAACAAGCCGAAAATGAAAAATCTAATCCTAAATTAAATGGTTTTATACCATCACTTGGATTAGGTGGTATTAAAGAAAAATTAGAGAATGAAATTCGCCCAGATGATGTAAAAAATGGTAAATGTACTAAACCCACGGTTGATAATCCATTTATGAATGTTACTATGAAAGATTATATGAATTTTGATGAAAATGGTTTTGTTGTAAATAGACCACCTGCATGTGATCCTAACGATCCAGAAGTCAAGAAAATGATGGATGAAACTTTTTCAAATAATTTATATAGAGATGTGTCGGATGTTTTTGGCAAAAAAAATTCTCAAAGAAATTATTTTACTATGCCATGGACAACTATTCCAAATAAACAAGACGAATTTGCTAGATGGTTATATTTATCACCAAAAACTTGTAAAGAAGATCAAGATTATTGTTTACGTTATGAAGATATACGTTCTAAAAGATTTGTAATGCCAAATCCAGAAAGAAATCCGGTTTCTAGTAAAAAAGATACCCCTGTTTAACAACAAATACTAAGCAATTAAATTAATTAATTAGTTAATTTAATCTCTTCCTATTGAATTGAGGAGCGAGCCAGGTTCAAACTGGTAAGGAACAGCATCATTATGTCAATAAAAATATACTACTTGTAACAGTTGGAACTTGCTTTTTGAGAAATCCCATTTTAGTAATTTGAATATTATTCCTTACTCTATTTACTAGGATGTTTTTTATCAAAACCACCGTTTTGGTGTTTACATTTTTGTTGAATGCACAAATAATCTATACTACCTGGTGATGAAGTTTTGTATTGTTTTCCTTTAATAACAGTTTTTGGATTTATATAATTAAATACAATAAAATCATCGTATGATGATTTTGTAGAAGTTATATTTATTGATAATATTTCTTCCTTTGTCTTTACCATTTTAGTTTGAATAAATGAAAATGTCTTGATTTTATTTTCTGTTTCTTGGGCTGTAATAAATGCTCTATTAATAGATACAGGGTCCACTAAGTAAGAAAACTTTTTATAGTCTTTTAGTGATAATGCATTTAATGGTAATGATAATTTATAAGTATCTAAAAATTCTTTGACTTTATTTTCTTTACAAATTTGAAATCTATCCATTAAACTAATACATATTTGCGCAAATGGTATATTACCGATATCTAAGAAATAAGTAGATAAAATAATGAATGTATCTGCTAACAATGAAAATTCATTAGCTTCGCAAAATATTTCAATTTCACTCTCCAACTTTCTGTAAAAATTGTTATAATAATTTTCAAATTCTTCAGCATAACCTCCTATTTCACGCGTAGATACTCTAGAATAAAATTGATATTCTCTTATTTCAGTTAAAAAATAATAACACAAATACATTTTATTACATATTCTAGAGAATTCAATGGGGTCAATTTTATTGAAAATTGACAATGTTGGATATTTTTTTTGAAATATTCCGCTAAATCTAGATGATTTTGACCCTTTTGACACAGTTGGACTTGATGGACTTGATGGTCTTGGGGGTAGTGGTGATAGTGGTGTGATGGGTGTTAATGATGTATATAGTCCTAAACTATCTATATAATTTTTAATATCAGCAAAGGTGGTTCTATATTTCATGTATTTATCTAAAAAATATTGATTTCGTATGACATTTTTAAATTTATTTTGATTTTTAATGAATAAATCGAGATGATTCAAGTAAAATAGTTTAATTTTGTCAATATCTGTTAAATCTTTTAAATTATTGACGATTTTATCTTCTAATTCATATAGTGGAGTTTTTTTGTCATCATATAAAAAAGTAAAATTGATAATTTCTTCAGAGTCACTCATTAATATAAACTAACAAAATAAAATTAAGATTTAATTTCAATTTAGGATTCAAAAAGGAATATTTAACCAATGAAGCAATCACAAAAAATTGAATTAGTTGTGAATGATTGTAATTAAGATTGGGGTAATGAGTAATAAATATATAGCATTTGATTGTGAAACAACTGGTGTAAATGATAATAGTAATTTATTAACAGTATCATTTATTATTTTAGATGAAAACTTGACTGAAAAAGATATTTTAAATTTATCTTTACGTCAAAATAATGGTTACTATGTTTATCCAAAAGCCTTAGAGATTAATAAAATAGACATAATTAAACATCACAGTACATCTTTGGATTTAATTGATGCACGAATAAAGTTATTAGAGTTTTTGACTAAAAATAAAGAACGGTTTAATTTAATTCCAATTGGTCATAATATTCAATTTGATATCAAATTTATTAAACAAAGTGGTTTATTGAGTGAATATGAATATAATAGTTATATTAGTTGTAATCCATTGGATACATTAAGTATTGCTCAATTCTTAAAGTTGTCTGGTAAATTACATGAGAAGCAAAGTTTATCATTAGTAAACTTGTGTTCTAGTTATAAATTAAAAAGACATGAGGATGAGAAATTAGAGCATTCCGCGGAATATGATATTAAAATGACTATTAAATTATTAAAATTTTTTAAAGATGTAGTAAACGAAGGTATTTTTGATAATAAAAAAAGGAAATTAAGTTGAATTTAAAAAAATATAAACAAACATTTATTATATGGATATGGATAAAATTTCTCTTTTGAATAGTATTTCTAATAATTTTAATAAATTATTAAAGGAATGTCAAAATGGTAACACTTTTTTACCACCAGTTTTTAATACAACATCAGATATAGATTCATTAATAGTTTTATATCAAATTTTAGATATTATATGCAATAGACGTTTACATCCTACTGCGTCAAATATAATTTTATATCAAACTTTAGTTCAAATTATTAATATAAAATGTAAAGAATATGTTGAACAAGCAACAACTTGGAATAAAAATCTAGAAGGATTTATATTAACGTTTGATAATTATGTAAATACAATGGTGGATAATATTATCAAATGTTCTCAACTATAATGTAATGTAAATTACAATAAATCATATGATTCTTTGATTTTTTTATCAACAAGACTTGATAAATTCAAAGGACATTCATTAGTTTGTACAAAAACTTTGTTAACACTTGTATCTTCAATAAGTTTAAAAGACATATAAACGAATGGTAAGAATGAGACTTCCTTGTGTCTATACGAAATCCATTTGTATACTAAATCTGATTTGAGTAAAAAGTTATGTGATATTTCTTCAAATGAAGATTTCTTCCAAAAATCTTTTGTATATAAACAATTTGCTAAATCTGGTAATTTGACATGCTGTCCATTCCTATTTGTATTAAAATTCTTGTTACCATCGATTGTACGTTTTGGTCCAACTAAACCAGTATCAAGTGAAATTGTACATTCTTTTTTAGATAAAATAAAATGACCAACTAACTTGCGTAGATTCAAATTATAGTTATTTGTATCAAAAAAATGTAAAACCAAATCATTTGACGAGTGTTTTACTCCGACATTAAGTTTATATCCAAACTGTAATCTGTCATTATTTTTATTATCAATATTTATTAATCGTATTCGTTTATCCTCTGGTAAATTAAGTTCTTTTTCCGAGTTTGAGTCGTCAACGATTACTAATTCCAAAAGATGCCGTGGATAATCTAATTTTAAAAATGATAAAAGAGTATGGAAAAATTTAGTTTTATTAGTAAATGGACAAATTAAAGATATTTTTGGTAATAAATTGTCATTTATATGTATATTTTGTAATTTATCTACTGGTAAATTCAAAGATACAAATTTATCATAAAATTCATTTGCTAATTTAGATTCATATTGTAAGATATCATCTTCACTTAATGTTTTATTAATCACTAACGGATCATGGATATAATGCTTCTCTCTTTCAGAGAAGTGTATTTGTGTAACTGTATAAATATCGAGTTTATTTAAATTTTTATAAAATTCTGTAATATCTTTTGATGACTTGATAATCTCTAATACTTTATCTATACTACTTCCATTAATAATAAAATTACCGCTACTTAGAATGTTTGTTGGAGTCCAGTAAAGTGATTTATCATCGCTCTTTTTATACGAATCTAATTCACTCTCTAAACAAAGAATATCGTATTTATCAGGAAATACAGGAACGTATGTGATATCATGTACAATTATATTAGTATCAAAAATAATACCATATTCATTTGCACGATGTTTCTTTACCGATGATAAAGCTTTAGATAAAGTATCAAGCAGTTTAGAATCTTGTATGTATTTAACAAACTCAAAATTTACTCTTTTTAAAATATTTTTTTTTGACAACTTTTTCTTATTACGTTTATGAATAAGACTTTCATTATTTTTAAATAACATGATGTAGTTTTTAATTTGAATACCAGACATCTTTTTATAATTATTGAGTAAATTAAAAAGATAAATGTAACGTATAAATATAGATAAAAAATTACAGTTAAATCTACAGTTAAAAAAATGAATAAATAATGTATATTCAGTCCGTTTGAGTAAAATGCCAGAAGGTCCAGAAGTGCTTGATTATTATAACTTTATCGAACCGTTGTTGAGAAATAAGATATTAAATTCGTTTGATATTTTGTCAGGTAAATATTTGAAAAAAGATTTAGTAAATCTCTGTGTATTTAAAGAAAAATTACCATCTAAAATTAAGGATATTATTGTAAAAGGTAAAACTATTTTTATTACTTTAGATAATAAGCATAGTTTAGTTATAACACATGGTATGAGTGGATATTGGTCGGATGATGAGGAGAAACATTCAAGAGTGAAGTTTAGTTTGAGTGAAGTTAGCGAGTTATTTTATGTAGATCCGAGAAATTTTGGAACTATTATCATTAGTTTAAATGAGGAAGAACTATATTTTAGACAAAACAAACTAGGTCCATATGTTTTAGAGCACTGCGGTTTTTAAATGGCACTAATTATTTGTAAATTTTCGGTGACCTATGTTTCGTTGAACGCTTCTTCTCCAATCTCGTTAATTGTTTCTTGTCATATGCGTAAGCAAAGTAATTTTGGTAATGAACTCTCTTCACTTTCTCTAACGCTCTTTTCACACTTTCTTTCAATTCCCTTAAATTCATTGCTCTTTCCACTTTCATATAATGTTTCAGTTGATTGAAAAATTGTTCTATTGGGTTTAGCCTTGGTGAATAAGGCAAAGTATAAACTACTTCATTACCTGAGTCAGCGATTATTCTTCTAACATTTGGTCGTTTGTGTATTTGAGCATTATCTAATATCTAACAGCTGTTAATTTATAATCCTCTGTATGTTGTTTCATTTTGAGTTTAAAATTAATCGTTTATAATATAAAAATAAAATATAATTTATAAATAATGGAGGCGGAAATAGAAAGTCTTAAAAAAGAAAACGAAATACTAAAACAACGATTAAGTAAATACACAAATTCACCAGCTTATAGAAAATATTATGAAGCGAATAAGGAAAAAATCAATGAAAAGAAAAGAGAACGAGCGAAAATTGATTATGAAAAGAAAAAGTTGGAGAAAATTGAAAATAAAAATTAAGTGCGTTCAAAATAAATTATTTTTATCTCTGTTATAATTATAACAGAGATGAAAGACCCACCAGACCCAAATTTGATAAGTTCCAATTACAGAACTATTAAAGTCCCTCTTAAAAAAGTTCTTAAACATTTTGACATCATTCAACCTAAGTTTGAAGAATCCGTTTTAAGAGTTAATCAATTTGCTACTATTGGATATGAATTTCTTAAATTGTATGTTTTACATTTGTTTCAAAACAAAGTTGAACTACCTAAAATTAATAAAGCGTTAATCACTAAAATTTTCAATTTGATTGGTCAAGGCTCTAACAAAGGTAGAAAATGTAAAGTTTCAAGCGACACGATAACAACCTTTTATAATGACATATTTTCAAAAATCTATCCTAATAAGCTTAATTCAAGTCATTTATCTTATGTTTTACCTGTTTTGAACGACGAAATGTTAAGATGTTTTGAAACTAACATTAAAACTCACTTTTTGAAATATCTATGTAAATACATTAATGTTCTTATTAGATATCCATTAGTTGATGCTGTAAAGAATAGCAAATTAACAAAAGAAGAACGTAAAGTTCAATATCAAGGTATTAATAAAGAAATTAGAGACATTAAGAATGACATTATAACGATGAAGATTGAAAAGTCTAATGAAAAATATCATAAATTTATACAAGATACAATTAGTTTATTTCCAAAAGATAGTATCAAAAAGAACAACTTGATTTACAATGTCAAAGCATCTCCACAAAAATACATATTAGCTTCACTTCAATTGAATTTGAAGATTGAAGAACAAGGTAAAAAGTGTTATCAAGTTTTTTGTCAAAGAAGTAACTATGTTCCTAAAACAATCACATTAAACACGTCTGGTTTAATAGAAGTGATAAATGATACTAAAAGAGAAATCTATGGAATTGGTTATAGTAAGATGAATAACAATGCTAAAAGATACCAAAAACAAGCTTGGAGAACTGTTTTGAAGTTGGAGAATAAACAATTGTTTAACCATAAAGATTATATATTTTACAATCAAATTCAAACAGATGGTATAAGTTGTAATCTATTATTAATTCGTAAAGATTTTTATAACAAAACATATGGTCAAAAACTTCCAGAATATGATGAAGATATAGAATTTGAAATAAAACAATTAGAGAAATTAACAAAAGATGAATGTGAAAAACATCTTAATAAAAAGTTGATAGGTATTGACCCTGGTAAAAAAGACATAATAACAATGGTAGATGAAGAAGGTAATTATTATTCTTATAGCAATTGTAGAAGACGAAATGACACTTATTCAAAAAGAAGTAATCAAATTGTATTAGCAGAAAAAGCTAAGAATGACAATGAAATTATTACAATAGAAACTAAATTATCAAAATTCAATAAGAGAACATTAAACTCTAAAAAATTTATAGATTATCTACAAGAAAAACAAACAGTTACAAAAAAACTACAAGAATTTTATGAGAAACCATTATTTAGAAAGTTAAATTTGAGACGTTTTTGTAGAACTAAAAGTGCTGAACATATGATGTTGAATGAAATAGAAAAGAAATTTGGTAAGAATTTGCTATTAGGATTAGGTGATTGGTCTATTAATTCAAGTTATCAAATGAAGGGTTGTATGCCAACACCAAATAAAGGTATATCAAAATTATTAATGAAACGATTTGAAGTAATTTCAGTTGATGAATACAAAACAAGTAAATTATACAATAACGATTTAACAAAAGAACTAACAAATATAAATGTAAAACGAGGTAAAAAGTCTAAATCTATTCATACATTACTAACTCCAACGAGGAACCCGAATGGTGTAATTTTGAATAGAGACAGAAATGCGTGTAAAAATATTTTATTAATAATGAAGGAATTTTTACATACACAAACAAGGAAAGCTGAATTCAGTCGAAAACAAATAGTTGATTCATAGAAGTAGCTGTGAATTGATTGTGAAGGGATTGATAATCTCTACTTTTAATAAAGGATTATCAAGGAAACCCTTTAACTATGGAATTAAACTAATCTGTTTTAAAACAGATTCAGTTAGTAGCGAGCGAATTTTTATTTAGCATTTTAAAGTGCCATTTAAAAACCGCAGTGCTCTAAATGACAGTTTGACATTTGATACATTTTATTCTAGAATAAATAAAAAACCTAAAAGTAAAATAGCTGTAGCCTTATTAGACCAAAATTTAATTAGTGGTATAGGGAATTATTTAAGATGTGATATTTTATGGTATGCTAAAATAAATGGAGATACACGAATTGGGGATTTAACTACTTCTCAAAAAACAGATTTGTATAATGCTTCTATAAATATATGTAGATATTATTCGTATTTATCATATGAACTAGATTTTACACCAGAAGATTACGAAAGAGATTTTTTTATTTATATGGAAGAATATGATATTTACGGTAATCAAGTATCTACAAAAACGCTAAATGGCCGTACGTTTCATTTTGTAGAATTATAAATTTGCGCCACCAAGTAAAAATAAATTAAGCCCTTTAAAGGGTTTATTTTATTTTAATTTACAATTGAAGAGTTTTTTTGATGAATTTTCTATGATAAAACAAGATATAAGAATCTTTAGTGATAAGTTGTGATTCCAAATTAGATGAATTATATCGTGAAACATTTCCATCATTAAAATTATACCAGTTATCATCTAAGTTTTTACATGCACTCCAATAGTGACCTCCATCTAAATTACCGCCATGATAATTGACTGCATATAAATCGTAAATATAATTATTCATCTCATTTTTATCAGTGGATATATACTGTGTAAGATTCAAATCTTTTAATGGGAATGTAATTAAATTGTTGTTCTTACTCGTGAATGACCCGTCTTGTTTGAATCGTTTTAGATTTATAATTAGATAATTTGGTAATGTCCATAATACAGATGATTTATTACATCCAGTTTCATTACATTTATCGCATTTCCAAGTATCAATAACGTGTTCATTTTGGAAATAATCATCTAAACAGTCTTGTAAACTTGAATTTGTATCTTGAATACTTAAACTGATATTATTATATGGTTCAAATACTTCTTCTGAAACATTGCACTTTAAACATCTTACATTATTAATAATATTTCCGTAGAATGTTTCTATAATGAAAGAATATTCCTTTTCATAAAAATTCTTCCATGTTTCAAGTGATTTTCTCATGAGACTGTCTGTGCGTGTTTGTATATCACCCTTTATTTCTATTTCTACTTCATAAGATAGTGATTTATGTAATATATCCAAAAGATACATTAAACATTCGTGTGAATCTTGTTGTTGAAGACTATAATATTTTTTATGAAACTTACTAAAATTTTCAATAAATGTTTTAGGTTTTATTAATTGATTAGATTCCCAAACGTGATTTAACAGTGTTACATAACTTTGTAATACATATTGTTCATTTTTTTTATTTTTCAAGTCCATGTCGTCTTTATAAGTAGTTGATAAAATATAATCTGTTAGTTTTAGACTATTAAATAAACATTGAAGGATTGAATTCATATAGCATTTATTACCTAAATTAAGTAGACCACACAATCCTTTACCTGTATATGTAGATTTACTAATTCTTAGTTCATAGTGTTTGTAAAAGTCATAATCATATTCAAGAGATTCCATTTATTAATTATATATTATTGATTATATAATTACGAGATATTTAATCAATTTTTTTAAACAAAAAAAAATTTATTTATATATATTAAAGAAGATGGATAGAATATGTTTTGAAAGACCTACATTTAACATGTATTTATTTATTCTCGCGTGTATTGTATCTTACTTGTTATATTTTAAATTGTCAGAACATTATCAGGTAACGAAAATTGACCCACCTTTCGGTTCTTCGGCTACTGAAATGCCAAAAGATAAATTATACGATAAAGTTCTCGAATTAAAAGACTCTTTACATGATTCTCAATTAAAAGAACAAAAATGTCAAATTCAGTTAGATACATTAAAAAATAATATAAATGTGTCTAGTCAAGGTGTAAGTGTACAACCACAATTTTTAGAAAAAATTTATAATCCGCTCTCAGGTACATCTCCATTATATCCAGGTGGTTCCTTTGCAAATCCTAGAGGGTATGATGGTTATCGTCAGTTCCAACAACTTGGTTATATAAGTGGTGGACCTAATGGTCCTAGATATCCTATTATGGGGCGTTATCGTGACGCAGGTCGTAGTGACCGTTTTGAATATTATTTTATTGATAACGAGAGGGGAAGAATCAAGGTACCTTTCAAAACTAAAAATTATAATGAATTATATGATGGAGATAATGTAAATATAGATGAGTTAGGTGGTGAGTTTACATTTAAAAAATATGAAGATACAGATGGGAATAGATATTCGCCAGATATTTTTTAATAAATAGAATTTTTAAGTTGATTTTCCCAGTCGTCAATAACATAATACCAATAATTAAAAATACCTATATAAATTCTATATAAATTCTCATTAAATATTATAGAATGATATATAGGTATTTTTAAGTATTTTTTACATATGATATCTGCTGTCTACCGCTCAAAGAATGCCATAGTTCTTTTTATATATTTATTATATTTTATTGTATATTTTATTGTATATTTTATTGTATATTTTATTGTATATTTTATTGTATATTTTATTGTATATTTTATTGTATATTTTATTGTAT
>Ga0208797_1000158_pt1 | contig 15748 bp, 35 predicted proteins | sample ColrivemetaGS555_FD_187608 | JGI IMG/M metagenome (GOLD analysis project Ga0208797, IMG submission 187608) | Estuarine microbial communities from the Columbia River estuary - Ebb tide non-ETM metaG S.555 (SPAdes) (version 2) | ecosystem: Environmental > Aquatic > Marine > Intertidal zone >...
GTTTACATCCTCTATTCTTGTAATCACCTTTACCATTAGCTTGTCTTTCATAAACTTCATTTTCAAAATGAAAACCATTTAATAAAACAAATGTCTCTCCTTCGTACTTAGCTTTTATCTTTGCTTTTCTTAAAGCTATGTACATATATTTCTCAAGACCCGAAGCAAAGTTGATACCATCATATGATACCTTCTTTGCTCTTACTGGTCCACGCTTTCCGCTCTTTCTTTTAAATAATTTTTTCATAATCTACATCTAAATCGCTTAGCAAGTCTTCTTGAAGATTAGTAGTATAAACTTCTTTAGCTTTTTGTAAATACAACACAGCATCCATAAGCTCTTCTTGTAAATGATTTAACCATTCAAACATTTTAGAAGGATCTTGTTCTAATGTTACACCGTACTTAGCAAAGCCTATGTCTGATCTTGATACAAATTTTTGCACAACTCTGTGAACAACTGGATCTCTAAATTCTATTTCTTGCTTATTCATATAATTATTTTAGTTTTTATCAAAGCCAGTTACTCTTTTGTTTCTCCAGCTAAGATGTTTATTAATAGGTCTCTTACTAATCCGTTCTTTAGTTTTTTGTAATCTTGTTTCAGTTTTTGTTATCATAAGGTTTGTTTTACAAATGTTCCGTTTATCATTTCACCTTTCCGCTTAGCTATAACGTTGTAGGCGCTGCTGATGCAGTCTTCTATATTGTGTCCTCTTAACTTTGCTAAATTAGTTAATACAACAACCATATCACCGATAGCATCAATTACTTCAGGTTCATCGTTTTTTAATATAGCTTGGGCTAATTCACCAGCCTCTTCCATCAGTTTTACAAATTGAGTTCTAGCATCACCTGATCTATATATACCTTTATCACTAGCCCATTCTCTTATTAATTCAAATTGATCTTGATAAGAATATAACTTTTCTGGATATGTAGAATTAGTTGTACCTGTAGATTCATTAAGATATCTATTAAAAGCTTTATTATATATGTAGCATCTATTGTTGTTATACATAGAGGTTTTAACATTTAATAATATCCAATTTATATTTTCTTTAGTTATTTCAAATTTATAACCTTGAGGCGTCTCCCACTTTAAGCCTATATTATCCATTAGGTTACCTCTTAATTTGTAAACAGGAACTGGAAATGTAGTTGTTTGATCTGTAGGGTTTAATTTCATTCGATTTGATTTTTTAGTTAAAAAATTATATTTTTGTCTGTCGACTTTATACCCATAAGACTTTTGAAGTTCTATTTCCTTGTCAGATATATAATCTATATCATCGCTAGTAAGTAGAACTTCGTATTCGTCTGCGGTATAACCTTGTTGCCGCGTAACTCTATCTTTAAGATTACGTGTTATTCCTATTTTTTTACCTGGAATATGGTATAAATAATATGTCATATTGTTTTTATTTACCAACACTCAGTTCTGCTTTGATTGCAGGATAAGGATTGTAGTTAATTAATTTAATTTCAAAGCTATCAGGTATATTCAAACCAGCTAATAGATTATTACTGATGCCTCTATCTAAATGTAAAAATGGCAGAGGTCTTTTAGATCTTCTTCTATACTCTTTTGCTTGTTCTAAATGATTGCTATATAAATGACAGTCACCGAGTTGACCAATAAGTTGGCCAGCTTCAAGTCCAGCGCCTTTAGCTAACATTTCTAATAATAAACCATACATTGTAATATCGTAAGGTAAACCTAAGAATACATCAGCGGATCTTTGTTGCCACATCAAATCCATAACACCGTTGTTAATATAAACTTGAAAAGCGTAATGACACGGAGGAAGCACCATATCTTTCATCTCATGTGGAGCCCATGCGCTAACCATAAGACGTCTTGAGTCAGGGTTTGTTATAATGCTATACACAAGATTATAGAGCTGATCTATACCGTTAAAATTACGCCACTGTTTTCCGTATACAGGACCTAATGTTTCATCTGTTCTACCTGAGCGTTCATAATCTGGCCGCCAGTACTTAACACCGTTATCTTCTAAATACTTAAGATCAGTTCTGCCTTGTAATATCCATAGCAGTTCCGTTCTTGCTGCGTTAAAACTTATTCTCTTTCCTGTGAGTATAGGGAAGCCCAATGACATATCGTGTCTAATCGTTCTTCCGAAGACAGACTTCGTCCCAGTCCCTGTTCGATCTGATTTATCCACGCCTCTGTCGAGTATTTCTGATAATAATTTTTTGTATTCATTTTCTATGTTTATCATAATAATATTTTGAGTATTCAAATATCTTTGTCCATATATCGTTTTTACCATAAGTCTCAGGACTTGTATGGGTTTTACCGTTGTTAACTATATCTATATACCATTCAGTATTGTTTTTAGCTTTCGCTGATATACATATATTATTTCTAACGCACCATCTATATGCCTCCCATTGCTCATTGTTATGAGGAGGGCTACCCATATTAACTGCTTTCTTTTTATTACCACTACCCATTTATTCCCAAGGCATTTTTTCACCGCCTATATCTAATGGCTCGTGAGGTATAAAGCAACCTGACTTTGGTTCCCATTTAAAATGTGCTTCAGCACCGTTCTCCCCTAAGTTTTGAAACTTAACCTTAAGAACTTTACACTTAACAGTCTTAGCTTCATAATCTCTATGAACTAGTAGTCCGTGATAAGAAGCATCGTACCATTCACCGCCGCCTTTAATGTTGTACATAGTAGGCTCTTCAATCTTACCATCTTTATCTTTATACATCTTAGTAGGATGCGCTACAATAAATACAAGTACATCAAACTTTTTAGCAAAGATTTCTATCTTGCTTAAGTATTCCATAGTGTATCTATTAACATCTTCTGTCTTAGCGTCTACGTCTCTAACCTTATTAAAAGGATCTATTACTAAGCACTTAATACCTTTACGCTTAACAAGCTCAGCTGCTTTCTTTAAAACAGACTCTAATGTGTAGCGTTCCATATCTATATGAAAGTAATTACTATTACAGTGATCAGCTATTTGATTCCACTTATCACCACCAATATCATCTCTTGTTGGCATACCTTGCCAAGTCTTACGCATTAATTTGTGAGCGTGCAAATAGGTAGGTACATTTTCAGGCGAAGCGAAAGCTGTTTTCCAGCCATAGTTTGCATTATAACCGACAACCATTTGGTCGACAAAATCACTTTTACCGGAAGAAGGAATACCAGTGACAGTAATAAATTGACCGGTATAAGTTGAAAAGATATCATCAAAGTTTGGAAGACCAACTTGAAATCCTTTTTTGAAACCATTCCTAACAAAGTCAGTAATCTCATCTTCGATGTCTCTGAAAGTAGTAACATTTTCAAGCGGTACTGGTTTTGCTCCTGTAATTCTAGTCGTGAGTTTGTCTGCTCCATATTTTTGTAGGTATTCATTTGCATCTTTACAATCTTCAAATGTTGATAGAAAACAAACTTCAGATCCTAGCCTTCTAATTAACTCTGTTTGTAACGCTTGTCCAGCTTCGTCAGAGTCTACAGCTAATATAATCTTTTCTTTATCTTCAAAGTAATCAATACAACTATCTAAGTAGTCTAAGTTATTGGAGTTAAGTGTTGCTCCATTAGGAACTGATATAGCGTTTGTAATACCTGCTTCATGTAATGCTAACACATCCATTTCACCCTCTACTATAACACAATATTCATATCCTATAATACTATCTATATTATAAAATACTTTCTCAGCGCCCTTATATAATTTAAAGTTCTTTCTTCCATCTCGGTATTTAACATTAGTTAATTCGCCGCCCATAAAATAATTGAACTTTATTACATTCTCGGTTTTACCGGTCTGTGGCATCCACTCAGGACCCTCACTAACTTGTAGATCAGTAAGAGTCTGAGATGATATACCTCTTGATTTAAACCATTCAATAACTTTATCACTAACAAACTCAGGGTATTCATTAGAGTTAGGTGGTCCTGAAGGTTTAACATACACTTTTTCAGCTTTACCCTTACGCTTGTAAGTATGTAGTTGAAATGATGTATTACAATTGTGACAAGTACCGAGACCCCGTTCCCAGTCATAAGAAGCACACTTCGCTTTCTTATTCGCGGGTTTTCTAGTATGAGAACAAACAGGGCATACACCCTGCTTCTTCCCTTGCTCTAGACCATGCTGATTGAACGTGTCAATCGCAAATCCATTGATCTCTGTAGTCTCTATTTGCATAGGTTATTTAATTTAATTTAATTATTCTTCGTCTCTACAATGAGGACATATGTCACAAAATTCAAATTCCTCTGTACTCATACCAGCATGACACATTTGACACGCTGTCTCTCCGTTATTCTTATACATTAAAACGGTAGATCATCTTCTTGAGGAGCAAACGATTGAGCAGGTGCCGCTTGCTGAGGTTGATCTGTTCTAGGAGCTGCTGCAACGTTATCGCCATTAGTCCATACGACTTTGACATTACCTAAATAAACTTTAGCTACTTTTGCTTCGCGCTCTTCTTTTGATTGTTCTACTACTACTGGGCCTTGATTACCAAACTGATCCACTTCATCGTTGATAGTGATAGTGATTGGTAAATAAGATCCTTTTTTCCCTTTGTATATTTTATCCTTAGGGATCTCGTTTAAATTAATATTTGCTTTGATAATACTAGCCATAATTTTAGTATGTATTTAATTGATTAAACATTCTTGTTAATTGTTCTTTGTTTGCACCAGTTGTTCTCCGTAGATTATCTACTGCTTTTACATGTGTTTGGTTCGTGTAAAAGTTAGATTCATTTGTTCTCATACCTGTTACTGTGCATACTCTTTTTTTACTTCTTGCCATTTGATTAAAGTGTTTGATTAATAAAATAATTTTTTGGATCGAAATCCGGATTTTCGTAAAACAATTTCCATTGCTCTACTGCTTGTTGTACTTTTTCCTTACCGCTTTCATAGAAAGATTCAGAACAATCGAAGATACCTAGCTGTCTTGTTTTTTTATCTATTGCAATAAATACCAAGTCATAACCGAATAGCTTACGATATATGTACGCTTGACTGTCGTAATTGTAACGGAAAGCTGAGCTTCTGAATTTAGTTATATCACCTGTTGTTTTCAGATCAATTACTAATTGATCATCGTGATTAACAATATCTGCTTTACCTTTCCACCATAATCCTTCAATCTTTTTAATTCCAGGTTGTTCGTATTCAACGTTGACACCGTTTATTAAACTTTTACAAACATCATTTGAGTTCATAGTATCGATTAATAATTCTAGGTTGTCTACTTCATGTTGTAACAAACACATTTCTCCACCTGAAATCTCTCTGTACGCTTTTGTATTTCTAGTTGTTGATTCAATTATCCTATACTTTTTAAGCTTTTCTGGCTCAAGTATTGCTGTATGAAAATAACCACCAATCAAGAAATTAATATTTGGTTTTTGTGGAGCGCCTAGCGCAAGAGGATTTGTTAACAACGTCGAGATATCTGAATTACTTCTAAACTGTTTTCCAAAGTCACCGTAGTAGTCTTCGTCGCTTTTAAGTCTTTCTAATACCTCACTCTTGTTAAAATCTTCCATACTATAGTGTTGTTAATTTTGTTTCTATCTCTTTAGAGATATTGTATTTAGCTTTTATAGCATCTAACTTACCTCCTTTTTTAATGAACTCAACCGCTTTTGGATAAGCTGGATCTTTTTCTGAGGTTAATGTGTTTTTTGCTTTTGGTGCTTTACCGTGTGCATTTGTAGCATCGCTGTCTGCTGTATCATCAATTAAGAATAAATTACCCAAAGAATATTTTTTTCCATAACTAGATGAGCTACCGAATTTTTGAGGCATTTGCATACCTTTTTGATCAAGGTCAACGCCAACCACAGCAGTCGCATGTATAGCATCAGTTCCGTCTGTTATCGTAGCTTTCGATTCCATTATTGGAAAAGGATCGGTAGCTATCAACGATTCATTAACCGTTACTGATACACCTAATTCTAATAAAAAAGGTTTAGTAGCTTCTAATATATCTTCAGCAGATCTAAAATTGTATTTACCAAAAGAATTGAACCTACTCTTTTTTGATTTAAACCGCGTTTGAATTGACGCTAGTTTTTGGTTTAATGTTTGTGTTTCCATATTAATATAATTACGTATTTAGTATTCTTTTTACTTTACTCTATTGACTTAAATTAAAGGTAATCAAGCACTTGCGAGTGATCTACATTCTCTATTAGCGTTTGCACTGCTCGCTTTTTTAACTCTGAAACAGTCACATAATAGCGCTTACCTTTGATATCTAATATTTCTGCAATCTCTTTTGCTGAGTGCTTGTCACAGTCTAAACCATAGGATAATCTAAGTACTTCATACTCTCTTGCATCTAAATGTTTTTTCATTAGACTTTTTAAGTAAGCATTCATTAAAGGAATGTTATAAGGCTCAGACTTATCAGGTATTGATTCACTCCAGGATTCACCCTCATCTTCGTCGCTTCTAGCTGTATCTATACTCAAAAACACTGAATTAAAAAACAAAGCAACCGCTTTTTTATCATCAGGATTTTTACGTATTTCGTTTAGCTTATGCTCTGGTATTCTAATGTTACCCCTGCATATATCTATACGTCTTCTAATAGCTCCTTTGATTCGTTTGCTTAAGAATGACTTCAACGTTTTTTCAACGTCCTCAGACTCGTGTAAAACAGTCCAGTCTAATCGGTCAACAGCCTTAACTAATCCTTCACAACCGCATTGTATCAGATCGTTAATGCTTAATACACCTGATGCTTGATCAGATGTAGAAAACTTTCTAGCTAAGTTCTCAACTAGTGGTATAAACTTTACTATAAGTTGATCTCTTGTATATTCATCCCAAAACAAACCTTCGGGCATAGATCTTTTTAGATCTTCTTTATACCTTATATAGTTTTGTATATTGTATTTTTTCATATCATATATATTATCAGACACTAATCGTGTTTGCTATGTAAATTAAAATTCTTTATTTAAAAGTGATTTTTCTTTTTTAAGTTCATTATTCATATTTCTGTGTATAGTTCTTGTAGAACAATTTAAAGACTCAGCTAACTTACTTATAGTTATTTTTTGATTGTCATGGTTTATTAACAGCATAGCGTCATATATTTCACTTGATGAAATTTTGTTTCTACCTATCATTTGACCTACTATAGTAAGCTTTTGTCGCATATCTAACCCTGAACTATCTTTAAATATTATTTTACGAAGCTTATTAGGAGGAGGTTTTTCCAAATCCATAAGTGAAACATCGTATAACATAGTTTGCAATAGTTGCTCAGATACATTAAATGTTACGAAGCCTTTAGTTTTGTCACATATATACTCAATCAATGCGCTAAACGCGTCTTGATCCAATTGCGGATTCAAGTACCATAATACATACATATGCCACTTAAGGCTCTTATATGTATTTATTTTAGCTTTAGAGTTAAACAAAGTATAACATTCATGCGTTCCATTCTCATAAAACTTACCCCAATCAAAAGTTTCTGTAGGTAAATCATTTACTGGATCACGTCTGTATATTATACGATGCAACTCTAAATATCTTGTATTTCTTTCGTACTGTGACATTAGCCTCTTACTATTATTATATACTAGCTATCGTCACACTAGTACACTATTAATTTTAATCTTCTGTTATACTTTTTTAAAAGCTTTGCTTTATTTTCTACATTACTGTATATAACAGTTATACCTTTATTAAATTGAAATTCACCTTTAAAAGATTCAGCAATTATTTCACCGTGTAGCTCTGCTATCTTTAAGTGAAGAAACTTCACGTGTTTTGCTTTTCTTCTGTTCTTTTTGAATTTTTGTATTAATGTTCGCATAATTCGTTGATGTTGTGTGGACGTATAATTTTCTGCTCATTTTTGTTTTTTACTGTGTGTTTTTCGTTTTCATAATAATTCCAGTAGCCAAGTACGCTGTTGCCGTCAACTTTATATTCGTCAGGCATACATTGCGGTGGCTGCTCGAAAGCTTTATCAGATATACCGTTAGGTAAAGTGTATAGCACATCGCGGCATTTAGCGATTGTAAGATGTTCTTTACCGTAACGTCTTGTATATTCTTTACCAAGAGCTAACATATGTTCGTATGCCCACATATATGCTTCGGCAGAGGATCTAACCCATATAGCTGACGGATGGTTTTTATGTGTAGCTTTATATGGTATATCAATATTAGTACCTAACTCGTGATGAGCTGTACATAATAGTTGTGCGGTTTCAAGTATCATTTTTACAACGTGTTTATTGTATTGATACTTAGCTGCTTGCACAGGATCGTGAGATAGATAAAATATATTCATTACTTTAGTTTTTTATTTAGGTTAATAATTTTATTATTTATTTTGCTAGCTAATGTGAAGTTTTCATCTTCAACTGCTTTGTCTAACTCTTGCTGTAGTTCGTCTATCTGCATGTGTATTATTTCTTGCTCAGACATCATACGCATATTACCAAAGCCGTCTTGTTTAATATTCTCCATTGATACTTGGAAGTCTTGATTCCATTCGTCTTGCTTTGCTTCTAAATGATCTATAATAATCTTAGCAGTTAGCTCGGCTATTTTAGTAATATCTTTCTCTGTCATTTATTATCTTTTATTGAATTTAAATAATCTTTTAATGTTAGTGTTAATAAATTTACCTTTAGATTCAGCATCTAATAAGCCACGCCAATAAAATAACGGTACGTCTTCGTACTCGTATACACCGCCATTTTCGTATATTAATACAAGCGTTTTGTTTTCGGTATAATATCTACCTGTTGAAATTGTTGACGAATTGTCAGATCTAAATTTTTCGAAATCGTTCATAAGTTTTTTGTTTTTGTTTATTATATTATCTATTGTTAATCGTATTTAGTTTGTATTAATGAAATACTAAGCCTACTTTGTTAGTATCGTTAAACCATCTTGTAGCATGTAGGTCAATAGAAGACGCATCAGTATAGCCAGCACTATTAAGGTCATCGTTACTTTTAAATATTTTGGTATGCCTGTGTTTTCTTTCATCTATTAAATGTTTTTGTTTCCCTGAGTCAGAGAAGATTATATCATAATTATCTGGTAATGAGGTCTTTAACATCATATCAATCATGTTGGTGTAACTGTAAAACCGTACGTTAGGATTGCTATTAGCAATGTCGATCCACTTTTTTAGATATGCGCGAGAATAATAATCGCCGCTATCATGGACTCTGACGTAATCAGGTTTCTTCTTACGTATTTCAGCGTTCATAGCATCAACAAACATGTCAGTCTTGCTGAGTTGATAACGCTTTTCAAACGCAGGTTTTACGTTACTCCAGATGTAGGCTCCTTTCTTGGCATAACAGAATTTAACACAACTGTCAGCCATGGGGCACGTCAGTTTCCCGCTAGCAGATTTGTAGGCAGGAATACCGAAGTTAAAGACCCGGAGCCCGAGTTCTTTTGATGTTTTTTTAAGTTTAGTATTTTGTGTTAATAAGTTCATAATTTTTGTTTATTATATTATCAATTAGCGATCGTGTTTAGTTTGTATTAATCAAGCAACACGAAGTACGCTTCTGTATTATTTTTACGAAACCAGTTCAACGCTTTTTGAAACTCACTGACTTGTTTAGGTGTAACTGTTTTAGGTGCTACTTCAAATACATATTGGCTACCCATAATAAAATCGTATATAGAAAGCTCGAGACCGTTGAGTGTATAGCATTTGCCGCTGAACGGATTAGTTACTGTTTCACCTTCATTATATATGGTTCCTTTAAACCATTTAGGTACTACTTGTTTTTTAGTTTTCATCTATTTCTATTATTAATTTTTCTATTGTGTTAGCAAAAAGTATAGGTGCATCGCAATCATCAAGGTTAATTGCTTCAAAATAATTCCAATCATTACTTTGCGTATCTATATCATAGTTTTTATATACCATCTTTTAATTCATTAAATATTAGTTCACCTTTAACAGCTCTTTCTATTGTTAACCCGTAGTGGTTAGCTACAATCTCATACCTGTTTCTGTCTTTAATTATTTGACTAGCATAGTTTAAGTATCTATAGTCTTCATCTACTGTTATATTTATGTGTCCTATATATAGTTTAGGTAGATCTTTGTTAAACTGATCGTCTTGAGAAATCATCTCTATGTATTGTAGTGTATTTATAGGGTTAACTATTTTATGGTTATAACCTTCATCAAGTAGCTCATCTATAATTTCGTCTTCGATTCTACATAATAGATTTTCGTAGTGTCTAGTGATAGCATCTTCAATAATATCTTCACAGTCACAGTATATACGGTTGTAATCAGGTATTGCTTCGTATAACACATCTGGAAGATCGCCGTCATAATAGTACACATCTTCGTTTATATTTATGCGATTTGTATCAGCGGAAGCTATCCATACAGAGTAGCCATCACTAGTTGACTCTTCATATATACTGAAGTCAGGGTTTTGCCATTGATCTGTTACCTCACAATCATAGTGTGCAAGTACTTGGTTTCTAGCATGCTCGTCGTCGCATCCTTCGATCCAACCTTTTGATTCCATTCTTTGAGCTATTAACTCGTCGGTTATATATTTATTCTTCATCTGTTTCTATTAATTTAGTGATGTATTGCCACACCTTTAATTCTATTTTATTACTGTTTAATACTATATCCATCTCAGCGGATGTAACACCACCGTAGTTGCCTGTACGTATATCTTCTTTGTTTTGCTCGATTGTAATCAAGAGCATAGACATTTTAGCGAAAGCTTTATCGCTAGCTCGTTGTTGTAGTTCTTGCTTAGTCATCGCCATCTATTAGAATGTTATCGCCAAACCTGTAGTCCCACGCTGATACTCTTAGTGCATTTATATTACACATTTCGTATATATCTCTGATCTCTTGTATGGTTAGCTCACCATACCACTTGCTACTTTCTAGTTTAGCAATAATTCTTGATGAAGTAAACTTGTAGTCACTTTGTTTAATAAGTTTGATGTACTTAGGTTTAATTGATTGTAGTAAATTGTTCATGTTATTTGTATTTTAAATTCATATATATTATCGATCGGTAGTCGTGTTTAGTTTGTAATTAATCTTGGTATTTTTTAAGTGTCATACTATTTACTTTATCAATGATCTCATTACCTACCATAGTAAAATAACCAGGTGCATATATAGATCTTTTACCGTCAGCCTCAGCGGCTAATACATCTTTCTCTGCTTCTTCGATAGCGTGTTTTAACGCTGTTTGGATGAAATACTTTTCAAATCCGTTAAATTTTGTTTTACTCATTTTATTTAATTTTAAATTAGTGGACGTGCGGGAATCGAACCCGCGTTTGAGATACTGTCTTGCCTGTATATCGGCTAAGATACTGTTTCGTTACCATATCGTCCTACCCAGACATTTCCTACCCACATAGTGGAGACGTTATTTATTCGCTGGGTTTGTTAACATTCCTGAGTTCATAACGATCCCTCACCAGTTCAGTTAACTTTTATAAGGAAGCGTGATCGGCGTCTAACTCATTTTCATCATTAGATATACCGGCCGGTCCACCGATGTTTGCTTCCGTATTACATTTATATTATCATTGGGTGATCGTGTTTTGTTTGTACATTATTTCGATCGCACGTTGCATTACTTGTGAGTGTATAGCATTGTAGTTGTCACCGTCAGCGGGATAATCGCCTAGTTGCCAGTCAATACTGTCTTCCATAAGTTCGAGAGTTATGTCAGCGACGCTCTCCGCTATTTCGTATAAGTTTCTTTTATTGCTCATATATTCTAGTTTTTAATTCATTTACTTTTTCTTGTAAGTACCAATCATCTTCATAGTTGAGGTTGATGTACATTGATAGTTCTTGTAGTAGATCCGCTGTTAACTTCATACTATTGTTTTTTTAAGTAAGTTAATCCTTTGTAGTTGAACCACTCAGTTATACCTTCTTGATCTTTATCTTCGTTGTAAATAAAACCGAACGTTGATGGTAATTCACCGACAAGATATGGTTTGTATACTTTACCGTTTAATACTATTTGTTTTGAGTGGATAAATTTAATTGTATTTTTCATTGTATTAGTTTTAGATTCGTATATATTATCAATCTTTAATCGTATTTAGTTTGTAAAAATCTTTTACCGCTTTTTCAGTTAAAGGTTTTAAGCTTTTATGGTACTCTACATTATCTATATAGTAGTCGATCGCTTCTTGCATTCGCTTTTCAGTGAACTTTGTGAACACGCTTACATCTGTGTGTTTGAGTAGATCAACGTCATTGCATTGGTACATTGTTGACGTGACATCTCGCCAATTTGTTACTTGAATTTCTTTATATGAATAACCTCTATGCTCCATTATTTACATTTATTGTTACTTCTACCCAGCCCTTTTCACTGTGATTTGCTTCGCAAATTAAACCATCTGCAAACAGTTCTTTTTCTAATTTTTGCGCTGCTCGCCAAAGACTTGGTTCTGGCATTTCATCGTGTTCGTCGTCGTACATTACTTCGCCTCTACATTGGTAGAATATATCATCTACATCGTTTTCTACTAGTTCAAAATCCCAACCGTTCACGGTTATATTTTCACATAATTCCATAGTTAATTTCTTATTGCCCAGGCCGCTGCGGTGCCAAGATCGGTTAATACTCTGTTTGCTCGCTTTAGTACAAATAGTACTTTGTGTTTAAAATTTCTCATTATTATTATTTTAATTTCGTATATATTATCAATAGGTGATCGTATTTAGTTTGTAGTCACTGGTTGGTTATAGTGATTCCACAATTTAGTGTGAGAGAATGATCTACCTTTACTACCTGATCCTTTACCTTTAGTTTTCACTTTTCGGTATTCTTTCGCTGTTAACCCTGAACAATATTCACCCTGGGTTACCGTTTTGCGGTGTTGTATAGCATCCGCTTTTCTCTTTTGTGCGACGTATGCACACACTTCTTTCATTGTCATCATAGTTATATATTTAAGTGTTTTGGGTCATAATTTCTATCTTCATAATCATACGCTGCGTACAGGTTAGATCGGTTTTCACGTGCAAACTTAATGCACTCATTTCTCGTTTCAAATGTGTAGTCATTTTCTATGTAATCACCACTTTCTGTATATTCTCTAAGTTCTACTAAATATCTCATATTATTCTTGATTATTATTTATTAACCACATTAACTGTGCATACTCTTCATACTCTTGTTCGCTATTAAATCCGTGATATTCTTTCATAACTTAATCTACTTTAAATGTGTTAGGTAATAATGGTACTAAATGTCTCGCCACTGAAGTTCCGTTGTTAGCGTGATCACATATTAGTTTAGCCAACCCATCTTGCATGGTAAATAGTTCTTCTTGATCGATTAAGTCACATAGGAAAAAATTGTCGCCACCTAGTATTTCTATAAATTCTTCAATAAATTCAACATTTTTTGGTTTCATAAGTATTATTTTTAGATTCATATATATTATCGTTAGGTAATCGTATTTGTTTTGTAAAGGTGTAAGAATATTAGTGAGTAAAAATAGTAGTAAAAGTATAACACTACCTCTCAAAGTGAGTAAAAGTAGTTTATTTCACTACAAATAGAGTGTTTTTTAGTTAATTTGCCTACAAAGTGGAGGTTTTTAGGTGATTTTCACTTAAGATCGTAGCATATTGGGTGATGTATAGCATTTAAACGTCGCGTAGGGCGGAGTCTACTCTTCCGGTGTATAGCAAAATACCCAGGCCAAGCCTCGCAACGGAACTTCCGAAGCGGTAAGGTTAAAAAGTGTGACGTTAGCTTGTTATATTAATATAATAGTAGGCTATTGTCACGTTTTTTTACTCTTCGTTATCGAACTCTGCCCATTCCAGGCATGATCCACATAACTCGTCTGATAGATGGCTCGCTTCTGAGCCGCAGCAATTTGAATACATAATTTTTGTTTTATTTGTTAATATTATCGTTTGTTACTCGTGTTTGTGTTGTCGGGGGTTGATCCTAAGACTACTTTTTAGTAGCCTCAGTCTCAGTTGTTACACGTTCTGACAGATGTCTCGTGTTGGCTGGCATGTCTGTTGACTGTGACCAGTACCCTCGTTTGATCCAACATGGCATGATGTTTAGTTTCGGCAACATTAGTTCCAGTACTTCATCGTGATTGTACGTTACTTTGACGCTTGGCTTAGTCTTGGTCGCTTTCGTGTTGAAAGTTATGATTTGATTTCGGCCGAGCCATGATTTACGGACTACGAAGTTGGCTCTTGTGATCGGAGGGAAGATTGTCGCTTTTTCTTCGTTTGACATTTTTGCGATCGCGTTTGTAATTAATTCTTGATTTGACATAATTTAAATTTATTTAGTTATTATTATTTTATTTGTTATTCACTTATATTATCGAATAGTCTTCGTATTTAGTTTGTTTTTTATTATTTTCTAATTTCAAACATTTTACTTAATTTGTTATTCACTTATATTATCGAAATAAGATCGTATTTAGTGTGTATGCTATACGGCGTATGCTATACGCGTGCTATACAGCCTCCGGCTGCGCCTCCGGTCTGAGATCCTACTCAGTCGTGTTCCAGGCTTTGAGCTGGGCTGAGGTCAGTTTCTGGTCCTCGGTTAGGTCCTTGGTCTGGTCTCCGATCCAGATGCATTGCACGTAGCTGGTTCCATCTGGTCTGGTTCTGATTTCTGATTTATACATATTATTTATTGGATTTTAGAATTAGTTTGTAGTATTGAATTAATTTCATTTTGAGTTAGGTTGAGATCTTTTTCATTTTCAAGATAGAAGAAGAAAGCTTTTGTAATGTTGTTGTAATCATTTTGATTTAGTGTGATTGTTTTTGTAATTGACATTTGTATATTTATTTTAGATTCACTTATATTATCGAATACCAATCGTATTAGGTTTGTTAGACTGACTCCCAGAATAGATCTCGTTGCGCTTCTGTCAGACCTATCAGGTTATCCTGTCCGAACATCTGTTGGCATAGTTCAGTTCGTCTCTCTGTTTCTTTAATCTGGCGCATGGTCTCATCCCACGCTTGAATGTTTGTTTGATACATAATTATTATTTTTAGATTCACTTATATTATCGGTACAACACCGTATTTCCTATGTAGTGCTATACGCGTATGCTATACGCATCGCTGCGCTCTGCTGCTACGCTACCGCTGCCGCAAAAAAATAGCTGTAAAAAATTAGAAAAGCTGAAAGCCTGCGTGTAAACCGCAACAAAAAGCCGAAACCGTACACGAAAATCCAAAAAAAGGCAGGGGGCCCCCTAAAATAAAACGCGTTTTCCTATTTGAATGTCGGGAATATTTTATAATGTAACCCCATTGCTCTCTATTTGCAACGTTTTTTTATTTCAGCAAGTGTGACATTAGCTAGTTATATATATTAATAAGAGGCTATCGTCGCGTTTATGAGTATTGTAAAATTTAGGTATAACATGTAAGTATATAATGTATACGAAAACACTATTATGGCAAAACCAAGAAGAAAAGGCGGACCGAAGCAAAAATTAAGTCCAGCAGCAGCGAAGGCTAAGGCAATCAGGGACAAGAAGTACGCTATGACCGACAGGAGAAGGAGGTTTAAAGCAGAGAGCCAAAGAAAGGATTGTCCTAAAGGACACGATTACGACCATAATACTAAAAGATGTGTTACATCGTCTCATAACAGAGGTGGAACGCAAAGTAAAAGTAAAAAAGACGGCACTAAAGCC
>Ga0208797_1000168_pt1 | contig 15164 bp, 19 predicted proteins | sample ColrivemetaGS555_FD_187608 | JGI IMG/M metagenome (GOLD analysis project Ga0208797, IMG submission 187608) | Estuarine microbial communities from the Columbia River estuary - Ebb tide non-ETM metaG S.555 (SPAdes) (version 2) | ecosystem: Environmental > Aquatic > Marine > Intertidal zone >...
CGGGGAGAGTGGCGGTGCGCGTGGCTTCGCCGGTGGCGGTCCAGCGGACCTCGAGAAGGGCGAGGACTACGGCGGGCGCGGTGGCGAAGGCGGCCTCGAGGGGGATGGTGTTGAGATCGAGCACTCCGGCGGCGGCGAGGGCGAGGAAATTGGCGTCGGCGTATGTGGCTTTGAGCGCGGTGGTGAAGGTCGTGCCGACAGGCGTGGCGACGGCAGCCCCGCGTTGCACAAACTGGATCTCGATGGGGAGGAGGTCGCGGCGCTTGAGCGTGAGCGAGGCGAGGGCGGCGGAGGATGCCGCCGACTTAACGAACCGCCGAGATGTGATGTCGATGAATAACTTCATGCCGCTACGAGGGGCGAGATGTCAAATGCGCGGGGGGCGCGGAACTAGGTCAGGAGCGGAGCGGAGGACTCACGCGGAGGCGCGGGGGTCGCGGAGGGGGGATAAGTTTTAAGAATTAAGAATTAAGTTTTAAGTCGGGAGCCACTGCATCCCACTTACCTATTGGGCAACGCTCGGTTGCCATGCGGAGTTTTGCCCAAGTGCTACAGCCACACTTGCGGCAACGGCCTGTGGCGTTCAAGGCGGTGGCGTCCCATTCGGGGCAGGCGCGGCACGTTGCTTCTCGGCTGGCGAGTGCTTCGGGTGGCGTGGTGGCGAAGCCGGAGGCCGTCCACTTTGCTCCAGCGGAAAGAACGCTTTCAATCGCCATCCGGTGCGCCTCTAGATTTCTCATATTAAGATAAGACAACGGTGAAGGCTGGATTTAATTGCACAGAATAAGGATTACAAAAAGGGAAATGAAATTCAGTAAATGGCATGGTTGCATTATACGTTCCGTATCCTGTGATAGGAAAAGATACAGACCCGCGTTTTGTTATGGTTGCTGTTTGGTAATTGGTGAATCCACCTCCACAAATACAACAACCTGGCGGGAAATTCCCGGATGAATCACAAGCATCAAAATTTTGATTTATAATAACGTCTGAAATATTTGTGTTTTCCTCAAAGTCAATACGACAGATGCACCCTTGGATTGAATATCTCCACGTGTAACGGTAAAACCAATCTTCGTAATCTTCTCTAATATCCTGAGGCACACATTCCGATCCGGTGTTTCCATCGCTGAATGTCCATCTAGTTTTGTATCGGATAAAAACCTGATTTTCCCTCTGCTCTGAAATATCCCCCCAACACGGAACAGGCCCGTGAGAAGTTTGACCTATGGTAACGGTGCTGGATTTGCCAAAAGCGGAGATTGTAACAACATCCCCGTCAGAAAAAACGCAAGTGCAAGGCCCACAACACCCACACTCAACAGCGCGAAGGCCGCCGCCTTCTTCGTCGGTTTTGATTTTTACTGCGCCGGTGGATGTGAGGCCGAGGGTCATGGCAGAGAGTTTTAAGTTTTAAGAATTAAGTTTTAAGTGGCGGTTTGCGGGCTTGCCTCGGTGGTCAGTCTTAAAACTTACAAACTTAAGACTTAAGACTTGTTCTAGCATTCCTCGGTTGCGATCCATTGCAGCACTCCGTCCACGGAGCCGAGGACGTGGGTGCCGGTGGTGGGCGGAATAGGAATATCGTCTTTCCATGTCATGGCGGAGCCTTCGCAGCCGAGCACTTTATTTGACCCGCTAGGGGCTGGGATCGTGAGCTTGCGCGTGCCGCCTGACTCGGTGATAAGACCTGCCTCGGCGTCGAGGGCGGCATATTTGAAATCTTTCATGAGGTCGGCGGCGGAAATTTGTATTGGGTATCCGCCGCCGGAAGCGCTTTTCGCGCCTTTTGCTAAACCTTCAAAATCGACCGGAAATTTCATAGCTATAAAACCTCCGGTCGGAACTCTGCGCCTCCAGTAACTGATCGAGTTTGGCCGAACTCATTGATCAATGTCCACCTAAAAGAGGCACCGAGTACTGACCCTTCGAGGTTGTAACCATAAGTGTTGTAGCCCCCCCCTGAGTCCGAGCCGCTGCTCGTAATGCGGGGCCGCCACACAGCGGCCCCTTGAGTCACTGCCGGTGGTGGTGTTTCGGCTTCTCCGTATGTGCCGCCCGGTGGCCGGGTAAAAGGCAAGAAATTTTGGGTGGTGCCGCCGCCCGATGAAACGAAATACCCAAACTGGTTGTTAATTGAGCAGGTAACTCCACTGAGTTGGAGCTTTGCGCGCCCCGTCGCTATCGGTTGGAATTCTTCGGTAAGCTGGACATTTTCATGGAAGACATCGCCCAGAGTCTCGGTTTGAACAGTATCGTTGTAGGGCAACAAGTTGTCTATAGCGGAAAAAGGGGAAATGCGAGCGGGTGTCCAGAACCCGGATAGGTCTTGGAAATTAAAAGTTGGGGTGGGTTGCGTATAAGTGACAGTCCATTCATCAAAAGATCCGAAATTTGATTTTTCGATGGATTTGACCTCGAAAGATTTAATGATCTGGCGCACTACAGTTGAGGGCGCTTTTAACCCCCCCTCGTTGAAATAACCCACCTGATTACCAGAAAGCGGGGAGGCCTGAAGTGCCTGGAGGAAATTTCGCGAGAGAAGCTCGCTGCCGTCGTAGTTGTAAACTCGAGGGGTGTCTGTCGGCAAAATCGAAGTCTGCACGTTTTTTTTAGCGCAAAAAACCCAGATCAAACGGTCTACGGTAACTTGTTGAAAAGAAGGCACGTCATTAATAGCGGTCGACTCACTTTGGCTATCAATATGCCAAATGAATTCTTTTACAGAAAAAGTTGAAATGCAACTACTCAGATCCTGCTCGAATGTTTTTTTTCCGGTTGTGTTGACGCGCCCATAGGCAGTGACGAGGTACTCCGTCATGCCATCTTCGCGGGCGCGTTCCTGGACTTCGGGGAAGATTTTAAGGCCGTCGATGCACGGGGAGGAATTGCCGTCAGGCATGTCGGACCCTACGGCAAGGAGGGCTCGGTGGCTGGCCTTGAGAGCTGTGCGCCCGATGTAGGTCTGCGTGACGCGTACGAGCCCGCTTGGGAATGTATCCACGGTGCGCGGCTGCGGAATGAGGGATGTCGATTTCGTTAGAATGTTCATGCGGCGAGGGCGGCGGTTGGGAGCTTGGGTTCTATTTTTGTAACGAGCTCGAGGATTTTTTGCACGATGGCATCGAGGGATTTGGGCTTGCTGTCGGAGGCGGATTTTCCGCTGGCGGTGCCGTCTTGGCCGGGCTTGTCTATGCTGGGTTTCCCCTCGCCCATTCGCCTAGGTTTAGCTTGTCCATAGTCGCCGTCTTCGCGGGCGGCTCGGACTCTCTCGCGGAAATCCTGCGAGCTTTCTCCGAGCTTGGCGCTGAGGCCGTAGTCCGCGCCGATGTCGGCGAGGGCGCGGCGGTCCTTGTTTGCGCCGAAGCCTCGGAGGTTGGTCTCGGCTTCATTGTTGGCGATCTTGGCGGCGGTGCGGCGGGCTCCGGAGAAGTCGCCGGAGGCCATCTGGTCGGAGGCTTGCTTGGCGAGCTTGCCGCCTTTGTCCACGGCGTCTTTCGCCTCGGCCTTGGTGACGTCCTCAAGGAGCTTCGCGGAGGCGGAGAGTTCCTCTTTCATTTTTTTGGCGCTGCCTTCGGCTTTAGAAAATGAGGTTGCGACGGATTCGGCATCCCCGGCTGCGCCTTTGGTATTGCCCTTGGCGTCTTCGGCGGATTTGGCGGATGCCTCGAAATCCTCGCGTAGCTTGGTGCCAGCGTCTTTGACTTCGCCGAATTTGTCGGCGGCGGCGGTGGCGGTTTCCTTTGCGCCGAAGAAATCTTTATCCGAGGCCTCGAGGGAGGTGACTAATTTTCCGAACTCATCTTTGGCTGCGGTCGCACCGCCGACGATCTTGTCGCCGTATTCTGCCGAAACGGCACCGAGCCCTGCGGAAATCTTGTCGAGGGAACTGCCACCGGCTTTGTCGAAGGATGTCTGGAATGTGCTGCCTCCATTTTCCATGACTCCTTTGAGGGCGCTGTCGAGCTTGCCGGAGACAAACCCGATGGGGTCGGTCATCGCGGCTTTGAAATCCTGCGCGACGGCATTGAGCACGGCAGAGAATTTCGTTGTGAAAAATTCCACTACGTTTTTGATGGCGGCTCCGAGCCATGTCTCGAAGGCGGTGATGACCCCACGGATGGCGTCGATGAAGGCCTTGCAGCCGTCGATGAAGACTTTGATGACCGTATTGCCAAGGACGCCAGCAATGATGCCGGGGAGGGTTGAGGAGAAAAATGCGGAGGCGAACTTGCCCGCGTCGATGAGGGAGTTGAGGTAGTTATTCCCTGCGATTTTCACACCAGCAAGAAGGCCAAGGCCGATGGCCTCGATGGCAGGCATGGGGGCCTTGAATGCTCCAATCAGGAAATCAGCCACGCTCATCACTTGCTTCATGAGGGCTGCGCCCCAACCGGCGGCATCGACGCCACTCAGGGCGCTGGTAAATGAGTTGAGGGCAGGGAGGGCGCTTTCGATAAATCCGGCGGCGAACTCCATCGTTTTTGAACCCATCGCGGAGAGGTTGTCTCCGAGGCTGTCTAGAGCTCCGGCGCTGCGGTCCATGACGTTGGGAAGGTCGCCGAGTTGACCTTTTGCCCCTTCGATCTCGGCACCGAAATTATTGAGGAGCGGGAGGAGCTCGCCGCCGGATTTGCCGAAAACCTCCATCGAGGCCCGAGCGCGCTCGGCGGGGTCGGAGATGCTGGCGATCTTGCCAGCGAGGACGCCCATCTGCTCGGTCGGCGTCTTGCCTGCGAGGTCCGACATGGATACGCCAAGTGCATTGAGGGTGGCGGTCTGATCGGCTCCGCCTGCGGCTGCTTCGGTCATGAATTTTTGCAGCTTATTGACGGAGGTGCCGACCTTATCGGCTCCCACGCCGGTGTTTTCAAAGGCGCGTTGGAGCACCAGGAGATTCCCTGCGCTTTCGCCGGTTCGTGAGGAAAGGTCGTTGAGCTTGCCGCCGAGATCGATGGCGTCGCCGAATCCATCTACCACGGCGCGAGCGCCTGCGGTCGCGGCCTCGATGGCCAGCATGCCGACCTTGACTGCGGCACCGGCGACGGCGGCGGCACCGGCGATCTTGCCGAAGGACATATCGAAGCCCTTAGACGAGTTTCCAGCAGTAGATTCTAAATTCTTTAAAGAGTTTTGAATGCCTTTAATGCCTTGCTCAATGCCGTCTGTCTCGGCTCCAATTTTTACTGTGATTGCGTTTCCTTCGGCCATAATTATGAGGCTTTCAATCCAGGGTATTTTGCAGCAATGTCAGAGGTTTTTTTAAAGACTCCGAAGCGCAAGTTTTCTTTGAAAAATTTAGTGCGTCCGCGCATGGCTGCTCGGATCCCATCTATGACGCTCGGGGAGTATGTTCGGTTGTTCGTTATTTCTATATAAAACGCATCCCCGTCTATTTTTTCGGCACCTGTTGCGTTCTGAGGAAAGTCACCATAAATCGTTTTAGATTTTTCGACATACGACGGCGATGTGATTGAGATGCCTAGAGATTGAGCTGCTTGCATCCAGCCTTTTTTTGCCATGCCTCGTGATTGTTTGCGGCGTGAAATGCTGTTTTTTATTTGAGTCTGCACCGCTAACCAAATGCTATCTGGTAGCTTCCAGCCTTTTTTTGCATATAGGCTGCCTGGCAGTAGGTAGGTTTTGCTATTTATAGTTCTAGCAATACGGCTCTCGACCCCTTTTGTAATGGTTTTAACTTGAGCCGACTTAGTCTTTTTTACAGCGGCCTCGAGGATTGATTTTGTCTCGTTTCGAATAATCTCTTTAAATGAAACGCCTGTGATTTTAGACATCTCCCGCATTGCTCGGGTGAAGTCGCTGGATAGGACATTAAAACTGGGGACTGCCTTTGCCATTTTTTTAGAGTTTCGAGAAGACGCTTTCTATTTCGGCAAGGGAGTCAAAATGCGCCTGTGGATTCTCGCGCAGATAAACGCGAGGAATGCCGCGAGCGAATGAATCGGCGTCCAGTATTTGCAGCCCGGCAGCATACGGGATCTTCCACATGATCTCGTGAAAACCCCAACCGGTGACACTGGCGAGTCTGTAAACATAGGAGGATAGCCAGTTGGGGCTCGCTACTTTCCCGAGGTGGTGCTCCCGGGGGATTGGTGTTGGGCTTTGGTCTCGGCAGCGTTCACGCGATTCCATGCGGCTCCGACAATGGCGGAGAGCTCGTCCTGTGCGGCGATGCTGTCGAGGTTGTCGAGTTGCCAGTGCCGGACGGCGCGGTTGAAGGCAATGGCGTCGTTGTCCACGGCGAGCACGTCCTCGAGTGGGGCGATGTGAACGAAGGCGAAGGCAGCTACGAACCAGAACTCGTCGCGCTTCTCGAGCATGTTCGAGCGGATGATGGAGATCGTGCCAGGCACGCAGGGGCGCATCTTCCATTTCCCTGCTTTGCGGGTGCCTTCGCGCATGCCTGCTTCGCGGAGGGCTTCGTCGTCAGTTTCGAGGTCGTCGATGGTATCGGTGTTTTTTTTCATGGTTTTCGTTTGGTTTTAGATAAATTTTGCAAAGCGCTTTTTGTCGGCTTCGGTGGCGTCTTCGGAGATCGAGATGATTTTGCCGTTGCGCTCGAAGACGATCTGGCGAGGGGTGGATTTAATGACGGCAACGAGCGAATCGCGGTTGCGTAGGACGGCGAGCATGTAGGCCAGTGGCGACTCGGGGGCGGCGGCAACAAAGTCGGCGCCTTCCGAGAAGGAGCGCATGACCTCATCGGCTATCTGACCTGACGGGGAGGTTGAGATGAAGTGGAAGACGGTGGACTCTTCGCCGGATTCGCGCCGAATGCGGGAGGCGGGGGAAGTGGGAGATTCAAACTCGAAGCCGAGCGTGCAAAGAATCGCGGCTAATTTTATGTCGCGAGTGGAAAATACAGATTTCATATATTTCGTAAGCCACCGGGCGCAGCGCCATGAAGGCGCCGCACCCCGCTGGGGATTAAGTCATCGTTGCCACGTAGGACTTGGCGGACAGGGAGACGGTCTCGAATTGCTCGGAGGCGAATTTGGATTCCAATCCGGTCACGATTGTCGTTGCCCCAAGAGTCACTGAGGCAGGCATGACCACGGCGAGGGTCGCGCCGACCGTTGCGGTGAATGTGCCGGTGCGCATGCCCTCGATGGAGATTTCTTTGATCGGCTCCGCGACGGCGATGGCGACCACTGATCCTTGGTCATCTTTGACCTCGGTGACGCTGGCGGATTCGTTAACGGTGAAAGATGTGACAATGAGGCCTGAGATCGTTGGCGTGCCGTAAGTGGCAGATCCGAGGGCGGTGGTGGTAAAAAGATTTGCGGCCATTTTTTTGAATTGGTTGGTTGAGGTTCACCAATTTCGGCGTGTCAAATTTCGATGACGGCGAGGCTCAGATCCGCTGTGGTGGTGAATCGCTCGCTGCCGATGGAATCGCCGAATGAATTGAGGTCGGCACCGGCGAGGATGAGGCCCGAGGGGAGGTAGGCGACGAGGCCAGCGATGCTGAGGAGGGAGGCTTTGACTGCACCGGAGATGCCTTGGTGCGCGGAAAGTGAATCTTCGATGACGGCGGGGGTCGAGACGATGAGCTGGGCGCGGACTTTGTAGTGCTTGAGGGCGAGCGTGTCGGTGTTTTCGCAAGAAACGAAGATCACGGGCTGGTCGCCGGGGATGATCTCGGGACTTTGTCCGGTCAAGATCGTGATGTCGGCGAGGTCGGGATCGGCTAGGAGCCAATCGCGGATGGCGAGTTCGAGGGCTGCGTTCATAAGGTCGAGCCCGGGGAGATCATGGCGACGAATTCGCCTGGGGTGGTGACCACTTCTTTGAGGGTCTGGATCGTGTAGGCCTTGCCGCCGATGAGGATCTGCTCGCCACGGCGTGGCGGGGTGGCGAGGGACGTGGCCAAAAATCGGCAAGTGAACTCTCCGCCCTGGCGAAGTCCGCCGGTCTCGAGATCAAGGCCGATGGCGATGGGCGAGAGCACGACGCGGAGGGGCTGGCTGCGGAAGGTGGCCGTGGTGCCAAGGGCGGAGTTCCGAAGCGCGGCGGCGGTGAGAGTGAAGGTGCGGATCGCGTCGGGCGACATACCCGTGGCGAGGTGTCAAAAAGAAAAGCCCGGCAGGGAAAGGCTCCTGCCGGGCTTTGCGGGTTGGGCGCTGTGAGGCGCGAGGAAGACTACGCTGCTGGCACGATGAGGGCCATCGTTCCGCCGGTGATGCCTTTGGCAGCACCGAACATCACTTCCAAGGAAGCGATGATCGAGCGGGTGCTCTTGTCGCTGTACACGTTGTAAGCGATGGTGAGGCCGATCTGATCGAGGGTCACGCTGTCGGAGACCATGTAATCGTTGTCTGCAAGTGCTGGCACGGCGGAGGCCATGACGAGCGCTTCAGGTGAGCAAGCGAATCCAGCCAGGTTGGCTTGGCCGCCGAATGAGGATGCGTAATGCACACCATTCTCAAAGCCGTAAGCGCCTTCGCTGAGGCTGATGTTCGTTGTGTTCGTTGGGATGAGGTTCGAGTAGATCACGGGATTCACTACGAGGCCTTTGCGTGCGCTTTTCGATACTGCTGCCCAGAGGTCAGGAAGATCGCCGCTCGATGCGTTGATGCTGCCGGAGGCTGTGGTGACGGTCGCTGCGCCGAAGTTAGCAACGGTGATCGGAGCGGTAACGAGCGCCCAAATTTTGTCTGCCATCGCGTCCAAGTTGATCTGGATGAGGCGGTCCAAGCGGTGGGCGCTTTGGAGGTCGCTGTATGCCAAACCGAAAGGCTGATAGATGTGATCGAGAACGACGGAGGCTTTGCCGACGGTCGTGCCGCCGATGCTGTTGAAAACAGATGGGTTGACCTCTGTGCTCGCTGTCGCGCTAGCGATAGGAACGTGGACGGTGTCCTTGGGTTTCTTCACGTCGGACGAGAAGTCGGACGCAAACAGGTTAAGAGCCGTGAGGCGCTTGCTGAGGATTGTCTTTGTCTGTGCGGCGATGGAGTCCGCAACCAGAGCGCTGTCGAATGTATTGGCCATAATGAGGTGGTGTGGTTGTGTTGGGTTGTTGGTTGGGTTCTCCTCGGCGCTTAGGCCTTGGAAATCTTTTGGCGGGCTTGCCAGATGAGAGCTTTGTGTTTCTCAAAAAGGGCGGATGCGGCTTTGCGGTCGCCGGACTCTACGGCGGCGAGATACTCGGCGACGGGGTCGAGGGCTTCGGGTGCTGCATTGGAAATGATGGGAACGACGCGGGCGGCGGAGAGGCCGAGGCTGCGCTCGAGGCGGGCGAAGGATTCGCGCTCTTCGTTGAGCTCGTCGCGGAGGGTCTCCACTTTGGCGGAGTAGGCTTGCAGGGCGAGGATGGCGCCGTCGCGCTCGGCTAAGATGGCGTTGTATTTTGCCAAGATCGAATCGGCGGCGGCGAGGGATACGGGGCTGACAATGGGCTGGGGTGTTGCATCTACTGCGACTTCGCCTTGGTCGGCGGGCGCGATCTCTTCGATGATCTCGATCTCTTCGGCGGGAACGGAGTCGCTGACGATGCTATCGGCGATGACTTCTTCGACGATCTCGGGCTCGGGTGTGATTTCTATTTCCATACGATGGGGCTGGGCTGTCAAATTGGCGGGGGCGTTTTTGAATTTCGCCATTCTGGCGAATTTATTGGAGGAGGCGGCGAGGGAGAGGGTGTCGGTGATCTCGTCGATGAATCCGGCGGAGTGGGCTTCGGCGGCGGTGAACCATGTCTCGGCGTCCATCCACTCTTGAATCTGCTCGGGGTCTTGTCCGCTCTTGGCGGCATAGGCTCCGACCATGTTGGACCGGATCTTGTCGAGCAACTCGGCTTGGTCGCGCAGCTCGGCGGCGTCTCCCATGGCGACGCCCCAGGGATTGTGAATCATGTAGAATCCATTCTCTGCCATCTTGACTGGCATACCGGCGAGGGAGATGACGGTGGCCATGCTGGCGGCGAGGCCTTCGATCTGGACCTCTACGTTGCCGCGACGCTGGAGGGCGTTGAAGATGGCGTTGCCGTCGAAGACTTCTCCGCCTGGGGAATGGATCTTGAGGACGATCTTGTCGTTGGCGGGGATGGCCTTGAGGTCGCTGATGAATTGCTTGGCGCTGATGCCATACATGCCGATCTCGTCGAAAATGGAGATTTCGGTTTCGCTGACCGAGGGCTTAGGAGTGAGGGCATACCAGTTACGCATGTGATTGGGTGGGGTTGTCAAAAAGGGCGGCGTTGCGGATTTTATTGGCGGGGAGATAGAGGCGGCGGCAGATGCCTCGGTAGATGCGGGAGTCGAGGAAGGTGCGGGCGGTGGACTTATCAAATGCGACGGCATCGTTCATTTGCTTGCTGCGGTAGGTGGCGGTGACGCGGAGATCCTCGACGGCGCGGTCGATGAGCGCACAGAGGAGGGCGCGGATGGGCTTGCTCTCAGCGTCGAGCTTCTCGTCGGCTGCGGAGATGGTCGGCAAGGTTGAGCTGAAAAATTCTTGGTGGTTCTTTATCATTTTCTTTTTGTGGTGGGAGTGGGGCCATCAAGGGGCGCTGGAACTTGGTCCGCAGCGCGTTGATGAAGGTGATGTGCTCAGGGGATGGGGTTGTCTTGAATGGAAGAGGCATGGCTTGGGAAGACGTCGGAGGGGTTGAGGCCGAGGGCGGCGCATTTTTGCTGGCGGCGGATGTAGGTATTTAGGATGTCGTCTTCCTCGGCTTGGGCATCGAGGCCGTGGATGTTGCAGTAGCGCTCCCAGCTCATGTAGCCGGAGTCGAGGAGCTGGGCGTAGAGACGGCCGTCGCGGCCGTTGTCGACGGTGATTTTCTTTGGGGTGACCCATTCGTGCCTCCACCAGTCGTCGCCGGGGTAGGGCAAGTTGCCGGATTGGATCTCATGCCAGAGCCAGTATTTCCAGAAGGGGCGGCAAAATTGATCGACGAGCATTTGCTGGAGACGCTCGAGGAAGTTCTGCGCGACTTCGAGGAGGCCTCGGAACTCGGTGCCTGCGGTGCCGACGAAGACCATGAGTGCCTCGGGGGGAAGGCCGATGCCTCGGGCGATCTCGCCCATGATGGTGCGGATGAATGGCTCGAAGGCGGTGCCGGGGTGTTCGTTCTTGAAGGATTGGATGGATTCGCCGGGCTTGAGCTTGGGAATGATGGTGCCGTTGTAGAGGGTCTCGGCGGAGATCTCCTGGTTGTCGGCGGTCTGAAGATTCGACAGGCCGCCGCCGAGGCGGACGGCTTCGTCGGAGGTGATGGCGAAGGCGACTTGGGCTCCGGCTTTGGCGGATCCTTTCTCGTAGGCCATATACTCGGCGAGGTCGTGGCAATTTATGATGGCGTTGTGCAGCCAGGAGATGCCGCGTGGGTAGCCGCTGCGGCGGACGTGGCGGAAGTGCAGCATGTCGGCGGCGGGGACGTCTTGGTATTTCCCATTGGCGCGGTCGGTGATGACGCGGTAGCTGGTAGGCGCGCCGAACTTATCGAGTAGGACGCCGTCGTAGGCGCGGTCGGAGGAGTCGGCGGTGCTGCCTATGGCTTCGCCGCCGATGAAGCGGACGCGGGTGCCGCCTGCTTCGGTGCGGATGAACTGGGCGAAGAAGTCGCCGTCGACGGCGACTTGCCGAAGGATGAGAGACTGCGCGCCGTAGAAATTCACCTGGGCGCTGGCGTCGAAGGCCCAAGACTCGGCGCAGGCGCGATCCTCGAAGAGTCGCTCGGCGCGGCGGTTCCACTCGGGATCGGATGTGCGGGCCTGGGGGACGATGCCGGTGCCGACGGCGCGCTGGGCGAGATGCTCGATGAGGTAGGAGGCGATGCCGACGTTATTGTAAAGCCAGCGGGATTTTTTAAGAAGCTCGAGGCGGGTGGCGGGGGTGGCTTCGCGCTTGGGCTCGAGGGTGTTTAAAACGATGAGGCCGCGATTGCGGGAGAACTCGGCGGCCTCGAAGGCGGCGGCTTTGGGTTTGCGACCGGCTCCGGGACGGGGACCGCCTCGGTTTGATTTATTTGAATTCGGTTTGATTGCGGACACGCCGAGGCGGGCGTGTCAAAGCGGGGATCAAAGCGGGGTCTCGTAAAGGGAGCGATCGATGACGGAGGATAGGGAGCGGATGCCGTTGCCTTCGGTGTAAACCTCCATGATGGCGGAGAGGCGGTCGGTCTTGGTGAGGGCGGATAGCTGGGCGGAGGTGCCGGTGCCGTCGGTGTTGAGGTTGGTGATGATGGTCTCCTCGATGCCGCTCTCGAGGGCGGATGCCATGGCGAGCAACTCGGCTTTGGTTTTTCCCTGGGCTTTGAGCAGGGCTTTGTAGGCCACGCGGGCGATGGAGTTGTCGTTCACATGGGGCGGGGGGTGTCAAAGGGGAGGGGGAGGACTCACGCGGTGGCGCGGAGGGCGCGGAGGAAAAGGCCTTTTTGCTGGCGGCAAGGCGATGGGGGTGTAAGTCTAAAGGGTATGGCCCTTTCAAATGCGATCTTACTGAGTCTCGATAATTGTCCCAAAGATTTCCAAGATGCTTTTTTGAAGGATTACTATCGGCGTAAAAAATCGGTGATTGTGGGATACTTGGCCTGGTTGTTTTTGGGATGGCATTATTTGTATCTGGGGCGGGTGGGATTCCAGTTTGCCTTCTGGTTCACGGGAGGATTTCTTATCATCGGATGGTTGGTGGATTTTTTCCGAGTGTGGGGAATGGTCTCCCGTCACAACCAAGATGTGGCGCGGGAGCTGGCGATCCAATACAAGGCGATGTCTAGCGGGATGTGATTATTTGATAACCCACCAAGCGACGCCGTGGAGCTTGGTGCAGTCGCCGTAGTGATCTTCGGCGACTTTCTTCCAGTAGAATGGGGCGAGGCGGGAGTGTTTATTCTGGAGGAGTTGCTGGCCGGAGTGTCCGACGATGAAGTCGTTGCCTGCGTCGGAGGGAAGATGGAAGGGGGGCGGCATTTTTTTATTAATGCGCTCGAGGTACAGCTCGATCTTGGCTGTGTGGTCGACGTAGGTGACGAGGCGGAGGCCGGGGTAGCCATTAATGGTGGATTGATTCCATGTGCCGAATGCGGCGGACGAGCCTTTGGAGGGGATGTATAGGCCGCCACTCTTGGCGCAGACGGAATAGACGCGCTCGGCGGACCAACCGGAATCAATGAGGCCGAAGCGGGGGGTGAATGTTTTTTCGCCGAAGGTGTAGGAGCGCTGCGCGAGGAAGTCGGGGGAGATGAGATCTTCGATGGCGAGGACGGTGCCGTAGTCGATGACCCAACTCTCGCCGGTGGCGATGCGGGCCTCGACGGTCCAGTGGGTCTGGCGCTCGCCGGGGTCGGCACAAAGGGTAAGGATGACGGGCTCGATGGGTAACTCGCGGATGCGGTAGTCGGTGGACCGCAGCGCGAGGATGGACGACTCTTTGACGGTGGCGGCGCGGTTCTCCCACGGGATGCCGAGGAAGTTGTTATGAAAATCGTGGAGGCCGCCGGGGCTGTCTTTTTTTTGAAGGAATGTCCTGGCTAAATCGCCCCAAGACATCTGGGGGGAATAGAGGGCGGAGATGTGCGCGGAGATGTGATCGGTGGGGGCCTTGGGATTCCCTGCTATCCACTCGCCTGCGCGGATGAGATCGCTCTGCATGGACTGGGGCCAGTGAGATTCGCAGGCCTCGCAGGCGTAGGTGGTCTCGTCGGCGACTCCTTCGAGATCCCAAGCACCGGCGAGATCGCGGTGATGCTCGGGCCACTTGAGCTGCTCGAAGCGGAGGGGCTGGGCGGTGCCGCAATCGGGACACTTGATGTGGTAGCGGTGCTGGCTACCGGCGAGGAAGTTCTGCCAGATCGCGGCGGACTCGACGGTGGGCGTGGAGGTGAGGCAGACCTTGGCGATCTTGCGGTAGAAATTCGTCCGAGCGATGGCGAGCTCGAGGGCGGGGGCTTCGAGGGAGGAATCGTCGGGCCACTTGTCCACCTCATCGGCGAATAAATAACGAATCGCGCGGGAGGCTAGGTTGCCTTCAGAACAGGCCCCGACGAGCTTGATGGTGCATGTGGAAAAGTGCATTTCCGTTTTTCGGAAGTCATCTTCGTTGGCAGGAAGGAGGTGCTTGATGGCTTTGCAGGCGCGCAGCCGGGGGTGCAACTCGCGCTCAGACCAGCTCTTGGCGTTCTCGTTGGTCGAGGTGACGTAGAGGATCGGGCCGGGGTCTTCGGAGATGGCCCACATGAGGCAGTTGGCCAGCCAGGTGGTGCCGCCGACTTGGGCGGACTTCACAAAAGTGAGCTGGCGGACGCGGGGATTGGAAAACCAAAGGTGAAGCTGCCGAAGATAGGGAGTATAATCGGCGTCGTATTTCCCAGGGCGCGGGGTGAAGCGCTTGTCGAGGGTGACATTGTCCTGTGCCCACTCGAGGGCCGATGGACGGCGGCCCGGGTCCCAGATGCGAGCGAGTTGCTCGCGGATATCGGTCTCAAGCGATGGCATCGTCGAGGCGGATCTCTTTGGCCGAGCGCATCACGTCGGTGATCTCGGCATGGATTTTTGCGGCGATGTCTTCGCCGATCTGAGGGAGGAGGCTGAGGATGCGGTCGGGGAGATTCGAGACGGCGGCGGCCACCCCGGCGGAGTATTGAAGGAGCGCTTGATGGAAAAGCCGCTTGCTCACCACATCTCCCGAGGCGGTGGCAATCCCAGGCGCGTCTTTTTCGAGACGACGAAGGGCTTCGGCGTGCTGAAGCCACATCCGGCGGAGAGTCATCTCGGAATCAAGGTCGCCGACGCTCTTGGCAAGCTCGGCACGCTCCCGCAAATCGGCAGTGGCTTCCTTGAGTTTGCGGATCTGGGTGTCCAAGGTCAGTTCCTCATCGGTCCACTCCCGGGGATTGGCGCTTTGCGCCGGAGCCAGAGTAGCCGAGCCCATAGGAACCATCCCGGAAATCGCCCGATCGGCTATAAATTTTCCCCAACGAGGGTCCGCAGCATCCCGCCACTTGCGAACAGCACGCGGCGTCACGCCGTGGCGCGCCGCGCATGTCTTGATTAGTTCTGCCTGTTCCCTTCCGTGTCGCATATTGCTTTACGGAACAGGCCGCGTGTCAAAGGAACGGCAACGGAACGGGTGCCGCAGTTCCAGTTCCGTATGCTTTTGGCCTTACTCGCTCAAAAACACCGATCGTCTGGCTAAAC
>Ga0208797_1000174_pt1 | contig 14741 bp, 11 predicted proteins | sample ColrivemetaGS555_FD_187608 | JGI IMG/M metagenome (GOLD analysis project Ga0208797, IMG submission 187608) | Estuarine microbial communities from the Columbia River estuary - Ebb tide non-ETM metaG S.555 (SPAdes) (version 2) | ecosystem: Environmental > Aquatic > Marine > Intertidal zone >...
TTTATTTACTTTAGAATCCATGGATTTATTTACTTTAGAATCCGTGGATTTATTTACTTTAGAATCCATTATGAATAATTAAATAATTATGTTTAGTTATTTAATTCAATTTTTAAAAGAAAAAAACTTGTATCTGTTAACTTGTATCTGTTATTCCGCGTTTAGAACTTACATTAAATGCTTTTGTAGCATCAGATACTTCAGTGATTTGTAATGTAAAAGAAAAATCTAAATCATTGAAATCATATAAACTACTATTATAATTAACAACAGAAAAATCAAGGTCTGATAATTTATCTAATGGCATGGTATTAAAATGTTTAGGATTACTTAGGTATTTGAAACATACGTATCCAGGTGGTTGATCTAATGAAATTCTAGAAAAGATGTTTTTTACACCGCCTGTATTTAACATAGTATCTAATTGAGGACAACTTATAAAGCAATAATCTTCTCCTTGTAAATTAATACTTCTTGTTAAAATACCATTTTTTGTATTTGTTTGAATGCCATTAAAACCGTGTTTCAAACTACTTATATAAATATTTGAACCTCCACCTGATTCTGATGTTATAGCATATACACTTGGAGCTATAAAGGTAAATGTATTCTCGTCAATAATATCTCTAATACTAAATCGGATATTATTTAACATAGTTTTTGGAATACCTCCTATATCATCTACATCATATAAATAAAAATCATTATTTAAACCTATTATACCAGTTATTATTGGTGATGGAGTGATTACTGTAAATGACGAACTTGTACCAGCTACCTTAACTAAAGTAAATGTATCATCTGTATTAATAGCATTGACTATATAACCTCCACCATCTAAACTTGGTGAAACACCTGTGGTTATAGATTGCTGTGTTACTGGGTCTACAACAGTTGTTTGTCCAGTACCAGTTAATCTAATAACACTACCCTCATTTAAATTATGGTCATTTAATGTTGTAATAATTATAGATTGAATAGGTACAGTAATACCAGAACCATCAACTATATCGTAAATTGGACCATTTTGAATATTAATAATTGTATTAAAATTATGTGACGGAAATGAAGCTGATATAAGACCAGTGCCAATATATGGGTTAATAGAATTTTGCAAGTCAATATTACTTAATAATATATCAATTAAAAAAGTTGTTGACGTAGGTACAGATTGAATAATTATTTCACTTGTTAATTGAGGGGTACATTTTAAATTATTAATCATTATTCTGTTACCACGTATCATTTTATGTGGTTGAGTGGTTGTTATTTGAGTATATTGTTTAATAGTTGTATTTCCACCGGATGTAGTTGATATTTCAATACTTTTAACATCGCTAATATTTGTTACCCAAGTTGTTAATGGTGTTTTTCTAGGCAATGTACCATATATATTAGTTGTATGGGTGTTTTGAGTTCCTAATACACCAGGTAAAATCAAAGTCGTAGAACTAGGTATAGACTGTATTGAATAAATTCCATCGTAACTCTCATCGTCAGATATACTAGGGTCTGTTGTATTTGACAAGGTTATATTAGTGTTAGTATCTTTTAAATCATAATTATGAGTTGTGTATGTAGTTACTAAGAATGATTGAATTCCGTATTTTGAATAAGATGCTATAGGAATAAGTTTATTTCCAAACTTAAAATAGTTTGCAGAGGCATTATTAATTAAACTAGTAATAACTGTTTCACTAGTAACTAGAACACGAACTCTTGTTGAATCTGGCAAATTTGTTATTTGGTATTGACCAACTTGATTAAAAGTACCTCCTGATAATTCACCAACACTAGCATTTTCTCCAATATAATTATAAGTATAATCGAATCCATGTGCATAACTGAGTTCAATATCCATTTGAACAATATTATCTAGTCTATATACATTTGTATTGATTAATTGAGAACTATTTTCTAGAGGAAATCCTATATTTTGAGCCACTGTAAAATTATTCTCACCCCATAATAATTGAAAAGGTAATTTTATTCCAGCTTTCACTACGTTACCGCCAGCTATAACAGTTTCTGCTGCTTGAACATTTACTTCAAATGTAAATTTACTGGCATCAATTCTAATAATTTTTTGAAACCCATTGAGAACTGACGAACTAATACCAGCAACCGCCTTTGCGCCTACAATATAAATAAAATCATTTGTATAAAATCCATGATTATTAAATGTAACGAGTATGACTCCACTACCAAGAGAACTTTGAAACGGATTATTCGGTAACTGTTTTAAATTCAAAGATGTGAAAGTTACAACATCTGTATCTATATCTAAATTAGATACGAAATAGTGATAATCATTAGATATATTTTTTCGTTTAACATCATTTAATTTACTTTGAATTTCATTTTGTAGTGTAGAAGATGTATAACTTCCAGTTCGTAACTCAACTGAATATACGGGATATTCTGTAATACCATTTGTATCAACTGTTTTATCTGATTCTATATCCTCTAGATTTCTCCAATAAATACGATTATTACCAGTATTGATAACTGCATCAGTATTAGGAAATTCTAAACTCACCATTTCTATTTTTTGAACATTAGTAAATGTTCGTCCTAAAAAAATGTTGAAATAATTGGGTTTAGGATATACTGTTTTAATACGGTCTCTTGAATCAATACTTACAAGTGTCTTTGTTTCTTTTATAAATCTTGATATTAATTTATTATCTAATGTAGATTCTGTACTAAATCCATTTGTGTTTATAATATTATTGTCATCATCTCGCTCCTTTAATTCAATTTTATTAATAGACGCTATAATTTTTGTCTCGGCTTTCTTTTGAATCTCTCTTTCATAATATCTTCGGAATTCCTCATTACTATCTAATGATACATTCGGATTTAATTCTGGTTTTTGTATATATACGTTTGTTGATAATAAATCGTTGGCATCGATATCCATTTTACTTATTAATAACAAGTAAAATTAATTATGAAAACTAGCGTAACCTCAATTTATTTCTTGACACAAATATCAACTTATTTCTTGGCGTAAGTATCAATCAATAACAATATAAATAAGCCAAAGATTAGATAACTAATAAGTTCCATTATTTCTTCATTACGAATACGTTCATTTTCGAGACCAAACTGTTTCATTAATAGTTCTTTACAGGGTTCGCATTCTAAAATATGTTTTGTATATTCTTGATGCCCTTGACTCTTAGTCTCACTATCAAAATTTTCTTTTTTAATTATATTATTGTCTATGGGAATGTTATTCAATGGTAATGGAGGGTTAAAGAATTTTTGATTATCTTGAAATGTTTCAATTTTAGATTTTTTAGGTGATTCTTTTGGTTGTTGTTTTGATGGTTCTACAATTTCTATACTAGAATATGATTTATTTATATCTAAATCAGCTGGTTCAAAAATTCTAGTATCATGCTGAGATACATTTAAATTCTCATATAATTTTGTATCATAAACATTGGAATACTTAAAATCAGGAAATACACTCTTTACATATGAATAGCTCATATTTAATTATTATTATTACCTTAGATAAAAAATATAAATAATAATTAAATTAAATTAATTTTGAAATAATTTAATTCTCAATATATATTAGAGTAGTGTCATGTCTGAACAAACCCACCCAGAATCGAATAATATAATCGGTCTAGAATATATGAATAATCCTAACTATAAACCGAATACAAGCTATGACTTGGGATTTGCATCTCTTTTCTCTTTTTTAGGCGGTCGTCATGTTATAAGTGATTTTTATGACCATAGACCAGATATTCTGTGCAATCCATTAGTCAAAATTATTATACTATTTTCAATTCTTTATATGAATATAAAAAATGTTAAAATTAGTATAGTTATTTTCTTTGTTTATATTTTATTCATTGATAACTATATTTCTGATAACTGTAACAAAGAATATATAAATGGTACTTTTAAAAAGACTCTATAATATCTATCTATTGTACCGCTCTAAGAAGTAAATATAAATGTACGTTTAAGAATTTCTTGAAATACCTTTAGGAGGATTTTTTCTTGGTCGTCCCTTACCACGTGTTTTAGGTGCCGGGACATTCCTTATAATATCATCATCATCTGTTTCATTTAAAATCTGTTCAATATCAGGACGGATTTTAACTTCTTCTTCTATCTTTTTTTGATTATTCTTTTCTCTCATAGTCTGAATAATTTTTTCTATATTAACAGAATCAGGAGAATCAAAAGATGGTCCTCTTATCTTTGATGGAATATTATCAGAATCATCTGTTTCTACGTCACCCTGTTGTTTTTGCCTCTGTAATTCAGATAAACTTGGTAATCTATTGGCTTGCGCAAAGGTAGCTAAAGAAGAAGAATTATTCGTCGATTGGGGGTTAAAACCTCGTGGTATATCAAAAAATTCAGGTGTAGCTTGTTGTCTAGACTGTCTTGGTGGAGATTGTGGTTTATAATATTGTTCTTGAGCTTGTGGTTGTGGAGCTTGTTGAGGTGATTTTTTCATAAATGCACCCATCAAATTACTTAAAGTATTAGGGTCCTTTGCCGCCTTTTTACTGAATGAAAACATAGCTCCTGACATGACAATCATAAGTAACAACTTTACTTCAGGTGACATTGAACCTGTACCTTTATATTTTTCACATAATTCTGCTAAAACTTCATCGTATTCTGTAGTGGCCATACTATATGACATAGCCTCACCCCATCCATCTAAATCGATTCCAACAGGGTCATATGCCCCATTCAACATTTCTACACCCTTAATACCCATAACTAACCCGTGTTTACAAAATTTAACCATAGCTTCATTATCTATTGTCGCCTTAATCCTACTAAATTCATTCTTAATTTCATCTAAAGAATTATCCATAGTCAATTTACAAGACCACCTCCCATTAGACTTTTCAATTATGGTATATAACTTGAATAATAGTTCACTTTTCTCTTTTCTAATAACCTCATCATTATTTTCCTTATTAACTTTTCTACGGTCTTTCCGTTTTTGTTCTGCATAATTACTAGAAGAATCAGTTGTACTTGATTTTCTTGTACTAACACTTCTCTTTTTGTCAGATTTAGATGACGCAACTGATTCTTTTATTTTATCTTCTTTTTCTACGCGAATCTTATCTAAAGATATTTCTTCACTCTTTTTATTCAACTTCTTTTTATTTGCTAATAATTCCAACTGAGACATACTAATATCATCTGATGCCAAATCACTAATTTTTTTTTTAGATGAGCGAGTAGATGCACGCGATTTAGATTTAGATTGCGATTGCGATTTTTCTATTTCCATATAATAACGTACAATAATAAAATTCTTGTTTTTAAACAAACACACATTAATTTAAATTACATTAATTAAATTCTCACAGGCAGTAACCTCAACTCCCTCCCACACAGGCATTATTTTGAGTCTTCTTTTTTATCAAAAATCCATATCTCATAATTGTATCCTAATTTTCTTGTATAAATTGCTTTAATACAAGGTGTTTTTCAGTTGTCATTTTATAATAAATGTATATATAAAATAAACTCAATTTTAAGGCTGTCCCATTAGCAAAAGTCTTAATACGCCTAAATCAGCTACAAAGTATTCCAACACCAATGGTTGGTCATTCGTTAATAGTAAATTCATACTTTCACAAAGATGAGATGCCTTGATAAAATTCATTAAATATGATAACTTAAACTTGCCTTGTACAATATTATCTGAACTCTTTGAAAATTTGACAGAACGTATATCTTCACCATTCTGTTGTAATAAAGCCTTTTGGTCTTTATTCATTGCGTCATCAATTTCAGAAATAGCCGTCCTAAAATCAGCTATCCCATCTGTACAGCTAAAGATTAATTGTTTTCCTACACTTTTAATCTCCACAATCTTTCCATCTAACAAATGAATGTCTTTAATAATTTGTTGAAATTGTACTGAAGGCATATTAATAATATAATCGAATTCCATATTCTGAACATGAACCATCTTTTCTTCTAATGCAAGTAATGGAATTTTATAACCTTTAACTTTACCTTGAAATAAATCAGCCAACTCAATCCCTAATTTATCAGTATCATCACTATCCATATAAAATGTAATAGTTTCACGTCTATTAGCTGACTTGATAGCTTTGAAGAAAGTTGCAGTGTCAATACCGATAATTATTGGTTCTTTACAATAATAACTTTCAAATTTCTTAGCATCTAGTTTAACATAAGTAACAGAACTTTTTGCAATATCAAGAGTTGAAATTTTAATGTATTCTGGTGTAATCATAATATTAGTTTCCTTAATATAAGGTTTTATTACTTCGAATAATCCCTTGATTATGACGGCTTTTAATGTTTTTATTGTAAAAAGACGACCCTTATTTTCAGTATCGTTCATTTATATTTACAATTTTTTTTTATTTTTAAATCAAATATATATTTTATATGTTTAATATTAATAGTTATAAGTAATGCCAACTTTAAGTGTTATTGTAGTAAATAAAAAAACAAATAAGGTTATTAATGACGAATATCCTAATATTTTACTAGATGATTCTATTAAAAAAATTAAAGAAAAGATTTTTGTGTTCAATGCAGATTTAATACCAAATTTAATTAAAATAGAAATAAAGGATGATTCTGATAATTTTATAATTATTAATGATTCTAATTCATTACTCTTTGAAAATTTTGAATCTATACCAGAAGAACCAATTATTTTTATTTCCAATTTACAAGATACTATTTCACAAAAACAATTACAAAATCTTTACATAGATGATTCGCAATTTAAACCCTTATTTCAAAATTTTAAAAAAGAATATTCGGATTTAACAGAAGATGATTTATCATTTATTGTTAAATTACATATTATGAATACAGGATTGGGTGATGTTACAATGTCAGATATTCAAGATTATATTAAAACCATTCAAACCAAAAGAAATAAACTATTATCAGTAATTGAACAACAAGAGAATGACTCTACTTTACAACAATTTTATACTTTATCAAAAAATTTTACTCCAGAAATAGAAAAAGTGTTTTACAACGATATAAGCCTAATTATTACAGGTGAAAATGTTACTTATGGTACAAAAGGTGTATTTATTAAATTGAATGAAATATTTAATATACTAGAATTAAATGATAATATACCATTTATAGCCTTAGGAAAAAAGGGTGGTTCAAATACTAAACAGCCACAGATTAAGGTTCATAATCGTTTACTTGATATTATACCAGATAAAGACATAAAAAGCTGGGTTTTAAATGAAAAGAAAAAATTAAACGAAGCAACTTATAAAATTATCAAAGGTTTAATGATAAAGTCAAAACTTAAAAACACAAATAATTATGTAACTATTAATATTTTACCGAATGGAATTATTTATGTTAATCTAAAGATAACTGATAGTGACGCTGATGATTTAGACCAAATATTAAGAGACATTAAAGATAATGTGAATACGGTTATTGATTATCTTAACCAGTTAAAGTCTGTTTTTCTTAAATCCAAACGTATATTACCAATTGATAAATCTAGTATTATTATAGACTCTGTTGATACAAGTATAGAAACAAACATATTTATTAATAGATCCAAATTCGAATCACTAATTAAACAAGAAATGATATCTAAAACTATATTGGAATTAAAAATGACAGAGTCTTTAGACGTTTTATCAACGTATTATAAAAAGTTTAGAACACATGAAAATATAGAAGATATAAAGGGTATCACTGTTAATATTAGAGATAATCCTTATAAAGAAGACTCGAGTATTATTAAAATATTTGGTGCCAACAATCAAACCCAATCTACTATTATTAGTTGGAATATCCTAATATTAAGTGAAATGAGTGAACTAATTAAAAAAAATGGTCTTTTTGAAGACTTTACTAAAAAACGTAAAATCCGTGAAAAAACTAACAAGAAAAAACTAAAAGAACAAGGTATTCATTTTGATTCTCGCGAATGTCAAGCTATTCGTCAACCAAAACTTAATACAGAGAATAAACCACCATTAATAAAAGATAGTTATACAATTACCTTTAATACCCAAAATTATAGATGTGACACGCCTAATTATCCTTATCCTGGATTTACAAAAAGTAATATTGTATGTTGCTTTAAATATAACCAAACAGGTAATGAAAGTTATATTAAAAATGCAGATCCAGAAAGTTTAAATATTCTTGTAGAACCATCTAATTTTAAAATCAAAATTAAACAAGGTAAAAATTCATTTGAAACATATGTTATAAAAATTGTATCAGATTATAAGCCTGGATTTGATAAAAATAATAGTATGCCAAGATATTACTATTTATCTAATACAACAAATAAATTAACAAGTGAAAATGATATCATCCCAATTTACAATCAAGCTTTAATTGACAACATTGAACAAGAAGACAATATATGGTTAGATAGAGTTACATTATCACAACTAATTTATCCTTCTGCATCCAATAAATGTAGTTTTAAACCAGATCTTAATAACAGAGCTTCTGTACATTCACCGTGTAATGAATACAAGAAAAATAAATACTTTGGTTATACATCTAAATCAATTCCATGTTGTTTTGATAAAGAAAAAGATCCGTATGTTAGTCGCAAAAAAAAAGAAGCTGATATAACAAAACAATACATTATTCAGTCATCTGATAAAACACTTAATTATAAACAATTAGGTATTTTACCACAAGATATATCGTCTCTTCTTGAAGATGTTCTCGGAATTAAAGATATTCATTATAGAATGGGTATTATTCAAAATAATAGTTCATTTTTAAATGCATTACTATTATCATCTAATAATTTAATAAGAGGTCAAGATATTAATAATCATAATGAATTTAAACAGTTTATATCAAATTATCTAACAAAAAACGAAGGTGAATTTAATAAATTAAATAATGGAGATATAAGTATTAAATATTCGACTATCCAGAATTTTATTAAATATATCAATAACACTGATGTATTTTTAAATTGGTTGGAATTAGTCGACTTATTAGAACGTATTTTGAAACGTAATATTATTGTGTTGGATGTGACAGATAAAACTAGATTATTATGTAGACCTGTAATATTAAACCCTAAGAAATTTGGTCGTCCATTTATAATATTGTTAAAAAAGAAAAATACATTTGAAGTGATTATAAAATTGTCCAAGGATAATTCTAAAAAGAATGAAGTTATCAAGGAATATTCTTATACAGACAAGTTAATTAAATTCTTAACAGAGTATTATACACAAACATGTATACGTAAAAATGTATATCCAGAAAATTATTCTTATATATCGATATATCCTCATCAATTAATCATTGCTAAATTACGAAATCAAAATACAAAATCAACACTTGTAGGTAATGTTAAATACCAAATTAAAAATGATTTCAATAAAATAAACTTGTTAATGACAAAACGAGGTATTCTTATACCTATATTAGAATCTGGTATCATTGATAATTCAGATATTAAAGTTGTACAATTCTCTAGTTTAATTCGACAACAAGATAAACTTCTTACGCTTAAAGATTATACTAATGCTTATAAAGCCCTTAATCAAATTTTAAATAACGTAAAAGACTTTAAACCAATCAAAATCATAGGCATTGTTGATAGTAATATAGAATCTATAGGAGGTATTGTTACAAATTTTAATTATATTTTACCTTATCGTAAAGATTCAAAGAATACTTCAGCAAAAATTCCATTTTTGAATTACAAATACTATTTAGATGCAGATACTAAATTACAACAAATAGAACCTCAAATGACTTTATTTACATCATATAACAGTGATTATAATAGTACACTTGATAAGTTATTTAACTTGAAAAAATTAATAGGTGATAAATTCAATAATAATCAAGAAACAAAAGAATATGTTGAAAAATTAATTAAACGTCCAGATATAACAAAATCTAATAAAATTATGGAACTATTAGAAATATTTGACACATTAAATATACCACATGATAATATCACACTCTTAAAAGATATATGTAACGAAATTTTAAATGATAATAAAGAAAGACTTATTTTAAACAATATTATTACATCAGATACGTTTAATAAAAATGAAGTTATAATACGAGATTCGGAATCTATACTACTTAATATCGATGATATTCGAAAATGGATTAAGAAACATCAACAATTAGTTTAAAAATAATATTTAATATATGCATATTATTTATATAACATGGAAGACGATAGGGTGTTAACAGATAACATGGTAACTAAATATCATACAGCATCTTCTATATGCGGTAAAGTATATAACACTCTTAAACATAAAATTACAAATGAAAATGAGAGAAATATACTTACTTTAACAAAATTAGGTAATATGCTTATATTAGAAGAATTAAACAATATTTATAAAAAAAGTAAAGATAAGAATATAGCCTTCCCTGTTAGTATCTCTTTGAATAATTGTATTGGAAATTATATTTATAACCACGATAATCCTAATTCTGTATTTAATACAATTAAAGAAACAGATATTATTAAAATAGAATTGGGTGTATCTATTGATGGTTGTATTAGTATTTTAGCAGAAACATTTACTATAACTGATAATCCAGAAATTAAAACAATAACAGACTTTTTAGATAAAATGCAGAAAGAATTAGTGAAAAGAATCAAACACGAAGAAACAGCAGATGAAATGAGAATGTTATTTGAAAGTAAATGTACAGATAATGGTATTTTCCCTATTGAAAATTGTATGAGTTATCAACAATTAGAGGGTCATTTGAATGGAGATGCATTAAAATATATGATTTTAAATCATCGTAAGTATTATGATATGGATGATTATTTAATTTCACCAGAAAATATTAATTATGAATTTGAAAAAGATGACATTTATACAATTAATTTAAGTGTTATTCCTACAACAGACGAACGAAGTAGTGAAGATAATATTAAATATAAAAACAATGGCGAATCTCATATTTATCGTCTTAACGAATACACATATTCTTTAAAGTTAAAAAGTTCAAAGGCGTTTTATAATCAAATAAAATCCAATCATAAAAATTACGGTTTTGATATTTCATTGTACAATCATGATACCAAAAATAGAATGGGTATTAAGGAATGTTTAAATAATAATATTCTTGATACATATCCTATAAAATATGTTTTCCCAGATCATATCCCCGTTATTACTAAGAAATTTACTATAATTGTTGGTAAAAACGATAGCAAATTATTAAAGTATTAGCCTTAGGTGACTAGTATTTAACCTTGGAGTATAATATATAAGATATCATATTATAAATATTTTATATTAATTTATTAGGGTTTTTATAAAAATTTATTTTAACCTTTGTATATTATATAATAATAAAATGGGTCAGGGGAAGCCAGCAATTCCTGAAGAAGTATATATTTGTTCATATAATAAATATTCGTTTAATGATAAATTAGATGTTATAAGAGATGCTCATGATGTTTCTCAATACTATGCTAATTTGTTATTATTAGAACGTTTACCTATTAAGTTAGATTTATACAAGAACTATTCAGACCATACCGAAGAGTATTTTAATCCTACACGTAAAAATGTATTAACAGATTTAGGTATGAGTTATTATAATTTCTACCAATATATTAATTCTGTACCAGAGTTATATGAGAAAACTGATATGGCAGAAAAAGACCGTCGTAAATTATTAACAGACATTTTTAATAAATGTTATATTGTTCAAAAATATATAATTGAAGATTTATGGGATGATTGTAATGGCCAAGGTGGCTATCGTGTTCCTCCAAAAAATGCACAAGATAGTGAAGTTTCACTTGAATCAGAGTCATCATCAGAATAAGTATATATAAATTAATTAAATTATAATTTGATTTAATTAATTTGTTGTATAATTGTATAACAAACACAGATGTCTGTTATTTTACAAGCACCCATGCCGTTTCAACCATCTTTAACAGATGGACAAAAAATGGAGCTTACGGAATATATAAATCAATATAGAAAGGCTCACCAAGCACCTAATTTAGTTTGGGACGAGACAATTTGCACTTATTCACAAACCTGGGCCAACTATCTAGTTATAAATAATTTATTTCAACATAGTGGTTCACAATTATATGGAGAAAATTTAGCTTATTTTAAAGGTTATGGTAATGATATCATGACCCTTATCAAGTTAAGTATAGATTTATGGTATAAAGAGGTTAAATATTATAACTTTTCCAAACCTAGTTTTAGTTCAGAAACAGGACATTTTACATGTCTAGTATGGAAAAATAGTAAAACATTTGGTATAGGTATATCTATATCAGATGATACTGTTGTAATATCATTCAATACATCACCTCCTGGAAACGTCGTAGGTGAATTTGATCAAAATGTATTACCAAAATTAGATGAAATACCATTACCTAATCCACCAATTGTACCTACACCATCGCAACCTGTTAAACCTACAGAAGAGCCACTTGTTCCAGTTCATAAAACTATGCATCTAGTTTCTAGTTTACATAAAATTATAGAAGAATTAAAAAAACCAAATTCAAATAAAGTAATGATAATACGTTATTTAAAAAATATGATAAAAGAATTAATTCATTATTCTTAAAGGTCACTACCTAAAAGAACTTGTGTTTGACTTCGATAAGTCTTGGTTCCTTTAACAGTTGTACTTAATGGTTTTTCCATAACACGTAATGGAGAACTAGCATCCGATAAATAAACTAAATATTGTTGTAATTGACTCACAATTAAAGGGACCGTACTATCAATAACTAATTGATTTAATCTATCTACTTCATCCGTATATTGTAATAATAGCCTTTTCTTTACATTTTCAGACATACTTTCATCAAGTAACTTTGGATGATTAGAAAATGCTAAAAATATACTTCTCATAACGACAAGCAATTCTGTATTTGATTGATTATCAATTACTTCTTTTGTGTGTTTATAAACTAACATTCTAATTAATTTTTGTACATTATCTATATTTTGTTGTGAAAAATACAAAAATGTTAATAGTGTTTCACCATATAAATTTTTAAATAAACTGTTTGTATTAGAACCTTTAAGCGTATTATCATCAACTGTAAAATTATACTTACCAGGAGATGTAAGCTTTTTAAGGTCATCAACTTCTAAAGTTTTTTCGCGCTCTTGTCTTACACTTAATAATGTTCTTTGTTGTTTAAGATTATTACCATTATTAATTTGAAACTGACTTGGATGTAGTTCTGCTGTAGATAGATTCATAGTTAATAATAGTATATAAAAAAATTTTAACTAAATTAATCCGACATTTAATTTATTTATATATTATTTATATTAATTCATTTACTTCATTCATTTACTTCATTTAGATTAGCCTTAACTTCTTCAATATGACATCTTCTGTCTGAATTAGGATTTAGCATTAATAAAAGTAAATTCCTAGTAGGATAATGAGGTAAAAAACTATCACAATTATTAGTGCTTCTATTATATAAATACTTTTTATATCTATTATCGGTTATATTTGCCTTATACCATGGAAGTGTTTTATAAATTATCTCATATAAAATAATACCACATGACCAAACGTCTACTTTTTCTGGATTGTATTCATTATCGTCAAACTCTTCAGGGGCAATATACGGTAAAGTTCCATGTAGACCTTTATCTGGAATAATAGTTGAAATATGAAGCGAATCATGGAATACACGTGCTTCTCCAAAATCAATAATTTTAATCTTTTTAGTTATACAATCAACTAATACATTTTCTAATTTTAAATCCATATGAGCTATACCTATATTATGCATATATGATATACCATCTATTAATTGTTTAAAATACATAATTCCATCTTTGTTATTTAAAGAATCTGATTTCAATAAATTTAAAAAATCAGTACCTGGGCAATATTCAAAAATAATAGAATTGTCTTCTAAATCAACATCTAATGTTTCTCTTATACATGGGTGATGCAGTAATGTACCAATCGTATATTCATTCAAGAGATTCTTTCTTAAATCTGTTTTTTTAAATTTATTATATTTGATTTGTTTAACTACAAAAATCTGATTACAACTACACCCATCAACTTTATCTTTACATTTATATAACTTTACTTCACCAAATCCCCCACGCCCTAAGTATTTAATACATTCTGCATCACGTAAATGATTTATAGTATAGGGATGTAAGTGACATATCATTTCTAATAAGATTATCAAATAAAATTTATTCTTGTATAAATTTTTATTATTCAAAAACATTCATTTTATATTTATATCATTTTTGAGAATTTTTTTTAATACGTTATATTAAGTTATATTAAAGATGTTCTCAGATAAAGTCAAAAAAATACTCCCTTATCTTTTAGGAACTATCTTGATTTTTTATCTAGTTAAACCATCTATATCATTTAAACCAAATGGACAATTACGAAATTATGGTTTTGGGTATGATAGTGATGGATACAAAAAAACTTTGTATACAATGCATAATCTTATTATTATATTATCAATTATACTATACATCTATATGAATTAAATCACCACATTCAATTAACCCCTCATTTCTTTAACTAAATACAAAATGCATTAAATCTGAAACATAACTAGATTTATTTTTCATGTAGTTAGACATTACACTTAACGCCTTTTGAAAAATTTCTGGATCACAATTATGTATCATAATATCGCCTATATATGCATTTTTCACTTTAATTGAAGACATTTTATCACCCTCTTGTTCTATTTT
>Ga0208797_1000175_pt1 | contig 14690 bp, 15 predicted proteins | sample ColrivemetaGS555_FD_187608 | JGI IMG/M metagenome (GOLD analysis project Ga0208797, IMG submission 187608) | Estuarine microbial communities from the Columbia River estuary - Ebb tide non-ETM metaG S.555 (SPAdes) (version 2) | ecosystem: Environmental > Aquatic > Marine > Intertidal zone >...
TCTGATTTCATGTAAAAGAATATTTTCTTGATTAGCTAATGTACTAATGTACTTTCTACATTGTCTGACATTTGTAAAAATACCTAAAATATTAGAATATTCAGTTTGAGATACTATATATACTTTTTGACCCATTTATTTATAAGTTTTAATTATAAATAAAATTTTCAATTTTAATTTATTCGTTTTTTTCTTTCAAATAATATCAATGATTTATATTCTTCCGTATTCATTAAATCTTCGTTAATAGGTAATATTTTACCAGACCATATTTTAGATATTGAATTTCTATCAATTTTACTATTATTTTCTTTTCTAAAATCATCAGTTATATCTTGTATTTTTTTATTTAATTTTTTCATTCTTAATAAATTTATAAATTGTTCATCGTTATAATCTCTTCGTGTTTTAGATATACTTTTTCCTAAATTAACTTTATGTTCATCTGAAAAAGTTAGACCATAAAAATGATGATTTTCACCTTTATGAGAATCACTTAATTTTTGTTTATATTCATCAGAAAATGTTTTACCATAAAAATGATGGTTTACTCCTTTATTTGATTCACTTATTTTGTCTTTATGAGCTTGTGATAATGATTTTCCATAAAAATGATTATTTTCTCCTAAATTTGCTTGACGTATTTTTTCTATAGCTTCAGGTGTATGTTTATATCCGGATATACCATCACTACCTTTTGTTAAGTTATAACCTCCTTCTTCCCAATATGTTTTATGTTCTTTAATCAATAAAATTTCAAGTACATTCTCATATTCAGTTTTACATACACATAAAACATTTATTTCAAAATTATCAATATTATATTTAATAAAAGCATTGTATAATTTTGAACAAGCATTATTTGTAGTATTTGTTAATAGCGATTCTTTATATTCATTACATTTTCTAATATGATTATTAAAACGATGATAAGCACCGTGTATTTCTAATCTCTTTCCTAAAAAATGTTTTGCTTTGCCAATGTAAGAAATACCATTTATTTTATTTGTAATTCTATAAATATCAGAGTAACCTTCTCTTAATTCGTAATTTTCAGTAATAAACTTTTTCATACTATTTTAATAAATTTTATTAAAATAATTTTTATTTTCAATTTTTAAGATATTCCATTAATTGTTTATACTTATCTTCAATTGAAACTTTCTTTGATTTTGTTGTTGTCCAATCTTTACCACTTTCTTTTTGTTTAGGATGTAATCTTCCACAACAAAATCCATCACCTTTTGTTTTAGTAACTGGTACATAATAACAATATTTTGGGATATTATTTATATCAAAATTTTCAGGTTTATTTTTATGTTTATAATCATCATTTTGTCTTAAAATATTAATTTCATTTTCATTTAATCCTTCAATATTTTCTTTTAAACAATCTTCATTGTTAATTTCATCTACATATTCATATCTTGCTAATTTAAGAATTTCAATGAATTCTTTCTTTAATTTTTCTGCTTTTTCTTCTAATTTTCCATTTATACAATGTCCTACAAATAATTTAGGTTGAGTTATAATTAAATTACGTAAATGTTTTTTTGCTAATTCAAACTTACACTTAGTTGATAAATCTTTAGTTGAAGTTGTTTTCCAAATATATATATCTTTAATTTCAACCATCCATCTATCTCCATGACTTCCATCATCTTTAATATACCAAATAAAAGTTGGAATATTTTGAGGATTAATTCCACAATTTTCTGGTAAAATTACATTTCTTTTTCTTTTTGATTGATTTTGATTTTGTATTGTTTGATTAGCGTATCTTAAATTTTCTCTACGATTATCTTGTTTAATTTGATTGACGTGGTCAATTGATATATCAGTAAACGGTTTTATAATATGATGTAAATATTTTTCTTTATAATCATCTTTACAAGATACATAATTATTTCTTAAAAAGAAAGTACTATTAGGTAATTTTTCTAATATGTCAAAATTAAATACAAATGGTAGTTTATTATTTGTTTCAGCAACTACGTATCTTTTATCTTTGTAATTTACTAATGTATAATTGTTTTTCATATTTATGTTTTTAAATATAAAAATTAAAATATTCAATTTTTTTGAACGAAATGGATTTTAATGTTTTGTAAAATGTAATAAAATAATACAGAATAAACAGATTGCTTAGTTTGAGTAAGCTAATCCACCCATTCCTGCCATAATTCTTCGCAAATACCCTACTTTTCAGTATATTTATCAGGATTTAACCTAGGGGCTAGACTATATCTTAAGCAAATTCTTACGAAATCGCCCACTAACATTTAGTCGTTGAACCTTCACCCGCAAATAACACATAGTTATTTGGTTGGGTGCTTGGATGCGGATTGTCCAATCCTTCACATTTTTACCATTGGGTTCGGCTATTAACCGAGTTCCTTTTAAATGTTTCCAAATAAAAGTGGTAGTGAAGGCTCTAAGGAGGTTCCCGCAGTTTGAAAGTGTCGCAAAATATCTTTGACAACCTATAGTTAGTCAAAAACATTCCACTAGCAAACCAATTTCTTGATTTACTTTTTGTGTCCAAAAATTAAACACGTTGTAGTTAACAGCATAGACTCGGAGTTGGACCGGTGAAGTTGCAGTGGTGAGGTCTAGAAGAAGAGTGGCATTGTCAATTCGGGACATGTTGACAGTTCCAGAAGGTTGATGTTGTTCAGGGTTAAGAGCAAATGAGTACACATAGATACCGGTGGCAGGGCATCGAGTGTGATGTTGATAAGGTTGAACAACGTTAAAGTAGGTAGCATCACGAACTGAGAATCGATCTTGTCCGTTGAGTTGGAGTTTAGCAGATGCAAGACAATCATCACCAACGTATTCCTTTCCTGAGGTGTTGGCAGAGTTGGTGTAATCAGCCCATCTGTTCTTGTTAGCAGCAACGTTTGAGTTGAGTTGTAGAACCCAGACAAGTTCTTTACATGGGTGGTTAAGAGCAAGCTTTGACTTGACAGCAGAGTTGCTGTAAGATTCAGCTCCAGTGAATTGGAGTTGCTCAATTAGGTATTCGTGTTGAACTTGAGCAAATTGACGACGCTCATCGGTGTCTAGATAGACGTAGTCAATGTAGAGAGAAGCATTGGAGATGCTTGGGACTCCAGATGATGGAGCACTACCAGTGGAGGTAATGTAACATTCAGATGCAGCACGGAAAGAGATGTTGAACTTGACTTCGTGATATTGTAGAGCAATAAGCGGAAGAGCAAGACCAGGGTTTCTACAAAACCAGAACTGGAAAGGAATGTAAAGAGTGGTGGCAGGAATAGCGGCAGCAGGGGTAGTGAGAGCAACAGTGGAACCAATCATAACGTTATAACCATCCTCCTTTTCAGCAGTTTGGGTAAGTTCGTTCCAGATATTGAGCCAGTCACCGTAGTGACGGTCAATTTCTTGTCCACCGATTTCAATGTTAACATAGTCAACTAAAACGTGCCCAATGTTACGAGTCCATGAGGCAGTTCCTGATGCCATAGTCATAGCTGGGAGATCAACTTGAAGGTAGACCTTGTGAATAAGATCACCGTTTCGGGAAACAGTGCAAGAAACTTTACGTCCGAAGTCAACAGTTCCATTAAAGGTCTGTTCAATAGCTTCGAGAGCAAAGTTAGTGTGACGTCTATAGACGACTTTGAAAACGTTTACACCCTACCTTTCGGTATATTTATCAGGATTTAACCTGGGGACTAGACTATATCTTAAGCAAATTTAAACTATGTTTAAATTCACCCATTACCATTTAGTCGTTGAACTGCATTCATATTATAAGAATTTAAATATTCTAATGACATATTGTATTTTTCTTCATCTGTAAATTTCTTAGATGTAAAATATTTGGTCTTTAAATCTTTTATCAAAATCTCTTGTTGTTTAACCAATATATTTTTTACCAGAAGGTGAAGTTAGACAATATATTACTCCCATTAAAATTAAATGGGGGTTTAAATATTCATTTTTTATAACTTAGAACTTGGCTGCGGATTGCCCATTTAAATCTAAACTATGTTTAAATTTTATCTTAAAAATTATTACCATACCCAAGTTCTATTCTTGGCCATTAATATTTTTCAATATTAACTTGGTATTTTAAGCTTTAGGGGTTTCCCGCAATTTGATAATGTCGCAAATCTAAAATTAGATTCACTAGTAGCTGAATTATTAGTCAAGGGATAAAACTGGCAAGGTTCAATGACTAATATAGGAATTACAACAGATTTTTATATAACATATCCTAATAGTTATATCTGACTACTTTTCTACTCAATTTTTTTAAGTAATTTGTGGGTTACCTGTACATTACCCAAATACCTTATTTTTCAATAAGGAGTAGACTATATCTTATGAAGAATTGTTAATTTTTAGATTAGCAAAATCTATAGTTAATAAATCTCCCGAAAACCATTTAGTCGTTGAACCTTCTTCTTTAAATTTTTCTAATTTTATTATTATATTTTCTATTTGATTTATATCAATTTCTTTTTTAGATGAATTGTATTTTACTGTAACTGGCATCATATTTGACCAGTTCCAACATTTTAATTTTTCATCACCAATTGTTAAATCAAATTTACAAACAGGTAAGATGTGGTCAATTGACCAATATGAACCGTAATTATCCCAGTTCATATCTTTTGTAAAATTATATTCAAACCATTCTCTTAAATATTGAATATTACAACCGATATAATTCATTGTTGAATCATTTTTAATTAAAACAGTTCTTAAACGTGCAGCTAATGATTTTTTTAATCTATAATTAATATTAGATTTTTTTTCATTTCTACACCATTCATTTTTCTGTTCAGTTAAAAACTTTGGATAACAAGTTAAACAAATCTTATTTTTATAAAATTTTTTAAGTTTAGCAAAATCTTTCAATGCTTTTTCTTCTTTGCATTTTTCACATTTTACCATAACTATTTCTATTTTCTTTTGTCTAAGATTTTTTTTTCTTATTTTATCCCTTTCATTTAAACATTGTTTACATGTTTTCGCATATGAATTTTCTCTATCATTGTACTTTCTATATTCATTAAGAGGTTTTATAACTTTACAATCAGTACATTCTTTTTGTTCCATTTGTATTTATAAAAATATTTTAAAATTATTCAATTTTTAAAGAAGCTTGGCTGCTGATTGTCCATTTCAATCTAACAAATTAGATTTCATCTTATTCATTTTTACTATACCCAAGTTTTATCTTGGCCATATTTATATCACTATAAATACTTAGTAGAATAAGCTTTAGAAGTTTCCAGCAATTTGATTTCCTCACCAGGGGTTTTCAAATTAATTCAATTAATTTCCCTGATTAACATCAATGGGATTTCATCATGAAATCTCCATAAAGGGTTTTATGAATATCTTATTTTTTCAATATTCCCCGACATTTTTCTACCCTACAGATTTTTAAGGTAAATATCTTGCCTCTGGTATTTTCATACCATTAGCCCTAATATCTCTATTAGGAGTAGAGTACACCTTAAGAATTTTCAGATATGGCTAATATCATCATTAAATCCCAACTTCCGTCTACTCGTTGAACCTTCATCTTATATCTACCTAAACTGAATTCAAATATTCTATTGCCAATTGTAATTTATCTTCCATAGAAGCATATTTACTTACAAATGACTTTTCTTTTAAATTTGGATGATGACTTATTCTATATCCTTCTTTACCAGATGAATCTTTATAATAACGAAGATATTTAGGTAATTCTGAATCTTCAGGTCTTTGTCTTGGACGTTTATCCAAAACTTTACCTAAATTTTTACCTATCATACTTTCTCTTCGTAATTCTTTTGTTTCATCTGATTGTCTTGATGTTGTTTTACCTGAAGTTAAATTATAACCATTTGGTGTCATTGTGTTAAATTGTTCAATATAAAGATTTTCATTATAATCTAAATCTTTTATATCACATTTCATTATTAATTCAATAGTAAAATTTTCAGGATTGTATTTACGAATAGCATTATTTAATAATCTACAATAGTCTTTACCATTTGTAGCATCTCTAATATGCTGTTTCCATCTACTTAAATATCCCCATTTTTTACCACTTGATAATAATTTAACACATTGACCAACATATTTTTTATTCGAAGGACTAGTTAAACAATAAATTTCACCTATTTCCATTTAAAATTATTAATAAAATATTTTTATTCAATTTTTTACAATAGAAGATGCTTGGCTGCGGATTGTCTAATCTTTAACGTTTTTACTATGCCTCAGGTCATTACCCTTTGGTATTAATAATATCACTATCATTAAGTAGTAGTTAAAGTTACAGCATAAATCACAAAGTGATTTTACGATGGGATACAACGTATCCTAAAGAGGTTCCCGCAATTTGAAAGTTTCGCAAAAAACGTTTTCAAAAAGTTTTTCACTAGCAAGTTATATAATAAAAAATTATTACCGATAATTCTTTATTCGTATATTTATACTGTTTATCTAATATGGTATTATACGAGCCATATTAGCAGCTTACTATTTGAGCCCAGATATTTAAGCTCCATACGCGACGAGTTGCATTAAACCACCAGCCATTTTGTTTTTTATAATATATAAAAAGAAAATAAATTTTCGAATTAAACTTAATTAAAAATTAAATAAAAAATGTTTTAATTAATAAAATAAATATTGAACTTCAATATTATCTAACATTTCCTTATATAAATTTTCATTTAGAATGTTAATTAATTTTTCTTGTTTTTTAAAATTTTTATTGTCTGGATTATAACGAATAAATTTACAAGGTAGTCCCAATCCAATACTTATATTGTTCATTCTAATAATTTCACATTCTTTATCATAACTATCATGAGCATCTTCATCAATTTCTAATACTATAAAATAAGTATCACAATCAAATAAGAAATCCGGTCTATATTTAAAACAACAATCATTTATTATTTTTTTATCATGAATAAAATTAAAATTATTTTCAATTAATAAATTTTTTACATCTTCTTCTTTTGTTTTCTTTCTTTTAGTTTTATTAGGATGAACATAAAAAATTATTTTTCTTTGTTACATAAAATAATTTACAACTTTTACATTTTTTGCTTTCATTAATTTTATCTTTATTTCTCTATATTTTTTATAATATTCCATCATTTTTTCTTTATTTTCTTCATAATAATTTTTAAATTTTTCTTTATTATTTTCATAGAATTCCTTTCTTTTTGCAATTATATCATCTTTATTAACTTCTCTATATATTTTTTGATATTCTTTTTGTGTATTTGAAATTTGTTCTTTATTAATTTCATAATATTCTTTTCTATCTTCCATTATTTTATCTTTATTTTCCTTATAATATTCTTTTCTTTTATCCGATATAGTTTCTTTGTTCTTTTCATAATATTCTTTTTTATTCTCTTTTATTTTTTCATAATGTATTTTACTTTTTCTAATACTTTATCTTTATTCTTATAATAGTATTTTAAAGCATTTGATATTTCTTTATCTTCCATATAATTATATTAGAATTTCAAAATTTTTCAATTTATTTTTCAAGTAGTGATGTAAAACTTACAGGATTATATTTATAATTTTTTAAGATTTTCATTGTATTTTGATTATAAACCACAAAATATTTTCCACAATCCGAACGTCTATAAGCTGGTGAATCATATCTTTGTGGAACTTCTGTTTGATAACGTCTTACTGTTTCTTGAGCATCATCTTCAGTTTTACATAACTTAGACATATTAGATTTATGTACTAAATCAAATGCTTCATCAGCATCAAACCCAAAACTGGCACAAGCACCGAGAACTACATAAAGACTATCTGCTAACGCATCAATAACCTCTGTCATATCTTTTTGTTTAATCGCTTGTTTTAATTCATCTACTTCTTCTTCAATAAGGTCAAGTCTATATTGAACTAATTTAGGATCTTTATCAAAGATTTCATGTTGAACTGATGTATTTGATTTAACACCAAACGCTTTATTAAATTCTAATACTTTTTGAAAATTTGATGACATATTTTTATTATTTTTAATAAAAATATAAAATTCAATTTATTTTTGTATACTTTTGTATTTTTTCAAATAACCTTAATTAATTTAAAAATAAATAAAAATGTTTTTATTTAATCAAATAAATATTCAACTTCGATATCATATAACATTTCCTTATACAAATTTTCATTTAGAATTTTGATTAATTTGTACTTCTTCTTCAATAAGGTCAAGTCTATATTGAACTAATTTAGGATCTTTATCAAAAATATCATATTGAACTGATTTATGTGATTTAACACCAAACGCTTTATATTAAATTAAATTAAAATAAACGTGTTAATAATATTTTTCAAACCCAATCATAATTGTTCTATCTTCTATTTTGACACTCAATTCATACCCATAACTCCTTATATATTTTTTAAGTAAAAATAAGTCATCTTCACTTAATAATATTATATTTTTATGTCCAAATAAAATCTCAACACCATGTAATGTTATTACACTTAACACATCCTTAATAAAATTATGAGGAACGTATCCCTCATTCTCAATAAAATCTACAGTAGAATCATCTAATTGTAAATCAATTGAATTAGGCGCACCAGGAGATTTGTTAAAAATTTGCTCGGCTATATCTCTAGTATTATCTTGCTCCATCTATATATTATCAAATTAAATTAATATCTAGATTATAAACGAATAACGTAACATATAAACTAACATTCATATCCATTAAATATTCCTACATAAATTATAACAATAAATTATCTATTCTAACTCCATGTACCCATAATGTCATAAATATAGCTACAATTATATCAACTGTATAATGAGAACGAGTAATACCAATTATCATAAAATGAATAATATTTAATAAAGTATAAAGCATTATATTAAAAACATTTGATTCTAAAAAGTTGTATTTAAAAAGAAGTAATGTTAAAAGTAAACCAAAGGCTGCATGACCGCTATATATTTTATCGTACCCTCCACCACCTATAGTTCTATGATAAAGTAAACTCCAAAAATCTGTTTTTTTATTTAATTTAACTTTTATTTTAGAATTTCTTGGCAATATAGTACTTATAATTGTAAACGCTCTTAATAATATTAGTATCATAAATTTAACTATAAATTCATACATAAAATCATATGAAAATTTATTTATATTTAATATAATTGGTATAATAAATACTAAAAGATACCAATTTTTACTATAATTATAATCTGAATAATCTGCAAAATTTGAATGTATTATATCCCATATTTTTGACTTGTTCTTACTATTCTTACTATTCTTACTATTCTTACTATTATTCTTACTATTCTTACTATTCTTACTATTCTTACTATTCTTACTATTCTTACTATTCTTACTATTCTTACTATAATACGCTGTTCCGGTTTTATATACAAATTCCATAGCTTTTATATGACATATAACAATAACAGTGGTAATTATTGCAAATGTACTATAATCTATTTCCATATTTATATAATATAGCTAAAAAAATAATCAAGCAAAAACTTACTTATTTCTTATTTAATAACCATTTCATAAAATTGTTATCTACAGAAATTTTAGTAATTAATGAACTTGCTTTATTGATTTTATCCCATGAATTAACAAACTTTGGAAATTCTTTTGGATAACTATGAATGTATTCGTCACCATCTTCTATTACCCATGAATCTGTATTTACAGGTTCTTTACCCTTATCTTTCTTATCCATATTTAATGATTGCTTCATAACATTCTCTTTCATTAATTCATTTGTCTGATATACATTCTCTTTACAGTTAATTAAGCGCTGCTCAACAATACTATTATCGATGACTAGATCCTTTTCAGGTATATCTTTATCTATAAATTCAATTAACTCTTCTGTCGATATTCTAAAAGATGGATTAATAGTCAACAATCTTTTTAATAAACTCTTGATTCTAGAATCGATTGTTTTTTTTTTATCTATATTTTTATGTAAATCTATTTGAGTAGTTGCTTTTGAAAAAAATGCCTTTAAATCATGAATATCATATATATCTGAAAATGGCAATATATTAAATATTAATTCGTATAAACATATACCATAACTCCACAAATCAACTTTTTTATCATAAAATTTTACATGATTTAAAATAACTTTATCCGAAATTAATTGTTCAAATTCTTCTATATTTAAAATCATTTCAGGAGCCATATAATATGGTGTACCGCATAATTTATAATACTTTCTTTTTAACGCACTTGTACTAAAATCAAAATCACTTATACTTAAACTATCATTTAACTTGCAATCTAAATCAAAACATGCAAATCCAAAATCACTTAATTTAAATAAGAACTGATTATCCTTATCTTTTTTTACTAAAAAATTATGCAACTTTATATCTCTATGTATTATATTTAAACTATGAACATAAGAAATCGCATTTACAGTATCCTTTAAAAATTGTCTAATAAAAGACCCTTCGAAACCATTAAACGTATTTCTTAATCTAAAATCATTTAGTTTGTAATCTTTTAAAATATTATACAAATCACCATATTGACAATATTCCATTTTAATATAATATATCTGGTCTTTAGTATCATATGAAAAATACTTTATAATATTATTATGATTCAATTTATTCAAGACCTCTATTTCACTATCTATTAAATCTCTCAATCTCTTATAATAATATTCTTCTTCTGAATCCAATTGTTGTAATAATACTTTATTGGTAGTATTATAAGGAGTTATACTCACACTTTTAATTCCAGATGCATCTGTTTCTGTATCATGTTTCAATAAATGTTTCGTGTTACGCATCTCTAATCTAGATTTTTTAACATACTTCTTTACTAAACTATCCAAGTTTATCTCCTTTATAATGAATAAATCTTCTTCATCTTCATCTTTATCATCGTATATACCACTTAACATCAATAAACTAGAATTCAACCTTTTTCTTCTGCATAAATGTACATTTGAAAAAGACCCTTTTCCAATTTGATTAATAACATTATAGTCGTTCATACTCTATTATAACTAAATAAAAAAGTTTTTTTAACTTGTATTGTTTTTAGAATTGAAAAAATTAGTTACACTCTTATATCCAATCTCTATTAATTTATGTTTTTCAGAAGCAGTTAATGAAAAATTAACACTTTGTGTAATATCTTCTGTATGTATATATACAGTACAATTCTTAAACTCTTCAGTTCTTGTTGTATGTTTCTCTTTTTGTACCATATAACAACTTAAAATATGATATATATAACTTTCAATATCATCTATACGCTCATCTACATCATGATTATCCATCTCTCCGTGATTTATTAACTTGAAGCCCAAAAAATTACTTAAATCACTACCAAACACTTCTATAGGATAATTATCAATCAATCCGCCATCTACATGAATATCACCCTCAAATTCGTTTATAGTAAATAAAAACGGCACACTTATTGACATTCTTATAGCATCTAATACCTTTACATCAGGTGTCTCTAAATAATTAAACTTTTTATAACAATACTTGTTCAAATTTGTAGCCATAATTTGAAAATCTACACTATTTAAATCATACAACTCCTTCAATGTTATACTCGGATTAACTCCCTTTTTAATCATCAAGGATTGTATCCAGGATATTAAGTTTACACCACTATCTAAACCATACTTGCTTACAAAATTCATAATTCTAATATCCTTAAGCTGCTCAAATTTTTTATTCAATACTTCTTGCAACATTTCTGTATATGTATAATTTAATAAATATATCAAACTAAAAATAGTACCAACCGACACAGCACATATAGTCTTAATATTAAACAAAGGTATGTCACATTTACTAGCATCAAAGTCTGGTGTAGCTTCCTCTATCCTTCTTTCGTATATCATTTCTTCTATTTTTCTAAATACCCCAACATACGCTATACCCTTTATAGCACCTCCACTAAAAGCAAGTTTATTAATTTCCATTTAGGTTATACTTACAATAATAATCTATAATTTTATTGTAAATCAAACGACATTCAAAAAGACCTGAACTTTAACGAGGCAGTAAGCCTCCGTGTGTGTGAACACAACCACCAACTCAGAAATTAAACTTTTTACTATATATTTCTCTTACATTAAATGATTTTTCTATCATATCTAAATCATTCATATGCATAATTAATTTATGCTCTTGATCAATACCTAAATGAATCAAAATATATTTCCATTCAATTAAGCCTCTATAATATATAAAATATCTTATCTCTTTTGTAATATCTTTTATATATATATCATTCGTATCCATTATACAACAATGATTGATTAAAGTTATATTATGTGGATGATATATTTTACATGCATCGTTAAAATTATAGAGATTATCTTCAATAGCCTTAAATTTATAATACTTATTATTATATTTATACCAATATTCATATACCGAATAATCCATATTAGATGTAATATGATTATAGGTTTTACTATAAATATATTTAGGCAGTATCATTATGCATTTTTTAGACATATACAGATAAAGTTGTATACATACTATTAATAATCTATATAAACTTACTTTTATATATCCTAATAATATATTAGATATCATGATTTAAACATAATATACTATTAATTTTAAATAAATATAAATATATATATAATATGGATTTCTCACAATTTTTAGTTCAAAATCCTGGCATGATGTTACCAAAAACTAACACTCCAAAGCAGAACTGCTCCTCAACTGCGTTGCCAGAAGGTAAAGAACAAATAAAAAAGGAAAAAGATACAAAGCCTAAAGAGCAAAAACAACCAATTAAAAAATTAAAGGACAATACCTTTCATGTAAAATTAAAAAATATTATAGAAGAGGAACCTCCAATGGAACTTCAATATCAAGAATTTAAAAGAGGTGATTTTGTTACTATTCAACGATTAGAAAATAGTGATTTAAATATTTATAAAGGATATTTTGGTCAAATTAAAGAATATAGACAAATTAGTAATTCAGCGTATGTTATACTAGAGGCAATGAATTATCCAATACCAATTAACTTTCCAGTGGGGCATTTAGTTCACAGAACAAAATTTTTCGCAATTTTACAGGACTAATTGTGCTTGAATTATAAAAAAATTTTTTATTGCCTTATACTATATATGAGTATAAATTTACCAAAAGGAATAGATTATAGTAAATATTATGGAAATTCTGGCGCAGATACACACTCGTGGGGACCAGCTGCATGGAAATTCTTATTTACTAGCATCATGGGACGTTATCCAATTAAAATTAATACAAATAATAGTGAACATATAATTATTAAAAATAGTTTTAAAAATATGTTTACTGGTCTTCAAATAGTCATGCCATGCATCTATTGTAGAGATTCTTTTAAAAAATTTTTACTTGATCTCCCTATTGAACCATACCTCATTGGTAGAATTGAACTAATGTATTGGTTATATTTAATGAAAGACAAGGTAAATAACAAACTCATAGGTCAAGAAAGAAAATGTTATACAGACGAAAAGCGTAAACTTAAGGCATTATTTTATACTGGAGGTATTACAGAAGATGAATATTATAAACGTATCAAGGCATTCAAAAAAGAAACATTTCATACTATCACGTCACCCCCATTTAAAGAAGTATTAGACCAATATGAAAGTCTACGAGCAATATGCTCGGATAAAGCAAAAACATGCGCTTTACCTAAAAAATAATTTATAAATTATATTTAATTCATTCGCATTTGTCATTGTCAAATTCATTTAATACATATCTAATTTTACACATGTTTAACGCATTTATATTATTTAATTCTTCTGCTTTTTTATTATAAGATTTTGCTGCATCTATTTCATCTACAAAAGTTCCACAATCAATTCTTTTACCATTATGTTTGATATATGCTCTAAATTTATTAGAATCATTTCTAACAGATACACCTACAAATCTACTATATTTTTTAATTTTAGATATTTCTAATTCATGTATATGATTCTTTTCATTAGTTACAAAGTTAGAAATATCATTAAGTTTATATTTAGTATCAACATGATTATTAAAATACAGGGCTTGTTCATTATAGACTTTGGCACATTCTATATCACTTGTATTTTTTAATAATTTATAACTCTTTTTTTTATATTGGATACTTGCTTCAAAAATTTGTTTAGATTTTATAAAATATACTCCATTATAATTCGATGATTTATTTTCTAATTTCACTTTATTGATTTCTTCAGGTATATTCCTGGGATTCTGTACATAATTTCCAACATTGTTTAATTGATAATTTGAATTACCAGTTGTATTAAGATAACTCGCATAATCATTATAAACAATTGCTGCTTCTAATTCTGTAGAATAATATCCTAAAAATAAGGTATCATTATTTTTTGTTAATCTCGACGTCCATTTATTTTGTTGAATAGACCATGAAACACCATTGTAATTGCTTAATTTATCTTTTTTACTTAGGAAATTATTATTTGTAAATTTTACAGATTTTTCAAAATTAATATCTTCTTCTTTAATATCTTGTAAATTATTTGGAATAGTAAGTGAGTAATCTCTAAAAGAATTGTAATCTATAAAATCATATTTATCTGTATATAAAATACTATTTTTAATTGTATAAATAGCATAATTTAATTCAGTCTCATTACATAAATAAAACCAAGCAGAGCTATCGAATCTT
>Ga0208797_1000178_pt1 | contig 14386 bp, 8 predicted proteins | sample ColrivemetaGS555_FD_187608 | JGI IMG/M metagenome (GOLD analysis project Ga0208797, IMG submission 187608) | Estuarine microbial communities from the Columbia River estuary - Ebb tide non-ETM metaG S.555 (SPAdes) (version 2) | ecosystem: Environmental > Aquatic > Marine > Intertidal zone >...
TAAGTGTGTTTTAATACGGAGGTCTGTATAGTCTTTAGAAATAGATTTAATTATCTTTACATTTGCCTTGTCGTCGTCAAAGAATGTTAGGTCTGTGTAACCCTGTTCTATAAACCATTTAAAGGCCTGTTCTTTCTTTTGAGCGATTGTACCTGTTAGTCCTAAGATTGGATCGTTAATTGCCCAGATAAATGATTTCTTTACATGGAAACCTACATGTTCTTTTAACCAGGTGTAAATCATTTCTTGATCGTCTCTGGCTGTAATTACTCCTATTGCATTTCCTTTCTTATACTCTCTTTCTAAGATGTTTAGGTATTTAGTAATTAGTTTACCCGCTTTCATGATTTCAAGTGATTTAAAGTCATCGAAATTAAGGATGTGTTTAGGATCATGTTGATATGAATTAAACTCTTCAGGGGTTAGTGAGAAACACTTCTTGCCTCCCTTGTCACATACTTGGATCTTAGCATCAGTAATAACTATAGTATCGTCTAAGTCAAAGATAAAAATCTTGTCCTTAGAGAACTTTGCCTCCTTTATTAGTATGTCTTTTTGGGTTTGCATTATTCCCAGTTATCAGTGTCATCTATTGCGTCTGAAAATTCTTCAACACTCGTAACTTCTTCACTATATGTAGAGTCAGAAATATCAGTTTCACAATAAGCGTATTCACCATCCCAGCTAAATGTGTATTCCTTATCATCATCCCATGGATTTTCACCAGTTACGTAAATAACACCACTATCCATTGTAGCTTCATATCCGTAATCATCTTGAAGCTCCTCAAGGTGATATCCTTTAATTCTTCTTTCGTTTATGAACTGTTCTTGCATTTTCTCTACCTTTTCCCATTTACCTGAATCTGATATTGATTTTGTAGCATCTGAAAATTCTTCTGCAGTATCTACGGATTTCTTATAGTCAGCTCGTAAAGTCTCTTTTGGGTAATTAGTACACCATGCGTTTTCACCATCCCAGTAAAAGACAGTTCTATCTTTTGGTCCTTTACTTCCCCATGGAATTCCATCTTCTCCTGGTATTTGTATATATGTAGGGTTGCTACTGTGTCCGTCTGTCCAAAGAATTGCACTTTTCATACCAGTGTGACCTAGTTTTTTAAGCTTCGCAAGATTCTTTTTGCTAAGGTTAGGGTGAAGCTGATCGGCTTCTAGAAGCAAATTCTTATTTTCTTTAGTGAATTCTTCAAATAATTTAATTGTTTTCATTCTTGATTTACTTTTTTAATTATATATGTTGAATTTTATATATTCGTGTTATTATTTAGGGGTTACAGAGTTAGTTAAAGGATCATATACTTGTCTTTTAAATTCTCCATTAACTACATCACTAAGAAGTTGATTGTATTGTTCTACTAATCTAGGATTTTCTCTAGTATACCTTCTAATCTTTGCTCTTTCTCTTTCTAAATAATCTTTATCAGTTGGGTGAGATCTTACGGCATCGGCAAGAACTCTTTCACCTTCTTCATAATCAAAGCCTTCATAGTAATATCCTATATCCTTACATAGATGTGCGTTGTGTATAATTGGATATCCCATCCATGCTACATCAAAGTAGAGATAGTTTAATGCATTCTCCCATTGCCATGAAACCACCACCTGTGCCCAGTTTTCTAAAATATGCGGGGTTGGTTGTCTTGTTTCAGCTGACATTTTCTTATGCTTAGCCAATTCTGTTTTAGAGATTAGAGTTTTAAATCTTTTATTGTCCTTGACATTGGCTGCTCCGATCAACATTAGCTTTTCAATTTCAATATCTTTATGGTTCTTAAATACTCTGTCAACTATAATCGTAGGAGGAATACAGAACTTCATCATTGAAATATTAGGCTCCATTATTGCATATCTCTTTATTGCTCTACCATCATATAATTTATAAGGTGCTTTTTCAATTGCAGTCTCGATCGTAAGAGGATCCCATACAAATGGAACTACAGTTGAGTTATCAGTTCCTAATAAAAATGAATAATATTGAAGATTTGTGTTTTCCATTTGAGGAATAGACCATATTGCATCTGGAACTTCAGGCTTTATTGTTGACATTGTCTTTGCCCTTCCTTCATGTGTATTGTATAGGTAAGTTTCAGCATCTACTAAAAACTCATTACCACATTTATACGCAATAAACTTTACGTTTGGATTTTGTTTTCTGAAAGCAGCTGCCATAAATTCTTCAACAACCACTCCTAAGGAAATGATCACATCATACTTTTGAACTACAGCTTCTTTAAATTCTGCGATATCTACTGGAAGATCTTTGATTTCATCTAAAGATTTACCAGAATTATTAGGAGAATACAATAAACTAGCGTTATGACCACCTTTATTAAATAAAAGTGCTAAATATAGGCCGTTTTGGTTAATTCCAGACGTAAATAAGCTATTTCTACTTGCATCTAATGTAATTCCTATCTTCATATCTAATTTATCTCCTGTTACCGGCTTTCTTCTTATATCCCATTGGTTGATTCTTGTCAGGATTTCTCTGATCTTCAATCCATCTTAGACCTAAATAGTTTTTAATAGGCATATTGACTCTTCTTGTAATTTCCTTTTCTATATGAGATAAGATCTTTTCACTATCTTCATATGAGGAGTTATCTACAATAATCATATTTTGTTTTCCAAATAATCTTGAGAATTTACCTAAGTTATCTTGAACTTCTTTCCACATTTTCTCAACAATACCATCTGGTAATCTACGTTCTCTCATTCTATTTCTTTCAAGAGCAATTTCAAGCGAAGTGTTAACGAAAACCATATAAGTATCATATCCAAAATCTTGATACATTTCTCTATGACCTTTAATCTTGTTAAAATTCTTACCTGTTCCGTCAATTACTTGACCTAGTCTTCCATTAATGTAATTATCTTGCATTCTTTTAGTAAGTCCCTTAGCATTATCTCGAATTTTCATCACCTCTGCCCACTTTTCTTCGTCCTTTGCGTAATTTGCAAGTTCACCAGCTGAAAGTCCATATTTTTTTAATCCTGCTTCAAATGCATTATCATTATTTACTAACTTTAAACCCGTTCTGTATGAGACTGAGCTTACCGCTTCTTTTGGAAATCCAAATATTTCTGCAGCTACAAATGATTTACCTGAACCCGGTCCACCTGCCATAAAGAATGCTTTCAATATTCCAGGATCGTTAACTCCTTCTTCTAAAAAACTCTCGTATGTTGTTAAATTTTTCACCTAATTGTCTGTTTATTTTAACTATATATTTGTCAACCTTTTTGTACAAAATAGTTGACAATTTGTTACAAAATAGCAAAGTCACTAGAGTGATTCTAATGACCTGACTGTATATTTAATTAGATTCTATACGACCTAATATTTATGCTTATCTATATAGACTAGATTATCCCTTGAGATAGATATGGGGCCAGTTTACAGCCTTATCTCCATGTGGAGTAATAAAGTCATGCCACTCTACTTTTTCAAGCTCAATATCTCCTGAAATTTCTGCTTGTCTAATTCTATTATTGAACGTCATCGACTTATCTGTTGTGCTGTAATATTCGTCTGTATTCTTTTGAACTGAGACGGTATTTATAGTAGATGGCAGATATTCGTCAGATTCTCCATGTAACATCTTATTTCCAAAGTCTGTCATTAGCTCATTAGCAATATTTCTATTAAATTCACCTATTGTTTGTGAAATTAGAGAAAATGATGGACAATAGATTTCAGTATCACTTGCTTCTAGATTACAATCTGCTGCAAATTGGATTGGTGTATTACATTCAATTAATTTATGTGCACCTCTTCTTGTAACTTGGTATGCATGCGCTGCCCATTCAGGTGCCATTCTTTTGAATTCATGTAAAAGTGTGCAATTTTCTGCTAATCCCCAGTGAGGACAATATGTATGTGGCATTCCCCACATGAAAATATCCCAATTTTTAGAATGTAACTCATTATGTAATTTATCCATTCCTCCAGCTAACATCATTTTAAGAGCAACTGGCATGAATTTTGCGTCATCTTCTATAATTAAACATGTATTTAGACCATCATCCAAAAACTTCTGCTGTGCTTTTCTATGACTCATTGAGCATGCGAATATATTCTTAGTCAAGATTCCATTGGCATCTCTAAATACATTCGAAATAGTACCAGATCTAACCATTTCACTAGTGGAAGGCAATTGTGCACCAGCGATAGCATCAATGAATTCGTAATTGTCCCATCCAACGCTATTTAATTCTGCTGAGATAGCTGCTCTTCTTTTCTTATGCCATGCTAGATTAATAATATAAATCTTATCGAAATATTTCATAGTTGTCTATTGTTTAAAATTTTGGAATTCCTCCTATTTGTTTTGCTCTTTTTCTCCATGTATCTAAGATCTCAGTTCTTTCATCTTCTGAATATCCCTTTGTATCTAAGTAATTGTTAACGGTTACTGTCATACTAACCTTTCTCTTTTTGGCTTCATATCGTAACCCCTGTAAGTTTGCGTCTACTTCTTTAGGTAATAATAGATAATGATATTCGGGCATCATACCGGACTTGATAAGTGACCTCATGAATGAATCGTCCTCATCTGGTTTACCTGGTCTATAATTACCAGTATCTTTTCCGTCTTGTGTAATGTGTTCCATTTCATGACGAGTACAATCTGCTAAATACATGTAAATTTCTTGCCAAAATCCTGGTAACCAGTCTGATTCAATAGCAAAGTCTACAATAACATAGGGTGTTTGATATACCTCATCACCTTCGTCATCAATGTAGAAATCTCTTCCATCTGCTCCAGTGCTTCCTAAGATTTCAAAACCTTTAATCTTAGTACCTTCTACTTTATCGAAATATAATGTTGATGTAAAATCAAATTCCAAATCGTCTAATTCTATTTGGTCTACGTATGTAGATGATTTCTTTCCTGCCTTCCAATCAGTGATCCACTTTCTGAAGTTTTTCTTAACAATTTTATTTGCAATGCCATCGTATCTACTACGACCTTCATTAATAAAATCGCTATATGCCTTTATGTTCTTCATGTAATTCTAACAATTGTTTAACTATAGAACATTTCTCGTACATTTGACTAGATTCTAGATTCTTTAGTGTTATTTTTAAATAATCTTGATCTACACCCGGTCTTGTAATCCATACAATGAATTCTTCATCTGTCCAATCCTTGTAAAAGGTTTCGGGGTTAATAAGTTCTTCGTATTCGAGATGATCCATGTTTAATAATAATTATACTATATAACATGAAAAGGTTTATTAATTGTGACAGTGAATTACCCTCCTATTTCTCGAGGACCACTTCTACCACATGTGCTTTCGGTTATATTCAAGATACCATCTCCGTTCGTGATTTGAAAAACAGCATTAGCATTATTTTCTTCAGGCTCGTCAGGTATTGGTACCATACTTGTTCCAGCATCTTTATACCATGCATTAGGCGCATTAGTTCCAGATTGATCACTATATAATCTAGTACCATCTCTAAAGGCAGTACCTTCTAATAAATAATATTGTACCGTTTCAGCATCACACACATCAGCTGGTGACCATGAAGTACTCTTGTGAACTTCAAATTGATAATACGTAGGAGGCTCTACTACTTCTACTTGACACAATTGTGGATTTCCAAAGTCACCTCCAGTTGTACCGAAATTATCTGTCCAGAATCTAGTGTATGTTCCACTTAAATTTTCTTCTAATGCAAGATTAGTCGTTCTAAAATAAGCGGATGCTATGTCTGCTGTTTGTGATCCAGTTGGACTCATATATAATCCATGTGTCGTATATATGTTATTACCAGTGCCTGCAAAATCAGGGCCTTCTGTATAATTATTATCTAAATAAACATCCTGTACCAAAGTACCAACATCATCACATAGAAAATCTCTATTAACATTAGTTCTAAGGGTAACATTCTCTCTCCATGCACAATTACCCGTATCATTAAAGGTACATCCTTTGAAATAGTAATGATCAGAATTAGACAATTGTTTTCCCGTATCTTTATACCATCCTGTCTGTGCACATGTCGTACAATCGCTTTCAGCATAAATAGAATTGCCAGCTGCGGCAGATGCTGTAATTGTAGGTGTACTTGAATCTACCCATACATTTATTGTAGATGGTGTTCCTTCACCGCAATAGTCAGTTGCCGGATTAAGAGTCACGTATACGGTTATTAAAGTTTTACCTGGGCATGGATTAAAAGCTGATCCACCACCCTTATTACTTACTGTTAGCATTTATTTCTTCTTTAATTTATTACATTAATTCCCATTCGTCAGGATCACATAGTGAACCTATTTTCGCAAAAGTTAATGTTGCTGTAAATCCTGTGGCAGCTTTTGCACTATCTGAACCATCTAAGACTAGTCTTAAAGCTTTACCATGTAGATTTTGTATAGCATTATTACTGTAGAATGATTGATCTGCAAATAAGTTATTAGCTGCATGCGTCCATGTTGGTCCTACTTGACTTATCGTACCTTGATAGTCCATTTGTTCTAATTTTAAGTAAGTTGTATCTGTTGATGCACTTCCACCAAATGATGTCTCAACTCTTATTACTTTATAACCATACATATTCGCTGGAATCTTTACAAAAGTTTCTTTCATCTGGCTTAAAAGAACTTGATCACTAAACGGTATTGAGTTAATAGAAACAAATTCATGACAGAATGATGAATCCGCTGAGCCGCTTGGACCTGTAGGACCTGTAGCACCTTGTGGACCAGCAGAACCAAATCCAGTAGCACCTTGGAAACCACCTGTACCAGTAAGACCTTGATAACCTTGGAAACCTCTATCACCTTTATCACCTTTAGGACCTTGTGCACCTTGTGCACCTTGAACACCAATGCCTGCGGTACCTTTAGCACCTTGGAAACCTTGATCACCTTTAACTCCAATACCTGCTTTACCTTGGAAACCTTGATCACCTTTAGTTCCAGTTTGACCTTGGAAACCTTGATCACCTTTAACACCAATACCAGGTGTACCTTTAGGACCGGTACCACCAGTTGCACCTTGGAAACCTTGATCACCTTTAATTCCAATACCTGCTTTACCTTGGAAACCTTGATCACCTTTAGTTCCAGTTTGACCTTGGAAACCTTGATCACCTTTAACACCAATACCTGCGGTACCTTTAGCGCCTTGGAAACCTTGATCACCTTTAAGACCAACGCCTACCGGACCTTTAGTACCTTGATGTCCTTGGAAACCTTGGAAACCTTGATGTCCTTGGAAACCTTGGAAACCTTGATCACCTTTAGTTCCAATACCTGGAAGACCTTTATCTCCTTTATCACCTTGATCACCTTTAGTTCCAGTTTGACCTTGGAAACCTTGATCACCTTTAGTTCCAATACCAGTTAAACCAGTATCACCTTGATCACCTTTAGGACCTTTATCGCCTTTAAAACCTTGAGCACCTATAATACCTTGATTACCTATAGTACCCTTTGGTCCAAGTGGACCTGTTATACCTTGGAAACCTTGAGTACCGAGTTCTCCTTTAAAACCTTGAGCACCTGTATCACCTTTTTGACCGTTATCACCTTGATCACCTTTAGTTCCAGTTTGACCTTGGAAACCTTGATCACCTTTAGTTCCAAGACCAGGAAGACCTCTATCACCTTGGAAACCTTGATCACCTTTAGTTCCAGTATCTCCTTTAGTTCCTTTTTGACCTTGGAAACCTTGATCACCTTTAGTTCCAATACCCGGAAGACCAGTATCACCTTGATCACCTTTAGGACCTTTTTCACCTATTACACCTTGGAAACCTTGATCACCTTTAGTACCCTTAATTCCTCTATCACCTTGGAAACCTTGATCACCTTTAATACCAATACCTGCGGTACCTTTAGCACCTTGGAAACCTTGATCACCTTTAGTTCCAAGACCAGGAAGACCTCTATCACCTTGGAAACCTTGATCACCTTTAGTACCCTTAATTCCTCTATCACCTTGGAAACCTTGATCACCTTTAATACCAATACCTGCGGTACCTTTAGCACCTTGGAAACCTTGATCACCTTTAGTTCCAATACCCGGAAGACCTCTATCACCTTGGAAACCTTGATCACCTTTAATTCCAGTTTGACCTTGGAAACCTTGATTACCAATTCCTCCAATTTCACCTTGGAAACCTTGATCACCTTTATCGCCTTTAGCGCCAGTTTCACCTTGGAAACCTTGATTACCAATTCCTCCAATTGCACCTTGATCGCCTCGATCACCTTTAGCACCAATTACACCTTGGAAACCTTGATCACCTTTAGTTCCTACACCAGTTTGACCTTGCCAACCCTGTGCTCCTTGAATAGAACCACCGTCTACCCATTGAGTTCCATCGTATATCCATAGTGAATCATCTTCTTGATTTAAATATGCATCACCTGCGGAATGTGGTCCTGATAAATTTAATAGATCTGCTTCAGTTGCAATATCTCCTTTAAATATAATACCCCATCCTGGAGAACCTTGTTGACCAGTTACACCTTGGAAACCTTGATCACCTTTAGTTCCAATACCCGGAAGACCTCTATCACCTTGATCACCTTGATCACCTTTAATTCCAGTTTGACCTTGGAAACCTTGGTCACCTTTAGTTCCTAAGCCAGTTTGACCAGTATCACCTTGATCACCTTTAGGGCCTTTTTCACCTATTACACCTTGGAAACCTTGATCACCTTTAGTTCCTAGGCCAGTTAGACCAGTATCACCTTGATCACCTTTAGGACCTTTTTCACCTATTGCACCTTGGACACCAATATCACCTTTAACACCAGTATCACCTTGGAAACCTATGCCACCAGTTAGACCAGTTAGACCAACACCTTCTAATTTAGAAAGCTGCAATCTTACGCTCTGTATTTCAAGATTAGAAGCAGCTGGACTTCCAGCGGGTGGGATTATCGAATATTTTAACGATATAAGATCATTTTCCTGTAATGAAATTAGTTGAGTAAATGAACTTTCATATACTTGACCCTTTTGAACGTATGTTTTTTGAGTTGTTGTGTTTGGAACAGCATTTCCATTTTTTACTATGTAATAGTCTAATCTTACACCAGCTTCTTGATAAGCTGCATTAAATGTAGCTATTAATTGAAAATCTCCATCTTCTAGAACTTTAATATAATCTCCACCACCTAACGCTTGAACATTAGGCATGAATGTCATTTGATTAAATACACCTTGTGTGGTATTTGTAAAGTTTGTTAATGTATTAAATGATACTGAAAAAGCTGCGGGGTTATATCTAAATATTTCTCCATAAGATATTCCACCTTCTACAAAACCTTGAGGACCTTCTTCACCTTGGAAACCTTGGAAACCTTGGAAACCTTGACCCTGTACACCTTGGAAACCTTGACCACCAATTCCACCAGTTTGGCCTTGGAAACCTTGATCACCAATTCCACCTTCTAGACCCTGTGGTCCAGTTTCTCCTTGCGTACCTTGGCCACCTGTTAGATTTCCTTGAAGAACCCATTGGCCTCCACTGAATTCATATACGTCTCCATTATCTAAGTCTAGGTAATGATCTCCATCACTATATAATGCACTATTATCCGCAGGTGCTCCATTGTTACTATACCAATTATCAGCTTCACCATCTTGACCTTGGAAACCTTGTTGACCAGTTACACCTTGGAAACCGCAATCTCCTTGGAAACCTTGATCACCTATATTACCCTGTTCACCTTTAAGACCTTGCCAGCCTTGGAAACCTTGATCACCTTTAATTCCAGTTTCTCCTTGGAAACCTTGTTCACCTTTAATACCTTGGAAACCTTGATCTCCTTGATCTCCTTTAGTACCCGTGATACCTTGAAAACCTTGAAAACCTTGATCACCTTTAAGACCATCAACACCTTGATCACCTTGCCAACCTTGGAAACCTTGATCACCTTGATCACCTTTAGCACCAGTCTCTCCTTGAAAACCTTGGAAACCTTGATGTCCTTGAAAACCTTGAAAACCTTGATCTCCTTGAAAACCTTGATCACCTTGATCTCCTTGAAAACCTTGGAAACCTTGGAAACCTTGGTCACCTTTAAGACCATTTATACCTTGGTCACCTTGATCTCCTTGAAAACCTTGGAAACCTTGATCACCTTGATCTCCTTTAAGACCATTTATACCTTGATCACCTTGATCACCCTTAGTACCAGTCTCTCCTTGGAAACCTTGATCACCTTTAAGACCATTTATACCTTGGAAACCTTGATCACCTTGATCACCTTTAGTTCCAGTTGTACCTTGGAAACCTTGATCACCTTTAAGACCATTTATACCTTGGTCACCTTGATCTCCTTGAAAACCTTGGAAACCTTGATCACCTTGATCACCTTTAAGACCATCTATACCTTGATCACCTTGATCACCTTTAGTACCTGTAATACCTTGGAAACCTTGGAAGCCTTGATCACCTTTAAGACCATTGACACCCTGATCACCTTGATCACCTTTAGTACCTGTAATACCTTGGAAACCTTGAAAACCTTGGAAACCTTGATCACCTTTAAGACCATCAAAACCTTGTGCTCCAGTTTGACCTTGAACACCGTCAATACCTTGCCATCCTTGGTCACCGGCATCACCTTGATAACCCTGTGGGCCTGTTAAATCGTGTTGTGCAGTCCATGTACTACCATCCCATGACCATATTTGTCCGTTTACTGAATAATATAATTGATTTATGTATTCTCCTACATAATTAATGTTTGGATCTAGATCAGTTCCATTTAAAGGACCATTATTACCCTGATCACCTTGATCGCCTTTAGCACCAACTTCTCCTTGAAAACCTTGATCACCTTGATCACCTTGATCGCCTTTAGCACCAACTTCTCCTTGAAAACCTTGATCACCTTTAGCACCAACTTCTCCTTGATCACCTTGATCGCCTTTAGCACCAACTTCTCCTTGAAAACCTTGATCACCTTTAGCACCAACTTCTCCTTGAAAACCTTGATCACCTTTAGCACCAACTTCACCTTGATCTCCTTGAAAACCTTGGAAACCTTGATCACCTTTAGCACCAACTTCTCCTTGATCACCTTGGAAACCTTGAGGACCTGATGATTCAGAAATAACTTTAATAGTACCAAGCATTGTAGATGCATGAGCAGTACAATAATAGTAATACTCATCTGGAGCATCATGTGGAATTGTAAATATAACTTGTCCGTCCGGGCCGGCTGCACCGTTATTTATTATAGACCCAGCAGCTGGATCGTCAATTGTACCTTGTGTCTTAGTAATCTGGAACGGATGTCCAGTAGAATTATTATCAAATACATAAGATTCACCTCGTGTAACGTACAGTGTTGGGTTAACATTACCACCGCTAGTCGCTTCAAATGAATCTTCTTCGTTAATTAAATAAGCTGCACTTCCTGAGTTATTAATATCGAATACATGTTTTGTAGAAATAGTTTCTACAAATGTATCTCCGTTTGACATAGTTAATGTCAATTCACCTGTACTAGAATCATAAGAAGTAGAATCTAATTTTACATCACCTCCAACAATTTCTACCCAACATTCTGCTGCGGTTCCGGAACCAGACGCAGTACCGTATGAAGGAGGGAATCCAGGATTTTGATAGCCAACAGTTGCACTAGGATCTAATAAAACAGCTCTTTCGTATGGTTCTAGAGCTTTCCATTCTGTCATTCCTAAACTAATACCATTAGCATCAGGATTGCCAAAATATCCTACAGGTAATAATCTAAATGATTGGCCAGTTTCAATAACGAATACTGTCATACCAATTCTTCTTCTACCGCATGACCATCCACCGTCATTTTCAATAGGAACATTACTACCGTCTAATCCAATTGGAATTTCATACATATCCTGCATGGTTGGCATTTCTTGATAACCACCCGTTAATTGAAATGATTGTAAAATACCATGTGTATCATCTGCAAAAGCATGTCCTAAATAATTAGTGTAATTATATTGGCCTGATATCTGTAAGTTATAATTTGTTGGCATTGTCTTTAAATCTTGTTTTTTATTACTTTGTATATATTATTAATTGTTGAATCCGAAATCAGAGCTTCCAGTTATTGAACCATTACCCATTCTATATAGCCAGTAGCTTTCACCATTATATGTAAATGCCTTTCTTTCCGAAGTAGCATTAGTTGGAAGGTTATTTTGCTTCAAGTATTGTGGACTTGCTGAACGTACATCTTCAGGGAAATCAACGTTAGCAGGAATTGCTAAATAATTATATTCTGCAATAGCATTGGCTGCGAATGTCCATTGCGTGTATGAATTTGTTCCATCACTTGTAATAGTATGTCCGGCCGGCATTTCAAATGAATCTACGGTGTATGCTCCTGCTCCAGTGTTATAAGGATCAGTTCCACCATTATCAATTACCTCAGTCATTGCATCGGAAAGAGTTGCACTTCCATCTGTAATCGCAGGTGTATAATAAGTTGCAAAGGTACTAGTTAAATAAGTATTAGCGTATGGGAACGCACTTTGTCCACCATGGAAATAATAGATTGTTCTTTCATTTATACTCGTTGTTGTTGCTGTCATAGGCGTAGTGTATTCTCTTCCACAGTTTTGTCCGTTTCCGGTTGCGTCGTATATTTTATATGTATAATCTCCTGAAGGTAAATCATTTATCCAGTTAGTTGCTGAACCTGAATTTACCACTAAAGTATTTCCAAATTGATTACCTGCACCGTCGTATAATTCAACCTGATAAGGATGTCCAAGTCCTCCACTTATATTAGTGACTCTAAAGTCATTAACATCTCCAGTCGTAGGAAGATTGTCTTGATTTGTAATAGATCCAGTTGATTGTACATAAGCAACTTGAACAAATCCATGTTGATTTGCACTAATTGTCATTTCACATAAAGTTTCAGTATCTTTTACATTCACTGATTGTGCAACGTGTGTACTTAAATTACCTAATGAACCTTGATTAAAATTATTAAAAGTAAATTTACCGTCATAGTTTACAGGTATATCAGCAGCTGTACATGTAAATTCATATAGACCTTGACCTTGTCTAGCAATATCAACCATAAATACGTCCATTTCAACATGCTCATTCATTGAAAATCTCCAGCATCCGAAGTAATCAGTATAATCATACTGAGGACCCGCAGGTGCAGTTAGTGTTCTTGATAGTGAAAATGCTTCACAGCCATTAGTATCTCTTCCTACTACAGTGTATGTACCAGGGAGTAAATCAAATGTATAATTACCATTTCCATCAGCCGTTAATGTTTGATAATTAGTTCCACCATCGCTAGAGAATTGATAAGTACCATTTCCTCCAGAGATAGACATTGTTATAGAACCTGTTTCACCACATTGTGTAGGTTGAGTTGTAGATACCACATCACCGGTAATAGGATTAGGATTTGTTACTGTTCCATCAAAGGTTGATGTAACATCACATACACCTTCTGTTGAAATTAAATTAACAATCCTATATGCTTTGACTTTATATGTTCCATTGCCAACTCCCATGCTAACGGCACCTGTATATGTTTGTTCAGGTCCGAACGTAGATCCATTGTCATCAGATATTTTATATCTATAGTCATTATCATTAAATTGTGATAATCCGCCCGTAATAGTAAAGTCTAGTGTTGAACTATTATTTGAGTCATAACATGTAGGTACAGTTACACTACCACCTACATTCATTACAAATACTTTTCTTACGTCGACTACCTTTGTATTACTTTGACATCCATTTTCTGAATAATCAGTATGTTGTGCGATTAGAGCTTTACTACCACTTGCTACATGTGCAAGTGTAACGTTTGTTTGAGATCCATCCCAACCGCTAAGTAAACTTCCACCAGGGGCACTACTTAAATTATAAGAATTAGAAGGTCCACCTGTTGCGGTAACACTATAAACCCATCCGTCAGTATGACATGCTGGTTCTGAAACCAATGATGCATTTAATACAATATCAGATGAAGTTGAATAACTTAAAGTAGTAGTTCTATATGTACAACCATCTGATGTTATTAGAGCATTGAAAGATCCTTCTTCATCTGCACTAGATATTGATAGAAAATCATTGCTTGTAAAGGTTCCTTCAAATTGATTATTAGAACCTGTTACGTATTGTAATGACATATTAGCAGTGTTACTAATATTTGCTCCACCGTTTCCAGTAATCCATTGTAATTGAACAGATTGATTTCCTACTATATTGTTTGTTAACCCACTTCCTATAAATTTAATATAATATGTAGGAGCTGAATTACATGTTCCATCAGTAACTAAATGCGAAAGAACTTGAATTTCATCAGATTCGGCTATTACCACCGGGTTATTTGTATATGCTATTTCTTGACCACTTACATTATCT
>Ga0208797_1000180_pt1 | contig 14366 bp, 17 predicted proteins | sample ColrivemetaGS555_FD_187608 | JGI IMG/M metagenome (GOLD analysis project Ga0208797, IMG submission 187608) | Estuarine microbial communities from the Columbia River estuary - Ebb tide non-ETM metaG S.555 (SPAdes) (version 2) | ecosystem: Environmental > Aquatic > Marine > Intertidal zone >...
ATATAAGTACATCATAAATCTGAGAAAGTCCATTAAACGGATTTTCGTTATATTTTCGTAGTTTTTTCTTGTTTATGTAAATTCTTTTTTGTAGGGCTTTGCAATTGTTTAAATTTAAACAAATATCACAAATATGTTTAATTTACTTTTTTCCTTGCGAGTATCGAAGACATGCCATATCTTTGTTGAAGACAAACGGCAATGATGCCACACAAATTAACAAATGTTTATATCATGACAACACCAACGGTACAACAATTAGCATTACAACACTTAACGGAACTAGGGGATACGACCTCTTATTTTTACGCTATCGGCATTCATAAGTATGCAGGAAACGCAGTCACTTTACAAGGTGACTATACAAAAGGAGTTTTCAACGCATTTAAGGACGTTGCGGAACTATCTTTAGACCAAGACTCGGGTTACATTGAAGGAGCTTACCAGTACAAAGGAATCACAATCAGAATCATTTTAACACACTAGACACCATGGCAACTAATAAGAACATAGTAATAAACATCGGGCTAAATGAAAGCCATGTAGACCATTACGAGACACTTAGGCTACTCGACAAACACATCTACTCAGGCAGTTATTGGATGTCATCAAGACGAGTGCTAACCTCGAGGGGCCGCATCGAACCTACAACCATCACACAAGGTGAAAGCAAATACAGCCAGTTGCAAATACATGAGGCCCTGAAGTATCTTTGTAGAGTATTGAACCAGGACTGCATCGCGTACAAGTACAAGGGCATTGGATACGTCGCCCAGCCAGATGGCTATTCTGTAATAGCATTTAATGAGAATCATTTTTTAACCGTATAAATTTACACAATGGAAACCAAAACACAATTTGAACTTGACTGGTACAAACCCATGAGAATAAACACCATGGAATCAAACCGAGGATATTACAATCTGGTATTGACCATAAGGGATTTGAGCCTATACACAAAGGTAGGTTTGAAACCTCATAGACACTGGCGCCTTAAAGATGTAAAGCAGTACTTCGGCATAACGGGAAGTGCCGCCAGCATGCTAACCAGATTACAAGCATTTAAAAATAACGAACTATAAATTTACAACACCATGAAAAAATTAGACAAACAAACAGCCAGTTACATCGAGCTTGCATTGAAATTTTACACACAGGAACACAAGGAGCGAACCCGCGAAGCATTGAAGCAAGGGCAACGCCCATTATTTTCGACCGAGTTTTTCAATTACCGACTGGCGGACTCACTCCGAGAACTAGATAGGGTCACCAGAAAAAAATAAATTTAAGCACTCTCCCTCATGGGGTGGGTGTGCAGGAAATACATCCCCACTCTCTACACAAGTTACTTTCCAACTGACAAGTATCCATATCCTAAAACAAAGCCTCTAACAAGGTTTCTCCTCACAAGTGGTGTCAATATACCTAAAATGGCTTAAAACGTCTTAAAACCACCTTAAAACGCTTCTACAAGCAAATCTCGCCATCAACCTCAGCCTAAATATTACATCAGGCACAAACAAGATACCTTCCAACTGACACAGCCAATAGTATTATGATACTCTATGTATCATGATATATACTTACCATGATACTGTATATTATTTTAGTATATCATGTAGAATACTTATCATGATATATAACCATGCGTATCATGATATATAACACTATGTATCATGATATGTAATACATCATGATATATTATATTATAGTAAGTGACAAAAAGACAGTTGGAGATATACGAGGTACACTTCACTTATTTCCTATTACTTGAGTAGAAATATTATTATGATGGCAGAAACCAAGAGCTTAGAGATAAATGTACCAGACACATTAAACTCAATCAAGTTAAGTCAATACCAAAAGTACTTAAAGATACTTGATGCTAACAAAGATGTAGAAGAAGATAATCATTTCCTAAATAGAAAGTTTATTGAGATATTCTGTGATATGAGTCTGAAAGAGGTAGACTTCATTGAACTTAAAGTATTCTCTGAGATTACAAATATCCTTGAGATAACTTTCCAAGAGACAACCCCTTTAATTAGGCACTTCTCAATGAATGGTGTGAGCTTTGGTTTTATACCGAACTTAGATAAACTATCAGTAGGCGAGTACATAGACATCGAACAAAACATTACGTCACACGACAACCTACACAAAGCCATGGCAGTATTATTTAGACCAGTTAAAAAACAGAGTGGCGACAAGTATCAGATAGTAGAATACGAAGGACTCGAAGAGTATGCAGAGATAATGAAAAGTATGCCTTTAGGTGTTGCGTTAGGTGCAAGGGTTTTTTTTTGGCAACTCGGAAAAGACTTGTTGAATCATATCCTGAAGTCTTTGGAACAGGAGAAGGAGGGGATGACTACTCATCAGGTGCAAACTTTGCAAGCAAATGGGGTTGGTATCAATCAATTCACAAGCTTGCTGGAGGAGATGTCTTTAAGCTCGAAGAAGTTACCAGACTGTCCTTTCATAAATGTATGACGTTTTTATCATACGAGAAAGAGAAAATAGAATTAGAAAACAATATGATTAAAAACAGTTTTAAGAGATGAAAAGTTTTTACGATGTAACAGAAGCCATAAAGGTTTACTTAGAAGGAAACAACTCAATAAATACCGTTACCTTTGGCAACATACTTGACGTAGACCTCAGCAAGCAAACAATATTTCCACTCGCCCACATGACAGTTCGTAATGCAGTATTTGCAGAACACACAATCACATTCAACGTGACTGTAATGGCTTTAGATGTGGTAGAAGAAACAAAAGAGAACGATAAGGAGCAAGTAGAGCCTTTCTACGGCAATAACAACAAGCAAGACGTACTCAACACTCAGTTAGCAGTAATAAATGGCTTACAGTCCTCCCTAAGACGTGGTGGGCTATTTCAGCAAGACTTTATTACAGACAGTACGATAACGGCTGATGTAGTCGAGGAGAAGTTTGAGAACCTTTTATCAGGATGGCAAATGGATATTTCTATCGAGGTGCCTAATACAACAATGATGGATATTAACGCTAACGGAAACGGTTGTTTATAATATATGGCATCAAACGTAAGAAATAGAAACACAAGAGTATACCTGTCCAATTATATGGCAAGGCTTGAGGAGAATATAAAGAGTGAGATACTCAGACCAAGAACCAGAAATTATGCATCAGGTAGTATAACATCTCCTGTAGAAACAACTGGTAACTTGAGAAATAGTATTTACGTATATGAATCAGATGACTCAGACAGTATTCGATTTGAGCTTTACATGGATGAGTATGGAGAGCAGTTGAATAGTGGTTCGTTTTCAGGAGAGGTTGATGTAGACGACATATTAAATTGGGCGAGAGCCAAAAAAATATCCCCTAAGAATGCAAAGGGTAGATTTATGAAGCTCAAGAAGTTTGCTCATGCCGCTACTAAATCCATAAATAATATAGGGGTTAAACCAGCTGAGTTTATTGATGATGCTCTAAAACGAAGTAAGATAGATGCAAGAACAGGTAGATTTATAACAAACGCATTTAAGGCAGATTTAGAGGAACAGATAGAAGATATGCTTAATGATGCAGGGTACAAACAATTAGGTACAACGGCAGAGTTTTATTTGCCAAAACAATAAGATAAAATGAGTAAAATAAACGTAAGAAGTCCGTATTTCATAAATATATCAGCAAATGGTTTAGCTTCTGTCGAACTAAAGCTACACATATATTCAGGCACAAAAACAACCTCAAGACCTGCAACCGCAACATATACCTTGAGTGCGGATGCGATACTAAGCGGTACAGGATTAAACACTTCTTCCTTTGAGATAGCAGAGCTTGTAAGGGATTATATATCCAACACATTTAACGACACTTATTCGTCAAGTAATCTATGGGTAGACTATACTACTCAAGAAACTAATTTAGCAGGTTCAACAGGCTCTGTATCTTCGTTTACTCAGCTTACGGCATTTGATGGATACGGATACTTTGAGGATGCAGCAAATCCACAGAACGACTTAGTAACCCTGCAATCTAATGAGCTTATATTTACTAATGACTTCTCAGCAATTAGAATACCTGTTTATGTTTCTTCAGCTACAAGTGTAACGTACCTGAAAGATAAAGAACAGATATTTAGAAAAGATTTAGCTACTTCCACTTCTAGTACACTACAAATACAATACGTAGAAAACTCAGCTTTAGATGCCGATGCGTTCAAGAATAGAGTAGATGCTATTGCAGACACAACGGTTGAAGCTTTTAACTGCGTAAAGGCTATTGCTAACGAGGTTTATCAAGAGTTTGATGCTGATGCAATATACATAGAGCAAAGTGGTGTTGTAGACGTTATAAAAATACAAGAGATAGAAGAGTGCAAGCATACTCCATATAAGGTCACATTTATAAACAAGTTCGGTGCGTTACAAGACTTATGGTTCTTTAAAAGGGCAAACCTATCACTATCTACGAAGAACGAAGAATATACGGCTAACACAGTATCAAATGGCTCTTATTCCATAAATCAGGCATCAAAAACCATATTCAACAAAAGAGGAACGGAGATGTTGAAACTAAATACAGGATTCTATCCTGAGTCTTACAACGAGATTTTTAGGCAACTATCTTTATCAGAAGAAGTATGGATAAAGTACGAAGGACAAACCTTGCCAATTATCGTCAAGACAAGTTCCTTGAACTACAAGACAAGCATAAATGACAAGTTAATAAACTACACTATGGATGTAGAATTTGCCTTTAACAAAATAAACAATATTCGATAAATGCAAGACGTAGAAATATACATAGGAGAAACAAGGTCTTTATCAGGCACAGTAACAGGTGCTGCATCAACCTATATCACAGATACAAGTCAAAACTTTAATCAAAATAGGTGGGTACTTAATCGTGTCATAGTAAATACTACAACAGGAGCATCAGGTATTGTAGAAGAAATAATGGATGATACATCTTTGGATTTAAGTATAAGTACATTTTCTGTTGGAAACACCTACACAATAATACAAAACCCTGAATTAGCAGATACGTTTAAAGATGAAACAATATCGCTAACTCAATCTATAAAAAACATCAAGGACATAGCTAAGGTTCAGACAGATTTTACTCAATCCTTCACGCTACCTGCGAGTAAGGTAAACAATAAGATATTTAAGCACTATTACAGGAGTGACTTGTCAGAGGGATTCGATGCAAGGTTCTTAATGCCTGCAAAGATAAAACTAAATGGGAATGACTTTAAGGATGGTAAGATAAGATTGTTGGGGGTTAAAATGAAAGACAACAAACCAAGTTCATATAAGGTTAATTTTACAGGTAATACAGTTTCCTTAAAGACAACTTTTGGAGATGATGAGCTATCTGACTTGCCTTACTTGGATGTGTTTAATCACACTTATTCATATAGTAATGTTAAGACATACGCAACTGATGGCTATAATCCAATAGGAGGTACTGCATATTCACAACCTGAGTTAATTTATCCTTTTATTGTATCTAGTAAAAACAGGTACTACTACAATTCAGGAGAAAACAACAATAGCCACGATGAGATTGCTAATGTTAGGAATATATATCACAATGGAACTCCGAGTCTTACAAGCAGCCACGCAGACTTCCATTCAATTCAGTACTTTGACTTAAAACCTGCAATAAAGGTTTACTACATACTAAAAGCTATTGAATCTAAATACGGATTTACTATTTCAGACGATTTCTTTAGAATAGCAGTTACCTCATCAGGTAAGCCTAACGTAGATGGATTGTTTAATCAACTGTATATGTGGTGCAATAGAGAAGCAGGTTCTTTGATTAACCACATAGACGAAACTTCTCAAGAACTAAAAACTGAGCAATTATCGCTTTCTTCAGGTACAGAAGTTAGAGAAAACAGTAATACTGAGATAGAAATAGGTTACTACTGGACAATAGGAGGTAATGGTAGACCCTTTCTTCAGGTAGCAAAAACTCTTACGTATTCTTTTACTACTGCTGTAACAGGTACAGGAGCATACGATTTAATATTATACGACAAAGTTACTGATAAGGTATACAAAAGTCAATTAAACAATATAGGAAATGTATCTTTCTCCAAGACAATAAAGGATTACTCCGAAGAAATCGTTTTAATATCTCCTGCTATAAAAGTTGTGACAAAGGGAGGGGTGACTGCTGTAACTCTAAGTAGTTTACAACTAACAAAAAGTTTCGGTTCAGAACAAGGTAACTACACAGGTACTCTTTCAAGTTTATCAAATGGTGTAGATATTAGGAGTAATGTATTGCCTAAAATTAAGGTAATAGACTTTATGACTAACTTGTTTAAGATGTTTAATTTAATAGCATACTTTGAAGGTACAGAGCTTGTTGTTAAGACTCTTGACCAATACTATCTTAATAGTAGTCACGAAGAATTTAATATAGATGAATACGTAGACATATCTTCCTCTGAAATAAACAGGTCTGAGATATATAATGAAATAAATTACGAGTATAAAGAAGCAAATACTATATTTGCAATAAACAGTAACGAAGCTACGAATGACGAATACGGAAACGAAAGATTTAAGTCTGAAGGAGAGAATGTATTTGATGGCAAGAAGTACGATGTAAAGTCAAGCTTTGGACATATGTTATTTGAGAACTTTATAGACGGAGACACAAGTCTTTTTAGCGGTGTAACTTGGGGATGGTCAGTAAGTCAAGACGAAAGTCCTGTCATTGATGGAGGAACTTTTTTTCTCAATAACAGAAAAACATTACCTGACGACATATATATAACAGATAAGGTTGTTGGAGAAAATGGAAGCAACGTAGATAAAGTAGCTAACTTATATTGCCCTTCAAATGTATATACAGAAACAGGAGGAACAGAGGTTCGCTCTATAAACTTTGGTTCTGAGTATAGTATCTTAACAAATGAAGAAGAAGAGGATGGTTTGTTTAGTACATACCACCAAAACTTTATACTAAATATATACGACACAAGAGTAAGATTATTAAAAATAACTGCACACTTGCCATTAAAGATATTACTTAAGTATGAACTCAATGATAGGTTTATATTTCAAGGAAGAAAATATCTAATAAATAGCATTAAGACAAACCTACAAACAGGGAAAAGTGAGTTAGAATTACTAACCGATAATTATCAAGTAATAGCATGATAGAACAAGTTATAGCACTACTAAACTCAGGAGAGTTTTACGAAGGCTCTGAAGCAATAGAAATAGCTAAAGGCAAGTACGAGTTAAAAGAAACAATAAAAGAAGGCTACGAACAAGGTAAAAGATTAGGATATGGCAAATACTAAAGTAGTAATAGATTTAGAAGTAACTGACAAAGGCTTAGTCGCTACATTTAACAAGACGACTAAAGCATTAGTAACTCTAAACGCTGCCCAAAAAGAAAAACTCAATCTACAAAAGAAACTGAAAACTGCTGGTACAAAGTACTTAGCATCTCAAGAAGAAGAAAGTAGACAGATTGTAAGAATAAACAAAGAAACAGCAGAGAACAACAGGATTTCAGGTATATCGGTCAAGAGAAAGCTCGATAACAGGAAAGCAATGGAGCAAGCTGCGTACTGGGCATCTAAAGAAGGTATCGAGTATAAGAAGAATATAATGCTTATGAGGGAGGCTGCTAAACAAGCTGAACTTACTGCCGTTAGACAAATACAATCCTCCAAGAAAACTATAAGCGAAGGAGTTGCTAACTCTGCTATAGGATTAGACGAAATGAAAACTACGGCAGGTCTATCTGGAGCTATTGTTACGGAGATGGGTCGTACTATCTCTGATGCACCATACGGTCTTAAAGGTATGGGGAACAACATCTCGCAATTGAGTTCGTTGTTCGGTATGTTTTCCGTAAACGTAAAGAAGAGTGGTAGAACAATGAAGCAAGGGTTTAAGCAACTTGGAGCTTCTCTTATGGGACCTATTGGTATTGTAACAGGTTTGCAGTTGATTGTAGCCTTAATTCAATCAGGAGCCTTTGACAAACTTGCAGATTGGTTCTCTAATATTACTCCAAGAATAAAATTGTTAGGAGAAGTGTTTAAAGATGCTTCAAAACAAGCAGGAGATTTAATAGGTACTTTTGAGATTTACGCAAGAACCTTAACAGACTCTACTTCAACTGTAAAGGAAAAGGAGGCTGCGTTAAAGAAGCTTAACGAAGAGTACCCTGAATTCAATGCCTCTATTTTATTAGATAAAGAAAATACGGAAGCAGCCGATAAGGCAAGGAAAGAATACATAAAAACGCTAAGAGCGCAAGCCGTATCTCAGGCAGCAATGACTAAGTTTCAAGAAGCTCAGGGAAAGATTGTTGATTTACAACTAAAGCAAGAACTTGAAGCTCAGAAGTTAGGTTTCAAAGACATGGATGAGCTTAATAAGAAGGTTGATTCCGAAGAAGAAAGAATAGATAAAATTAAGAGTGGTAGAAAAAAGTCACAAGAGAAACAATTAGTTATACGATTAAGAAAGATTCAAGACCTAAACAAAGAAGAGATTCAGGAAGAAGAGAAAAAGCAAGATATTCTTGAAAGCCTCATAACTGTTAAGTCTGGAAAAGACAAAGGCAAAGACCCTAAAGACCCAAAAGTTTTTAGAGCTAAAGAATTAGATTTAGCTAAGATAAGAGAGGAATTTAGACAGCAAGCTAAGCAAAATGAGATACTAACAGATAGAGAAAGGGTTGAGAGAGAAGGAAAGTTTGCAAAGGCTGAGGTTGAGATTAGAAGGCAATCATTCGTAGACAGAGAAAAGGCAAGATTAAAAGCGTTTCAGAAAGGAAAAGAGCTTAGTCAAGAACAGATAGATACAATAGAGAGTCAAGCTAAAGCAGAAACTGAGCTTGTAATTGCTGAGATAGACAAAAGAACGGCAGCAGAGATGGCAGCTATTGATGCAATAGAAGGTAGAAGAGCTGAAGCAGCTTACGAGGGATGGCAGACACAATCACTCATAAACGATGAACAAGGCGATGCTCAAAACGCTAAAAGACAAGCACAGTTCTTTAGCGGAGCAGTTACTGAGCAGATTATGCAAGCAGAGCTTGACGAGGTTAATTACGAGAATAAAAAGAAGCAACTAAATAGAGCTTTACTTGCCACAGAAGAAGATTCAGGAGAAAGACTAAAAATACAGGGTCAGTTAATTAGATTAGACAAGGATAGAGGCGACCAAGTTATTGATAATGACCAAAAGGTTCAAAACGCAAAACTAAAATTAGCTAATAGAGGAGCAGCAGTACTTGCAGATATACTTGGAAAAGAAACGAAAGCAGGTAAAGCAGTAGCAGCTACCATGGCTACTATAAATACTTATCAAGCTGTGTCTAACGCTTTAAAGTTTGGTAAGACACCATTTAAGTATGTAGATGCAGGTATTACAGCAGCACAAGGATTTATGCAGGTAAAGAACATCTTGAGTACAACAGGACCTAAGACATCAGGAGGAGGAACAGGAGCGGCATCAGTTCAACCACCCGACTTTAACATCATAGGTAGCACAGGAACTAACCAATTAGCAGAAGCAATAGGCTCAACAACGCAAGAACCTATAAAAGCATACGTAGTGTCAAGCGAAGTAACATCTGCACAAGAGTTAGATAGAAATATAGAAGAATCAGCAAGTATATAATTTAAAATAAAAGAATATGAGAGTAATTGAACTAATAATTGACGAAGAGCAAGAGTTCTCAGGTATAGAAGCTATCTCGATAGTAGACAAGCCTGCGATACAGGAAGATTTTATAGCGTTATCCAAACAGGACAAGGTACAACTTGCTGACGTAGATACAGACAAGAGAATCCTTATGGGTGCTGCTTTGATACCTAACAAGAACATCTATCGTCAAGATAGCGAGGAAGAAGAAGGGTATTACATCTATTTCTCGGAGGCGACAGTCAAAAAGGCTTCTGAATTATTCTTAATCGAGGGAAACCAAAACAAATCTACCTTAGAGCATAAGGCAGAGCTTAGCGGATTGTCAGTAGTTGAATCTTGGATAATAGAAGATGAAGTCCACGACAAATCACGTAAATATGGCTTAGAGATGCCTGTTGGAACGTGGATGGTATCTATGAAAGTAAACAACGAAAGTGTTTGGCAAGACTACGTAAAAACAGGTGCAGTAAAAGGCTTTAGTATCGAAGGCTACTTCTCCGAAGCAGTTAGTTTAAGCTTTTCTGAGGAGGTTGAATTGAAGAGCTTTAGTGATTATCCTGATAGCGTAAAGAACAACGCTAAGAGAGCCTTAAAATGGGCAGAAGAGAATGGTTGGGGTTCTTGTGGAACAGGAGTTGGTAAACAACGTGCCAATCAATTAGCGAATGGAGAACCAATTAGTATGTCAACTATAAAACGTATGTATTCCTACCTAAGCAGACACGCACCTGATTTAGATTCAAGTAAATCTTATGAGGATGGTTGTGGTAAACTTATGTACGATGCTTGGGGTGGTAAGTCAGCTTTGAGTTGGGCAAAAACAAGAATATCAAGAGAGGAGAATATGTCAGACCTAACTGAAGAGGAGGCACAATTTGTATTGTCTAAACTAGAAACTATTATTGCAAATAAGTTGAACGAACTAAAATCCTAACTATGAATCAGAATAAGAACAGAAGAGACAAGAACTTTATACCAAGCGATGCATCTCCAAGAGGAGGGAAAGAGGGATGCCTATGTAAAAACGGCAAAACCTACTCAAGAAAGTGTTGTGATGGCTCTGTCGGAGCTCAAGGTATCGGAAAGATATAGATGAAAATCTAACACTAAAAGAAATCAATATTACTTATTTATAAATCTAATAATAATTATTACTTATGGAAAGCAAAAAAGCAACATCTGTCCTTTCTGACATTATGCAAAAGCTATCCTCTATTGGTAAACCTGAAGAAGTAAAAGAAGAGGTAGTTGAACTATCTGAAGAAGTTACTGAAACAGAGGTTAAACAAGAAGAGGTAGTCTTAGCTGAAGAAGGAGAAGAAGGAGAAGAAATCGTAGAAGAAGTAGTAGAAGAAGTCGTTGAAGAAGAGCTTGACGAAGAGAAGTATGTTTCAAGAGAAGAGTTTGAAAATGCTATCGCTGACATCAAAGCAATGTTCATCGAAGTTTCTAACGGCTACGAAAAAGAGAAATTAGAAATGTCTGCTCAAATCGAGGACTTATCTAAAGCACCTGCATCAGAGCCTTTGTCTCATAGCCCTGAAGCTGAGTTATCAAGTAAAAAACAAGTATTGTTTGCACAAAATAGAAGAATGTCCACTATGGATAAAGTTCTATCTAAAATGAATAGTAAAAAATAAATTAACTTAAACTAAATATTTAAAAATGGCTACAACAACATCAATCACTACTACTTACGCTGGAGAATTTGCAGGAGATTATATCTCAGCAGCTCTTTTGAGTGGAGTAACAATCGACAACGGTGGAATCACTGTTAAACCTAATGTAAAATTCAAAGAAGTAATCAAGAAAATTGCTACTGACGGAATCGTAAAAGACGGAACTTGTGATTTCGCTGACACTTCCACAGTTACTTTGACTGAAAGAATTCTAGAACCTGAAACTTTCCAAGTAAACCTTGAATTGTGTAAGGCTGATTTCAGAAGCGATTGGGATGCTATCCAAATGGGATACTCTGCATTCGATAACCTTCCTGCTTCTTTCGCAGACTTCTTGATTTCTCACGTACAAGCTAAAGTAGCTCAGAAAATCGAGCAAAACATTTGGACTGGAACAAACGCAACAGCAGGAGAGTTTGACGGTTTCTTAAACCTATTCTTAGCTGATGCTGACGTAGTAGATATTACAGCCGAAGCTATAACTTCTGCAAACGTAGTAGCAGAGCTTCAAAAAGTAGTAGATGCTATTCCTACCACTATTTACGGTTCTCCTGATTTGAAACTTTACGTTTCTAACAACGTAGCAAGAGCATACATTTCTTCTTTGGGAGGATTTGGAGCAAGTGGTCTTGGAGCTAACGGTTACGAAGGTAAAGGACACAATCAAGGATTTGCTGACTTGAATTTCGGTGGAATTCCTGTATTCGTTTTGCCAGCTTTCGGTAGCAACAAAGTAGTAGCTGCTGAAACTTCTAACTTATACTTTGGAACAGGTCTTTTGAACGACACTAACGAAGTTAAAGTTTTGGACATGGCGGATTTAGACGGAAGTCAAAATGTTCGTGTAATCGTCCGTTTTACTGCTGGTGTACAATACGGTATCGGTTCTGAAATCGTACTTTACTCATAGTAGAATACTAAAATAATTTAATATAGAAGGGTGGGCTAACTACCTACCCTTTTTTAATAACCTAAAAAAATATAATACTATGGCTTGTACATTTATCGCAGATGGTAGAGCATTAAACTGTAAAGATTCCGTTGGTGGACTTAAAGCAGTTTACTTTGCCGAATTTGACGAAGCAACAGCAATTGGGTGGGTAAAAGATGCCTCACTTGACACTATTGACGACGTTACTGTCGGAGGTACTATTTTCAAATATGACCTTAAAGGAAACTCTACTTTTGAGCAAACTATTACTGCATCAAGAGAAAACGGAACTGTTTTTTACGAACAAGCATTGAACTTGACTTTGCCTAAATTATCAGCAGTTGATAACAAAGCAGTTAAACTTCTTGCTACTTCTAACCCACAAGTAATTGTTGAGGACTACAACGGAAGCCTTTTCTTAGTAGGGAGAGAACACGGAGCTGACGTTTCAGGTGGTACTATCGTAACAGGTGGTGCTATGGGAGACATGAGTGGATATACACTTACTTTTACAGGAATGGAAACTGCTCCTGCTGAGTTTATAACACCTGATAGCACTACTGCTACTTCTCTTGTGTTTACAGGAGGAACTGTAACAATCAATCCAGGTTCTTAATAATTAAGACACCTATAAATTTAAAAGGGGCGACATTATGTTGCCTCTTTTTTATTGCAAACAAACCACTATTTTTATATTACTTAATTGTATGAAAATATTAACTACAACATCAATACAGACAATAAAATTCATTCCAAGAGAGTTAGTTTCATCTGTTACATTAACCTTAACCAATAAGAATACAAGAACTTCATCTACTGTAAGTGTAGGAGTTTCAAATTCAAATGGGTATATGAGTTTAACAGGGTCGTTTTCTTTGATAGAGAATACCAACTACTCTATGGAGGTAACTAAGGCATCAGGAGATGTTATTTATAGAGATACAATATTTTGTACGAATCAAACAGATTTTGACAAGTTCGATGTCCATAAGAACGACTACGTAACGGAAGATACTTTTGACAACGAATTTATAGTATTATAATATATAATTATGGCAAAACACAATATAAACAAGTACAGACAACCTAAGACTGCTAAGAAGCAAGGAAAGGTTCACGTTGTAAACTTCTCATCTTACACAAGACCTGAAGTTGTAGAAGTACAAAACAAGGATTGGATAGAGTATGGAGATGACAATGATTACTTCGGTTACTTGATTGATAGATACAACGGCTCTCCTACTAACAATGCTGCTATTAATGGAATTGCAGATATGATTTATGGCAAGGGATTGGATGCGGTTAATGGAGACAAGAATCCTGAGCAGTATGCCGAGATGAAGTCTTTATTCTCTAAGAAGTGCCTAAAAAGTGTTTGCTACGATTATAAGATGATGGGTAACGCTGCGTTTCAGGTTATCTATTCTAAAGATAGAACTCGTATTGCTCAAGTAGAGCATATTCCTGTTCAGTTATTAAGAGCAGAGAAGGCTGATGAAAAAGGAAACATAAAAGCTTACTACTACTCTAACGACTGGTCAGAAGTTAGTAACTCAAGAAAGAACGTAAAGAGAATACCAGCATTTGGTTTCTCAAAAGAAAATATAGAGATAGTTTATATCAAGCCTTATAAGGCAGGTTACTTCTACTATTCTCCTGTTGATTATCAAGGAGGGATTCAGTACGCTGAGTTAGAGGAAGAGATTGCAAACTACCACATCAACAATATTCAGAATGGTTTAATAACGGAGTGCCTTCTGATGAAGAAAGAACTGCCATCGAGCAAAGAATATACGACAAGTTCTCAGGGTCAAGTAACGCAGGGCGATTTATATTAGCCTTTAATGATTCTAAAGAGTTGTCGGCAAGTATAGAGCCTGTACAGTTAAGCGATGCACACCAACAATACCAATTCCTATCGGATGAGAGTATGAGAAAAGTTATGGTTTCCCATCGAATTGTATCTCCTATGCTTGTAGGAATTAAGGATTCTTCAGGGCTTGGAAACAACGCAGAAGAGCTACAAACGGCATCTGTTCTTATGGACAATACTGTAATCAGACCTTTA
>Ga0208797_1000187_pt1 | contig 13998 bp, 10 predicted proteins | sample ColrivemetaGS555_FD_187608 | JGI IMG/M metagenome (GOLD analysis project Ga0208797, IMG submission 187608) | Estuarine microbial communities from the Columbia River estuary - Ebb tide non-ETM metaG S.555 (SPAdes) (version 2) | ecosystem: Environmental > Aquatic > Marine > Intertidal zone >...
CCTATTAAGTATACACCTGATTTCATAGGAGATGATTTTATAATAGAAACAAAAGGTAGAGCTAACGAGTCTTTTCCAATGAGATGGAAGTTGTTTAAAAGATTAGTTATGAACCAGTTTCCAACAGTTACATTGTATAAACCACAAAATCAAAAAGAATGCGACATAACGATAGAGCTAATCCTTTCCAAAAGAAAATAATAGCTAGACAGAGGTATGCAGAGAGAAAGATTGACAAATGGGTTAAATGGAGTTGGGAAGTAAAAGGCAGAGTAAGATCAAAAGATATAGAACAATTACATAAAAGATATAATATTATATGCACATGAAACAAAACGAAGAAGAAACAGCTTGGATAATAGAAGTAGGATTTTACCCAGGCGTATTACTTGGGTTTAGATCTTACATAGAAGAAGAATTTTCAATACACGTACTTTATATACCATTTTTTGACATATCTATAAAAGTATTTAAATAATTATAACAAATGACAGGAACAATAACATCAAGTGCAAAATTAGAAATACAGTCAAATTACACAGGAGTAATAACACCAAACCACCCAAATATGGAAAAACAAATAAAAGTAGCAGTTTTTTTAACTGAAATAGAAAATAATAAAATAATTTCATCAACATTTTTAAACGAAGGATGGATTCGTAAACCGCATACTAATGCTGATTTAAATTTATTAGCAGTTAAAGAGTTTAATCTATCTTTAGATAATTTAGACAAGATTGTAGTTAAAGAAATTTATGCTATAACTTTTTAATGGATGACAACTTAGAAAGCGTGGTGGCGGCTGTAGGCTTATTTATAGACAACGTATTACATGATATGAAGAATGTATCTAAGTCTACAACAAAGCCTGTTATATTGGCTCATATAGATGCCTGGAAGAACGAATTAGAAACAATTAAACAATTTACAAAAACATAATGGGATTATTTGATAAAAGAATACCTTATAAGCCTTTTGAGTACCCTGAGTATTACACTGAGGGTTGGTTAAAACAAGCTCAAGCTTTTTGGTTGCATACAGAAATATCAATGCAAAGCGATGTTAAAGACTGGAAAGAAAAATTAAATGAAAAAGAAAAAAACTTAGTAGGCAATATACTACTGGGTTTTGCTCAAACCGAATGTGCAGTATCTGATTACTGGACGCAAAAAGTAGTTGGTTGGTTTCCTAAACACGAAATACAACAAATGGCAATGATGTTTGGATCGCAAGAAACAATACATGCAGTTGCTTATAGCTACTTAAATGAAACTTTAAAACTAGAAGATTATGAGGCGTTTTTACACGAGCCTGCTACAGCAGAAAGATTTGATAATCTTGTATCTTATAGTGGGACCAATTCAATTGGTATTGCTAAGTCTCTCGCTGTATTTTCTGCATTTGCCGAAGGAGTTTCTTTATATTCTGCCTTTGCAGTACTTTATTCTTTTCAGCTTAGAAATTTGCTTAAAGGTATTGGGCAACAAATGAAGTGGTCAGTAAGGGATGAATCATTGCATAGTAAAATGGGTTGTACTTTATTTCGTCATATGTGCGAAGAAGATAATCAATTACTGAGTTTATGTCGAGAAGATATAATAAAAGCTGCAGAAACAATGGTTAATCTTGAAGTTAAATATATTGACAAAATGTTCGAAATGGGTGATATAGAAGGTATATCATCTAATGATTTAAAACACTTTATAAAGAAAAGAACAAATGAAAAACTTGTTGAACTCGGTTACGTCGATCTTGGAAACTATTTCGCGTATGACAACAAAGCAGCTAGTAATCTTGATTGGTTTTACCATCTTACCGGGGGCGTCACTCATACTGATTTTTTCGCTATTAGGCCAACTGATTATTCAAAAGCTGGAGAAAACGAGGACTATGAGGACATGTGGTAATAATAAAAACAAATAATAAATATGTGGAATAATGATTGGAAAAAAGGAGAAGATTACCCTGCGTGGGGTAATAACGACGTATACAAGAAGACAATATCCGGGGGATATTTATTCGACGGAGAAACACCTAAAGAAGCATACTATAGGGTCGCTAAAACAGTTGCTCGTAGGTTATATAAACCTGAAATGGCTGACACGTTTTTTGAATACATCTGGAATGGCTGGCTTTGTTTGGCTAGCCCTGTGCTCAGCAACACTGGTACTGACCGCGGTCTTCCTATTAGTTGTTTTGGGATTGATGTAGCAGATTCAATACAAGATATAGGTAGTAAAAATTTAGAGATGATGCTACTCGCTAAGCACGGCGGTGGAGTTGGTATCGGTGTAAATCAAATTAGACCCGCTGGCGCTAGAATAACAGGTAATGGAACATCAGACGGAGTCGTACCTTTCTGCAAGATATATGACTCAACAATTCTTGCAACTAATCAAGGGAGTGTCCGTCGTGGAGCTGCCTCAGTTAATATCAACATTGAACATGGCGACTTTGAGGACTGGCTTGAAATCAGGGAACCTAAAGGAGATGTTAACAGACAATCGCTTAACCTTCATCAGTGCGCAATTGTTGGTGATAAGTTTATGCGAAAGCTTGAACAAGGAGATAAGGAAGCAAGATCTAGATGGGGTAAATTACTTAGAAAACGAAAAGGAACTGGAGAACCGTATATTATGTTTAAAGGAAATGTTAACAAAGCAAATCCAGAAGCATATAAAGAAAACGGATTAAAAGTACATATGACTAATATATGTTCAGAAATTACATTACACACAGATGAAAACCATAGTTTTGTATGTTGTTTATCATCATTAAATTTAGCAAAATATGAAGAATGGAAAGACACTAATCTTATATATGACGCCACTTTCTTTCTTGATGGAGTTATGGAGGAATTTATTCAAAGAGCCAAGGGACTTCGCGGGTTTGAAAATGCTGTTCGGTCTGCGCAGAAAGGGAGAGCATTGGGACTTGGTGTACTCGGATGGCACACCTATCTCCAAGAAAATGGTATTCCTTTCGAAGGTTTATTATCTCAGTTTGAAACTAGGAAAATATTTTCGCAAATTAAAATTGAAAGTGAAAGAGCCTCGAGAGACTTGGCGGAAATTTACGGCGAGCCTTTATGGTGTGTTGGGACAGGTATGCGTAATACTCATCTCCGTGCTATTGCTCCTACTGTTTCTAATAGCAAGCTTAGCGGTAATGTTTCTCCTGGTGTTGAGCCGTGGGCTGCGAATGTTTTTACAGAGCAGAGTGCAAAGGGGACTTTCATTAGGAAAAACCCGACGCTAGTTAAACTATTAAAGAAACATAAACTAAATACAAATGAAACGTGGAATAAAATACTGGCTGACGGAGGTAGCATACAGGATATCGATGCTTTGGATAATATTACTATGGGCCATAACATTCCAGTTAAAGAAGTTTTTAAAACTTTTAAAGAGATTAATCAATTAGAATTAGTTAATCAAGCTGGTCTTAGGCAACAATACGTAGATCAGTCCGTTAGTTTAAACCTAGCTTTTCCATCTGAAGCTACACCTAAGTGGTTGAACAAAGTTCATTTTGAAGCTTGGAAGAAAGGTGTTAAAACCTTATATTATACTAGAACAGAATCTGTTTTACGTGGAGATATAGCTCAGCAAGCTATGAGTGAAGATTGTTTAGCTTGTGATGGCTAAAGGCTAAAAGTTATAACTTTTTTATACATATAATAATTAATATGTATAAATAATTAAATAATCTATACATATTAAAAAAGGGGTCTCATAACGAGGCCCCTTTCTTTTATAGGAATTGCAGGTATGGTACGCCTGATAATCTTTACTCCTATTTTTTTCTTTTTATATTGGATGCTCTTTTACCCATCCCAACTCTTTTCTTTTCAGCTACAGCTTTTTTCTTTTCAGCTGAAGACATTTCACTCCAAGTCTTTACGGTATCACCGCTAATTCTTTTACTAGGTCTACACTTTTTAGTGTTTTTATTCTTAGTAGATCCACAAGGGTTGCCTTTTTCGTCAGTCCATTTTTCTTTAAACCAGCGTTTAAGGTTTGCACCTTCTTTTGTTTTTCTAACAAACAACGGTGACTGTCTCATTACTTTTTACCTTTATTTTTTCTACACTTAGCTATTGCTCCACTTGCATATGCCGAAGGGAATACTTTGTATTGTTTTTTTACCTTATGATAACATGCATCTTTTAATTGAAATGGTGATCCTTTTGTTAATTCCATAATTTTATTTTTAATAAGTCCATAATACGTTTTGCGCTTTATCTTTGTCTATATCAGCGTGAATAAAAGTCTTAGCAATGCCAATTCTTTTAAATCCAACTTCTCTTAATATACCTGCTAATTTAAATCTGTCAGTAGAATTATTACATGCAATATCAACCGCTAAACCTTTTGTATGAGATGATTCAGAAGTTCCACCTACTTTAGCATTATGTTTTACAGTTCTATAACCTGAGTTAATAACAATAGATTTACCGTACTTTTTTCTAACAATGTCAAGCATGTTAAGTAGTTCCTCATTCATTAATTGACCACTACCCTGAACATCAGGTGAGTCAAACTCTTCGTATGTAAAATATTTTAATTTCATTTAAATTTTGTCGTTTTAAATTTTGTCGTTTTAAAATTTTTCTTACCTTTCTTTTTCTTTTTAGCTCCACCTTTTTTAGGTATATTCAAATCATATGTAGACCAACCTAAAATTAATCCTATCCTTTGGATTTCATCAAGCTCACTGTTACTGGCTAATACTATATTGTTTATTTTTTTAAGAGCTCTATCAAGAGGAATGTTCGTAAGTGCTGATGTATACTGAGCACCTGCCATCAAAGCAGGACTATCTATATCTAAAAGTTTTTCTTTTACTTCTTTTCTACTGCCTGGGAAAGTAAACTTTCGTCCAGCACTTTTCATTTGTATATACTTATATCTTATAGGTGGTGAAAATCCTAATGCAGCATCTGCAACCCTGTCATAATCTTGAACAGTTTTACCTTGCTGTTTATATATTTCAAGACCCATATCTTTAAGTGTACTCAAGACATTACCTCTAACGCCTGTACCTCTTAAGTATGAACTTATCATACCGTTAGCTACATCTATATATTTAGATTGTCTTTTTTCTTTTGCTTTCCTTTCGGCAGCATTACGTGGTTCTTCGTCGTCATCTCCCATTGCTTCAGCAAATAAAGCTTTCTGCATACCGTTGAAGACTAAGTTTGTTAAAAAAGAATAGTAAGCTATTTTAGATATATTACTTTTAGCATCTCCTCTACCATCTTTAAGATCCAGTGTAGCTTTTTTAATTATTCTAGCGTACTGACTAGGTGTATTAGCAAAAGATAATATAAGTCTACCTAAGTCGCTAGCTTGTTGTTGACTAATTTTATCTGGTCTGCTTGATTGCTGTGATTCTTCAGCTGTCTCTTTAAAATCTAAAAATGCTTTCTCTTTAGCTTCTTTTTCAGTGTAAACTTTTTCGCCTTCAGCATTAGTTTCTTTTAAATAGGTTTTATATCTATTTCTAAAGAATGTAGATCCACCTGCAGCAATAGCAAAACTATCTGCTATCTGTGTTGGGGTAAATCCTACTTTTAATATTTTAGAAATCAAACCACTAACACCGCCTTGCTTAGCTATATCTGCAATTTCAGATTCAGTAACGTTAAATTCAAGACCTCCTCTTCTGTTTTTAAGGTATTCTGAATTAAATAACATTTTAAAGTCTTTCCAGTATTGAGGTTGATTTGCAAATGCTTTACCCGCACTAAATATATTATTATCTGACATGTTAACAAAGTTAGTAGCCGACATTAACTGAAGTACTGCAGATCTTTGATTAAAAAACATAATAGCTCCTGTAGAATTATTAATCCAATCAGTAACCCTACCACCTAATTTATCTTTATTCACGTCTCTGTTCTTACCGGTTCTCATTCTTTTCAGCATGTTCTCCATAGCTTTTCTATAGTTAGTACCAAAAGCTCCTTCTAACTTATTCATATTTTCTTTAGAAAATACTGCATCTACATTAGCTTGCCACTCTTTTAGATACTTAGCTCTACCTTCTGTGTTTATACCTGATAAAAAATCAGTAGCAATGTTACCAGCAACCCATTGATTCTCTGGAGCTGTATATAGTCTACCCCTATTTATTGTTCTAATTTTGTTTGCAAAATCTGCTAGCATAGGATCTTTAGCAACTTCAGCTACCGCTGCGTCTACTTCAGCTTTATCTATATTAGGTATTTCCATACCTTGCTTTTTCCATATATACATTCTAACAGCATCTTCACCTGTATAAACTTGATCACCTATATTAGCCTTTAGCTTTTTTGTTAAAGGAGATACCCCCTTAAAATCTGTTCCGCCAATGCTTTCTACAATTTCTTTTTTAACCTGCTTAAAGTCTCGCATCAAAGCGTTTCTTTCATTAGTAATAGCTTCGTCGCCTCTAGCAAAGGGATCTATTAAATTTTTCTTATACCAAGCCATTTGAGCATCACCTTCTTTTCCTTTACCTAAAGTTTTATAAAGTAATCCTACAAAGTCCTCAGCAGACGGTGGTATTATATCTAGTCTACCTTTACCTTTACCGGATTTAATACCTCTACTTTTGCTATACACATCACTAGCTTTTATACCAGTCTTACCTTCTATTATTCTATTAAAAGTTTTGCTTAAGTTGCTAGAATTTAAATCTTTTGAAGAAAATGCTGCTTGACTAACATCAATTTTATCCATTTCAATTAAAGCGCCTAAATTTGTTTTGATGTTTTTAACGTTTATTCCTTTATTTTTTAATAAATTTAAATTTGTTTTATTAGGTAAAGCAGCTTCTTTTATAAATTTTTCAACTATGTGATCACCTAATAACTTTTTAGAAGGAGCGTGATAAAACTTATTTAATTTATTAGCTATTTCCGGAGCAGTAAATACTAAAGCATCCGGCCCAATAAGTTTTAAATAAGATTTCATTTCTGAAGAAAACACACTACCTAAAGCCTTGTCAGCAGCAGTTCTGGAAGTATTGTCTACAAGAGCGCTTTCATATCCAGTATTTATTTTTTTTAATTCACCATCAATATCAAACAATCCTTTTTTTAGTAAATTTATTAAATCTGATTTATATTTTACAGACTCTTTTAAATGCTCATTAGAAAAACCACCTTTTGTGTTTAATTCAAATATAGTAAATGGAGACGCAAGCCTAGGTCCAAATTTTCTATTTTGAGCTATCATAAGCGATAGTCTTTCTACAGCTTTTATTCTTTCAGAAGGTTTACCTTTATACTTAGTATTTAAACTTTTATTTAAACTTTTTACAATAGCGTTGTGATAAGCAGTATTTAATTCATTTGAATATTTTAATCCTCCTTCATATACGTTATCTAATTCCTTAATTTTTTCAGCGTTAGATAATTCATTATTTTTAACAATTGCTCTAGCTTGTCCAACACCTGTTTTATTAGAGCCTCCTGAAATTTCTGCAAAAAACTTTTGTTTATTCTTTTTTATTAAATCAAAAACAGGTTTCCATATAGAATTATCAGCTTTGGTTCCTAAAATATTATTAAAATCTTTTATAAATTGTTTTCCAGTTTTTCCCATACCGCCGTCATACCCTAATGTTTCAGCAATAATAAAACCTTTTTCGCCTGATAATGTTTTTTGCAATTCTAAAATTTCCTTAGGTATCAACTCTAATGTTGATTTAACTTCATCTCTAAATTCTTTATGTAGCTTATTATTGTGTCCTATTTTTTCATTATACCTTATATTAATATCTGTTTCAGATTTTAAAATTTCTTGTCCAATAGCTTTTTTAATATTTTCAGCTATTAAACTTCTAGCTTTAGTTGTATTAATAAAAGATTCTGTAGCCTCTTCTTTAATGAGCTCCATGAGATCTTTATCTAATTCACCTCTATTATACTGGTTTATTAAAGTTCTAAATTCATTTTCATTTTTAATAGCTAACCCAGGTATTTTTTTAGCCCTATGAAATAGCTCTACGGAAGAATAAGATTTAGACATTTCCCCTGAAGGCAACCTGTCTAGTTCAACAGAAATTTTTGATATAAAGTTTTCACCTACTTCGTTGCCTAATTCGGTTTGTCTTTCTTGTACAATTTTTTTAAACGTGTCAGATTCTAATTTTTCCATTATAGCATCTTTACCTATTTCCATAGATATAGTCTCTATAAGAGATCTTCTTTTACCATCTAGTCTTTCAGTACCTGTGCCATCTCCTCCAAAATATTTTTTCCATTCCGCAGGTGTTATATTTTTTTTCTTAAATACAGGATTACCTTGATCAGAAGATTCTCTTACTTGTTTACCTGTTTTAGAATCTATTAATGGTTCTGAAAATATATTAAATCTTTTATTTATACTAGACTGGCTTATATAATTCTTGTATAATTTAAACGTATTATCCAGGAACATGTTATATTCAGGCGTTGGTACTTTACCACCTCCTTTAAGTTTACCCGCTACTTTTTCTATTTCGTTAAATAAACTTACCTTAAAAGCTTCTTGTTGGAACTGATTAAAGTTTTTAAGCTTACTAGGCTTGCCTTCAGCAGATAAACCTTTACTGGTTAAGTAATCGTTTATTTCTTTAAAACCTCTAGCTTTAATGTTAAAAGTTTCTCCTCCAATGTTTACATCGGCAGTATTTCTAAATAATGCGTAAGTAACTTCTTCACCTGACTTAAGCTTAACTTTACCTAAAGTTCTAGCACCTAGCTTAGGAAATTTTTGTAATAATGTTTTTTCAGCTATGTCGGTTGCTTTTTTATTAATTTCTTCGGGCAGCCTAGATACTGCTATAGCGGTTTTTCTTGAAACTCTATCGTTTTTAGCTAAATCTAAGAAAGCGGTACTACCTTCTCCTGTAGTAGACTCTTGAACTATTTTTTCTTGTTGATTTTCTTCTAACCCACCTAATCTAACTGCTCCAAATTCTTGTGCATATTCAGGTTTCTGCATAATACCTAATATACGTTTGTCTACATCACCAGTGATCATTGATGTCAAAGTAGCTTCCGATTTGGTTCCTTTAGCCATTGCTTCAAGTTTATCTAATCTAGATGCTCCTTCTTGGCTTCTTATTTCACGTATACCGTTTTCTTTAGCAAAATCTTGAATTTCTTGTTTGCTTGGATTATTTTCTTTAATATATTTAATAACTTTCTGACCGTCAGAGTAACTTTTTACTATTCCAGGAACACCATTTTTATCCATAATTACAGCGTCCGCGAGTAATTCAGGTACATCGCTGGCTACTTGTAAATTATTTTTATCTATATATCTTCTTATTTTTTTTAAGACAATAGGTCTATATTCAAACCCAATCATTACACCAGTTGTTTCTATGTTTTGATTGTTTTCAATACCTTCTTTATAAGCTTTGTTTACCTTGCTGAATATATCTTTATTATCACTTTCTAGTTCTTTAGAAGAAAAATCTTTAAGTCTTTCTGCTTCTGTTTTAATTTCAATACCTGTTTCTAAATCTATTAATTTTTTACCATCAATTTCTACATTAGAAAATCTTTCAAATTGTTTAGAAATATTTTTACCACCTTTTTCTATATTACCAAGATCATATAAAAATTCTAAAAGATCGCTTGCTCTGTTTATATTTTTTTCACCAAGCTCTAAAGGTTTTTTAGAAGATAAATCAATACCAAATTTACCCGCAGTTTCTTTAACTGTTCTGTTTATTCCAGTTAATAAACCTTTACTTAAAAGTAAATCTTTAAATTTAGGATTTTGTAAAAATTCTGCAATATTCATTACATACTCTTCAGGTCTTTGTTTTTTATCTGAATACTTTTCATTAATAATTTCTTGAAAAGTCATATCTCTTAAATTACCAAAACGCTCTCCTTCTAAAGCTTTATTTACTGTTGTTTCAATGCTTTCTTTAAATTTCTTTGCAGCGCTTTCGTTGTTTTTAAAAGCTAAATCCATTAGAGCATGTCCTACTTCTTGAGTAAAAACACCTGGCTTATATTTTGATAAATCAACTTGGAATTCATTTGATTCAGGAAAATATCGAGCCTTATCACCATCTAAAGCATTAGGTTCTTTTTCGTTTCTTATTATTTTTAATACAGGTGTTTTACCTTTAGATTGAAAAACTCCTGATTTTTTTATATTATTAAAAGATTTTTTAATACCAGCTTTGGTCATTTCAATCTTTGACTCAGCAACAATGATTTCTTTTTCTAAAATTCTTTTTTCTCTATTTGAAATATTACCTTCATCAATTTTAGATCTAGCTCTATTTATTTCTTTAGTCAATTCGCTTACCTCTTTGTTATAAAACGAATTATCAGCTCTTAGTAAACTATTTTCTAATTCTAAAGCATAGTTTTCCTTTTGAGTTCTTTCCTGGCCTTTTAATTTAAATTCACCATCTGTGTTTGTTTCATCTAATAACCTAACAGCATCTGAAAAGTTTGCTCTTTTTTTAGCGACGCTCATGAAATCTATTGGCTTTAATTTTGTAGCCCCTGGAGCAGCAAACATAAAAATCTCTACAATTCCTTTTTCAAAGCCTTTACTACGGTCTTCCATTGTATTTCCATCACCGCTTTTCTTTCTTTTTTCAACCTCTTCTTCGGAAAGTAAAGTTCCTGTTGTTTTATCATAATAAACGTTGCCGTAAGTTTCATGCATAAACTTTTTCCAATCAACATTATTTGACAATGACTTAATAGCCTCCTCTGTGATTAAAGCTGCATTACTACCAACCATACCTCCAACGCCTGGAGCAATCATTTTTTGAAAAACAGGTTCAAGAACTTGAGATTTTCCACTGAATTTAAACTTGCTTAATAGTTTATTTGCTAATTGACCACCTGCAAAAAAACCAACTCCGCCACCTGTTTGTGATTCGCCACCTGTTACTGCTTTAAATTTAGCTTCTTCTAAAAGAGCATGGTAAATAAAACTTTGAGTTTGTTGCTGCCTAGTAGGGGTAAAGTTTTTGGTACGCTTAAGCCATTTAGCCATTTTAGCTCCGAACTTGGTAGCAGATAAAGTACCCCCTGTAACAGCATTTAACATTCCAAACTTAACAATTTCAGGAACAAATCCTCCTAAGCCTTCCGCTACTTGAGTAGATAATGATCTTCTGTAATTTTCTCGCTGGGATTTAGACATGTCTATACCGTAGTCCGTTTGAAGCTCCTCTAATTCCATTCTTCGAGTTGTACCTATACTTTTAGTTAAATCCTCTCCTAACGTAGCTGTACTTAATGCTCCTACAAATTCACCTATTTTATCTCCAACCTTATTACCTATGGTTGATTTAATACTACCTGGATCTATGTTAAGCATAAATGTAGTAGTTAAAGCTTCTTTGTTTATATTTAATCTTATATTATCTTTATATAAATCATCGAGCATATCTTTCATTCCTCCTTGCCCGAGCGTTTCTTCTTTTGACCCTAAAGTAGTTGCTTTACTTAATTCTTTGTCTATGTCTGTTATATTTCTAAGAGGTAATAAATCTTGAAATTTTACTTCATATATTCCTTCTTCATTAGGTTTATATCCTTTACCTGATAAAATATTTATTAATGGAAAAAATGATGATTTTAATTTTACAATACGATTTTTCCTTTTAGCATTGTCTTGTGTTTCTAATACATTTAAAACAAATGCTTCCTCAAGTTGAGCAGCAGTTGATTTTTTGTATTGAGCGGTTTTAGCGTCTATTTCTTTTTTTAAACTTTTAGGTTGTGATTGATTAGTAAGCATATCTTTTTCCTTTTGAGACAAAGACATGTTGTTTCCTGTAATAGGATCAACCCAGTACTGAAAGTTTTTATTGTAATCTTTTAAAGCATCATTAGCTTCTTTAGATAATTTATTTAGCTCCTCCGAAGCTTTAGCTGCTTCCAAAGCGGTACCGTTATCTTTTATATCTCTTAGCTTTTTTGCGCGAGAATTCATATCAGCTATATTCTTTTGTTGAGGTGAAAGACTTTCTGAGTAGTCTTTTACACCTAACTCCACTGTAGCTGTGTATCTTTTATTATCACGCAGGTCTTGAATTACATTGCTTCTTTCTGCATCTATTTCTTGTTTTTCTTTTTGTAGTTCAGCGTCTATTCTTGCGTTTACAAGAGTGTTTATAGTACTTTCTGCAGGAGCAGGCTTGCTAGGGTTTAGTCTATAGTAACTATCTGTAATTTTATTTGTTAAAGCATTTCTCCATTCAGGATTTTTATTTAACTCCGTCATGCTTTGTCCTTCAATAGGATCTTTAAAAACTACCCCTTCCTCTAGTTGGTAAGGAATGTTTGTATTAAAGATAGCATCAACAGAAGAATTAAAGTCATTAGCTATTTGTTTACCCTCAGGTGTAGCTAAATTTTTTTCAATTTCAATTTCATCATTTAGATCTGCAATTATTTGACCTTTCATTGTTGTTTTAAAAGTCTTTGCTTTTTCTAATTTTTGTTCTAGCTCAATTAATTTTTTGCTTTTAGGCTCAGGATCTAGTGATTCCGAAGGAGTATCTACCGAGGGTGATTCCGTAAAACCTGCTTGTGATGCTGTCATTGGTTGCTGCACTGCATCCGCATCCGCTGGAGTGCTTGTTGGAAAATCCTGTGCTTCGTCTTCAATAGCTATGGCATCTGGAAATTGTAGCAAAAACCCTTCGACTTTATCCTCAGGTAAATTATAAGTTTTTTCGTTTACTTTATATCTTGGCATAATTTTATTTTATTTAATTATTTTACTCTTCAAATTGTGAATAATCTATTACAATCTCTCCTTCTTTACCTTTCATAGCTTTAGCTAACTTATCTCTTTCAAGTGGTTTTATTCCTGGAATAAGCAATTCTAACATTGATTTATTCATAGCGTCAGAGCTAGATAAGTCTACAGGTACAATCCTGCCGTTTCTTATATAGGCTAACTCTGTATCTTTAGAGGCTTTTTCCCAGGCAGCAGTAGCTGCTTCACCGGTCATCCCCTCTTCTAATTTTTGTTCTAAAAAATCAGGTTTAATATCTTCTATGTTTTTTATTTGAGAATCTGAAGCTAAACGCTTTTTATTTAAAACAGTTAAAAAAGCTCCTTTTTTATTTATGGTAAAATTTTTATTGCCTTGACTTTTTTCATCGCCCATTAAAGAATTAATTTCATTTGAAGTCTCTTTTGCAAAATTAAGTCTATCATTGAATTTTTGTTGGCTTTTAGTTGGGTCGGTTGTAGACTTCTTAGCCTTTCGCATAACCTTATTTTTAGCTTTAACAGATTCTACTTCACTGTTAGCATACCTTAAAAGCTCCTGTGAAAAATTAGTGTTTTGCTCAGAAGTTAAATCTTGATCATATTCCCATAAAGTTGAAAAGTCGTCTTTTACAATATTGCCTTTATCGTCTTTTGTATTTTTAGTTCTAGTTATATTGTTGTGAAAAGAAGATTTTTCATTGTGATCTAAACCTATTGCTATTAACTCAACTTGCTCTTTTAATGTTTTTTCCCACAAATCTGCAGATACTCCAACTCCTTTGTTGTTAACACCAACCATTAATTTTCCAGTTAACTCTCCATCTTTTATATACGCAGGTGAAAACTCACTTTCTATATTTAATATTGCTTTTGCTTTTTCAATTGCTTTATTTATATCAGGCTGCAAATTAGGTACTTTATCTATAAACATGGTTTCCTCAATGTTTTTATTAATAACATCTCCAACAAACTTACCTTTGCCATCGTATACTTTTACAGAATAAACAACATTACCATTTTCATCCTCTTCATAACTAGCCTCTTTTCTGCCAGGTATTTTACCATTCATGATCATCATAGTATTGTACTGATCAGGATTTCTAAATTCATCATTACTTCCCTGAGATCCAGGTTTGATACTGCTTTGTTCTTTAAAAGCTAAAGAACTAGCCGTGGTATTTTCCAAAGCACTGTACATTCTCGTACCTATAGTGTCCATAGACCTGATAAAATTTCTTTCTTTATCCGTTAG
>Ga0208797_1000202_pt1 | contig 13543 bp, 35 predicted proteins | sample ColrivemetaGS555_FD_187608 | JGI IMG/M metagenome (GOLD analysis project Ga0208797, IMG submission 187608) | Estuarine microbial communities from the Columbia River estuary - Ebb tide non-ETM metaG S.555 (SPAdes) (version 2) | ecosystem: Environmental > Aquatic > Marine > Intertidal zone >...
AGTTATTGATTTACATTTAACTTACAATATATCAAGCACTTGCGAGTGATCTACATTGTCAATTAATTTCTGTACCGCTTGCTTTTTAAGCTCAGATACACGTACATAAGAGCTAACACCATTTATGTTTAAGATGCTAGCAATTTCTTTAGCTGAGTGTTTGTCACAGTCTAAACCGTAACTTAGTCTCAACACTTCGTATTCGTTACCAGTTAAGTGTTTTTGCATTAAACTTTTTAGGTACACATTCATAAGTTGAATGTTATAAGGCTCAGATTTATCTTCCACCTGATGCATTATGTTCTCGTCGTCGTCGTTTAACACTTGAGCGTCTATACTCAAGAATACACTATTAAAGAACATAGCAACCATAGCTTTGTCTTGAGGGTTTTTACGTATCTCATTTAGTTTGTGTTCTGGTATACGTATGTCACCTCGTTGCATATCAATTCTACGTCTTATATTACCTTTGATACGCTTGCTGAAAAATGACTTTAATGTTTTCTCAAGATCTTCAGACTCGTTTAGCACTTCCCAGTCAAGCTTATCTACAGCTTTAATTAAACCTTCGTTACCTATTTGTAATAGATCATTAATGCTTAACACTCCTGATGCTTGCTGCGTAGTTGAAAACTTACGTGCTAGATTTTCTACAAGAGGCATGAACTTAACGATCATTTCATCTCTAGTATATTCGTCCCACATTTTGCCTTCAAGATTTGCTATTGATGTCTTAACATCGTTTTTATATCTTACGTAATTGGGTACATTATATTTCTTCATAATCTTCTAGTTTTTCAAAAGCTTGTGACATTAGCCTGTTATCAGCATAGTATATATTACCTATGTTTGCCATCCACTCGTTAAAGTCTTGTTTCATAATTCTTGATTTAATAATTCTTTTTCTTTCTTAAGATCCATACCCATATTTCTATGTATTGTACGAGCTGAGCAGTCTAACAGTTTAGCTATATTTGCTATTGTTATTTTCTTGTTCATATCGTGTATATCTAACATGCACTGGTAAATATCATCTTCGTGTACTGTTTTAGAACGACCTACCATTTTTCCTACAACACTTAGTTTCTCTTCAGTTGTTAGTTTACAAAACTCTTTGAAGATAATCTTACGTTGTTTGTTACGCGGTGGGTGATCTAAGTCCATCATACTGACTTCATATACCATTGTGTATAGCAACGATTCATTAACAGTGAATGTTATAAAACCAGTGCGCTTGTTACATATATACTTAAATAAAGCTTGAAACTCGTCTTGATCTAACTGAGGGTTTAAATACCATAGAACAAGCATATGCCACTTAAGAGATTTGTATGTTGTTATCTTAGCTTTGCTACGAAATAATTCATAGCATTCATATGTACCATCTTCATAGTAATCACCCCAGTCAAACGACTCTGTTGGTTTGTCTGTGATCGGTGATCTACGATATATGATACGTCTCTTGATAAGATAATCAAGGTTTCTATTGTGTGACATAAGCCTATTACTATTTATACTCGATGCCTATTGTCATAGTCTTCAAGTGGTTCTAATTGTTGGTAAAAAATATGATTATTATTATAATCATTTTCTGTCTCCAACCTCATTTGTTCAAATAACTGTTTAGTTCTACCCATTTGGTCTTGTTATTATTTTTTCACCTTTGTTTCTTACTGAAACTTTTTCAGCTTCATAATAATTCCAATACGCCGTTATACTGTCGTTTTCAACCTTGTATTCATCAGGCATACATTGTGGTGGCTCTGTAAAGCCAATGTCAGGTATACCAGCTGGAGCAAACGCTAGAGCATCTCTACATTTTTCAATACTAAGATGATACTTACCGTATCGTTTAGTATATTGCTTACCGATACCTAGCATATGCTCATACAACCAATAGTAGTTTGATCTACTTGATCTAGCCCATACTGTAGACGGATGGTTTAAATGCGCTTTCTTATAAGGCACATTGTCACCGTTATCGTGTACGTGATGAGCTGTACAAAGCATTTGAGCACATTCTAAGATCATTTTAACTTTATGTTTGTCGTAAAAGAATGTTGCAGCTTTGTATGGGTTATGGTGTAAATAAAATATATTCATTAGTATTTCTTATTATTAACTCTGTTATAATGACAGTCAAGAAGCTGATGTACAACCTCTTCACTTATCATATTTTCATTGTATAGTTTCCATATTAATTTACTCATAATCCTGATTTTTTTAAGAAATAGTTATAAACTTCTGGTATATGCTTCTTGTAATAAGGTTGTTCATCTTTAACCCATTTCTTTAAATTAACTTTATTGCCCCAATGCTTTTTACCATAATACTTTAAAGTCCAATCAAAGGTTTGCTCTATGTCGTCAATGAAGTCACCGACTGTCCAGCCTTCCCATATGTGTTTATCTCTATTCATAATTTCTAAGTGTTTTAAAAAGCGGATGTCTGTAAGAACCTGCTTGTGTTCGTTGAAAATAAGTAAAGGTAGCACGTTGACCGATATAATCGTGTATATTGTCTAGTATAACTTTACGATCTGCAAAGTTGTAACCTTTACCGATAGGACAGCCAAACTCATTGCCGTCATCATCTTGCATAAAGAACTTGCCAATAAGACCTGTAAACTTGCCTTTACCAGCTTCATAGCCTACGATAGTAGCTTCTGTGTCACTGAAGTCTTTGAACTTCTGCAAATTGTAAGAACGTTTATGCTCATACTTTTTGTTAAGACGTAACATAGAGCCTTCGTAACCTTGAGCTAAGTGTACGTCGTGTAACATTTTAGCTTCATCATAGCTATCAACAACTGTATTTTTAATAAGAGTCATTGTAGCTGCAATAGGCAAGTAACGAGTTAGCCAGTTAAAACGATCTTCGTAATTAACGTCGTGTAGCATATTGTGAATACCATCATATACATGATATTGTACAAGGTTTTCTGCGTCACGCGCGTCCTGATCAGTCGGTTTTTGTTTTCTGACTAATGATATGATCTTTTCAAAATCGTTCTTTAGAGCATGATTATACAACTCACCGTCTAGTATTACGTTAGGATGTTTTCTGAAAAAATCTGTTAGATCATACTTAACATGAGCTAGGTTTTTGAATTCTTTACCTGTACGAGAGTATGCACCGTCTTTGGTGAATATACAACGAACACCGTCAAGCTTAGGTTGTATGAATACTTTCTCGGACCAGTCGACAGGTTTTTTGTCTACTTTGTATGCGAGCATTGGTTTAATCATAAGTTATATTTGTTTTTTAAGTGTTTAATTTTATTTGCTACGATTCTTGCTGCTTCGTAGTCTTCTTTTTCTTCTAGTTGTGCTAATCTTTCTTGAAGACCGTCAATCTCTTCGATTATAAGCTCGTCTTGAGTTATAGTGCCGAACTCAAGATTGGTATTTTCGTCTACCATTGATTGAATATCGGCCTTAAACTCTTCGTCATAAGCTTTTTGTCTTTCGATTATCTTGTCGACAATAATGTCAGCCAACTTGCTCATTTCTTTATCTGTCATTTACGCTACTCTTCTATAGTTATAAGTTGATAGTATATGCTTGTTAATAAACTTGCCTTTAGACGCTGATGTTCTTAAGCCTTCGAATACAAAGTTTGGAACTTTAGTATAATTGTAAGAACTACCGTTTGTATACGTTAAGGTTAGTTTATAGGTATCATACTCATAATCAGCCTTTTGTATAGCGGTTGAGTTGACTTCTACAGTCTGCATTGGTAAAATTAATTTATTCATAAGTTATTTAATTTAATTGTTAATAGTTGTTGTCTCACCAGGGATCGAACCTGGACTCTTTGGTACCAAAAACCAACGTGTTGCCAATTACACCATGAGACAAATGTTATTACATACATATTATCCGAAGACAATCGTATTTAGTTTGTAATTAATCTAGCAAAGCCATATAAGCTTCAGGGTTATTTTGCCTGAACCATCTGATACCTTTTTCATAATCTCTTATCATATCGTCATTAACTCTATTAGAGGATCTAGAAAATAACGCAGAACATCCGACTAAAAAGTCATACATACTAAGCTCTACATTGTTTAACTCGTATTCTTCTTTGCTAAATGGATTTTCTACTATTAATCCTTCTGTGTAAAGTGATCCTGTAAACCACTCTGGTAATTTTTGTTTTGTTTCTGTCATTTTATTTATTTATTTATTGTTTATATTCCAGTAATACTCACAGCCTTTATTTTCTATAGGCGTGGGCTTAAAGTATGATTGATACTCGGACGGCTTTGCTGTGAAACGATAGCAAGTATGCTTCGCCTCACAACCGTCTCCTTTGCACATTGATATATCTGGCATGGTTAACTTAGTATTACATCTATTTTGTTTATAAATTCTGCTTCTGTTTTAGGATCATCATACACATAACCTTCGTCTTCAAGCTCGTCAATTGCTTGAGCGTGAAATCTTTCAGCTAAATACTCGTACAATTCACGTATAGCATCGTCAATAAACTGTTGATCAAGATCATCTACGTATATAACTTCTGGAGTGTGCTCGTCACCATTGGAATATTTAATATATTCTTCAAGAGCATCACCTAGGTCGCTGTCGTAGTAATATACGTTTTCGTTTACATTTACTACTCTTTGGTCATGAGTAGCTACAAACACTGAGTAGCCATCAGCTGTTGATTCTTCGTATATATAGAAGTCTGCGTTACCGCTGTAATCATCTGTAAGTTCTACACTGAAATGCTTTAGTATTAGTTCACGCACATATTCTTCGTCGTGAGAATTAGTTTCTCCGTAGCCATAGCTTATCATTTTTTGTTCGATAAGCTCGTCTGTTATAAATTTTGCCATTTTATTGTTTTTCTATTAATTCTGTTATATAATTCCATATTTGAAGCTCTGTTTCGTAACCTTTTACTACTTGCTCAAACTCTTCATATGTAACACCTCCGATATTACCTGTTCTTAAGTCTTCCTTGTAAGTTTCAACATCTAAGGTTAGTATTGTAACCTTTGCAAAAGCTTTATTGCTTGCTCTATTCTTAATATCTGCAAGCGTCCATTCACACATAACCATTATGCCACGCCGCTTTCAAGTTCGAACACGTCTTCACCGTAACGCCAGTTAAATGATTCTCTGTCAAGATACTGCATGTCAGAGAACACAAATATGTTTAACACTTGGCGAACAGTTAAGTCGTCATAGTAAAATAATTGAGTAAGTAAGAACTCAATATCGTTAGTCATACTAGGGTATTTAACCTTGTTGTTTTCTAAGCCTTTTTTAAACTCGGGCTTTAGCCGAGATAATAAGTTTGATCTCATATTTAGTAAGTTTTAAATTTTTTAGCAATTTGGTAGACATCATCTACATCTTGTTCGTCATAATTTTCATGGTTTTGTGACCAGTCTCGCAAGACATAGTATACAAAAGCGCAGTCTTGTTCTGTTAATCCTTTAATTTTCATAGTATAATTTTTTATTTGTTACATTAATATTATCCAATAGTTATCGTATTATGATTGTAATTCTAGTTCTTCATTAATACTCTGAGCTATTTCATAAAAATTAACTTCAGATATAAAAGCTCTTGCGTAATCTTCAACTAAATGAGATCCGTTGCTAAGTTCGTATTGACCAAACACTACGTCTTCTACGTATTCTTTTATATATTCTGCACATATTATAGTATCAATTTCTATACCATCAATAATTTCTAAGTTTACTCGCCACGTAGCGTAGTTTGTCCATCCGTTGTATTCTTTGTTCATAATTTAATTATCTGTGTATTTTAAAATTTCTTTACATGCTTCTACAACTTCTTCAAAGTAGTCGTTTTCTAAGTAATCTGGATTTTCATCGCCTGCAGCGTGTGAGTATTTGATAGTATCTATCAACTCTTCTAATTGTTCATAAAGGTTTTCCATAGTTATTTTATTTTAAATTTGTAAGGTGTATCTGCATAGTATGCTTCTTCAAACTCTTTAGCCATATCGCTTTCAAAATTTTTAAAAGTATCGTTACCATATAGTTTTTCGTATATTCCTTTAAACCCTGCATATCTACAATACTTACCGTTGATCTCGTATGATAGCTCTATATCATTTATTTCGTGATTATAAATTTTTCTTTTTTCGTTTATACCAACGTAACTCCACACTGTTGCATTTACTTTAAATAGATTTAAGTCTTTAGTGAATCCAGTACTCATACTGTAACTCTTGTCTTCAAATGTTTTGGTTATTTTACTCATAGTTTTTATTTTAAATTTAGTGGAGGTGGAGAGATTCGAACTCTCTTCCGCAATAGTTCCATATAGGCTTTCTATCACGTCAATACCAGGTCACCCCCAAAAGCGGTTATCTTCGTCACTTGCAACGATCGGACTTCCACCGTGCCAGCAATTAATTACTTTGCCGCTCGTGATACCGCATTTTGTAACTAGTGAGGGAATCGAACCCTCATACTCGTCAGCAGTAATGAACTCTGGTTAATTTAATAACTCCTGTTGCATCCATACCTAGTTGCTGCTAGAATCGGCTTTGATCAAAAGCCAAGCTCATCTAGCTATTTACTACCTTAGAGGATCTTCGTTAGCTTAACAATTTAAAACACCATTGCCGTACTAATCCCTCCACAGTAGCTATTTGATGGACCATTACGGTGCTTCCATCATTTACGCCGCCAAGCTCTGTGCACTGATGCGCTTACTTCTTGGCTGACAATTTGTATTGTATTACCTGTTTTGTGCTCGATAATAGGTACATACGAATATGTTTGAGTTGTCGAGTGCTCAACACACGTTTTATAACCTAATTCCAACCTCACAGGGTGTACTTCATTTCCACATTTACAATACATAGTTTATTATTTTTATTTGTTACATATATATTATCCAGAGATAATCGTATTTTGTTTGTAATTATCAACATCTACAAGATCCACTTGTTCTAGTAATTTAATTACAGTTTGGTAGACAGTGTAATCTCTTAGATTATAAAAGTCATCACCGTTTAAATCATAGTCCGCTATGGACCATTCCACCTGTTCTTTCAGGGTTTCTAGTATAACATCAGCTTGATACTGAGCTATCTCGTCTATTTCGTTCATTTTACTCATTTTACATTTTTCTTTACCCAGTTAATAATATATTGCAACCTGTCCATTTCGTTTGGTATTAGTATACGCTTATAATTGTATATAATTCTAGGGGTGTTACCTCTACCGTGATGATAACCTGTCCAATAGTCGTCTCTGACTTTAATTCTTTTGTTTATTTGATACATTCTGTCAAGGTAAGAGTTGTCGATTCTTACGTAACCTGATTGATATGACTTGATTCTACGCCCGTCATTTAATAAGAACGTAGATGTTCCGTTTTTGTTTACTTCTATTAGTTTCATAGTTTATTTTTTTTATAGTTAATACTGTAATCATTCCACCGAGCAGTGTAAGCGAACGACTTGCCTTTGGCGAAAGAGCTTTTTTGCTTTGTAACCACAGCGTTCCACTCTTTATCAGTCAGTCCGCTACACACCTCATGTGAGTGCTTGAGTCTATGCCCTCGTGCACGATTTCTTCTCGCGTCTATCATAGCTTGACACGCTTCCTTCATATTCATATTAAAGGTAAGACCAGATTGAAGGGTTGTACTCTACGTAAGTTAAACCTTTGAAGTTGAACCACTCAGTGATACCTTCTTGATCTTTGTCTTCGTTGTAGATAAATGCGAAGCGTTTTGGTAACTCGCCGACAGGATAACCTTTGTAATCTTGGCCATCAAACCTGATGGTTGTTGAGTTGATAAATTTAATTTTTTTCATAGTATATTATTTAGTTGTTACAGTATTATTATCCAAAGATAATCGTATTTTGTTTGTATTAAGTGTACATTTCTTGTTGCCACTTTGGTATTTCAGAGTTATATCTCATTGCCCATTCACGCTCGATCGCTTCGATCTCTGTTAATTTAATCTTATGGTGACTAAATTTACGCTTAGTTTTCTTAGTCTTCATAAGTGAAAAGTCTTTCGTCGTCAAGAATATTGATATTATATCCGAGCATTGTACCATTATCTGTTCGTAGAATATAAGATTCTACTATAGACTCTCGCCACTCATTTACTTGGTTTACTTGATTTTGTTTAAAGATCACACCTATTTGAAAAGTGCACATTCCTATCATTGTAGTAAATACTACGTTTCTTAAATTTTTATTCATATTAATCGCTTTTATAGTTTAATGTTTTATAGAATTCACCTGCCGCTTTAGTATTTGATTCTTCAAGCGACTTGTAATAGTCTTCGTTTTTTAGTTGATCATCTCGCCACTGATTTACTTCGTCGAGCGTACCGAACTTAGTAGTGTATCGTATAGTACATTTGTAAGTTTCACGCTCTGGAAAGTGTGGGTTAAAGTGTTTAATTATTCGCATAGTTATTTAGTTTAGTAGAAATCGTAGTAGATATCGATTACTTTAGATTTTTGTTCGTCATTTAATTTATCAAAGTCAGTATCGAAAAGATTCCACGAGATTTTTAGTAGAGTATAAGATTTAGTACACATAGTTATTTATTTTTATTAGTTATTAATTACATTTATATTATCCAAAGATAATCGTATTTTGTTTGTAGTTGAAGTAGTGAGAATCGAACTCACATTAACCATTACTTCAGATTTCCTATCCAGTTTGATGTCCCACTTCATGGTTCGGATAGTCACCATTTTGATTTACCACTTAGTTTCATTCGGAGCGAAACCAATTTCTACATAGTCAGATACTTTAAAGTTACTGATTTTGAATACAATAGTGTGCATGAATTTTCTCATATAAGTTATTTTTATAGGTGTATAATTATTTATTTGTTTTATTTATAGTTAGAGTATGACACTCGAAGTGACAGTTTGTCATGACAAGTAGTATTATATTACTACTTTGTCACGAAGTACAACTGGAACTGAAGTTGAAGAAGTATATGATTTATACTTTTCGAAGCAATTCATTGTTGAAAGTTTATCTTTCATTAGTTCATATACAATATCATGATTGTAAGTGAATGTTTTGCCACTTTTGAAAGTGACTTCAATGATTTGATTTTTTCCGATTAAAGATTTTCTGACGACGAAGCGTTTTGATTGTAAATTTTGCATAGTTATTATATTTAAGTTATTATTATTATTTATTAGTTACATTATTATTATCCAATACATATCGTATTTAGTTTGTAAAAGTTTGTTATTAAAAACTGTGACATTAGGGTATTAAGCTAAGTATAGTAAGGGGCTATTGTCACACTTTTACAAGAGTTTGTATTGACATCTTTGAAAGTAATACAGTTCAGTATCAAGACACTTTGGTAGTAGATCTTGTATGATTATTTCTGGATTTTGTATTAGAAATATATCGAGTGTTTGTATGTATTTAATTCGTTTCATAGTTATTATTATTTGTTACTTACATTATTATTATCCAATGTGTATCGTATTCTATTTGTAAGAAAAAGCATAAATGTTTAGAGAATATCATTGAAATTTTCCCGATATATACGAAAAAAGGTTGTAAAAAGTCGCCGGGGATGGTCTAGAGATTGCGTTTTTCCTATAGATTTACGTTTCCGTAGGAGAAATATAACACCATACCCCCAGATATGTAACATTTTTTTTTAAAAGTATGACACTAGCCTATTAATATATACTAGTAAGGGGCTTATGTCACAGTGTTGGTAAATAAACGGTGATATGTGTAAGTATATATAGATATGGAAACACAAGAATTTATGGGTTCCGGGCAATTAGTCGATAGACTTACGGCTCAGGTTAGAGATAGAGGTTTTGCTATGGCGTTATTAAAGAAACGTGGCGACATGACAGCTGATGGTAAGCTAACAGCTAAAGGAGAAAAAGCAAACGCTATGACAGCTGAGCAAAGAGCTACTAAGAGAGCGTCAGAAAAGTCAGGTAAACCCGAATATTTATATACATACAATCCATTAACAAACACATCGACACTAGCATAAAAAATACATAAGAAATGGCAATAGCAAACAGTTACCCAGTGGGTACAATAAAAACAGAAGATCTTATACTAGGTACATCAATTCCATTAGCTGGAACAAACGACAAGCCGGTTACTAAAAACTTTTCAGTGGCTAGTTTTTTAGCTTTGGGTAGTCCGCCTAATATATTAACAGCTGAAGTTTTAGTTACAGACGCTCAATTAAGGACATTAGGTACAACGCGGGTTGACATACTGCCTAAGCCTGGAGATGGTTATGCGTATCAAATACTAGGTTTAACAACTCAAGCATTAAGCAGCAGTTCTTTAGGTGAGTTTTATGATTGGGGTACTCAGGACGCGATTTTTTCATGGAGAAGTAATGCGCCTGTTACGTCAGAGCATAGAGTTATAATCCCAAACGGTCAATTACCAGTCGGTGGCGGTTTATTAAGTGGTGGTGTTTATGTAGCAACGCCTATAGCTGGTAATTCTAGAGATGATGCTGCCATAAAACTAGGTGTAACAAGTGATACTAATCCAATAATAGCTGCAGGTGAAGACCCTAATGCCACTTGGAGAATAGACGTTACATATAGATTAATAAAAGAAAGTTAACAAATGGCTAGAATAAGTTCATATCCTAGAGATAGAGAGGTACAAGATCAAGACGCATGGATTGGGACTGAGTCTAGCAATAGACTGACTAGAAACTTTACGGCGCAAGCTGTAGCTGATTACTTAAATATTAAAGGTAAGATATCTATATCTGGGCAAATGGTTTTTAAGTTTAGCGATGTTCCTACTCTTGAAGGTGAATTCACTGGTCCTGTAGACGGAAGTGCTTTAACGGCTATTACAACAATGCAAATATCAGGCATCGACTCATCAGGTCAGAACACAGTTGCTTTTATGCAATACTTAGTTAATAACGATGTATTAATCAGTGAGCAAAATAACATCGATGAATTTGGTCATTTTAAAATAACAGGTTATACAGCTTTAGGTAATAACCTATATACACTAGATTTAACAAACATCGGTGGTAATGGTAGTTTAGACTTAAACAAGTACTACGATTTTGCTACATTCACTATATCTTCTGGAGTTGGTGACAAGACATTTGTGTTTACTCAAGGCGTACCGGCTTTAGTGTGGACAGTACAACATGATTTGAATAAATTTCCATCAGTATCGGTGGTAGACACGGCAAACACAGGTGTGTTAAGCCAGATAGACTACATAGACAACAATAATATAACAATAACAAACAGTTCACAATTTGCCGGAAAGGCATATCTAAATTAAAAAAACATGGCAATACAATTTGTAAACAACCTAGATATAAACCAAAATTATCTAGAACAAGCAGCAATAGAAAACTTAGCAGCAGATCCAGCTAGTGGAGTTTTAGGGCAATTAATATTCAACACTAGTTCTGGTGAGATAAAGGTTTGTACAACAGCAAGTCCAACATCAGCAGTTTATACAGCCGTAGGAGGCGGTGTTGAATCAATAACTACTGCTAACAGCACATTTGTTAATTTAGCAGACTCAGGTACTGCTTCTGTGCCAATATTGACAGCATCGTTATCGGCTTCAGGCACGCCTGATGCAACAAAGTATTTACGAGGCGATAATGCTTGGGAAGCAATTAGTGCGATCCCTGGGACATACGACTGGGATTTACAAACAGACAGTGGAGCTGGAGCCAAAGTAACGGTCGGTTCAGGTGACACGGTTGTATTTACAAGTGGAAACAGCACGCTTGATGTAACAAACTCTGGTTTAAGTACAAGTATTAATTTACCTACTACAGCAGTTACAGCAGGATCTTATACGTACACTGCTCTTACAGTGGATGCTTACGGTAGAATAACAGCAGCTTCAAGCGGAACTTCACCGGTAACCTCCATAACTGGTGGAACTGATATTACTATAACAGGAACTGCCGCAGTACCTATTATTAATCAAACTGCAATAACAAGAACAGATACCGCTTCAGCCGCTAGTCCAGCAGCCGGCGCAACATTTACTGCCGTAGATAGTGTAACCTCAAGTACAACAGGTAATATTACTGCTTTAAATCTTAAAACAATAACTTTACCGGCTGACACTAACGATAATACAACGTATACATTACCTACAACCAATGGTAATAATCCTGATATTGTTTTAACTGGAAGTGATAGTAGTACCGATATAATTAATGTAAACGGTACTGCCACCACAGTTAAAGTTACTGGATCTGGCACTAATACGTTAGAGTTTGATTTAGTGGACAATGTTACTATAGCAAACGACTTGACTATTGGCGGTGAGTTTACAGCTTCTGGAACTGGACAATCAAGCTTTGGAGGTCAAGTAACAATTCCAACAACTCCAAGTGCTGGCACAGATGCTGCTTCAAAGTCATATGTCGACAGCCTAGTTGCTGGTGGTTTAACATTTAAAGATGGTTTCAATGCTGGAACAGGTGCTTTAGATGGTGGTGGCAACCTAACAAATGGAGCGGCAAGAGTTGCTCTTGAAGTTGGAGATTTTTATGTTGTAACAACAGCTGGTAGTTTCTATGGGTCTGTTACTTTAGACGTTGGTGATTCTGTTATTGCTAAACTAGCTGCAGCAGCAGGTACGTCAGATATTAATGACTGGGTTATTATACAAGGAGATGAGGGTGTTGTAACTTTCACTAATAGCAACGGCGGTACTTACGTAGCTTACGGAAGCACAAACACTGCAGCTATTGGAGCGGTTACTATAGGTGATGTAGATCTAACAGCGGTAGACGGAACTTCTGACACATCTACTAGATTTTTAAGTAAAGACAATACTTGGGATGTTCCTTCTTACACCACAAACACTGATGCTACTTACGCTATACAGGCCGACGCAAAATCAGGTTCAAGTGTTCCTTTAACTTTAAATGGTTCAAATGGTGGAGCAGATACTACTGTAAACTTGACAGAAGGTGCTAATATCACATTAACTAGAAACAGTGCGACAGAGATTACAATTGCTTCTACGGACACTGGAGCTCTTGGCGATAGAGTTGCTTTAACAGGTGGAAGCACTGCTGGTGGTTTAACTACTTTTGCTTACACTGTAACTAGTTCTTTTGCTGGAGCAGTTGCTTTAGATGTTAAGTGTGAAGTTATTACAGCGGCTGGACAAACAGTATATGCTGACGTAACAAGATCAGGAACTACCTTAAGCGTTATATTCGCTGGGACGGTAGCAGACAGTGCTTATGAAGCTCTTCTTACATATGTAGGATAATAATAATTAAATTTAATTAAATGGCTATAAAGTTTTTAAATACCGTACAAGTAGATACAGACGTTTTATACGTAGATGTTGCCAATGATAGAGTCGGGATCGGGACGACTAATCCTACCGCAAAATTAGATGTTTATGGTAATTTAGGTTTAGGAACTACCGGCACTTTTACTATTTCACAAAGTCCGTTTTCAACCACAGTTTTTTATGTAGGCGCTGGAAATGGGTCTACAATAACTTTTGGTGCGCCAGCAAGTAACACGCAAGACGTGTCGGT
>Ga0208797_1000213_pt1 | contig 12995 bp, 7 predicted proteins | sample ColrivemetaGS555_FD_187608 | JGI IMG/M metagenome (GOLD analysis project Ga0208797, IMG submission 187608) | Estuarine microbial communities from the Columbia River estuary - Ebb tide non-ETM metaG S.555 (SPAdes) (version 2) | ecosystem: Environmental > Aquatic > Marine > Intertidal zone >...
TGTGGCAACTATATTTATTGTTGTTTGATTCGTAATTATACTATTCGTACCTAATATATTACCAGAACTAATCGTCGGTATATTCGCTGTATTCGCTATGCTTACATTTCCTAAACCTGTTATACGCATAAGTTCATTTGATGTAGTTGAACTTGCACCTGCATAGAAAATGTGATTTGCACTAGTTGTATCAACTTGATAACGTGTCGTATAAAAATTGATACCAAAACCATAGAACTGGTGCTCATTATTAATACCAGCGGCGTTGAATAACACAACTTTTTTATTTTGTAAATTACCACCAACATAAATTTGTCCTGCGGTATTATTTGAAATAATTTCTAATGAAGAGTTTGGAGTGGTTGTATTAATACCAACATTACCACCAGTAGTAAATATATTACCAATTGTATTTGAATTAAAGGTAGCAGATAACCCACCTGATGTAATCATTATTGCTCCTGTACTTAAAGCTGTAGTAACAATATTTGTTATAGTACTGTTTATACCTTGAATAGAAGCTGAACTGATACTGGTTGTTGCTAATAACGTCCCAGTTGTTATACCTATACTTGCATTCACTGTTCCTGTACTTAAACTTGTTGCAACAGCATTTGTGACTGTACTATTAGTAGCATTTAATACACCTGAAGAAATGCTTGTTGTTGCTAATAATGTTGCAGTTGTAAGACCAGTTGTAAATATAGCATTCCCGGAACTTAACGTAGTATGAACAGCATTTGTAACAGTTGTATTCGTCGCATTTAATACACCTGAAGATACACTTGTTGTTGCTAATAATGTTGCTGTTGTAAGTCCACTTGTAAATATAGCATTTCCGGAACTTAAAGTTGTTGCAACGGCATTTGTAACTGTCATATTTGTTGCATTAAGCATTTCTGAAGAAATACTTGTAGTTGCCAATAATGTTGCAGTTGTAAGACCAGATGTAAATATAGCATTTCCAGAAGTTAAACTCGTTGCAACAGCATTTGTTACTGTACTGTTCGTAGCATTTAATACACCTGAACTGATACTAGTAGTTGCTAATAATGTTGCAGTTGTAATATTCGATTCAACCAAATTTGTTGATGTGATATTCACAACAGTAAGAGTTCCACCAACATTTAAATTACCTGATAAACTTATACTTCCACCAGTCATTATACCTGCAGATAACAAGGTTGATGAAACTGTACCAAATGAACTAATCGTAGAATATAATGTACTAGTTGAGATATTTGTTGCAACAATGTTTATTGATGTAGCATTTGTGCTGTATAAAGCACCTGAACTGACTGAGGTAGTTGCTAATAATGTTGCAGTTGTAAGACCAGCTGTAAATATAGCATTTCCGGAACTTAAAGTTGTATGAACCGCATTTGTAACTGTTGTATTTGTTGCATTAAGGAGACCTGAAGAAACACTTGTAGTTGCTAATAACGTCGCAGTTGTAATTCCAGTTGTAAATATAGCATTCCCGGCACTTAAAGTTGTTGCAACGGCATTTGTAACTGTTGTATTTGTTGCATTGAGACGTCCTGAAGAAATACTCGTAGTTGCTAATAACGTTCCTGTTGTAAGACCAGTTGTAAATATAGCATTTCCTAAAGTTAAAGTTGTTGCAACTAAATTTGAAATTGTAGAAGAACTAGAATTAGTTCCACCATCGTAAAATGATGCTATATTATTACCACTTGATGATTGTATAATAAAAGATTTAGCATTAATCTGGGATTGTAAAACTAAAGATGCTTGAGAACCAGTTCCAGTTTGTTTAAATACCCATGGTCTTTCTGTATTAAACACAAATGCTAATAATTCTGCTCCTTCACCAGTTTTATTAACTGTTAAGGTATCATAAGTATTTAAACTTCCGTTAATGTATGAGTTCCCGGAAGTTAATGCTGTGAAAACAGCATTTGTAGTTGTTTGATTTGTACTGTATAAAGCGCCAGATGTAACAAATGTAGAGAAATTACCACTACCTGTAAATATAGCATTTCCTGAAGTTAAAGTTGTAAATATGGCATTTCCCGAACTTAAACTTGTGACAACCGCATTTGTAACTGTACTATTTGTTGCATTAAGGATTCCTGAACTGACACTTGTAGTTGCTAATAACGTTCCAGTTGTAAGACCAGATGTAAATATAGCGTTTGCTGAAGTTAAACTCGTTGCAACGGCATTTGTAACTGTACTATTTGTTGCATTTAATACACCTGAAGATACACTTGTAGTTGCTAATAACGTTGCAGTTGTAAGTCCACTTGTAAATATAGCATTTCCTGAACTTAAAGTTGTTGCAACGGCATTTGTAACTGTCATATTTGTTGCATTTAATACACCTGAAGATACACTTGTAGTTGCTAATAACGTTGCAGTTGTAATGGCATTTGTAACATTCATATTTCCTGAAGTTAAACTTGTAGTAACGGCATTTGTAACTGTACTATTTGTTGCATTAAGAATTCCTGAACTGACACTTGTAGTTGCTAATAATGTTGCGGTTGTAATATTTGATTCAACCAAATTCGTTGATGTAATATTCACAACTGTAAGTGTTCCAGCAACATTTAAATTTCCAGATAAACTTATACTTCCACCAGTCATTATACTAGCAGATAACAATGTTGATGATACAGTACCAAATGAACCAATGGTAGAATACAACGAAGCACTTGAGATATTCGTCGCCACTAAATTCGATGTTGTTATATTTGACAATGAAAAATACGTTATTTCTTTCGCTGTTGTATCGTAACCTAATACATTTGTCTGTGATACATTCCTAACTGGATTTACATAAAACGCACCGGTTATCCCTGAATTAAATTGACTTCCAGTTGCATTTAGAATTATAGAATTCGCGTGTTGATTTGTTTGACCCGCTGCATTACCTATCGCTACTGCATTAGAACCTTGAGAAGTATTACCTGCATTAACACCTAGTGCTACTGCTTGTGAACCTTGCGCGGTTTGACCTGCTTGCATACCTAGTGCTACTGCTTGTGAACCTTGTGAAGTATTACCTGCGTTAATACCTATCGCTACTGTATTTGTTCCTTGTGCTGTTTGACCTGCTTGCATACCTAGTGCTACTGCTTGTGAACCCTGAGAAGTCACACCCGCATTTGGACCTATTGCAACTGCGTGTGAACCTTGTGAAGTATTACCTGCATTAATACCTATCGCTACTGTATTTGAACCTTGCGCGGTTTGACCTGCTTGCATACCTAGTGCTACTGCTTGTGAACCTTGAGAAGTATTACCTGCATTAATACCTACAGCAACTGCACTTGAACCTTGTGATATATTACCTGCATTATTTCCTATCGCTACTGTATTTGTTCCTTGTGCGGTTTGACCTGCTTGGTATCCTATCGCAACTGCGTATAATCCTTGTGAACTTTGAGCTGCATTATTTCCTAATGCGATATTCATTGAAGTCAATTTTAATGTAGCTGTAGTAATACCTATAGTTGCATTCACTGTACCTGAGCTTAAATTTGTTGCAACGGCATTTGTAACTGTACTATTCGTAGCATTTAATACACCGGAACTGACACTTGTAGTTGCCAATAACGTTGCAGTTGTAAGACCATTTATAAATATAGCATTTCCAGAAGTTAAAGTTGTAGCAACGACATTTGTAACATTCATATTTCCTGAACTTAAACTCGTTGCAACGGCATTTGTAACTGTACTATTAGTAGCATTTAATACACCTGAACTGACACTTGTAGTTGCTAATAACGTTGCAGTTGCAATTGCATTTGTAACATTCATATTTCCTGAAGTTAAACTTGTGGTAACGGCATTTGTAACTGTACTATTAGTAGCATTTAATACACCGGAACTGACACTTGTAGTTACCAATAACGTTGCAGTTGTAAGACCATTTATAAATATAGCATTTCCAGAAGTTAAAGTTGTGGCAACAGCATTTGTAACATTCATATTTCCTGAAGTTAAACTCGTTGCAACAGCATTTGTAACTGTACTATTCGTAGCATTTAATACACCTGAACTGATACTTGTAGTTGCTAATAACGTTGCAGTTGTAAGACCAGATGTAAATATACCACTTCCTGAACTTAAACTTGTGGCAACGGCATTTGTAACTGTACTATTCGTTGCATTTAATGCACCTGAACTGACACTTGTAGTTGCTAATAACGTTGCAGTTGTAATGGCATTTGTAACATTCATATTTCCTGAAGTTAAACTTGTGACAATGGCATTTGTAACATTCATATTTCCTGAACTTAAAGTTGTGGCAACGGCATTTGTAACATTCATATTTCCTGAACTTAAACTTGTCACAACCACATTTGTAACTGTACTATTCGTAGCATTTAATACACCTGAACTGATACTTGTAGTTGCTAATAACGTTGCTGTTGTAAGACCGTTTGTAAATATAGCATTTCCGGAAGTTAAAGTTGTTGCAACGGCATTTGTTACTGTACTATTAGTAGCATTTAATACACCTGAACTGACACTTGTAGTTGCTAATAACGTTGCAGTTGTAATTCCAGTTGTAAATATAGCATTCCCGGAACTTAAAGTTGTATGAACGGCATTTGTAACTGTACTATTAGTAGCATTTAATAAACCTGAACTGACACTTGTAGTTGCTAATAACGTTACAGTTGTAATATTCGATTCGACCATATTTGTTGATGTGATATTCACAACAGTAAGTGTTCCAGCAACGTTCAAGTTTCCAGATAAACTTATACTTCCACCAGTCATTATATCAGCAGATAACAGAGTTGACGAAACTGTACCAAATGAACCGATTGTAGAATGCAACGAAGCACTTGAGATATTTGTGGCAACGGCATTTGTAACTGTACTATTCGTAGCATTTAATACACCTGAACTGATACTTGTAGTTGCTAATAAAGTTCCAGTTGTAAGACCAGTTGTAAATATAGCATTTCCTGAACTTAAAGTTGTTGCAACGGCATTTGTAACAGTTATATTTGTAGCATTAAGGAGACCTGAAGAGACACTCGTAGTTGCTAATAACGTTGCAGTTGTAAGACCAGTTATAAATACAGCATTTCCGGAAGTTAAAGTTGTGGCAACAGCATTTGTAACATTCATATTTCCTGAACTTAAACTTATGGCAACGGCATTTGTAACTGTACTATTCGTAGCATTTAATACACCTGAACTGATACTTGTAGTTGCTAATAACGTTCCAGTTGTAAGACCAGTTGTAAATACAGCATTTCCTGAAGTTAAACTTGCGGCAACAGCATTTGTAACAGTTATATTTGTTGCATTAAGGATTCCTGAACTGACACTTGTAGTTGCTAGTAACGTTGCAGTTGTAAGACCAGTTGTAAATATAGCATTTCCGGAAGTTAAAGTTGCGGCAACAGCATTTGTAACTGTACTATTAGTAGCATTTAATACACCTGAACTGACACTTGTAGTTGCTAATAACGTTCCAGTTGTAAGACTAGTTGTACGTAATGTACCATTTATGTCAAGTGTATACGCTGGACTACTTGTACCAAGACCTACATTTCCAGTTGTATAAAATACATCACTACCATTTGTTTGCCAAATAGACGATCCACTATACAAGGAATTATTTTTGTAGAAATTTCCAGTAAAGTTAATATCACCAGATACATCTAAAGCGAATGATGGACTAGTATTGGCAATACCAATATTTTGCCCAATAATCAAATTTTTAGCTATAGATACATCACCCATAGCACTCATAGAACCACCATTTGAAAAATTAGTAAAAGAATTTGCATTTTCAGCAACTATTCGAGACCCAGGTCCAATTTTGAAAACATTTGAATTATAAACAAGATCAGTACTCGCTAATGTATTAATTGTGTTTGAATATAATAAAGTGTTAGCGACATATGGACCATTGGTATTATTAATTATACCAACAGAACCGGTAGGTGATGTACCAATAGGTGCTGTAGTAGTAGCTCTATATCTAATAGTTGTTGTAGAACCTGTACTATTAGGATTTATGTATTGAATTTGTCCAACTCCATTTGTGTTTAAACATCTAAAGTTAATATTAGTGAGATCTCCTGTAAAACTTGAAGTAATGGACCAACCAGATGGTTTATATATACCATTGATTTCCCATATGGCATATTTTGAAATACCAGCAGCAACAGTTATATTAACAAATGCTTTAAAAGAATTTGAAACAGAATTATTAAACGAAAAAGTAGGAATATCAGTCCATTCGGATCTAGATTGTTCTAAAACAGCTTGTTGTTCAAAAATTATATCATTTAAATTAGGTGTTATTTTAACATTGTTTACAGCGACATGACCAGTTACATATGTATCTTTTGTAGATAAGCCACCAGATACCATCAATGATGCACTTGATATACTGGCATTTGTTGTATCCGAAATAACAATCTGAGATTGAAATTGAAGTGCGTTATCGTTGTACGTTGTACCAGACATTTTTATATAATATAATAATATATTTATTTTTAGTATTAAATATTTAAATTACATAAAAATATATATATAAAAATATTGTTTATAATTTAATATTATTATTAATTTATCGATACAATATGGCCTTTTAATAAATTATAATTAATAAATAATAACATAAAAATATATGTTTATATTTTAGAATTAATTTATTTATAAACATTTAAAAACATTTAAAAACATTTAAAAACATTTAAAAACATTTAAAAACATTTAATTATAATATATATTTTAAGATACTTTAATAATGAATGAGATTATAGATGATGTATTAATAAATCTAAGAACTAAACGTTATTTAACCCAATATGATTATTTAGAATTGGAATTAGAAGAAACACAATACATATTTGATAAATATAATAAACAATTCTTAAAAGATTATTATAACATAGATGATAAACCGAGTGAACCTAAGATTGTAATTCCAAGTGAAATAAGTATGGATTTATCAGAAGAAATTGATGTAGAAATACAAGAACAAGAACCTGAAGATGTACAACTTAAAAAATTATATAGACTTTTATCATTAAAAACACATCCTGATAAAAATAATGGAAGCCAAGAGAGTAAAGAAAACTTTGCAGAAATAAATAAAGCCTATAAGGAGAAAGATATCCTTAAATTATTTAAATTTGCTTTGAAATATAAAATAGAACTAAATTCTGTTATTATTGAAAAATGTAGTGTTTTATTTGAAAATAGTATAAAAGATATGCAAGCTAAAATAGAACATATAAAACAAACAGTTGCTTGGAACTGGGGAATTTCAAGTGATGAACAAAAAGAAATACATAGAGAAACTTTGAAAAGAGCTAATTTATAAATGGTAAATACAAAAAGGACCCGAAGGTCCTAATTTACAATTTTATTAACATTTATTTTTTAAACTTATTTTGTATTATATTATTAATGTTATCTGAAACCACTAGACAACGTTTAGAAAAATTACATCGTATTCAACTATTAGGTATTGATTTGGATATATTATTTATGTTAATTATTAGTTACTACATTCAGGTTACCTATAAAAAGAATTTCTTTCAAGTTCTTATAATTATTTTGGTAATAAGCATAATAGTCCATCGAACATTTAGAATAAATACGAGAATAAACGAAATGATATTTGACAAAGTTTAACTTTTTATTTACAGTTTAAATTTACTTATTTCCATTTGCTTTGTTCTCATTTCTGGTTTAATATATTTGTATCCTAATTTGTTAAATATTTCTTCTTCACTTTTTAGAATAATAGGTTTTTCTTTTTTATCGAGTAAACTATATTCGTTTAATCGAAGTCCCATTTGAATAGCATCTTTTCTCATTATTATATTTAGCTCTTGACTACCTGTAAAATATAATACAGCAAATGGGTATTCTTCTTGACTTGTAATAAGAATATCAAGGCGTCTTGCATGTCTCTTTCTTTTCAATTTTACAATTCCCATATATTTAGATTGACCTAACGCTAATGAACTTTTAATATAATTGTCATCTTTTAATTTTTGAATAACTTGACACATTAGTTCAGAACGTTCGTTTGATGTTGTTTGTCTCCGAAGTGTAACTAAGACATCAATATCTCCGGATTCCTTAACTTTACGGCGATAACTACCAACAACTGTTATTTGAATATCTTTATCTAATGGTGTTAAAGTAGTTAACAGGTAACTTTCGTGTTGTTCCATTTCTTTTCTTGGGATTTTAAGATTGATATCTGTATAATATTTTAGACCAATTTTTTGCTTATTATTAAGAATATCCGGGTTCTCTTTTAATTTATTTTCGAGGTCTTCTATAGAAATAATTCCAAAATTTTCAACCAAATCTTTAGCTTTTGTTGCACCGACACCATGAATTTTCATGAGGTCATCGTAAATTTCGAGATTGTGTTTTGTTCTTGCTTTTTCAGCAGAACGTAATTTTCCAGTTTTAAAAATTTCTTCGATTTTCTCATTGATTTTTTTACCAATCCCTGAAATATCTTCAAGGTCTTCCCATGAATCAATTTTTTCCATACCTTTCAATTGTTTGATGACTTTTTGATAAGCCCGCATTTTGAAAGTATTTTTTTCGATTGTTTCTTTTTGTGCTAGAGTTTCTAGCTCGGCGATAATCACGTTTTTGTAATCCATTTTTATTGATTTATTGATTGATTTATTGATACTTATACAAAATTGTTATATTTTTGATTTAAATTCACTTTTTCTAATTTTTAATTTATTGATTATATTATATGGCAAGTTTTTCAAATAGTAGAGAAAGATTCGGAGCTATCGAAATTTCACCAAACGGTTATATCGACGCAAATGAGAATAAAGTAAAAAATGTTAAATATCCAACACATGAAGGAGATGCTACAAATAAATTTTACGTAGATAGATTTAATCACCTTGGTGATGTAAAAATGTCAGTTTATAATAATGATTTTTATGGATGGTTGAAATGCAACGGACGTAGTTTATCTAGAGATACTTACGCTGCTTTATTCGCTGTTATTGGAACTTCTTTTGGAAGTGTAGATGGTAATTCATTTAGTTTACCAGACTGTCGTGGAAGAGTTCTAGGTACTTTAGGTCAGGGTGCTAGTTTAACAAATAGAACTCTTGGAAACTCTGTTGGTACAGAAACACATACACTAAGTGTTGGTGAAATGCCAAGTCACTCGCATACTATTACGGACCCTGGACATACACATACTTACGTCAATCAATTGAATGATCAAAATACAGATAATGCCTTTGCTAGTGAAACTGCAGCTGACCAAGCTGATATTGGTCAAACTACAGGTTCTTCAACAACCGGAATAACTGTTAATAATGCTGGTGGAGGTGGTGCTCATAACAACATGCAACCCACCTTATTCATTGGACATGTATATATTTATAGTGGTGTCGAAGTAGAAGAACCATCTATTGATTTCCCCTTCCTTGGATAAAATATTTCTTATATTTCTTTATATTACGAAAATATAATATAAAAATTAACATAATGTATTATAAACCAAATTTAAACCATAAACGTTGTATAGAATTTAGCACTATTAGACATTCCAGTAGAACATTTACAATTTAATGAACAACTATTTGTTGGACATGTTTTTATTTATAGTGGTCTTGAATAAAATGGAATTTTTTTCTATATTATATAAATTAATTTCTTTTATTTTTATATTAATTTCTTTTCTTTATATATTATTAATGGCGAGTTATGCAAATACCCGAGAAAGATTCGGAGCAATTGAAATATCTCCAAGAGGTTATATAGATGCGGGAGAGAACTCTGTTAAAAATGTTAAAGACCCAATTGGTAATAAAGATGCAACTAATAAAGATTATGTTGATAGATTACTTGATATAGGTGATATAAAAATGTCGGTTAGAAATGCTGACTTTTACGGATGGTTAAAATGCGATGGACGTAGTATATCTCGAACAACATATGCTATCTTATTTGCAGTTATTGGGACGTCGTTTGGAAGTGTCAATGGTAGTTCTTTTAATTTACCAGATTGTCGTGGACGTGTTTTAGGTACTCTTGGACAAGGTGCTGGTTTAACTAATAGAACGTTAGGTTCTTTGGTTGGTGATGAAAATCATCTATTAACAACTACAGAAATGCCAGCTCATACACATACTATTAATGACCCCGGACATACACATATAGTATCCAATACAGTTAATTTTACTGGAAATGGTACACCAGGTTCAATTGATAATTCAGGTGGAGAAATAGATACAAATACTACATTCAATACGACTACAACTTCCGCAACAACTGGTATTACAGCGAGTACTACTGGTAATAGTTTACCTCATAATATTATGCAACCTACTGTATTTATTGGTCATGTTTATATTTATAGCGGACTGGAAAATTATGATTAATTGTTTACTCTATAACTACTTGACAACGGGTGTCATAAGAGTTATCAAATTAATTTAATTTAAACCATACAATTTAAACCATACAATTACAATTTAAACCATGGTTAAACTATAAAAGTAGTATAGAATTTAGCACTATTAGACATACCAGTTGCACATTTACAATTTAATGAACAACTATATGTTCCGTCACGTCTATTAACTTCACTACATTTACTGCAATCAAGACTAAGAAGTTTAATAGCTGATACATATCCAGATGGACATTCGTCACCGGTAATAGCTAAACCACCAGGAACTGCCCAATTAGCCCCAGTATTTACCATTTTCTTGTAACCTCTTATGTAAGCAAAGTCCCATGCAGGAACATTGTTTTGGAAATTATTCATTGCTGTACCAATTTGAATATTATTAGGAGTTTGAGGAACTTTACGTTGACATGCACGTCCCATCCAAGCATCATGAACAGTATATAACCATTGTCGTGTAGTCAAGTCCTTACTAAACCAAGAGACATGTTCCATTTCTGTATCTAAATCAATAACAAGTGCTTCTGGCTCCTGAATACCCATCAAAGTTGTAAGTTCAGCTTCAAATAAATCAGCTGTTTTTTTTCTGAATTCAGGACTTGTAAATGTGCACATTTGTTGTTTCTTAATAAAATCTTTAGTATGCAATGGAACACTACTTCTAACTGGTGGGTCATTAATACGGATATTTGGAGAACAAACGTCACGGTAATATTGATTAGACCATTTATACATTCTAAGGTCTGCACACGCTTCAATTGTTGGGTCACATTGTGTTCCATTTGTTCGTTGACATCCTCTATTATCCACAATACTATGAGACCCCATAAGAGCTGTCATTTCCTCCATTGTTAAATTTCTATTTTGTGCAAAGTTAGCAAAACCTTCTAAATTAATGTTAGAACCAGGTAATTTATTAGCAGGATTTGGATTAATAGAATCAAATCTTCCAACTAAAAATGGTTGTGATGAGTCGTCTTTAACAATAGTTGGTCCGCCTTGAAATTCAGTGGCCACAGCACCACACACAGAAATAATATCTGCAACAGATGTATCATAACGTTTAGCTAAAACTAAAGCATTTTGAGATAAAATATGTGCCCAACTATCGTATTTATTTTCCGGTCTGTTAATTTCATCTTGGGTTAATAAAACAGAACCGTCAGCACCCCCAAATCCTTCAGAAATAGAAAAAGAGTCATGCGCAGCAGCTCTAATATAAAAGTTACATAAACGTTTTTCGTATCTACATGTAGCTCTACAACCTGACACTACACTACGCCAATCAACCTTATTAGGATTATATGTATTAGTTATTGTTTTAGGTTTCCATTTAGGTAATTTTATTTGTAAAATAGGTTGTTCTGCATCTTTAATTAAAAGATTTGAATCAGATGTAATTTGTGCCGAAACAAGATAAGGAGCAATCAAGATTAAACTAATAAGTTTCATTGAATTTATTATTACAGTACTAATAAATTTAACTTTAAATTAGTTTGCGTTTAATTTTTAACGTAAAAAAGGACCAGAAGGTCCTATTTACATTTTATTTTGTAATTTTTTTGTAATTTTTATTTTTGTATTAAACAACCGGAACAACTGGAGGTGCTGGAAGATATCCATAAAAGTTTCCATCAGGGAAACGACACACACCACCTACACAACGTTCACCATCTGTAAATGCATGATTAGTATCACATGCTGAATTATCTGGTTTGCCGACGCATCCAATATTTTGGTAAGGCATTTCTTCACCAATACCTAACCATAAACGTTGACAAGTGCCACTAAGACAAATAGACTCATAAGCTACATTGAGAGGTGTGCAATCACTACCATCTGCTGAAGTTACTAATGAACAAGTTCCTGATACTGGACAACTATACGTTTGGCATCTATTGGATGCCTTGACTGTTGGAAGAGATAATTGTGTATTACACGTTCCTGCAAAACAAACACCTGGAACTGCATTTCTAGTACAGCTGACAAAATCACGAGCAACTGTACATGTTCCCTTCTTAGGGTCACACTTGGTACATGCTGGACACTTTACTGGACAGGTTACTTGAGAAAGAACACCGCTAACAAAGAAAAAACTGATAAGAGCAATAGAGAACTTCATTTTACTTTTACTTTTTAATTAAAATGAAATTGTTTTATAATTCAATTTTTTTTTACTTTTTTACTTTTTACTATGAAGACTGTAAATGAACTTTTTTACAGGTAATGGATGGCGAAACACGGTTCCAAGACTCTTTTCTGAGCCTTTTTTCCTGCACAATGGAAAGCATACAATTTATTTGATAGGTTTTTTCGTCACTTTTTTGATTGTCCTTACACAGGTAATGGACACCACGCACTTTGCCATGGATTTTTTGCACCATTCATAAATACAATATCAGATGGTGTTGGATAGAAGATTCTATATAAATTTTTAGAAAGCATTTGATTAACATAAGCTGTTGTTAATGTTCTAGTTAATGCACTTGGCTTTGCAGCTGTTTCACCAAGCATTGGGTCTTCATATTTCCAATTATTATATACAAGGTTATTTAATCTATTAATAAGGAATGGT
>Ga0208797_1000214_pt1 | contig 12972 bp, 9 predicted proteins | sample ColrivemetaGS555_FD_187608 | JGI IMG/M metagenome (GOLD analysis project Ga0208797, IMG submission 187608) | Estuarine microbial communities from the Columbia River estuary - Ebb tide non-ETM metaG S.555 (SPAdes) (version 2) | ecosystem: Environmental > Aquatic > Marine > Intertidal zone >...
TGAGTCGCAGCGTGGCATTATTCAAAATAGAAGCCGCGGCAGGTGTTAAGTCCAACGTACCTGAAATAGTGCCCTTTGCAGCAACCGCTGGAGTTGAATCAACTACAGCGTCTACTGTTGGCGGCGTATCACTGCCGCATGCAGCAAGAATAAAAGACAAACCGACAAGTGATAGAGACTTCAGGATACGGGACATGGACGACACTCCAATTTTAAAAACAGGTTGTCATCAGGGGTATTCTAGAGAGGCGACGTTCCCTTTTATATACAGCTCTATCATCAATCCCTAATGACAAAAAATTAAATCAGTCAACTATAAATGAACACTCAAAGAAAAAGTGTGTATTTGACCGTAATCAAAATTAGTTTATAGGTATTTATTGTCCGACAAAAACCCAAACCTATAACTTCTGACATAGATCAATTTCAACCTGAAAATAACAAATACATACCGCTGATACAACCTACGCAAACGATATCCATCGGTTATTTTTTACAATTCAAACCGACCTTGATATTCTTTCATTGTCGTAAATCACAAAAATGACTGACCTAGATTACATGCGTTTTCGACAATCATGTTAGGTTAAATGAAACTTAAAAACGGGTATCAAGGAGTGATACACATTCTGCATCGATTCGAGCTCCTTGATTATCAACCTGCACCAACTCAGGTGTGCGCCATACGTGCGTTTGATTGGATCGTGTTTGGCACCCCAAAATGTTGTATTTACAACGGTTCATTACCGCCCCAAGAGGTCTTATGATTCGGTTTTCAATGTTCATCCTGTTTTTGGCTATTAGCCTACCTGCCAGCGCTTGTTACAACGCTGATAAAACGCCTCAGGTCAATTTTAAAACCTGTACTACCGATGCCCGCAAAGGCGACGCTTTTAGCCAGGCATGGCTCGGATACATGTATCAAGCGGGTATTGGCACAGCACAGGACTATAAAAGCGCGATCAAGTGGTATACCCGGGCAGCCAACCAAAATTATGCACATGGACAATCTAGCCTAGGCTTTATGTACCAAAATGGCCTAGGCACTGACCAAGACTACGAAGAAGCCGTTAAATGGTATAAGCGTTCTGCAAACCAGCGTTACGCACACGGCCAAGCCTATTTGGGCTATATGTATCAGTTTGGTTTGGGTACAGAGCAAGACTACGCCGAAGCCCTGCGTTGGAACAATCGGGCTGCTGACCAAGGCAGTGCTTTTGGTCAATACAACTTGGCCTACATGTATGAAAAAGGACTCGGCACCAATCAGAATTATGAGTTGGCCATCTCGTGGTATATCAAAGCAGCGCGTCAAGGTGACAGCAACGCTCAAAGCAGCATGGGCTACATGCTTGAAAATGGTTATGGCACTACACAAAACGTAGAAGAAGCGCTTAAGTGGTATACCCTTGCTGCAAACCAAGGCAACCAAAAGGCAGTGGAATCATTAACCAGAATAGCCACTGGCGGTAGCTCAGCAGTTGCCACGGCAGAACCAGCGCCAAAATCCGTTGAGGTCGTAAAAGACAACTTGGTATTGCTGCCTATCGAAGTATCTGAGGAAGACGCCGAATTCGAAGACGAATATGGCTCCGCCATTCAGCAAAGCCTTAACAAGTATTACACCGTATTTTATGGTCAGGACGTCGAACAGGAGTTAGAAAAGGAATACAGCAAGCTGGATTGTAGTGCTGAGACCTGCAACCAGAATGTAGCGATTGCCTTTAACGGCGAGTTGATTGCAGACGCATCAGTATCTAAGCTGGGCGATGGCTACCTATTAAAGCTGGTCATTAATAACGTTTTTACCGATGAGGTGGTGTTCTCTAAAACCGAACCCTGTAGAGACTGTGACATCTACGACGTTATCCATGCCCTAAACCGTTTAGGGGCGATTGAATAGACCACTGTGACGTCCGGCAATAATCCAAAGCACGCCAATCGGGCGTGCTTTTTTGTGGGTAAGATTCAAAATAAATAACACATTCCACACTATGTACTTTCACAAAAATTCAGACGAAACATACAAAGTGACCTGCCATATAACACATTATCTGATTGGCAATTATCAATCAGCGGCAAGGCCATTCCACGTTTGGATAGCTTGGCAATAGCCAAACCCTTCCAGTACATAAAACAAACTTTTCTGTTTCAGACCAAACATCGACTAAGTACGCTATTAAGATGCGCAAAGACAAGTATCGAATAGGAACTAACCGAGACAACAAGCTGTCTTCAAACGAACTTATAATCCCAACAATTGCTCACTCGTCGACAAAATGTCTTCAAGTTTTTGTAGTGCGCTATTGTTGATTTTGTACTGGCTGCTCACAACGACATTGGGCGTTCCCGTTATGTCGAATGCCTGTGTCATATCTGCTGAAAACTGCAGCTGAGCGGCATAGTCATCTGAATCAATCGCCCGGATGACGTCCAAAGGCTGAAAGCCCTGCTCCTGCATGAATACCAGAAACTTCACTTTTTGGTCGTCTATGGAATCTGTGCGTGAAAACGTGGCGACTAGGTCATATAGGCCTTGGTGTATCGCGGCGACATTCGGTTTATCTTGAATGAAATAGAACAATTTGGCGTGCAATTTTGCAGTTTCGTTCCACACTACAGGCACATAAACAACGGTCACTTTTGGATTAGCCTGTTCCCACTGTGTAAGCATTGGCGCAAAATTTTGGCAATGACTGCAGCCATAGGCGAAAAACTCAATGAGATCAGGATCTGACATTGCAGCATAGGCAGGTAACGCTGCCAATTGGGTCTTGGCATTTTTAAATTCTACAAATTTGCCTGCATCTACAGTGATCTTCTCTGCATTGTCACAACCGCTCAGAAGCAGCGCAACAATGCCACATGTGGTAATCAATAGATGCCTTAACGACTTGTTCATAAATATCTTCCTTGAAGTCCAGTGGTGTTTTTCTGTTATTGTTTTGCAACCCATTGCGCCAATTGCTTCATCGTACCTTCATTGAAACCGTACAATACGTCTTCGATGACATTGTCTGCTGACAACAGAAAGCTAACCGGAAAGCCTTCGATATTATATTGCTGTTTTAAACGATCTGAGCCTAAAACCACTTGTTTCGGATGGCCAGTGAGCGTTGAAATATACTGTTGAATATCTTCGATATTATAATTGGTCTCTGTATCCATGTTAATTTCCGCATGGATTGAGACAAAGCTAATGCCAGGATATTGCTTTTCTTTTTCTGCTAACAATGGGATCTCTTTTTTACAGGGCAAACAGCCAACCCAAAAGAAATTAAGGACCTTAGGTTTAGCGTCCATACGTGACAATGCAAACAATGCTTTAGAGACATCTCTACCAACTATTTGTGGTGCAGTTTGGCCAATTTCTAAGGCTGTAACACCCAAAGACGTGAGACACAAAGCCAGAACTAAAAACCAGCGTGACATGCTTTACTCCACTTATCCGTTAAACATAGACCTTGTTTGTGGCCAAGGCTTTATTGGGTTACTTGACTACCAAAAGCCAAGAAGTCTTGCTCATAAGCAACAAACCACTTCTCAACGGCATTTTTTAGGGTCACATTGTATTCGTGTCTGTTCATTACCCGCACTTGCGCCTTAGCAATTTGATCCACCAATCGCTCAGTTGCGACATCGTATTGCGCAACTTCTATTGTGTAATCACCGACCCAAAAGCCATTTTTCTTTTGCTTATCCATTTTTGCAGTAACAACGGACACATATTTTGCGCCCTGTTTTCTTGCCTCACCGATACACATTTTCGGTGTAGGACACTCTGTCTGCGCGAGATAACTCCCTGATATTTTCAACTTTATGTTCTTTACCAAATCGTCCATTTCACTGCTGTCATTAGACGCGAAATTCTGCAAAAAGATTGCGTTAAAGTTACGGGATGCGGTCGATATTAAACTTGCCTCAAGTTGTTCATATTGGCGGAGCAACTGTGTGCTTGATTTGCTGGCAGTGATTTTTGAAAAATCATGGATCAATGCCAATTGCTTGGCTTCATTTATGGCAAACAATCGCGCTTTAAGTGACTTACTGACATCCTGTGCTTCTAGGTAATAACTGTCGGCCTGTACTTTTTGCATGACCAGTTGCAGCAGGGATTCATCAACACGCACCTGTACATACACATGACAGGTTTCATAATCTTGCCAGCTTTGAAACACCTCTAAATTGGGCAGCTCAAGGTTCGAGGTAGTTTGATATTTATTGTTGATGGTTTTTGAGACCTGTTCATTCTCGCCATCTGTCTCAACCACTGTGCTCACGCCGGTCTCTGCGCTCACTACTACGCGAATACCACTGACAAGATCGACCAGCGCATTGTCACGGGCACGGCGCATCAAATCTTGATAGTCATTGCCCTTCTCAAATCGAGCTTCACCAAAACCGTGTTTGTAACCCGGCTGTGTATAGCTGGCACCTTGATTTACCCAGGCTGGCATCTCTGCTATTACTGCATCGGAACAAGCGCGATTGGCGCGTTTGGCTGCCTGAGCGGGGCTCGCAAAAATAATCATTGATGTCACAACAATCAATAGAGTGGCTAAAGGCTTCATTGAACTGAATATTGTATGGTGCTTGTTCACGTTCATATCCTTTGTTCTGTCTACTGGCTTCCTTGCTTTTTCTGCAAGAGGTGTACTGCGATAGTCTTTTAACTAACACGGACTCATTGGTCTTTTATCATACAATGCAAATGTCGCTATTCAAAGATTATCACTGAATCTATGCCTCGATACTTCGGCCTTCTTTGACCTAACACCGTTTTCAATAGGCCAACAAATTCAAATTGACCTCGAATAATTCATAATCACTTTCTCGAATCACCACTTTTTGATCTTCTGACCGCAATTGCGCAGTCGCGACACTGACGCCATAACTGCCGGGAATTAAATGCAACATGATTGGTGTGGCTCCTGATGCATGAATTTCGCCATTTACATAGAATCGACCGTCAACAATGGGTGGGCTCGTTGTCACCATTATTGTTCGTTTTTGAGTGGGATTATTGGGCCAATTGGTGCCGGTTTCGATCGCCGTTGCGTAAAAGTCGAGCGAGACGTCGAGATCACGGCGACTAATGGTGACATCCTTTGCGGCCGTGCCACCCGTTTTGTTTCGGATTGCTAGGGTATAATCTCCCTCTGGCCACTCCAAAATAAAGGGTGGTGTACCTCTGGTAATCAGCTGACCATCGATAAACAAATAGGCATCTTCTACCGATTGCGACGTGCGTACAATTAACTGCCTGTCAGCAATAGCGCCGGTTAATGCTGCGTCTACCCTATCTAGTGCCTCAGTGTTACCGTCAAAAAGCTTCAATGGATAGGTAAGCAAAATTGCTTTATCGCTATTTACCATCGCAATGTCTTGGCGGACCGTTTCGCCTTCGGTCGTTGCGAGATAAACCCGATGCTTCCCATCACCCACTACCGCCGATAAGGGCGGTATTCCTTGGGCAACGATCTGTCCGTCGACATATAAATAGGATTCTTTACCTTGGGTATTGGCATCTACCGTTAACAATGGGGGTTTAGCGACCCGTCGTACTGCCCAATTGTCTGTATCTGGTCGGCCTGGTGGAATGACACCCACATTGCCAATGAATTGCACCGTTGCATGAAAGCCATTTTCAATTTCAGTAGAAGACCAATATTCAGTCCGTTTGGTATATGGGAAAAACTCAGTATCAATGGTTGGCACGTTTTCGGGAACCCGCAAGGTTCGCAATTCTTCGAGTGAGGGTAATCGCCAATTGGCGAGACCACAGTGACCTCCCTGTCTAAACAACGTTCTTTTGTTCGTCGATTCGGCAAACTTCACTGCATCTTTATATCGGTAAGTCTTGTCAGATTTGTTGGCACTGCTGGTGTTTTTAACTTCCCAAACCAAGTTGGTTTGCGCGTCACGAATGCATTCCCATTGTAATGCATCATCAGGAAGCGCCCCGCCCTCAGCATCCAATTTTTGATAGCGATCGGCACCAGTGATTTCATGGACTATTGGCACCATTGAAAATAGGGGCAACTCAATTAACGGCTGATTGAGGTAGACGGTTTTATAATGTGTTTGGTGGTCCGCAAGCGACACCCGAATGTTGAGAGTTTGCCCCTGGGTGAAATTCACAGACTGATAGGGTGTTGTTCCGACCAACAAGTCATCAATATATACATCCGCACCCATAGGCTCACTATTAATCTCAATCGCTGCAAAGCCTTCATTTGGCGCGTCTGCTGCAAGCGTCAGAACGCCCAATTGAGTAATGGGCGCGATAATGACCTGATTTAAGCGCAAGGTTTGATAGCCTTTGGAACGCACCTCTATATCAACCTGCTCTCCAATATTATGGTTAAGGCCTTGATAGGGCGTTATTCCTGCAGGCTGACCATTAACAGACACATCGGCATGGGTGGGATCTGTGTCAAAAAATATGATCGCGCGCTCAGGTTGCACAGCAACTAGGGGCGTAGGTGATTGGGGTAAACTACCTGCCCCCATCTGCTGAAGAATATCTATGACAGAGAATACGTCACAGTCTCTACAGGGTCGGGTGTCGGTTATGACTACCCGATTGGTAAAGACATTTTGGATTACCATTTTGAGTAGAAACCCGTCTCCAACACTTTTAACGGACGCGTCGGCTACTAGCTCTCCATTGAACGCAATTGCGACATTCTGATTACAGGATTCGGCGGTGCAATCCAGCTTGGAGTATTCCTTCTCAAGCTCTCTCTCGACTGCTGGACCGAAAAAAACCGTGTAGCGCTCCTGAAGTCCTTGTTGCAACGCAGAACCAAACTCTGTTTCATACTGCCTAACGTCGTCAGATGTCTCTATCGGAAGAAGCACTAGATTTGGTTTTGACTGTGCAGGCAGCGCAACAAAGGCCAATAGCAATGCCAAAAGTGTAAAGACCGATCTCTGAGTTCGTGGCATTGTAATTCTCTCGATTTTCGTCACAGCACCGGCTCAATTTTTGGCACCACGCCTTTATAATTGAGCATTGTCATACCACTGCGAGCGTTGATATAGGTAGGATCAGCTACCGTAAAGGCTTTTCCTTGATATCGATAGGCGTCACCTGACACCTTGCCTTTAAATGCCACTGCGGTTGCCACATGGCCGGGATAGTTTAGCGCTACCACTTCTAAACCCAACACGTTTCGTACTAGCCATGCAAAGAGAATTGATCGGTCTTCACAATCTGATTGTGGGTAGAAAAACATTTCCTCGGGCAACAAATAATTCTCTTCGCCAAATTGGTTTGCATCTGTTGCGTAGGGAAATCCCTTTTGCACCATTCTCAACAGAAAATCGACCGCTTGCTTTTCGTTCATTTTTGAAACAATGGGTTGCAGTTGATCCACAATATTTTTACCCAATTGCGGGTATAAATTTGATTCAAAATAATACTTCAGGTCGATTTGCGGATAGGTTTTAAAATATTCGATACGATTCAGTGCATAAGCAATGTTAATTTCGTACTGCGCCTTATCGAACTCAAATCGCACCTGCCTGTTCGAATCTTTTCCTGACGCTTGAATCGTTTTGGCAAACCGCATATCTAAAGAGCGCTCTGCATCAGGGTATTTTCCATCATAGGTGAAAGCCTTGTGAGGTCTTAGCCCTTTTTTGCCCAGATCAATCCAATAATATTGGCGGCCCTCGATGGTAAAATAGGCTGCTCCATATATCGGCTGATCACTTGGCATAACCAAATATAGGAAGTTTTTGTCAAATGCCACTTTGGCGTCAAACCCCTGCTTTACAAGCAAGAACCAAGTCAGCAATACCTTTTCATTGAATTTGGTCCGCTCATCTGCAGCAACGTATTGCCACGCCAACTGAACTTTTGCCCAGTCTGCAAGGTCAAATTCTCTGCCATAAGTAGTCAATTCTTCAACAGCGATCTCATAATCCAACTGGCTTAAATCACTCCATGCATCGCGCACTGCATTTTGCGTTAACGGCAACTTGACCGCTGGTCGCAGGGGCTTTTTATCGTCAAAGCGCAAAACGTATCCAAAATAAGATACTTCTCTTACTTTACCGAAAACGGGCTTAACGGTTACAGGCTTGATTGGGGCTACGGGCGGCGCCACCTTAGGTAGCACAAGAGCTGCTGGTATTTCTTCTATAGGAGTCTCATTTGGAATGACTTCAGGGGCAACAGGCAGATCAGGTAGCTTGGGCGTTTCATCTCTCACCTTGGCATTGAGCATGTTGATTTCACGCCAACTATTGGCCAATGACGTAACGAATTCCTTATCCCTGGCATCCTTGTAGGATTGGAACTCATTATTAGCCTGTGCTTGCCATGCTTGAAAATCAGCAAGTCCATCAGCGAACAATGGGTTCACCAACCAGGGTGTTGCAATCAAAGTGGATAACAAAAAAATCAATCGGTTACGTTTGATCATCGAACAGTTCCTTTGTTTTAAATCGTTCCGTTTACGCGCTGGGTTTGGGGAGAGTGCTATCACAACCATAAATGAACAATGCCACAATTATTTCAATTTGATCAAATAGTAAATGCATTGACTAGAATCAAGATCAGCAAAACAGGTGTTTTTATTTGCGCAGATGAATATTTTTGATACTGTTCTTGGGTTCAACAGAAATTGATTCATTCTGTCTGAGTGGAAATATCATACTAGCTGGATTTATTCTGCGCATTACGGTTATTCACCCATCCTAGATGAATTGATAGTGTTCAATCAGAATTGGTTCTTACTATAACTTCTAGCAACCCTAAGGCCGACCCGTTCTGCCTTTGCAAGGAAGTGATTGTTTAGCATAAAAATGGAGCATTTTATGAATCTAAGATTTCACGCACTCGCCATAATTACCTCAATTGCACTGGTCGCTTGTAGCGGCAGTAGTGTTAAAGATGAATTCGCAGAATGTACATACCCTGACGCGTTTGACGTAAAAGCGCCTGCCTGGGTTTGTGGGCAACCAGTTGAAGCCTACCCAATGGCTGCAGTCGGTTCTACTGCAAAGTCTGCTGCTGGTTTTGACTTCATGAAGGAACAAGCGAGCACCAGCGCTCGAATTGCATTGGCTCAGCAAATGGAAGTACATGTTACCAATATGGTTAAGCAATATATTGAAACTACTGGCCAGGGAGACAGCGAAACTGTTGACCAAGTGAGAACTTCAGTTTCAAAAGTGCTTACAGATCAGGTCTTGCTGGGAAGTAAAATGGTGAATTCCCGCACCAGCCCTAACGGTCAGTTATATGTGTTAGTTGCCATTGATGCAAACAGCCTGCTATTAAATACACAGACTGCATTGAAAACCAGCATGAATAATGATGGCGCTCTTTGGCAGCAATTTAAAGCCGAAAAAGGGCAGGATGAATTGGCTGCAGCAATTGCAAACCAATAATTCATTCTAAACGATGTCAAAACCGAATCCTTCTGCATTCGGTTTTGGCCACTTCCCTATTCTTTACGTTATCCGTATGTCTTCATAGCGAAAAAGCGGCCTTTTTATGACCACATTGATTCGCCCGACATTATTACGTCTTTTCATCGCAATCTGCGTGCTGTTTGCTTCTCATGCTCATGCTGAAAAACCCAACTTGGTATTGCTACCGCTCGACCTACCTCAAGAACTTTTGGATTTAGAGTCTGAATTTGGCACATCTTTGCAACAGGGATTATTAACAGACTATACCGTCTTTTATGGCGTGGAGGTCGAAAGAGCATTAGAAAAAGAATATAGCAAACTGGACTGCACCGCCGAATCCTGTAATCAAAATATTGCCATTGCGTTCAATGGCGAATTGGTTGCTGATGCATCAATAAAAGCGGTGTCTTCTGGATACATAACCAAGCTAGTGATTCGAAATGTATTGACTGACCAAACAGTTTTAGCAAAAACCAGCGTATGTAGCGTCTGTGATGAAATAGCGCTCATTGCGAATATGATTGCCCTGGGCCAGAGCGAACAATTGGTGTCGCCAGCCAACAACCGTTTTGTCTCCCCAACGCCTTCCACATCCTTGGTGCCAAGTACTCGTGTTGACGAAACAGCATCTGAGGTTTTAGATACCGCGCTCAAACCCGTCACCGTTCAGAATACGTCAATAGAATTAGTCCTGGCGCCAGACCGATTTCAAATACTAGAGGACGGGGAAGTCATAAGGGATACATTAACCAATTTGGAATGGATGCGATGCACTGTTGGAATGTCTTTTGACGGCCACAGCTGCATAGGCATACCTGAAGAACTTACTCTCGATGAGGCGGCAAGACTTGGTATTCAACGTTTTGGATTTAGCTCGTGGCGATTACCCTTCGTCAGCGAGCTGGCATCTCTCACCTATTGCAGCACTGGCAGTCCAGCGTTCTATAGTGACGGCGTCCCCTGCAATAATACCTTCGCTAACTTTGCAAGACCCACCATTGAACAATCCTTTTTCTCCAAAACAGAGCCGAAACACTATTGGACTTTTTCTAATTTTTCCGGCAATGCATACCATACTGTCAGCTTCGGCAGTGGCGAGGGAAAATTAGCCCGTTTTCCGGCACCCATGAAATTTTTCGTTAGAATGGTTAGGAGCAGCGGGACATGATGTCGTTGCGCTTGAATTTTACCGACCTTGCCACGATAGCGATTCAGGGGCTAATTGCATGTTTTCTGGCCTTTAGCCTAACGTCGGTTGCTTGGGCTGCTGAAAAACTCAACTTGGTATTGCTACCTATCGAGGTTTCACAATCAGAACGGGCATATGAAGACGAATATGGCTCTGCCGTTCAAAAGGGCTTGGCTCAACATTACACCGTATTCTATGGTGCTGATGTAGAGCGACAACTTCAAAAAGAATATTCAAAATTGGATTGCACAGCAGAGTCATGCAATCAAAATGTCGCGATAGCCTTTAACGGTGAGCTCATTGCGGATGCGTCAGTCACCAAGGTAAGTGGCGGCTATCTATTGAAATTGGTAATTACAAACGTTTTGACCAATGAGGTCGTGTTGTCTGAAACCAATGCTTGCCGCGGATGCGACCTGTTTAACGTTATTCCTGCACTAGAAAATTTGATCAGCAACCCCCTTGGGACAAGCGGTCAACTGGGTCAAACAACAGCACCCACAGTTGCTCAGTCTGCTGCCCGTGCGATTTTGATATTTGATACGGAACCCTCAGGTGCAACCGTATTCGCTGCAGATAAAATGATGGGGACAACCCCCTATCAAGGTTTAGACTTCAAGGTTGGCGATATCATGCAACTCGAGGTTAGAAAAGATGGCTATGATCGACTGCCCTTTCAAGTTGAATTAAAAACACCAATAACCCAATTAGAAACACTGGCGCTTAGTCCATCGCTAGGAAAAGTGACATTGACGATAGATCCTTTTCAGAATGCCACTGACATTTATATAAACGATCAAAAAGTAGGTGTTGCACCGGTGATGTTGGAATTGGGTGTAGGGTATTACACGGGCTTTGCCACAAATGCCGATCGCACTTCGAAAGAGACGGCCATTTTGGTGAGCGCCCATTCTGACCAAGTCATCACTTTCACCCTTCCTGATAAACTAGAAACAGCCAACTTAGCAACCACACAATCTAACAGCGATGAAGACCTCATTGAAGTGGTATTGGCTTTTAAACCGCCTAGTGCTCAAGGGGTCATTTCAAGCAACGTAGTGGATAACGCCAGTGAGATTGTGATTGGTGACGAATCCACGACTTTCTCGACGCCAGAAAGTACTGACAATGAGAACTATGAAGTGGCTGCCTCAAAGCGCTATTTGAAAATAAATGCGGGAAGAATTGTATCTAACCCCTTTGATGTGAAGGATTGGGACTGTGTGATAGATCAAGATACTAACTTGATGTGGCAAACAATGATCACAACTGATTCGGCTAGCCCTATAACTCTAGCTGAGGCGGAAAGGCTGATTGTAAAAGCCAATGCTAAATCTTTTTTTAAGAAGCCGCTTTGCGGGTTTTCCGGATGGAGAATACCTACAGCCAGTGAATTTAGAAAAAGTATCGCGTGTCCATATAGCGGCAATGCCTTGCCGACCCAATTTACTGAGGGTTGTAACACCGCAAATCAAAACGCTGTTAGAGAATTATTTTTCCCTCATACGGTCCCAAAGCCCTATTGGGTTATGCAGGATAGCCAAAACAATGAGCCGGCTGCATTGAACTTAAATAGTGCAGAGATTATTCCTCCTAACTTCGTGGCCAGTGGCGCCAAATTTCATATTCAGTTGGTCAGAAACCATGCTGTCAATATCAATGACCACAACTGTGTTTTTGACTCGACTAATCCTGCACTCGTGTGGGATAAATTGAATGGCAATACACATAAAAAACATCAGGTTTATGATTGGTGGGAAGCAAAAGCACTTGCGAAAGAAATCAATTCATCTGAGCAATGGGGAATTTCTGGTTATTGTGGACTGAGGTCTTGGCGCGTTCCGACCTATTCAGAACTTAAATCACTGTTAGATAAACCAGATCTACTTGGTCAAATAAATATTGCAAAGGACACGTATCACACTTCATCAAATGATGCGGGGTTTATAAATTTTGGAGACCACACTTATTATAAAATGGGCATTAAGTCTAATACGTTTCATATTATTTTAGTGGCGGATATTGAATAACGACTGGCCTATAAGGATTGCGTTTCCTGACATTTAGGCGCTTGATCCCATGCACATATTGATAGCCGAGCCTAACTTAGATCAGCTGTGATGGATCAGTTACTAAGACTTGGTTTTACAAGAAAGAGTACAAGAGCGTATCCACTAGCCTACAACCCTTAGTCAAATTATAGATACGCTCTGCTCACTACACGCAAGATAGGTCATTGCACCGCATGAAATTCGAGGTCGTTTTCTAATACCCCTTCGTCATTACGTTTGAAAAACTGCCATGCCTTGGTCAAAATCGTTTTGGCGATCTCAACGGGTGAATGGTCTTCGATA
>Ga0208797_1000218_pt1 | contig 12882 bp, 19 predicted proteins | sample ColrivemetaGS555_FD_187608 | JGI IMG/M metagenome (GOLD analysis project Ga0208797, IMG submission 187608) | Estuarine microbial communities from the Columbia River estuary - Ebb tide non-ETM metaG S.555 (SPAdes) (version 2) | ecosystem: Environmental > Aquatic > Marine > Intertidal zone >...
CTCGGATAGGCTGATGGAACCCGTGCCACCAAACTCATCCTCAATATCTTGCAGGGTTATTGCCCCTGATGATTGAATAGCCATTATGCATCACCGTAAGCTGTGACGTTGCCTTCTACGGTTAAGCCTCCACCTTGGCTCAGCTTCATCACATTAGTGCCGTTATAAGCAAACTTTAGGGCTGACCCCGATTGGGTAATGGTCCAAGCACCCAAATCCAAAGTTGACACGTTAAGGGTAGAAGCTGAGAACGCCTGACCAGATGAACCCGCCAGTGCGGCTTTGGAGTTAAGCTGATTTTGAGCGTTGCTCGTTAAGCCGTCAATTCGGTTAAGCTCGGCTGTTGATGCTACTAGGCCATCAAGTTTTGCGACCTCAACAGCAGTCACACTTCCGACCAGCGTGTCAATCGCGTCGATTGCGTCGTTTACGGTCTGACCCCAAGTATCCTCGGAGCCGCCGATAGTGGGCTTGGCCCATCCTTGGTTCGTTGTGTTAGCCATCTATTCTTCCACCCAAATTGTTGTTGCCTTGCCTGCGTCAACCCATGCTGAGCTTGCTTGGCCTTGTTCCGTCCAATTCACTGAAGCCCCGCTCACGCCAACCCATGTTGAGCTTGCTTGGCCTTGCTCTGTCCAAATGTCTGTTGCAGAAGGCTCAGGCTCCCACAAGAAACGTGCATTTGCAGACACTATAACAGAAAACGCAGCAGATGCACTACTGAGCTGCACTCTGTTGACTATAGCCGACACTGATAACGACGCGGCTATCTGAGACGCAGCGCTTTTCACTGAAATAGCATTTGCCGATGTCGCAAGTGCGCCAAGTATAGCGGATGCACCGTGCTGTATGCGTGTCGCCAGCGCAGTTGCAGTTAGTGCCGCTGATGCCACTCCAGCAACGCTCTGCACACGCAAAACCTCAGCAGTCGCAGTCATGTCAGAAGACACGACGGCGCTTGCATCGAATATATCACCCTGAGCATAGCCGGAAATCCAGTAGTCAGGCTCAACGTAATATGTTTCTGTCATTGTCCAGAAGGCTCCTGCGGCCACGCAACACTGTTAGGGAACCCAGACTGCTGCGGTACACCCAAGAGGTCTGTGCGATATGTGGACCACTCAGTCTGCTTGCCTGCTGTTAGGTCAGCCCAACGCAGTGGGTTAGACACCAGTGGATCAACGACTGTGGCTAAGATGCTGTCACGTTTATCACGGGCCTGTGCTGCTGCTTCTGCTTCTAGCTCTGCCTGCGTGGGGGCCACATAAGCCGTGAAGTCTGTACCAATGAGAGCCATCACTTCATCGTTGTTAATAGTGTTGTCGGTGTCCGCAGGGTCTACACCATAGGGAATCCAACCGTGTTGTGGATGATTGATTTCCACTTCCATGCGGAGGTTATCAGATTGCAAAGACGCCGAATTGCGGACCTCTGTTATTTCAATAGTCATTAGGAAATCCTCACGAAGAGACATGTTGGCATTTCATCATAAGCTGAAGATACTGGCGGTGTAGTTCCCATTGCCCTCCAAGTGCCACTAAGTGCAGCGGAGGAGGTGTCGCCTATACCAATAGCATTACCAGCCACATATTTTGTAGTACCTGCTGTTGTAGTGCTTGCGTTGTTGCTAGCAAAACCAGCAGGGTAAAGACCTGTACCAGCGTAGGTAGTTCCGAGGACGAACTGAGGGTCCGCTGTGCTAGATGATACTGGGCTTGCCCAGATGTAAGTGCCCACAGCACCAGCGGTTGTACTGCCACCAACACTACTATCGAAGTTATCGTCGCCCCTGATTACACTAGCCATCTCAGACCACCGTTAGGCCAGCAGGTTGTACCGCTGCTAGTTCCTCTGGGGTTGTAGCTGCATCAATGTCAGCATGGGTAGGCGCATCACGTAGAGCCTGTTTATCAGCAACGATCTGGGTAGTATCAGCACCAGTTTCGAGTGCCTTCATAAAGGCTGTATCTAGTGCAGCCAGAGGCTCTGTACGAGCTTCACGTATCTTGTCACGCCAGATGTCTCGTGCTGCTGCCATGTCTACAGAGATAATCCCTGCGTTGGCATCAGCTTCCCAAGCACCACGGAAGGTCCGTTCTGCTGGGAGTGTGTAGTCTGCGGCGTCATAGCTTGTTGCGCCGATCTTAATGAAAGTCTGTGTCATGGCGGTTCCTCAAGATAAAATGCAAAAGCCTAGCTGATTACTATCCGTGCTGTACCATTGCTGTCTGATTTTAAATGTCGACCTGTTGCGCCAGTGGCAGCCATAGAAAGCGCCGTGGACAACGGCTGACGCGTTTTGTTCTGCGGCAGCAATCGCATAAGATGTGTCCGACATTGCATTGGTAAAGTTTACATCTGTCGTGTTTGTAGCGGCATCTGTCAAAGAAGACACGTTATCGCTACGCCTCAAGGATGGGCCACCCACGTTGCTAAAGTTACCCCAAGCCCGTGCAGGGTAAAGGTCCGTCAGGTTTACAGCACCGCCCGACGAGCTTTGTATTGTATCTGCTTTAATCGTACTCATGCCGCTATCCTCCAAGCATTGCGGAACTGCCTGTCACTTGGCACGTCTTCTGTTTTGACAATCTTAAACATTGGTCTGTTGTATTCCTGTGACCAGATGTGACGAGGGATGTCTTTCATTACGAGATACTCGATGGCCTCCTCTTCAGTGAGAGGGCCAATGCGAGGTGCTTTCCACTGTGCTGCATGTTTCTCTGGATCGTGCTTAAAGGTGTCGTGGCGACCCTCCGCTATGGCTTGTTTCTCATCATCCTGCAAAGCCCAGTAAACGGAGATAGGAGGCAGTAGCCCAGCCTTGGCTTCTTCGAGCCAGTTGTCACTAGGGACAAGCACCATTGCAGGCTGCTCTGGCTGCTCTGGGTCTTCAAATATTACCCTGTAACTGCTCATCGAATCACACCTGAGTAACCTACGTCCCAATCAGCTTGAGTTGTGTTGCTTGACCCGCAGTAAACTTTCCAGTGGGTCGTAGCTGTAATGTAACCACCTGCCTGTAATGCGTATTCCTGCCCACCACTATAAAGCCCAGCCGTGTTCCAGCACGTCCCGTTTGCTGCTGGCAAGGCTGTGTCCAAAGTGAACTGAGGCTCACCCGTTCCCAAGTCAGTGAGGCTAGAAACACCAGCATCGGCTATAATGCTTGCCGTCCCGTGCATCTCATACGTCACCCAAGCCTTAGCAGTGTAAAACGTAGCACCACCAGCGGTAGCTTCTTCCAGTGTGTTTACTTTTAATGTACTCATGTTACACCACCGTCCATGTTTCACCAGCACCGACTGTAACAGTCACGCCTGAGTTGATTGTAATAGGGCCAGCACTCATTGCGTTCTTACCGTTTGTAACTGTGTAGTTTGTGGTCACGTTCTTACCATTCTCCCAGAAGATTTCATCGTTACCACCGCCGCCAGCACCTGCTGCGATACCAGTTAGGCTTGAGCCGTCACCAGCAAAGCTGCCTGCGTTTACTGTGCCTGAGAAGTGGGCGCTTTTGAAGCGGTTGCCTGTAGTACCTAAATCAACAACGTTGTCACTCCTTGCGCCATCATACCAAGGTCGCCATGCACTGTTACTGTACTCAACACCAGACTTAGCTGCCCCACCTGTGTAGTAGATGTTAGCACCACTTTGAGTAACCCCAATACTCCCCACAGTGGAGCCGTCTTTGCGGAACGAAAGAATGTCGCCGTCAGATGTTAGTCGGTTAAGAATTGACGTAGTGCCGCCATCCACAGTCAGCCCATCGCTGGTTATAGCCCCAGTAACGTCTACACCTGTGCTGGTGGTGGCGAGTTTTACCCCAGATGTGCCGTGATAAATATTTGTAGCAGTAGGCGTTACCTTAAATATATCGTTTCCAGAACCGTCCTCAAACTGAATGTTATTGCCATTAGTTTTTACAATAAGATTACCTGTTCCAGCATCCGTAATAATGCTATCAGACCCATCATGGAAAATCTGTAGGTCAGACCCAGCACCGAAGATGGCTTTGTCGCTGTCACCGAAGGACAAGTTACCAGTCATGGTATCGCCAGCAAGCTCCAGCTTGTCTGCGTTCAAATTGGTGAAGTTTGCGTCAACTTCTGTGTGAGTTAATGACGAGCCTTTGCCGGATCGCGTTACGATGGTCGCCATGCGTCACCTCAGTCTAGTGTTATATCAATGTCGCCCGCTGGGATGCGAAGAACGTCAGCAGTGTCGATTGTTTTCGATGTCGTCAGAGCAGCGTATGCAATTTGATTTCCGCCAGTTAAGGCGTCGTAAACCGCAATGTGCGTAATCGTACCCCAAGAGCCTGTGGCCGATGGATACTCAATTACGTTGCTGGTTGTCGCCGCATTGCCGCTCACAGTGAATGTGGCAGACTGACGGGCATATGCACTGCCAGATAGCTCAGTACCGCCCTGTGCCTCAGTTGGGTCAGACGTAAACAGCCCAATATACCAAGATGTGGGGCGTGTGACTGACGACGCATTAAACGCCCAGTTCAAAATGTATGTTTCGTATGTGTTGGAAAAGCTCATGTTAGCCCTCTGATTTTAAGGCGACGACCAGAGCCACCAAATTTGACGGATTCACTCTCAGTGTTTATAGCGCCAATTGCATTTTGATACAACGAGGCCCAGACCGCCACACGGGCATCGTCGGCCAAGTATGGAGCGGAGTGGACCAGTGCGCCGTACAAATAGGCGTCAGGGTGGTTCTGCAGAAGCCAATTGCTCGTGTTGCTGTCGCTCAAGCCGTCAATTTTGCTGTAATAGTACAACTCAGTCGCCGTGACCGCTGATGGCGTCGGGAATAGCTCAATTTCGCCTGCCGTAAGCGCATAATAACGCGGAGAGCCAGACGCGTCCCTGCTCTTCATGCGCAGATCGAGCATGTCGCCCTGACTTATAATCTCAAGAGTTGAGTGATTTCCGCCAGACACGCCAAACCGAATAACCTCCAAGAAATCACTTGGCACATCGCTGTATCGCGAGTTGAGGTTGGCATTGCTGCGCTTTTCTTGACGCCAGTGGCGTATCTTGCGCTGCATATCAGCCTCGGCCAACGAAATAAACGTCGGGGTGGCTGTGTCTAGATCGTCGCGGTTGAGAAAGTCAGTGATTGACGTTTTCAGCTCTGCGTATGTTGTGATGCTCACAGCGTACCTGCCCTTGTTCTAAATACTCGGTTTTCGCTGTCGTTCATCCACTTTTTTAAGGCTTTTGGATCGTCAGCTATACCTTTGCGCTTCAGCTCATAGTACACTGAAAGCGGGATCGTGGCCACCTTATTAAGATCGCCATGTTTGTTAGGTGTGTCGTTGTACTGGCGCTTGTTCGCCTCAACGATAGCGGAGACATTCTGCTGTGTCTCAACAACGTATTCACCATTTCCCGTGACGTGCCAGTATTTCGTAATTCCGGTGGCGTCGTCTTGGCTGAAAATTCTTTTCACAGTTACCCTCCTGAAGTGATCGGGGCGACCGAAGCCGCCCCGTCATGACTTATGATGTAGTCAAGTCGAACACACCAGCGTGTGCCTGCTCATTCAAGACCTTCAGTCCAAACTCTGCGATGACCATACGCTTCTCTGCGTCGCCAGTCTTCGCAAGTTCAACTTGCTGGATTGGGCGCAAGAAGCATACAGACGCGTACTCAGGGTCAAGCAGCAGCGCGTCACGCTCACGCATGAAGCGGTTTGGCGTCACAGAAAGTGTACCAAAATCAGATAGATAGACGTCAGCAGCGCCGATGATGGTTGTTGGGCCATCTGAAGGTGCTTGGTAACGCTGAGCCGCAATACCTGCGAAGCCGGATACAACAGTTTTGTTGTGTGGACCGACCATCAAGATTGATGGCTGACCGCCTGCTGTGTACGCCTTTTGCATCGCATCTTTGACCATTGCTTCTGTCAAATCGCGCTGCGTGCCGTCTGTACGCGCATCGGAACCGTCACCAGTTGGTGAAGCACCGCCAGTGCCGAAGTTATCGTTGGTTGCGATCCATGCACCCAAACCGGCAGTTTCGCGTGCAGTTGAAGAGTTGCCAGCAACTTGAGCGTTGTTGTCTGTCAACACAGCCTCGATGTCACGGCGTAGCTCTTTGCCGCGCTTTGCAAGCTGGAAGCTAAGTTCGTCGTTACGGCCAGCCAAATCTTGTGAAGAAAGGTTGTCAGCAACAACAGTTGTGCGGCGAAGAATGTGCGTGTAGTTGCCCACGCGTGTTGTGGCAGATGTTGCATCGAATGATGAAACGTCGTCGCCGTCGATTACAGCCGCTGTAGAAGTTGCTGCAAGTGTGTCTGTCTGCCACTCAAAATACGTGTTGGACACGTTTTCAGAGCCGATGTTTGACTGCACAGGCACTTCTTCTGGGGACACGTTTGAGATGATGTCAGAAAGGCTCTCTCTCACGCCATTGGCTGAAAAAGAGGTGAATGTATTTGCTACGATAGCCATAATGGCCTCCTAAAGTAGAGATTTGATTGCAGCCGCGGCATCATTGACACGGCCACTTTGACGTACGCGCTGTAGCGCTTGTTGTTGCTCGCCCTTTGGTCTCGGCTGTGTCGCTCGGCTTCCGCTTTTCAATGTCTTGGACGCTTGCTGTTTCGGCTTCTGTTTTGCCGTCTTCGCACGCGTTTGTCCGCGATCATATAGCATTGCCTTACGCGCTAGTTTCACAAGCGTTGCATTCGTCAATCCGCTAATGTCTTGCTCACTGAAACCTTCCCGAACCAAGAAATCTTTTAGATCGCCCGCTTCTTTTGTGGCGACTTTTTTGTCACGCCACTCTGGGATAATCTCAGGCAACACTTCACGCTGCTGTTCAACAAATTGCATCTGCATGTGCTGCACCTTTTGCTGGTGTAGCTGCTGCATCCGCTGCTGTTCAGCCTGTACCGCTTGCAGTTGAGCATTGCGCTCTTCGTTCTGCTTACGCCACTGACGTTCTGCCTTCGCTGCCATCGTAGGGTCTGCATCATACAGAGTGTCCCAGTCTGGCTCCTGTTCGACCGATTGCTCTATCCGCTGCTGTAGTGCTGGCAGCATCTGAGCGTATTGGGCACGCTCTCGCTCAATCTCTTCTGCTTGCGTCTCCACCTCACGGGTGCGTTCTGCAAGCGCCTGAGTTTTACGAGTGTAATCTCTCTGCCGGAGTTGTCCGCGTTTTAGCTCTTCAACGGTAATCTCTTCGCCGTCTACATCGACAGTTGCCGACATAAGGTCAAAGGATGCGTCGTCAAACTCTTCAGCTTCGTCCTCTGCTTCGAGTTCGCCTTCATCATATTCTTCAGATTGCTCCTCTGAATATTCTTCCGGCATTTCGGCTTCGTCCATAGATTGCTCTACGGGTTCACCCTCAAGCGCATCAGGCTCTGTCACGTTATCCTCTTGAGGCGCGATCATGGCTCTGATTGCATTTTGTGCGGTGTTCAGATCAGTCCCTAGTGGGTTGCTGGTGTCTGACATGCGTCTACTCCCTATTATGCGCTATTTTGACTTTTTTTCAATAGCTGCATTATCCTGCATTGCACGCAGCTTCTGGCCTACCGCCTGAACGCCGCGCAGTTTCATGTAAATGCCCTCGCGGGCCTCACTATCGCTGGCTGAGGTTGTCTTAAATTCCTCCCAGCAATCCTGCTCGATCTCAGCCATAAAGCGGATGAAATCAGTGTCACGTAGAAGACGGGAAGCCTCGTTCCCGTCGTCAATTATTTGCTGCTTAGACTTCACGCGTAGCATCCTTAATTATGTCGGCCTGCGCCTTCATCACTTCGCGGTCGATCGACATGTCAGACTTGATCTTGGCCACGTTGAGCTGCGTGCCGTACTTGGCCTGCATTTCTTCAGCCTTAACGTATAGCTCAGCCTCAAGCTCGTCGCGCTTGCGATCATCGTCCATAATCATCTTTTCGCGCCCAAGCTGCAACTCTGCCGCCTTCTTCTGCATGTCCGCCTGTATCTGCTGGATTTGCACCTGTATCAACTGCTCGTTGATGTCGGGCTTATCTTGCGCTGGCGGCGGCTGGAATTGTGCTGGGTCTGCCCAGAATTGCGAGGTATCCTTGAAGCCTGCAAGCTCTGTCATTGCTTTCAGAGTGTTGGAGAGCTTGCTGATGTCGGTCAGCGGGTTCTGCGGACCCATCGTCGCCATCGCCTCTTTCTGCATCTCGCCGATCTGTCGGAGCATCATCATGCGCTCAGTGTCGGAACCTCGACCCAAAGCCACGTTAATAGTGACGTCCATATTTGAGTCGAATGCGCGTGGGTCGATCGGCACAAATTCGTTGCTTAATCGGACCATGCGCTCGCGATCTTGGTGCGTCGTAATCAAGTGCAGCACCAGTTGATACATGCGCTTGACGCCGGTCTCAGCAAAGATGCGGGCGATCAGCTCAATGTGCTGCTGCGCTGCGCTTACAGTGGCGTTGACCGCAGTTGCGGTAGATGATTGCAGAGCGCCGGCATCAAGCCCTGCAGACGCCTTTGAGATGCCTGTGCGGGCCTCTTTGACCTGATCCATGTATTGCAGGACCGGAAACGCCTCGCGACCGACAAATGGCATGGACAGTGGCTGCACCTGACCGGCAGAGCGCTGTCGGATAATCGCGCCGACTTCCGTTGACATAACGTCATCCATGTTGACCATACCCTCGGTCACAGCAATGCGTGGGTGAATGGACATCGCCAAGCTGTCAAGCGTGTTGCGCATGATGGAAGACTTGATGCGCTGAATGTCCATGACTGTCTCAGCGACGGAATGCCCGAAGAAATCATGAGCTTCAGGATCGGGGCACATTGTGGCAAACGGTGCCATTGTGCATGGCTCATTCATTAGGATTTTGTTGCCGTCGCCTGCTGTGCAAATTTTGCGCAGTTCAGCAATGCCGTCGCCATCATAATCGACCTTGATGTAGTTCTCGACGTAGAGAACCTTTTTCATCGCAGGATCGTTGCGCTCATTCATCTCGTTAGACAGCGCCTTGTTGCGCGTGTAGCGCTCGACGTTGGTTGACATGTCTTCGTGCGCTGAGCCTAGCTTTGACACCTCGTCGAAGTCGTAACCCATTGCAACAAGCTCTGAGACGGTGACAATGCGACGGTGTGCAACGTAGTCAGCCTGCTCGACCGACTTAGCTTCGCGAGAAATCAGAAACTCTTCCGGCGGGACAGCCTCGACCTTCACACGACCGTCTGGGTGCGTGTATGTGGCGCGAACGGAATGCTCCATCGGAGGCTCAATGATCATGCCGGTCATTTCGTCCATCATTGGCTCGCCGACAGGCGTGGACGCCGTAATCTCGATTTCGACATCTGGGTCAGACATCAGCGCGTTAAGAGACGCGTCATCGAGGCCGCTCATGTCGTACGTCTCAAACTTAGTCTGGTCATCCCAGTAGACTTTGATGATGCCAACCTTACGAACTAGTGCATCCATAAACGCGCTGTGCATTTCGAGGAAACCGTTATTATCGCGATTTATGATGAAGTTGGCGTAGTCTGTGGCCTGTGCAGCGCTTGCAACGTCCTCTGGACCCTGCGGGACAAACTCAACAGTGCGATCTGTGCCGTGAAAGATACGCATCAAGGACGGCATAATGGCCTGTACGGTATCGCGTACGTCCATTGAGACAACTTGGCTGCGGCCTTCCTCTTCATTGCCGAACGGATCGCCGCGATAATACTGCGTCGCCGTTGCGCGCATCGGGCTGATCCAGTTGTCGATGTAGTCGATTGCGTCTTCAATCTCCTTGCCGACGATGCCTTGCAGCTCGTCGTCCTTCATCACGTCTGGGTTTAGCTCTTCTTCGAGCACCGACATCATCTGGTTGATTTCATAGTCCATTTATTGGTTCCTTTGTCGGTCTACTCGTTGAAAGCGCGCCAGTATTCTGTAAATTCGTCAATCTCATCTACCATCTGCCGATCCGCTTCTGATACGATGTTTCCGTGAGACATCAAGAACGATCTCTGGTCTGATGCTGCTGCGCTTGGCTTAACACCGTCAAGCAAACCGCGACGCATATTAAAGAAATCTCTAAATGTAAGGGCTGCTGGAACCTGCACCGGCAAGCTGCCGTCATATTCACCAGCTATGGCCGTTGGATACACTGGGTGCGCCGCCTTGGCAGACAGCCCCTTGCTGAGGTCCGGAGAGCCTAAATTTAGGCCAGTGTCAAAGGGATTGGCGTACAACAGGTCAGGATCAGTCTGTGCCAAACGCATCTCGCCAATAGGTATACCAGCGTCGCGGAATTTTGCGCTATCTAATGCCTGCCAAATAGCGCGACGATTTGAGCCGTTCATATTGCCGATGTACTCGTCAACACCATCCAAGAGGCCGCGCGTATTGCGGCGCGTGTCGCCGCCAGAGATCAAATCTTCGTACGGGAAATCTTTATCGGTAAAGTCCTTAGACGCCTTTAGTTTATCCGCCAAAAGCTCACGCATTTTTGGATCAACATCGACGTCTCGAATGTAGTCTCTGATCAGCTCGTTTGTGGCAAAGTCTGATGACTGTGCGCCCATAGACGTGTAAATCATGCGAGGGGTAAGGCCATCTTGTGATGCCCTATTCAAAGATGCGAGCAGTGGCTTTGTGACATTTTCGTCAGATGCCCATATCTCTTTATTCAAGCTGTCACGCAAGAAGCCAGAACCGCCGAACAAACTGTGCGGGCTTCTTAACTTCCTATCGGAATAACCTAATATGTCTCGATCCGCGACAACACGGTCCCCGAACGCCGCAATAAGCCCATCGCCCAGCTTGATGGTGGTGTCCTTGCGGGGGTTGGCTTCACCACGCGTGCGGCTGTCTACAACCTGCTCTTCGACGGGCGTGTTCATACGCACGTTCGATGCAGGGTGATTGTACGTCAGTCCGGTCTTTTTATCAGGCTTAATGTTGCTAATCCGATTGCCAGCAGCGTCAAATTGAGACGCGAGCGCTTTGAGCGCTTCTGGCTTGGCACGTCCGCGCTCATCACGCAGGCCAATGTTAGCCTCAAGGCGAGAAATATCTTTCGGGTCATAACCACGCACAGGTTTTCTGGGTATGTCAGCGCTCAAGCTGCGAGCCTCGCCGCTACGCTGGAACACTTCGCCGATGCCCTCGATGTCGCCAGACGCGATTGAGCGGCCAAGGCCGATTGCGTCCGCTGTACGAGCGCCAACATCTACGTTGCCCGCAGCACGGACAGCGGCGCGGGTGCCGCTGGCAGCAGGTATCACGCCAGTCATCGCAAATAGGTCGCCGGTGTAGGCGTCATTCGCGGCACGGATTTGCTCCATCGTCGCGCTCTTCAGCTCAACGCCTTCTGGCAGGTATCCCGCAGCACCTTTGGCTGCGCGGCCTGTTGACTGTGCTACATCCGTTATAACACCCTTTGCGGTGCCGATTGCGGTGCCGATCGGGTCGGAAAGCAAGTCTTTCGCGCCCTCAAGCATGCCGGAGCCGATCTGCTTGGCAACGCCTTTAGGGTTCTCGAACAATTCGTCCTTAAAACGCTCGCCGGCGCTTCGGTATCCGTCCTCGATGCCGATCACGTTGTCCAATATCGAGTAGCCGATGTTTCCGGCGTCGCGGATCGGGCCGCGCAGGTTTGGCGGGATGTAGCGTTCTAAAAGCATCAGTCTAACAACCCCCGTGGCCTTCTGCGTGGTCGCAGTGACGTCAAAGTGCCAAGATTGTCAGGCAAAGTCGATCCAAAGATGTCCTTGTAGTCTTGCTTTAGCTTTGTCGAGTATTCACGCGCCTCACGGGTATCCATGTTGGCAGCAGAAGAACCCGCGTCGACGTAGCCCTTAACGCCCGCGTTGTACGCAGTCAGGGAGCCTTCGGTGTCGTTGTCAAACACGTCCATCAGCTCACGCAGGTAAGGACGGCCAACAGCCATGTTGAGGTCTGGGTTTTTTAGGAGCTGGATCGCCATGCTCTTGGTCTCGTCTTCCGGCTCGATCTCAAAACCGGCATCGCGCGCAACGTCGAATATGCTCGGCACGTTGCGGCGTGGGGATTGCATGAAGTCTTTTGGCATGATGCCCATAAGGCCCACAGCGCCACCATCAGAAATAGCATCGGCGCGTCCGCTGCTCTCGCGACGGATCAATGCCTCAACAAGTTTGTCGAAAGTAAGTAAGTCATCCATGAGTTAGTACCTCATTTGTATATAAAAGTACCGTTTCCGAGACGATCGCGCGTCGAGTTGTGAATACCCTGATTAGCAATACGGATCAGCTCTTCCATTGACATTGCCTCAATTGGCAGCGGACCAGAAACCGGAGACGTTGCAACAGGTTCGAACTGGTAAGATGCCGGTTCGAATTCGGTTCCGCTAAAATCGCGCCGCGGGGCGCTGACGCTTGTGCCACTCGCGATATGCGGTGTCGTGGCGGCAAGTGCCTGTGCCTCGGCCATGCGCTCATCATAGCCGAGCGGATTTACACCAAGCATTTTCGCCAAGACAGAGTACCCGCCTGCGCCTTGAAAACTGTTGCCGCTGTACCCCATTCCGCCGCCGTCACGAATATCTTGAAAAAATCTGTAGTCTTTCGTGCCGCGCGTCGGCTGGCGATAACCCCGCTGCTGCATTTGCGCAGCGCGTGTTGGCGCTGGGGCGTTGGCTCTGGCCTCCGCCTGCCTCGCGTGATAACCTGCGGGCGCAATATTCATAGCGTTGGCCAATGCGCTCAGGGGTCCACCGCCCTTGAAGGTGTCGCCGACCGCGTTCCTGCCGCCGCCGTCGAACATGTCGCGACCGTCCTTAAAACCCAACGCCTGCGCTAAGCCGCGCGGTTTTTTCTTTTCCTCAGCCATACCAGCTCCACATGTGTAACTTAATCAGCATAATACACTATTTTTCGCGCAAAGA
>Ga0208797_1000227_pt1 | contig 12568 bp, 11 predicted proteins | sample ColrivemetaGS555_FD_187608 | JGI IMG/M metagenome (GOLD analysis project Ga0208797, IMG submission 187608) | Estuarine microbial communities from the Columbia River estuary - Ebb tide non-ETM metaG S.555 (SPAdes) (version 2) | ecosystem: Environmental > Aquatic > Marine > Intertidal zone >...
AAGTTAACAGATACAAGTTTTTTTTCTTTTAAAAATTGAATTAAATAACTAAACATAATTATTTAATTATTCATAATGGATTCTAAAGTAAATAAATCCACGGATTCTAAAGTAAATAAATCCATGGATTCTAAAGTAAATAAATCTGGATATTTAAGTAAACGCGGATATGTTCTTCGCAAAAATGAATTTAGTGACGAAGAACTTTTAAATATAAAATTAGAGTTACGTGGAAGACCTTTATCAGATTCAAAATATGCAAAAAATGCCGATACAACTTATCCAGTTTATTTGGATACAAAGACTAAATTATATATTCCTAAAATGTATGGAATAGAAAAATTTGGATTTCCTGAAACTGTCACTGAATATTTTGAAGGAAAGGAATGGGAACATCCTATTGAATTTAATGGAAATTTATTAGATAGACAAAAAGAACCAGTAAATGCATTAATAAACTCGTGTTATGAAAATAGTGGTGGTATTCTAAGTGCAGGTACAGGTACTGGTAAATGTCATAAAATTGATACAGACATTTTAATGTATGATGGTAGTATTAAAAAAGTGCAGGATATAAAAGAAGAAGAATTACTCATGGGTGATGATTCTACACCGCGGAAAGTATTGAGTTTAGCTAGAGGTCAAGATTTTATGTACGAAATCATTCCTGTAAAAGGAGAAAAATATACAGTTAATCAAGAACATATACTTTGTTTAAAAATATCAGGGAAACCACGTCTTGAAAACTATAAACAAAAATACTGGAGAGTAAGATGGTTCGAGAATAATAAATGTATATCAAAGACTTTTAGTTTAGATAAAAAACAAGAAGCTTTAAATTTTAGGAATAATATAGACCAACAAGATATTGTAGAAATAGCTGTCAAAGATTATATTAAATTATCTAACAAAACAAAACATATTCTTAAAGGTTATAAAGTTCCTATTGAATTTACCGAAAAGGAATTAGAATTGGATCCGTACATGATTGGATTTTGGTTAGGAGATGGTACTACTTTACAATCTCAAATCACAAGTCAAGATTCCACTATAATTAAATATTTTAAAGAAAATTTACAAGAAATAAAATGTTATTTACAATATACAAATAATAAAAATGATAATAATTATACCTATAGAATTAATGGTGATGGTTCTGGTAAAAAAAATTCGAATCATTTTATGAATACTCTTATTAAATATGATTTAATTAATAATAAACATATTCCATTTATTTATAAATGTAATTCACGTAAAAATCGTTTAAAATTATTAGCTGGGTTAATTGATAGTGATGGAAGTTTAACAAAAGATAAATGTACATTTGATTTTATTCAAAAATCTGAAAAATTAATTGATGATACTATTTACTTAGCAAGAAGTTTAGGTTTTGCTTGTTATAAGTCTAAACAAAAAAAAGGATGTTGGTACAAGGGAGAATATAAAGAAGATGATTACTGGAGAATTTGTATATCAGGAAATACACATGAAATACCTGTTTTATGTCAAAGAAAGAAAGCACATAAAAGAAATCAAATAAAAGATGTATTAAAAACAGGAATAAAAGTTATAGAAGTTGGGTATGATAATTATTATGGATTTGAAATAGACAATAATCAAAGATACTTGATGGGAGATTTTACTGTAACTCATAATACTATAATGGCTTTGTATGCTTTATCAAAGTTAAAATCTAAAACTATTATTATTGTTAATAAAGTACCATTAATGAATCAGTGGATAAGTGAGATTAATAGATTTTTACCTGATGCCAAAGTAGGTATCATCCAAGGTCAGAAAAATGTAACTGTAGATGAATGTGATATAGTTGTGGCTATGTTACAAAGTATGGCTAGAATAGATTATCCAGATGAATTATTCAGAGACTTTAGAGCGTGCGTAGTTGATGAATGTCATAATACAAGTAGTAAAGTATTCTCACAAATTTTATTCAAATTATGTTCTAAATACACAATAGGGTTATCTGCTACACCTAAACGAAGTGATGGTTGCGAATATGTATTTAAATGGCATCTAGGAGATATAGTATGTGAAACATTTGAGAAAAGAAAAGGAAAGCCACCTATTATTAGATATTTAAAAATAGATAGTAAAGATTATAAAGAAATAGCTACTGAAAATAAATTTACAGGGCAAAAACAGATTCAGTTTACAAGTATGTTATCTGATTTAGTAGAAATGACTAAAAGAAATAGTCTTATAGTAGATTTAATTAAGGACTTGATAAAAAAAGATAATGGAAGAAAACTATTAGTGTTAAGTGACCGTAGAACTCATTTGCAAACGATACAATCTTTATTAGATGGAGACTTGGAAATAACATTTACATACGGATTATTTTTAGGAGGTATGAAACAAAAAGATTTAGAAAAAGGTAGAGCATGTCAAGTTATTTTAGCTACATATCAAGCCTTTGGAGAAGGTGTATCAGAAAAAGATTTAGATACGCTTTTATTAATTACACCTAAAAAGTTTATTGGTCATCTAAAAAATACAACAAAAAATGAGAGTGGTAAATTAGAACAAATCGTTGGACGAATTTTTAGAAAAGAACACATTGAACGTAATCCATTAATTATTGATTTTTACGACAATTTCTCAGTGTATAAAAGTCAAGCTGCTCAACGTAAAAACTTTTATAAACAGCACTTTAATAATAGTATAAATGAAGAATGGTCAATTAATTTAGATGATGTAAATAAAGGAAATGGTAAACTCATAGATAGTACGAGCTATATTTCATTTATAAAAATAAAAAAGAAAAAAGAAGCGGTGGATAACAAGAATTTATCAAATTCTATAATGCAATATTGTATATTGGATGACTAAAAAAAGAGTCTAGTAGTATTCTTCCTCCATATTATACTCCATATTATCGTCCATATTATAGACCTGTTCGTCTTCATATGCTTCTATACGCCCAGATTCTTTATATCCCATACCTATTAGATAAGCTAGATATATACCAGCTGCACCAACTGCAATGTAAACAAGGTTGGAGTTTGGACCAGCTATTTGAGCGACAAGGTTAGTACGTTGAATACCAATGACTAACCAGTTTAGAGAACCGACAATAACAAGAATAGTAGCAATAAGTTTTAAGGTTGCTTGATTAAGCATTTGTTTTAATATTGGTAAATAAAAAAAATTTATTTAAAATTAACTAAATTAAATAAATAAAAAAAGAAAATGGTTAAACTTATACTTTATGGCAATAAATTGGCAACTTGTACACAGCGTGTTTTAATTTTATTAGAAGAATTAAATTTGAAATACGAATTACGCGAAATTGATTTAATGAAAGGTCAGCAAAAAGACCAAAGATATCTTCAATTACAGCCTTTTGGTAAAGTTCCTGTTGTTATTTATGGTGATCACAAGTTATTTGAATCACGTTCTATTTTAAGATATATTGCTAAAAATAATACGGAAGATATAGATTTGACATTAAATGATAGTCCTTATGTAGATATGTGGTTAGAAGTAGAATCACAAAATTTCAATCCACCTATTAGTAAATTTATTTACGAAAAGGTGTTTAAAAAATGGAAAAACTCAGAGGCTATTATTGATGAGGCTGTATTAAATTCGGCTTTGGAAGATTTAGGAAAAGTATTTGATGTTTATGAATCTAGATTATCTCTTGATGATACTACTCAAGGTACAATTAAGCCTAAATATATTGGTGGTAATTCATTTTCAATTGCTGATATCTCACATATTCCTTATTTATACATGTTTGTTACATCTGGTCCAGAATATAAGACCTTTTTAAAGAAATATCCACACGTTTATAAATGGTACAAAAGAATGTTAATGAAGGATTCTGTTAAAGAAATTCTAGATACCAATGATACAGTTTAAGCGATTTTTCTGACGCAAGCATTTTTTTATTTTTTTATATTTTAATAAATATAAAAATTTATAACAGTTGGAGATTAAATTATTGACGTGTAGATTGGAATGATTGATAGTCTTCATAACTGAATCTATCAGACGTTTGGGGCATAACCAATTTCATGTCATACTTTCGGATAGGATAACATCCAGAAGCTTGAGCTTGAGCTTCTGGGGTTGGAGCACCGACTTCCTGGGTAGGTGATGGACCAGCAGGGGCAGGGGCAGGGGCAGGGGCAGGGGCAGGGGCAGGAGCAGGAGCAGGAGTAGGAGCTGAAACAACTGCATCAATTGCGACTTGAGTAGCTACTGCTACTTGTTCTGGCTTACCAGCAGATGGTTCCATAGCTTGTTCGGCGAGAGCTTTGATAGCTGAAACACCCCTAGCATCACCTGCTGCCGTAGCAGCTTCAAGAGCAATATTGGCAACTAGGATAACATCTTCTGCAGGAATAGCATTCGTAGATGAAGCAGCTTGGGACAATGCTTTTACAGCTTCAATAGCTTGTTTAGCTGGAACATCTGGAACTACAAATGCACCCCCAGGCTTAATTGATTGGACAGCGTCTTTAGCAGCTTCTACAATACTTGGAATAGATGCAGCTGACGGTGCAATAGCTTGTTCGGCTAATGCCTTAATAGCATTAACGCCTTGTGTAGTTGTAGCCGCTGAACTAGCAATTTCAGCAACTGGGATTACAACTTGTGGTGATGCTGGAACAGAAGATGCAGCTGCATCTGCCAACACCTTCACAGCTTCGATTGCTGTTGTCACAGAGGTAGCTGGAGCAACTACAGGGGCAGGAGCAAATGATCCTTCGGCTTTAACGTTTTCTAAATATTCCCAGACCTTACCAGTATTAACATAGTTCATTGTTACTAAGAATGCTAAGGCGATAAGAATAGAAGTTGATGGACTGAATTGTGCGGTCCATAGAACAAGAGAAAATATAAATAATTTGAAAAAAGCGTTATCGAATAATTTAAGAACAGGCTTTGGTGGTTGCGGTGCAAGTCTTACAACATATAACATCAATAAAAGGTGGACTACACCTCTAATAATAGTGGGCTTTTTCATGTAATTCTGTAAAATATAGTTAATATTTGAATCAACCGTCTGAACGATACTTTCCATTTGGGTTTATTATATTATTATATAATAAAATAAATTTAAAGAATAATGTTATTAATAATAATAATTAATATTTTTTAATTTTCTTTTACGTACATATTTTTCTTTTTTAACAGACTCGCCTTTATTTTCTTTTAACAGATTTAGCCTTTTTAGTTGACTTTCTTTTTGACTTTACAGATTTAGCCTTTTTAGCTGACTTTCTTTTTGACTTTACAGATTTAGCCTTTTTAGCTGTCTTTCTTTTTGACTTTGTCTTTTTAGCCGACTTTCTCTTAGCCTTTTTAGCCGACTTTCTTTTTGACTTTACAGATTTAGCCTTTTTAGCCGACTTTCTTTTTGACTTTGTCTTTTTAGACTTTTTACTTGACTTTCTCTTTGACTTTGTCTTTTTAGTCTTTTTAGCCGACTTTCTTTTTGACTTTGTCTTTTTAGCCGACTTTCTTTTTGACTTTGTCTTTTTAGCCGACTTTCTTTTTGACTTTGTCTTTTTAGCCTTTTTAGCCGACTTTCTTTTTGACTTTGTCTTTTTAGCCTTTTTAGCCGACTTTCTTTTTGACTTTGTCTTTTTACTTGACTTTCTCTTTGACTTTGTCTTTTTAGCCTTTCTCTTTGACTTTGTCTTTTTAGCCTTTTTACTTGACTTTCTCTTTGACTTTGTCTTTTTAGTCTTTTTACTTGACTTTACAGATTTAGCCTTTTTAGCTGACTTTCTCTTGGGCGATTTAGTCTTTTTAGCTTTACGAGGCGACCGTGACTTACTTTTTTTACTTGGTTGAGTTGGAGATTTTCTTTGTTTCCTAGGAGGTTCAGATGTTTCAGGATTAGATGTATAAGTAAGCATTTTTGGAGATACACCTAATAAATTTTCAAAGAATGTACTTGTACCTTCCGATGGAAGACTTGATTCTTCACTTGAAGGTTGAGAAGATGACATATCTTCTTGTTTTTCTTCAAGTTTTTCAACTACTTCTCTGAGTTCTTCTTGTAACTCTTTACGTTCTTCTTTATCTTCTTCTTTTTTAATGTCACTTTTAAGTTCTTCTTTTCGTTCAAGTAATTCTTCGGTATTCATAGAAACATCACTTGATTGTGGGATTTCATAATTTGTTGGTGAATAAAATTCACCACTTGACTCAATGTCTGGTAATTCTGGTGTGGATGGCTCTGACCCAAAAAATTGTTCAGCAAATGACTTTTTAGACATCTTTATATATATTATATTATATTATAATAAAATAAAAAAAATATCTAAAATAAAATTGAATTACGAATCAATATATTAACATTAAATGCCTCGTAAAAAGAAAATTGAGTCTATAGTTGTACAAAAAGTACTACCAGAATTACTACCAGAATTACTACCAGAATTACTACCAGAATTACTACCAGAATTACTACCAGAATCACTACCAGAATTACTACCAGAATCACTGTTAGAGTCACAAATTCAATTATCGAGTAATTCGAATGATATTGATAATACATTATCGAGGGATACCTTAATACCAAAACACCCTTGTAGAGAAAATCTGTATAAAAAACTATTTGAATTATTAACAAAGTATAATAAAGATCCATACTTTTATTCACAGGATGATTTACAAAAGTTTTCTTTAAATCTTGAGAGAGGTATATTTAATTACGCTGTAACTAATTGTACAACTAGAGATTGGGATTATGTGTTCAAGCATTTTTATATAAGTAAAGCTGTAAGAATTTACACGAATTTAAATTCAGATAGTTATATTAAAAATATAGATTTAATTAATAGACTTTTTAAAAAAGAATTTACAGAGTTTGAATTAGCATATTTTGATTCCGAAGAAATATTTCCATCAAGGTATTATGAATTAATTGAAAGATATAGAGAAACCAAAACGTATGTTAAACAAGAAGCTACGAACGACGGTGCTCATTTCTGTGGTAGATGCAAAACATACAAGACAACATACTATCAGTTACAGACAAGATCAGCTAAAATCATTGGCTGGAAAAGTACTCTACTAATAACATCTTGGCTCTGTTATTGGGAAAATAGTTGTAGTCCAAGTTTAATACTCAAGTGCTAGTTAATCAAATTTGATTAGCGACATCATCAAATTGCGGGAAACTCCTTAGAGCTTTTACTACCACTTTTATTTAGAAATATCTAAAAGGAACACGGTTAATAGCCGTACCCAATGGTAAAAATGTAAAAGATTGGAAAATCCGCAGCCAAGCTCCTTAACTTAATTGAAAGGAGAAGGTTCAACGACTAAATGGTGATGGGGGAAATTATTCCCTTAAGATATAGTCTATTCCCTGGTAAATATTCCGAAAGGAAGGGTATCTTACTGAAACTGAAGCTGAGCTTTGGTCGATGTATATAAGGATGAACCAATGACTACGTTTGTACAATGTGCTTGTGGAAATAGATGGCGTTATTAATAATTGTGTTTATGACTGTGGTGATGAAAAATTGAATTGAATAATTGTAAAAATATTATAATTTAATCTAAAAATATTATAATTTAATACCAGTCGCGAGTTAATGTAAAGGATAAAAATATTATAATTTAATAATGAATTGTAATATTTGTAATAAAAGTTGTAAAGACGATAAAAAACTACTTGTTCAACAAATCAAACTACAAATTGGTGGATTAATTGGACACGTCAAATGATAATATATACTATCATATTGTTTAGATTTTGATCATATTTATGGTGAAAAGTATAAACAAATATCAAATTTATGTAAAACAGAAAGAATATTAGATGAAATAGAAAAGTGTAGACTTATTTGTAGCAGTTGTCATCAAATGTTTACTTGTTTTCAAAGAGGTGGTAATCTAGAAATTTATTAGATAATTCTATTGAATATAATATTATAATTAAAGAAATTGTAAAAGTTTATAGATAAAGTTAATTTTTATCCTAAAAAAAAAAAAATGAATACTTTTTTATTTTTATAATTATATAAAATAATGTCAAATAACACTATTGAAAGTACTCAACTTACCGAAATATCAGATTTTCAAACTCTTACAAAGAATAAGAATAACAAAAAGCAATTTCATAAAAATAAATCTGCGGATAAACCACGTCTTAGTTTTAAGGATTTACTATTTGAACTTAATAACCTAAAGAAGTATCAGCATTCACCAAAAGCTGATTTATACGAACGTTATAATTCATATATAATTCGTATGGAATTACCAGGACTGTCAAAAAATGATATTACAGTTCAAGTACGTGATGGGCAGTTTTTACTAATTTCTGGTAACAAGCAAAATCTATCTCTTCAGAAAGATGACACAACTATTTATTCAGAATGTCATTATGGTAATTTTATGAGACGTGTCAAGGTACCTTCTCTAATTAATCAATGTACAATCATGACAAGTATGTCATATGGAGTCTTAATTGTATCTGTTGATAAATTATCCAAGGTTGAAGAAACGTTGGATTCTCGGTTAGATACAGTAGATAACACATATCTAACGTATGATTTACCACCTATTCCAGAAGATAAGGTTATAGATTTTAGTAACTTGGAAATGTCTGGTAAAAGTTGGGCAGATGAAGAATAAAAGTAAAAAATAAATGAAAAGATATAAAATAAAGATATAAAATAAATATATAACAAATACGATGAGTGACACGCATATTACATTTCAAAAAATAAATAACAATGATATCATATTTTTTGGGAATAATCCAACTGTAACATTTAGTGATAATGTTACAGTTTTTATATATCCTATTAATTATTATGTAGATACAAATGAAACTATAGATACAAGAAATGAAACTAACTGTAATAAAATATTAACATTTTTTAAAAATATGTTTAATGATAATAACATATACAAGAAATGAAATGGCCTTGACAAAATATGTTTATTTAAAAATAATATAAAATAAATATAAATATAATTTTAAAAAACATGACACGGTTGATTTTTTTAGGTGCTTTTAGCGCCCTTTTTTTATTTGTAAATAGTTATGGGTATAAAATGCATGGATATTTAGGTAAGATAACAGATAATTATTTAGTAAGATATGAGCCAGAATTATATAATAAGGTAATTGCTGTATTTGAAGGTCAGAGTATTAGTTCTATAAGTTCTTGGGCTGATAAAATTAAGCGTAATTCAAAATATATCTGGACAAAAAATTTACATTTTATAGATATATTAGAATGTCATAATCAGAAATATAATAAGGACATTATTGATAAATATTGTAATAATCATTGTATAGTATCAGTATTACAAGATTTTACAAATTCAATAAAATACAATTTCAATTACGATTATGTTATAAATGAGGATACAAAATTAACGAATGTAGAATTGTTAAAATTTCTTGTTCACTTTATCCAAGATTTCTCACAACCAATGCATTTACTAGGTTACGATAGAGGAGGTAATAGTTTCAAGGTTAATGTTTTAATAGATGGTAAAAATAGAACAAGTAATCTACATTACATATGGGATTCTATGTTACCACAATATTTTGTTGATAATTATGCTTATACTTTTGTAAATAAAAGATATTCTAAACCTAATAATTATTATGAATTAATTGAAAATGTACTTAATGATAATATTCAAATTTCTTGTAGAATTTATCCAGATTCACATTATATTATTTTTAATGATTACTTTAATGAGACTCATTTTGTAACTTTATTTGATAATTATCAGTATCTTATTGCAAGTACATTAAAATATATTTTTGAAGTCTAAAATCCTTTATTTTATGTTGTATATTAGAATAAATAAAAAGAACTTTTTTATTTGTTTAATATTAGATGAGTAACGAATATGATATAGTTATTATTGGAGCTGGACCAGCTGGATTAGCATTAGCTCAATGTGTTAGTCATTTGAATAAACGTATATTAATTATTGAGAAAGAAAATGTTATAGGTGGATGTCATGCGGTAAGACGTATCAATGGATTATTTACTGAACATGGACCTAGAGTGTATAGTAGTACATATAAGGTATTTCAAAGTTTATTAAATGAGATGGGTGTGGATTTTTATAATTTATTTACAAAGTATAATTTTTCTGTATCGGAAATAGGTGGCGAAACGATTTTTTCTACATTGTCTTGGTCTGAACTTGGCTATTTATTTAAGGAATTTACAATGTTAATGTTAAATGATAATCATGGTGTCAATGTAATTTTAAAAGATTATTTACATAATAATAATTTTGATGAGAATTCTGTTGAAATGATAGATAGAGTATGTAAATTGACAGATGGTGGAGGAGTTGATAAATATACATTACAAGAGTTTTTACAATTATTCAATCAGCAATTTTTTTATTCGTTGTATCAGCCAAAATTACCGAATGATATTGGATTATTTAAGATTTGGAAGGATGCGCTACAAAACAAAGGTGTTCATTTTTATTTAGATACAACTATTAAAAACATAAATATTAAAGATAAAAAAATAGAGTCTGTAAATTTGTATGTAAATAATTACTTGGAAACTATTTATAGTAAAAAGTTTATAATGGCTATACCTCCAAAGAATTTATTAGAAATGACAACAAAATTTAATATTTCGCACAGTTGGGGCAATTTAAAACAATATGCAATTGATACGGCGTATATAGAATATATGTCAGTGTCATTTCATTGGAATAAAGACTTGAATCTTAAAAAGGTGTATGGATTCCCTAAATCATCTTGGGGTATTGCATTTGTAGTTTTAAGTGACTATATGAAGTTCGAGGAGACTAATTCTAAAACAGTTATATCAGCTGCTGTAACTATTAGTAATAGAAGGTCCCCAAATAATAATAAAATGGCCAATGAATGTAATGCAAATGAATTGGTGGATGAAATGTTTTTACAATTAAAAGAAGCCTATCCTAGTTTACCACGACCTACTGTAAGTATTATGTCTCCAGTTGTTAAATATGATGATAAAAATAAAAAATGGATTTCGATGAATACTGCATTTATTATGACATCTAATAAAGGTTATTTACCATATCAAAATAATGTAATAAAAAACATGTATAATTTAGGTACTCATAATGGTAAAAGTTATTATAAATTTACTTCATTAGAATCTGCTGTAAGTAATGCTGTTGTTTTATCAAAAGAATTATACCCAGAGTTAAATAGTTCAAAGTATATTAGACTAACTAGATCGACAAGTTTATCTGATGTATTTGATTTAATAATAATTGTTATAATTTTGTATTTAATTTATTTTAGTATTATAAATGTACGAAAAAGAAGATAACTTTACTAGCATTTTAAAGAAACTAGATGAAATTATTCAAAGACTAGATAAAATAGAAGATGATATAAGGTATTTAAAAAATGGAAGTGATAGTATGGCAGATCATATATCTTTTATTGAACATGTATACGATACAATTAAAAGTCCATTTTATTTTATTATGAACAAGATAAAACCGATACATCAAATCCCTGAAAAACGAAAAAATCTACTGGTAATAAGTAATGCTATTAGCTCAGATGATAGACCTTTAATATAATAATTTTCGTAGTGGTCTTCTCGGGTAACATGATACACTAGTTCTCACACGGCAGTTTTTCATATCGTTGGACAACAAGCGCTTCTTTTGGTAAGATTAAATAAAAAATGAATTATAATTTTGTTAACTTTTAATCACAGAATTATAAAAATGTTTAAAGGCGAATGGTCGATTAATGTAAGTTACCAAAGAGCGGATATGATTTCAATTTATGATAGTTTTAATAATAAGTTTAGTTATTATATATGTGCTATAAGTCATGTATCTGATGGATTGGTAAATCCACGCAATCCAGAGGAAATTTATTGGATTGAAGTTAAATCTATTTATATGTTAGATATGCCAAAACCACCAGCATTATATAAGAGAAAACAAAGAGTAGAGTCTGAAGAACAGAGTGAATTGGTTATAGATGATAATCCTAAATTAAAGAGAAAAATTAAAAATATAGAAAAAGACATTTCATTGTTTAAAAAAAAGCGTAAAGTAGATGATTCAACATTAGATTTAAAACAACAAATTATGTTACTAGATGTTGATATTGAAACAAAAATATTTTTACTTGACAAGTATGATAGTATTCAAAAATTAGGATGTAGTGATTATGCAAAAGGTAAAACATGGTTGAAAACAGTTTTAAATATTCCATTTGGTAAATATAAACCTTTTAAAGTCAAGATGTCAGATAGTTCTGATAAAATTAATGAATACTTTAAAATGGTAAGAAGTCATTTAGATAAAAACGTCCATGATATGGATAAAGTAAAAGATGAAATTATGGAATTTTTAGCTAGAAAAATTTCTAATCCTCATAGCAAAGGTCATGTGTTAGCTTTATGTGGACCACCAGGTGTCGGAAAGTGTTTTAGTAAAGATACTCCGATTTTAATGTTTAATGGAACTATTAAAATGGTTCAAGATGTAGAAGAAGGAGATTTATTAATGGGTGATGATTCTACACAGAGAAAGGTATTATCATTAGGACGTGGTAGAGATACAA
>Ga0208797_1000237_pt1 | contig 12238 bp, 19 predicted proteins | sample ColrivemetaGS555_FD_187608 | JGI IMG/M metagenome (GOLD analysis project Ga0208797, IMG submission 187608) | Estuarine microbial communities from the Columbia River estuary - Ebb tide non-ETM metaG S.555 (SPAdes) (version 2) | ecosystem: Environmental > Aquatic > Marine > Intertidal zone >...
AGCCAGCGCCTCTGGCGTTTCAGCGCGCGATGTACGTGCCGAGATAAAAGCCTCAGCAGGCGCAGCAGCAAGCTCAACACGGTCAGACTTAACCGTCAACAAAACCTGCAACTGTGGCGGCAGCTCATTAATCCAACGCTTCAACTCGGCAAACAATGCGTCAAACAACTGACCAGACGTGGGTGCCGTCACAACAACCTTATTGGGAAAGCGCAGCAACACATACCACAGCATAGCCCACGACGACGTAGTAGACTTACCCGTACCATGCCCAGACCGCACAGACATCTTGCGCTCACCAGTGGCCAGCGCATCCAAGAACTCAGCCTGATAATCATACGGCGTCGCACCAAGCACCTCTTTAACGAACAAAACCGGGTCATCACGGTAGCGCAGCACAAACTCCTCTAGCGGGTTAGCTTCAGTCATCCGTTATATCCTCATAATCAACATCAATGGCCGACGCATCACGCTGACGATCATCAACCTCAATCGCGGCAATATCCGAATTTACTTTGCGTAGCGCGTCGAGGTGCATGTCGCTCACAGATATGGTCACGTTGGTCTGGGGTCTGTTGCCATAACGCGCCTGATTGTACGAGCCAGCCATAAACTTACGCCACTGAACCTTCTCGCGTGTGGCAGCAATCTCAGCCGACGTACTCTCACCATGCAGCGCGTCAACCATCTCCAAACCCTGATCGACCAGTGCATCAGCAGCGTCAACACGCGACCTATTCAGCACCTCAACATACTCAGGCACAGTGTTCAGCGACGTACTCATATACTGACGGCGGCAATCATACTCATCAGCCAGTTGCGTCATCGTCTTCCCAGACGCGAAATGCTCATAAACAAACTCAGCGCCGCCACGCTTCTCAATGTCGTCAAGAATAGACTTGCGTAATTTTCTGCCAGCCATGTGAACTCCAGTTTTTTTAAATTTTTACAGGGTTTGCACGTCAAAAAGCAAGGGGGGTCTAATCCCTGCCGTGGTTGGGGTGAAAATTATATTTTTCTTCAGCGGCCCTGCGAGCGGCCACTGCGGTGGCAAAGTCCTTTGTCTGGCATAAATGAATACTTTTATTATTCACAGATATAGTAGCCACCCAACGCCAGTTTTTTTTATCCCAATTCACACCAGTGACGCCAGACATGTTATTCGAAAGACGCCTCATATTTCTACTGTTTTCTATTTGAGATACAGCGCGCAAGTTTTCAATCCTATTATCAGACCTGACGCCGTTGATGTGGTCAATCTGATCGTCAGGCCAAGCACCGTGAGTCATGCACCACGCCACACGGTGAGATTTGTAGCGCTTGCCAAGCAAGGACATTCGACTATAGCCGCGATGCGCCTCCTCATACACCATCTCACCAGCGTTGCGGGTGTTAAACCTACGGATGTCTTCAGGTGACGATGGAAACGTCTCCAACCGCTCACGCCATGTAAACTTACCCGTGTCTGGGTCGTACTTGAGGATTTCGCGGAGTTGATCTACAGAAATAGTCATTGGCTTTGCTCCTATATGGTTAGCCGATCATGTGGTCAGGGCGCTGTAACGTCGCTGATCACCCCCCACAGTGTACCCCCCATTCAAGCATTGGCACAATATATTTTTTTTTGAAAGTTGTGTGTGTGGGAAACTATACAAACACACCCCGCCGAAAAACGCTGGCGGGGTGGGGTCATTTGCCCATTTCGGCGCCAAAAGACGCATAACGTGTATTATGTTAAATTATGAATGCAATGAAATCAATGACTTAGCCTGATTCGGCTCAATATTGACAAGATTTGGAGGGATGTGTACGCGAGTGCGCCCGCGCGTCGCTGTCCGTGTGCGCTGCGTGCCCCTAACCTAACCGCAACCAATGTCTAATGCAACGTCCGCGTGATGCTTTCTGCTATCATCTCATCTAGGCCAACCAATGTCTCTGCTAATGACTGCATGATTGCACTCATGCCGACACCCTGCGACAGACGCTCACCGATGTAGTCTGACAGTGCGTCCAGCTCATCGTCAGCTTCCATGCTCTCCTTGCACTCTAACCGCAGCACAACGTCTATACTGAATGTATCACTCATGTTGTCTTCCCATTAAAAAAAAGGCCAGCCCGAAGGCCAGCCAAGTTGGCCATGAAGGCCAGAGGAGTGCAGGAGCAAACAAGGGAGGATAAGGCCAACCTGCCACGCCAACATATGCGAGCCTCACATAAAGTCAATGTCATCCTCAAGTGATGTCGTCGGCGTGAACTTCATCACCCTCGCATCCGGGAAGCTATTGGCAACCTCTGCCATCATATCGGCGAACTTGCCTGCCAGCACTGCGCACACATCGCTGACGTGATACACCAGCCAGCTCGGATGTGCCTGCCTTACCTCACGCATTGAACCACTAGCCAAGAAGCAGTAAACGCTGTCACCATGCTTGCACAGATAACCATCGACCACTGGCGGCTGATGCCCGTCAGCTCTTGCCTTCTGATCCATAACCTCAAGCGCCTTGATTAGGCTCTGCGCCAACGTCTGCGCCTCTACATGCTCACCTGTTCGCATTGCCACGTCCAGTTGATCCTTCAGCTCCCTATATCTCACCGCGAAGGCTGGCGGCACATGTTCAACCAACGTATCACCCCACACGCTTGCTGAGCGCTTATCTGCGGCCACGTAAGGTACAACCGCCGCATACACGAGCCTGCTGTATGTCTCCGCCTCTGCTTCCCGCTTATATGTGCCTCGCTCTGCCATCGCCTTCTTTGCGGCTGCTGACTTTGGGGCGGCTTTCTTCTTTGCGACCATTGACCTGTTCCTATTGCTGTTAATTACGTTGACCATTCCAACCCAGCCAACCTGACGATTTGCTGCGACTGTGATGCTGCCCGAAGGGCATGTGTCACTGGCGCTGCTGGTCGTCTAAATTATAGAGTGTCCACTAAGTGGACTCTATTTAGACCTGCGTCTTGACAAAGTGCGCCACTGCAAGTAAAATCTCGGTAGAGATTTCAGCAAATCCAGTGGCGCATCATATAAATAAGGGGTTTGCGCGATAACGAATCACCCCTGATTTCACCTCATTTCTCCCACTCTGCCCGCCGCCTGCACACCCATGCGCGTCTTGCGTTGGCTCTCTGATTTATACTCAACCTCTTCTAGCAGCTCGGTCTGCATCCACTCCTGAATAACCTTTGTCGCCATGCTGCGCGTCTTCGTGTCTTCTGCTTTATCGAACATCCAACCCGTGATGACATTGCCAACCCAGCGCTTCTTGTCCTGCGGCCTGATGCTGTAACGCTCGCCATCAATACCCTTGTCGATGGTTGTCAGGATTGCGTTGACCACAGGCGTCGTTAAGCCGTCCCACAGGTCAGGCAATGTAAACGCCGTAGCCACGCCAATATTCTCGCCGTTATCAAGCTGAACGCTGACAAGCCTGCGATAGATCGACGTTTCCACTGGCTTGCTTAAGTTGTTCTTGCCAGCGTCCACCCGGAACAGGCCCAGCGCTTTGTTTTCAGGTACACCCATTTCAATGGCGTCCTCTTTTGTTATCTTGTTGATAACTCTGGCGGCACGTGCTGCACCAATTAACGCACCTGCCCCGCGTACACTGTCGATTGTGGCGTCCTCGTTCGGGCTGCCTTTGCGCAAATGGTGAACCACGTCCAACCCGCAACCACACTCGCGCGTCAACTTGCGCATCATGGCAACCACTGCCTGCACTTGTGGGTTAGAGTTCTCGTTGATTGCGTGTGTTGACACGAATGGGTCCATCATCACCAAGCCAACCTTGCGCTCGATGATCTTTTCACGCAGATGCGCTAAAAGTTGCGTGTTTTCGACCAAACCTTCCCGCGTTTCCATCGCCAACGTGATTTGGATGGTGTCCTCGGCGTCCATATACAGCCTGTGTTCACCTGTACTGATGTCAGCGTGTGAAATACTGTAATAACGCATTGCAGCCGCTATTCGAAGGCGCATTTCGCCGCCGTCATCTTCTAAGTTAATTATCCAGACGGATGTGCGCTCTTTGATGGGTTCACCGAGCAGCTCGCGACCTGTTACGATTGCCAACGCCTCTACAATGGCCAGTGAAGTCTTGCCCACGCCGCCCGCTGATGCTGTGACCGTGACAAACCCGCGAATATACTGGTTCCCGTATATCCAGCGCCGTTTAGGTAGGTCAGCTTCGACAAACTGGGCAACAGGTGTCGGCCACTGCCCCTTTGCAGGCTCTGTAGGCTTGCTCTCAGGCTCGTTAGCCTCGTTTTGGGGTTCTGGGTCGGGAATATACTCAAAGTCGTCCAGTTCAGCCTCCTGCGGCTCTGGTATCTGCTGGTTGACCTCTTCAAATGGCGATGGCCGCAGCTCAGCCGCGTAAGTACGCACCGCCGAAGTCATGTCGCCTTGGTGTTCAAAATAGCAATACAGGTCAAACGCGTCGCCCCACGCCATCGTAATGTCGCCCGTCTTTGACTGACCGATGCCTGCGGATGCGTCGCTGCCCGATAGGCTAACCCAGTGCGTGCCGAAATCTTTGGTGGCGTGTGAGCCTGACGTTTGCATTGGGCTGGCGTATGACTTGCTTGCGCCTAGCTGGTTGTAACCGTACTTGGCGAACAGATCGGCAATGGTGTGCCTGTCGTTGAACTCCTGCACCGGGTCAACATCGTCTGCGCTGCGCTTTGCTTCGCGTTCAGCCTGACGGCGTTCACGCTCAAGCGCAGCTCTACGTTCGGCTATCTCTTCATTTTTCTTGCGAAACTTGGCGCTGGCTTCAACCATGCTGCCCTCGATCCGCATGTAGCCGCTGCCGCGATGCTTTGCGCTTTCATAGAACAATGGTTTGCCATCGTCGCCGCGCTTACCTGCTGGCACATTCGGGAGATAGATTGGCTGACCAGTGCGAGCCAGTGCAGGGTCACATGTAATTTTTTCAGCGCGCATCATGTCGAACATTGCCAACTGCATGTCTGCGTATTGATCGCCGCCTACTGGTTCGGCCAGCGGGATGAGTACGCGCCACTTTTTGTTGGCCTCGCTTGCACCTGACGACGAATAGATAAGTGATGCTGCGTCGCCTGTCACCTTACTGACGGCTGCTTGCAGCGTTTCGAGCGCTGGACTTCCCTCATCAACGTCGATGGCCAGCATGTGATACTCGCCGTTTTCGCGCTGGGCGTCGTGGCTGCGTCCGTCATGCTCGCGGTATGTGCTTGGAATTATAAAGCTGGCTTCGGATTTCTCGCGTGCCTGCGGCTGGTCGACCATGTCGGCAATCGCCTTCAGGGTTAGCCCGTCATATGTGCCGCCGCTGTTTATGCGCGTGTCGAACGCACCGTTCGCAGTGAGCATCATTTGCTTGTTTACTTGGCTTGTTTTGGTTACACTCACGTTGAGCATCCTCCTACGGGCATTGGTGGGTTTCTCTCCTATAAGCGCGGCAGGTTCCCACACCCGCCGCGCTTACTTATTTTACCCTTAGAACGGAATTTCGTCGCCGCCTAGATCGTTTGACGGTGCTGGCGCTTTGATGTCGGCAAACGGGTCAGCCGCAGTGGCTGGGCCAAAGTCATCAAGCGAAGTGTTTTCGCCGCCTGACATGGTCGTTGCTACCTCGTCAAAGTCATCCAGTGACGCTCCGCCGTAAACCGCATGTGTGACCTGCACGGTGTCGATCAACAACGATATGCCACCATTGCCGTCTGGGTCAGTCACGGGGTACGCAGTCACTCGGATTGAACCTTTGGAGCCGCCCCAGATTGCAGTGTCTGCCAATGGTTTCTTGTCACCACCGATGACGTTTGGCTTTTTGTTCTCATCGCCCTGCGCGTTGCAACCATTGCGCTTCGCACGGAACTCGACATTGCCATTCTCCAGCTTTTTCATGCCGAAGACTTTTGTGAACGGTGACTTGGTTGCACATGAGTTGTAGTGATCTTTCAGCTCATTGTGCAGCGTGCGCGCGTCGTCTGCACTCATTTCCCAGCCAATGCTGTATGATGCACCCTGCGCGCGTGGCGGGCATTCTTCACTGCGCTTTTCGGCGGTGTTGTACTTATAGGTAGCGTGAAGGCGAGGGTATTTAAACTCGACGTTGCGTACCATTACGGGTTTGAAATCATTAGACATTTTGTCTCTCCTATAGGTTAAATTCGGCTGCGTCTTGCTGCAACCATCGTGGTAAATCAACTACGTTGATCTGGTCGGAGAAGCCTGTCGGGTATTCCCCAGCATCGTTGGCTTCTTTAATTTTGGCAAGGGTCGCATCTACAATGGCATGACCGTAGTCCAAAAATTCTGGTGTAAGCTCTGTCACGTTGACCGCGTATGGAGCCGTTTTCTCAACAAACACAAAGGCAAACCGTTCAGCCTTATGGCCCGCCCATGTCAGCACTTTCATGTAGAAAGCGGCCTGCACATGGTATGAAAAGTCGAGTATTGTCTTGGCCACTGACTTGGGGTCAGATGACTGGCATGTTTTGATGTCATACAAAACGCCGTTCTCTTCCCAGTATGAGTCTGGGCGTGTCTTGATAGCCAACCCGGTCTCAGGGTCAGTGGCGAAAAAGCTGGCCTCGTTGATCGTTGTCGGCCCAGCCATCCGCTGCCCGACTGGGTGAAACAACACGCTGTCAGCGACATTGCGCGCCAAATCATAGTCGCCAGATGTCAGCAGTGTCTTGCCGTCGATCTGCGCAGCTTCATATGCCTCGGACCATGCCTTGCCGCGTCGGGTGTCAGGTCCACGCACCACAAGGTTCTTTTCAGCTTCCAAGCAGAGCGCGTGAACCGCTGTGCCGAGATCAAAAGCTACGCTGGATTTGTAAACCTTGGCTTTCCAGTGCGCCAGCGATTTGCTGTGAACCATCTTAACGTCAGACGAGCTGATGGCGTCCATCGCATGGTATTCGGCATTGGATAGCTTGTCGGCGGTTATCATAGTCATGCCATTAGCTCCCTAACTATGAAACAGAACGTCTCGAAGTCTGTTTCGATTTGACCCTCGCCGCCGTCCATAACGGCAGCCAAAGGTATTACGCAGCGGTCTGGCTTGCGGTCATACTTGTAGATCAAGCACGGCAACTTGCCTTCACGCTCTGCTGCGACTTCAACCTGCTGCCACCATGATGGTGAGCCGCCGATGGGGCCGTCCTTGTATCGCTTCAACTCCAATGTGAACGGAAAGAACTCATTATCAGCGATAAGGTCTGCGTGCGCGCCAGCACGGTATTGCTCAAGGTCGCGCTTGAACTTAATGCCAAGCTCATTGAACAATTGCTGTGCAATGGTGCGCTCATACGCTGCGCCTTTATTGCGCCCGTTTACCATTACTCAGCCTGCGGCTGCTGAACTTCGATGCCAGCGTCCGCTGCTTTAGCTACTGCCGCAAAGCGCACGAAAGCTGTGAATGACAAAGCAGAGCGGCGTGCCGCCTCCGCAATCGCTGCACGTTGTGGCTCAGAAAAGCCGATTAGTTGCTTGTGATCCATGTGGACCTCCTTTTGGTTGCACCTTTTGGCTAATATCAAAAAAATATCAGGTCAACCCCCTTAATGTGCAAAATATTTCTTGCGCATATGTTTTAGACATGCCAAAAGGGTTACAGAAACAAACAAACAAAGGACGATAAAATGACAAGCGCAGTTCACACTCAACGCACTAAGCGCCATCCAATCGGCGATGACAGGGTATATGGCTACGAGGTAATCCAACGCTCTAGTTATGACCCACTTGGCTATGCGGCGCGTTTATACGCCATAGGAGCAGACGGCAAAGTCTGGACGCGCACCACAAGCGACCCAGATCGCTTTTTTGAAACTGGCACAGTTTGGGACGCTGCTGCATACTCCGCAAACATGGTCGCACAAAAATCACATTTTGTTGGCGTTTATGAATCGTCAAAAGTTCGCAAACATTAAACCCAACTGGGGCTACGGCCCCCACAACAAACCAAAAGGAAAACATGATGACAAATGCTCAAAACAAAAAATTAGACACTATTGTCGGCAAATTGGAAAGCCTGCAAAATGAATGGAATTATACGCAAGAAGAGGTGGATGCGATGCGCGCTGCTAAGAGACGGTTAATGGAAATTTTAAAATAATAAACCCAACGGGGGCTACGGCCCCCAAAATTCAAAAAAGGAAATACCATGTATATTGACGTAACAATCTCCAACACACACGAACGCGGTTTTGCATTTGCCATCGCTGAAAATGGCGACCAGATGTTTATCCCACCACACGTAGCTGACGGCCATGACCTGCAACGCGGCAACACTATAACCGCTCAGGCTGCCATCAACCCAAGCGAAGTGCAGCGCGCAAACACCAAGTGGGTCGCACTTAACCTTGCACCAGACATCCCAGCTAACACTGATGCGCAGCCAGTCGCCGAGCCTGAAGTTGAAGTGCAGCCGACCGAGACGTTAAGCATTGAACAGCGTGATGAGTTGGTTCATGGCTTTATCTGCGACGGCCCCTACGCAACCACTGCCGAGATTTCACGTTGCACTGGTCTGGACCACAAGACTGCTGGCAACAGCGCACTGCGCCTGTTCAACTCTGGTTTAATTGCCAAGGCCGATGTCTACAATCGCGTAGGTCAGCAGCGCTCTACTGTTACGCTTTGGGCTGATAGTGCGGCATCATTCTTGGGTGACGACCAATGATTACCGCAGCAGCATGTTTGGCCGCCGCCGTGTACTTTGAGGCGCGCAGCGAACCAGTGGATGCCCAGCTTGCAGTGGCTGAAGTCATCATCAACCGTGCCGACCACCCTGACTTTCCGTCAACAGTCTGTGAGGTTGTCACCGAACACCGCACGCCTGTCAGCCGACCTTGGGCTTGCCAGTTTAGCTTCTACTGCGATGGTAAGTCTGATCGGCCACAAGACGCCGCCGCATGGGCTACAGCGCAGCATGTGGCCTCTCAGGCGCTCTCAGGTGACATTCTGGGCCACGGTGCCGTCTACTACCACACAACGGCTGTTAAGCCTGTCTGGCGGCACGATTTGACCGCTGTGGGGGTTGTCGGCTCACACATCTTTTACACTGACGGCGAATGCTACCTGCCAGCGTGCTCACTGCGCCCACAAGCGCGCCCAGCGGGAGAGATGCTATGATTGATTGCCCAGAATGTGACGGCACTGGCGAGTCAACGTATGAGGTGTTTCACCCGATGTCATTTTCAAACCCGTATGGTGACTTCGAAGAGCGCCCATGCGCATGTGATAACTGCAACGGCAGCGGCGAAGTTGAGCCGTTGGAGGGCGAATAATGGTCAATATAATTGGAGAGTTTTCGAGTGTCAGGGAAAGTAATATTCAAGCGGTTGCTGAGGGTGAACGAGATCATGTTGAAGCAATCGACAGCGAAGGACAGGCCGGGACTGAAGCAGCAACTGGAGGAACAACGTGCGCTGCTAGATATGCTCGAACCTTACCTGAAGCAGTAACCCCAGCAGAAAAATTCGAAGAGCGGCTTGGTATCGCTATGCTAAAAGAGGCTCTGAACAATCCTCAAATACCGAACCCCGAAAAATGGCGTCAAGCGACTGCGTTCGCTCAAGCTCGCCGCGCTCAGCTTACAAAGGAGCGTCGGGAGCGCGTAAAGATTTACGCCGAAGAAGGTGAAATGACAGTTTCGCAAGTCGCAGAGTTGGAGCGCGTCGTGCAGACAACTATCAGAGCAGACTGTCAGGTGATGGGCGTCAGGTTAAAGGCGGGTGTAGTGAAAGTTACGCCCTACCAAGAGGACATCGCGGCACGCCGAGAGATGCTTGCGGAATTAGCGGAAACTGGGATGACACGTCAGGCTGCATCCGTTGAGCTAGGCGTGAGTGAAGCCACGGTTCGGAGGGATATTATGATGATGAGGATCAAGTGGTTGGGAGATAGCCGATGAGTGACCGCAGAATACTAATGTTGGAAAATAATTTGAATGAGGCACGTACGCTGATTAGCGTTCTGCAAGCTAAGGTCGCACGCCAGCGCGACGACATAACACGGATGCGCAATCGCGTTGACACGTTGATGTTCGATAAAAAAGAAATCACCAAAAAGCTGAATGAGATGAGGGAGACGCAAAATGACTGATAGCAAACGTCACCCAATCAGCGATCAAACCAAAGCCATCTGGGCCATGCACAACGCTGGGTCATCTCAAAAGGTGATTGCAGCAAAATTTAACGTGTCAAGCGCCGTTGTCAGTGGTGCCATCAACAGAGGTCGTAAGTCTGGCCACGCCAAGATGAAGGTTAAGACCGTCACAACGGTTTACAACAAAAGCACCTGTATGTGGGGCTACATCGGCCAAATCAGGGACCAACTGTCGCCCGACCAAGCTGAGTGGCTGTTTCATAGCGCAGAGGATTGCGAGTGCAACAGCGTGGCCGAATACATTGCCGAGCTTGTCTTGGATGCGTATGAGGAAGCGAAAGAAAAGGAGAGCAACCGATGAGATACGGAAGCGTATGCAGCGGCGTTGAAGCTGCTACTGCCGCTTGGCACCCTCTTGGTTGGGAGCCGCGATGGTTCAGCGAGATTGAAAAATTCCCCAGCGCAGTGCTGGACCATCATTACCCAGATGTACCCAACCTTGGCGACATGACAAATTTTAAGGAGTGGCCCAATGACCCAATCGACCTTCTTGTTGGAGGAACCCCATGCCAATCATTCAGCGTCGCAGGACTTCGCAAAGGACTTGATGACCCACGAGGCAACCTCATGCTCACCTATCTTGCCATTGCTGAACGAAATAAGCCCAGATGGTTGGTTTGGGAAAACGTCCCCGGCGTACTGTCATCCAACAGAGGACGGGATTTTGGAACCTTCCTCGCCGCGTTGGGGAAAATCGGGTATGGGTTCGCCTACAGAGTGCTGGACGCTCAATACTTCGGAGTGGCCCAGCGACGCCGCCGTGTGTTCGTTGTCGGATACCTTGGAGACTGGCGACGTGCCGCAGCGGTTCTTTTTGAGCGCGAAAGCCTGTCAGGGCATCCTGCGCCGAGCAGAGAAACGGGGCAAGAAGCTGCCCCTACAGTTACACAGGGCGCTCCATTCAGTCGCACGGGAAACGAGCGAGTAGAGGCGGAGGCACTGGTAGCGAAATGCCTGACTGCTAGAGGTGCTGGGGCTGGAAATTTAGACCCAGAGACAAGCAATATGCTGCCCATAGCCTTTGGCGCACAGAACAGCGCCAACCAAGGCGAAAGCGTGTCAACGGAAGTCACGCCAACGCTGGATAAGAGCAAAACGCCAGCGGTGGCGATACAGGCACAAGCGTTAAAGGAAAAACAGCCAAAGTCTCAAGGCTTTGGTATCGATGACAGCGGCGTTTCTTATACTTTAACAAGCGGTGATCGTCACGCTGTTGGGACACAATCCGCAGTGCGCCGTCTAACCCCAATCGAATGTGAGCGTCTACAAGGCTTCCCTGACAACTTCACGCAAATACCTTGGCGCAACAAAGCCGCAGAGAACTGCCCAGATGGCCCCCGCTACAAGGCTATGGGCAACTCAATGGCCGTTCCAGTCATGCGCTGGATCGGTGAACGAATTGAAATGGTGGAAGCACACCAAAAGGAGGCCAACCGATGAATAGAGACGACATACTGCACGAAGCCATGCACTGCATCAACGTAGACCGTGCCGCAACTCATGGCGATGCAGAGGATTCATTCAGCGAAATCGCGAAGCTGTGGTCATGGTGGATCGACAATCGACCAGTGCCAGAGTCAGAGCTGCTGCCAGAGGATGTCGCCATGATGATGGCACTGTTTAAAATTGGCCGTATTGCCGGAAATTCTAGGCACGAAGATAACTACGTCGATCTTGCTGGCTACTGCGCATTGGCTGGCGAAATATCAACGCAGGAATAAACCCGCTATATCATCATCTTCGGCCTGTTGTGTGAAATCAGCGGGCCGAAGTGTAGTCGTGACGCTCTTCATGTCAGAGGCGCTGTAAATGCGCAGCAAGTTTTCCCTCAGGGCCACAAGAACAAAAATGTCAGCATCGCTTCCGCCACGGTTAAACCTGTAGCTTCCATACTGTGAGATTACCCCCGCAGTCTTGACCTCGACACGCAGCACACGATTGCATGGCAGCGTGACGTGCAGATCACATGTGGAGTTTACGTGGGAGACTTGCAGGCCAGCAATTTGCAGCTTGTAGGCGGCGTAAAACTCGCCAGCGCGTCCGAGGCTGGAATCGACGCGACCCCTCACATCAGTCGCC